>Ga0307475_10001583_pt1 | contig 13542 bp, 9 predicted proteins | sample atmos_gasesECM1C_FD_203317 | JGI IMG/M metagenome (GOLD analysis project Ga0307475, IMG submission 203317) | Hardwood forest soil microbial communities from Morgan-Monroe State Forest, Indiana, United States - atmos_gasesECM1C_515 | ecosystem: Environmental > Terrestrial > Soil > Temperate... | reverse complement strand
TAAGTATCTGATTCTTCATATGCTGAACTACTATCCGATACAACGGGAGCACCAGACTTTCCGCGGCGCCGGAGCAGGTTGTGACGGGCCAAAAAGTGGCCACTCCGGAGCCACTTTTGGGGATCCATGACCAAGCTATCAACAAGTAACTGGGCGCACCGGGGATTGCCAGACATAACTGTCGCGGGTTCAATGCGTTGACAGAGGTAATCGAACTCGACGGCGTGGATATGCATTTGCACGTGTAGTAAGCGGAAGTTTCAGGTCAGCCTATGTCTATTCGGGCAAGACTGTTCATCGGAGCGACGGCGGCGCTCGGCATGTGGGCGCTGGCGCACGCCCTCTGGCACTGGCAGAGTGTCGACCTGACGCGATTTGTCTGCTACCTGCTGGTCGCGGTTCTTGCTTCGAGCCTTAAAGTTCAACTGCCGGGCATCGACGGCACCATGTCGGTCAACTTCCTTTTCATTTTGCTAAGCGTGCTCGAACTGAACCTTCCCGAGACGCTGGTCCTCGGCTGCACTGCGACCCTGGCGCAATGCCTGTTCGGGACGCGCCAGAAACTGGTTCCCATCAAGATCGCTTTCAATGTCTTTGGCATGATGGCGAACGCAATCGTCGTGTCGTACTTCGCCTATCACATTTTGCAGCGAGTGCTCGGCGCTGGCACGCTGCCGCTACTGGTCGTGACTGCCTTGATTTTTTTCGTGGCAAACACGGTTCCGATTGCGATGGTCATCTCGCTGACCGAAGGTAAGCCGGCGCACAAGGTCTGGGCGGATTGCCACTTCTGGTCGTTCCCCTTCTACATGGTCGGCGCGGCGGTGGTTTTTGCGGTGGGGTTCGTCAGCAAACAGGTGGGATGGCAGACTTCGCTTCTGGTGCTGCCGCTCGTCTACTGGATCTATCGCTCGTATCATCTCTACCTCGCGAAGCTGGCGGACGAAAAGAAACAGGTCGAGATCGAGAAAGGCAACGCCGAAGAAGTTGCCTTGCTGCATTTGCGCACCATTGAGTCGCTTGCGCTTGCCATTGAGGCGAAGGACCACACCTCGCACAAACACCTACAGCGGGTGCGCGTATTCGCAGTTGAGGTCGCGAAGGAATTGGGTTTTCCCGAAGACGAAATCGAAGCCCTGCGCGCGGCCGCGCTGCTGCACGATATCGGCAAACTGGCAATTCCCGAACACATCATCAACAAGCCCGGCCACCTGACCCCGGAAGAATTCGAGAAGATGAAGATCCATACGCTGGTCGGCGCCGAAATCCTGGAGCGTGTCGCGTTTCCCTATCCGGTCGCGCCGATCGTTCGTTCGCATCATGAGCGCTGGGACGGAACGGGTTATCCCGATGGACTGAAAGGGGAACAGATTCCGATGGGCGCGCGGGTGCTCGCGGCCGTCGATTGCCTGGACGCAATGTCGTCGCATCGCCACTACCAAAACGCCATGTCGCTCGATGCCGCCATGGAGAAGGTCACTTCCATGTCGGGCTCGGCCTTTGAGCCGCGGATTGTCGACGTCCTGAAACGTCGTTATCTGGAATTGGAAATGTTGGTGCAATCGGATTCGATGCCCGCGGAGGAAGCGACGCTATCGACATCGACATCGAAATCAACATCGACCGACGTTCGCGCTGAGGCTGGCAAAGAGCCAGCCGCGGGATGCGAGCAGTCTGCTCCGATTCCCGGCGCGGCGAACGAGACGGATTTTCTCTCCTCGATTGCCTCGGCGCGCCAGGAAGCGCAAACCATGTTCGAACTCAGCCAGGATCTCGGCAACTCGCTGAGCCTCGGCGAAACGCTTTCCGTGCTTTCCATGCGGCTGCGCAAGATGATCCCTTACGATTCGATGGCCGTGTTTCTTTTGAAGGACGGCAGGCTGCTGCCCGAACTGGTGAGCGGCGATAACTTCCGGCAGCTCTCGTCGCTGAATATCGGCCTTGGAGAAGGGCTGTGCGGCTGGGTCGCCGAAAAACGCAAGCCGATCGTCAATGGCAATCCCGAGGCCGAAGCCGGATATGTGAGCGATCCCGCGAAATTCACCACGCTGCGCTCCATTCTCGCCGTGCCGCTCGAAGGACTCAATGGCCTGGTCGGCGTGCTGGCCATGTACGGTGCCGACCGCGACGCTTTCTCGACCGATCATCTGCGCATCCTGCTCGCCGTCAGCTCGAAGATCGCGCTCTCGGTCGAAAACGCGCTCAAGTATCAGCAGGCCGAAGACTCGGCAACCACCGACTACCTGACCGGACTGCCCAACGCCCGCTCGTTGTTCGTTCATCTGTCGCGCGAACTGGCACGCTGCCGTCGCACTGGCACGGCACTCGCGGTGATGGTCTGCGATCTCGATAATTTCAAGCAGATTAACGATCTCTATGGCCATCTCGAAGGCGACAACCTGCTGAAGGATTTTGCCGGCCACCTGAAGGAATCCTGCCGAGGCTACGACTATGTTGCCCGCATGGGCGGAGATGAATTCGTGATCGTCGCTCCCGGGATGAGTCCGGAAGCAGCCAGCGAAAAATCCAGCCGTCTGAATCAGCTCGCCATCGAAGCAGGCAGGAAAATTGCCGGCCGCAATCTGGTTGCCCTGAGCGTGGGCACGGCATTTTGTCCACAGGATAGTTTCGACGTCGAGCGCCTGCTCGCCGAAGCAGACCGCCGCATGTACTCCATGAAACAGGTTCACCACTCCGAACCCATTGGCGACGGGAACCTTCCGTCCTCGCGCGCGCGCGGGACAACGGTGAACTAGGACGCTCCATGCCCCTGCGAAAAACGCAGCCCGGGAAAATCGCACGGCTCATCGCACGAAAACTCGCAGCAATCGCCGCGCTCGTCCTGCTGGGCGGACTCCTTTCAGCGACGCTGGTGCGCCTGGCTCCCGGCTTCGATGCCGATGAGCGCGAACTCGACCCCGGCCTGAACGCCGAAAGTGTGCGCGCCTTGCGCCAGTCGCGCGCCGGTGAACACAACATCCTCAGCTTTTATGCCGGATACCTCCGCGGCGCCATCCACGGAGATCTTGGCACGTCTCATGCTCTCGGCCAGCCTGTACAAAGTCTTTTACGCGAGCGTTGGCCGGTCACCGTGCGCGTGGTTGGCATTGGCCTTTTGCTGGCATGGCTGCTGGCCTCGACTCTCGCATTCACCGCCTGCCTCTGGCGCCGCCCGGCTTATGAAATTCTGGGGACCACCGTCAGCGGCGCTTTCCTCTGCATTCCGGCGGCGGTGTTGGCCCTGCTTTCCGTGATCCTCAACGCTCCCGGATATCTTGCCATCGCTCTGATCGTGTTCCCCAAAATCTACCGCTATTCCCGGAACCTGCTCGCCAAGGCTTACACCTTGCCGCATATCACCGCCGCCCGCGCCCGGGGACTCGGCGAGCTTCGCATCCTGGCCTGGCATGTGCTTCCAGTCGCCGGGCCGCAGATGATCGCGCTCGCCGGCATCACGGTCAGCATCGCACTGGGTGCAAGCATTCCGGTAGAGGCCTTATGCGGATTGCCCGGCATTGGTCAACTCGCATGGCAGGCCGCGCTCTCCAGAGATCTTCCATTGCTGGTGAACCTGACCGTGCTGGTTACGCTGGTAACCTTGCTGGCGAACTCTGGGGCCGATGTAATGATTTACATGTTGAGGCCTCGGGAAGCATAAATGCAGCACGAACGCATGAGCGCAGCCCGCAAGCTCGCATGTGTCGTAGTGGTTGCCGTGTGCGCCGTGTCGCTCGCCGCGAATTGGCTGGCGCCCTCCGGATACGCGAAGCAATTTCGCGAAGCCGCCAGCGCGCCTCCTTCCCATCAGCATCTGCTTGGCACCGATGAAGTTGGCCGCGATCGCTTCGCGCGCGTGCTTTACGGAACTCGAATATCGCTGCTACTCGCTCCCGCCGCCGCTCTGGTTTCTACCGTGTTGGCCGCGCTGGTCGGAGGCCTCGCAGGATACTTAGGCGGAATTTGGCTGCGTCTCGCCCGAGGCTTCACTGACCTGTTTCTTTCTCTACCCTGGCTTTTCCTGCTTATCACGGTTCGTGCGCTCTTGCCTCTGAACGTTTCTCCGCTTGCCTCGGTTCTGATTACGTTTCTCATCCTCGGCCTGCTCGGCTGGGCCGCTTCGGCGCGCGTGCTTTCGACCAGCGCCGATGCCTTGCGCAATTCCGACTTTATCTTGCAGGCTCGTGCTTCAGGGCTGCACGGCCCGCGGCTCTTCCTGGTTCATGTTCTGCCCAACCTGAAGCCGGTACTGTGTGCGCAGTTCTGGATTTCGATTCCAGTTTTTATTTTGAGCGAGGCGAATCTGGGCATCCTCGGGTTAGGCGTTGCCGAACCGCTGCCTTCCTGGGGAAGTCTTCTGCGCGAACTGGAAGGCTTGATTTCCTTCCGCGAAGAACCGTGGCGGCTGGTGCCCTTGCTGCTGCTGATTGTTGTGATGACGTCATTCCAGATGCTCTTGTCGAATGAGGAGGTGACCGCATGAATACGACCGGCCGCCGTGCACTTTTACGATTTCTTGTCTGCTTCGTTCTTGTCTCTCTTGCTCTCACTGGCGCGGCCTTCTCGCAAAGTGGCGGCGAGTTGCGCTTCTGTCTTCGCTCCGAGCCGAAGACTTTCGATCCGCTGCTGGTCGATGACGATTCTTCACTTGCAATCCGCTATCTGACGGGCGGTGTGTTGGTGCGCGCCAACCGCAAAACGCAAGACCTCGAACCCGAACTGGCCGAGTCGTGGAAAGTTTCGAAAGACGGCAAGGAAATTACCTTTAAACTCCGCCGCGGTATTACGTTTTCCGACAGCAGCCCGTTTTCCTCCGAGGACGTTGCCTTCACCATGCAACGGCTCATGGATCCCGCGCTGCACTCCTCAACCGGAGACGCCTTCCGTTCCGGAAGCGGTGCCGTCAGCACCAAGATCATTGCGCCGGACCTGATCGCCATCATTTTTCCCGCACCCCTTGCCGGACTCGATCGCCTTTTCGATCAGGTTGCGATCATGTCCGCGCATTCTCCGAAGAAAGAAGCGGCCGTGCTTGGACCATTTCTGGTTGCGGAATACAAAGCGGGATCGAGCGTGCTCTTGCGCCGCAACCCCAACTACTGGAAAAAGGACTCCCAGGGACGCCGCTTGCCGTATCTCGATTCCATTCGCCTCGATATTCAATCGAATCGCGAAGTCGAGATGCTGCGCTTCAAGCGCGGAGAACTTGACTTGATTAACGTCCTCGACAGCGATTACTTCGACCGCCTGGCCGCCAGTTCGCCGGGGCTCGCGCACGATGCCGGGGCCTCGCTCGATTCCGATTTCATGTGGTTCAACCAGGTCGCGAGCGCTCCGATTCCCGAGTACAAGCGTGCATGGTTCCGCTCCGCCAACTTCCGGCGCGCGATTTCTCAAGCCATCAACCGCGAAGATCTGAGCCGCGTGGTCTTCAATGGTCACGCCCAGCCCGCCGTCGGCCCGGTTTCACCCGCCAATAAATTCTGGTTCAACAGCCGGCTCAAGGCCGAACCGTACCGTCCCGAGGCCGCACTGAAGCGCCTGCAAGCCGATGGGTTCCGCATGCAAAACAGGGCATTGTTCGATAAGGTGGGCAACGCCGTCGAGTTTTCCATCGTCACCAACGCGGGCAGTAAGCCACGAGAACGCATGGCCGTCATGGTGCAGGAGGATCTCGGCAAGATCGGCATCAAGGTCAACGTGGTGACGCTCGACTTTCCCTCGCTCATCGAGCGCATTTCGCAGAAATTTAATTACGAAGCAGCGATGCTCGGCTTCCGCAATGTCGACCTCGATCCGAACGGTCAAATGAACATCTGGCTGAGCTCGGCCGAAAATCATGCCTGGAATCCGCAGCAGAAATCTCCGGAAACCGCCTGGGAAGCGGAGATTGACCGGTTGATGCGCGCGCAAGCGTCCACTGCCGATCCGAAGAAGCGCAAAGAAAGTTTCGATCGTGTGCAGGAGATCGCCGCCGAGCAGACACCATTTATTTACCTGGTCAATCAGAATGCGCTGTCCGCCGTCTCCAGCGCGGTTGAAGGAGCGAATCCCGGAATCCTTTCTCCGCAGACGTTCTGGAACGCCGAGCGCCTCACCGTGAACGCAAGTACGCGGGCGAGCCGATAACGGCTGTTCAAGGTGAGTACGAACCCGGGTTCTGCTCTTGCTTTGAAGGGGCGCGGCTTCAGCCACGCCGTTGAGTGCCACAAACAAAGGGGCTTTAGCCCCTGGGGCCGACCTTGACCCTGAGAATCATTGATGAGACGAGTTATATGACGACGCCGGACACCTCGACTAGACTGCTTTCCGCACAGGTGACCGTGCGCTATCCCGGCAAAACTCCGGTGCTCCGCGGAGTCTCGCTGGAAATCGCTCGCGGCGAAGTGCTCGGCCTGGTCGGTCAAAGTGGTTCGGGCAAGAGCACGCTGGCAATGGCCATCCTTGGATTACTCGGCCGCCAGCGCGCCATCGTCGAAGGCAACATTTTTTTCCAAGGCGCCGATCTGCTCACCATGCGCGAACGGGAATTGCGCAATCTCCGCGGACGTTCCCTGAGCCTCGTTCTTCAGAGTCCTCTAGCCTCGCTCAATCCCGCGCTCCAAATCCGCACGCAACTCCGGGAAGCATGGCGCGCCCACAGCGACGGCGTCGCCACAAGCGGAGACTGCGACCGCGCCATCCAGTCCGCATTGAAAAGCGTTAGCCTGCCGAGCGGCGAGGATGATAAAAACGAAGATTTTCTGCACAAGCACGCATCTCAACTCAGCGTCGGCCAGGCGCAGCGCGTACTGATTGCCATGGCCATCATGCACCGCCCCGCGCTCTTAATTGCCGATGAAGCGACCAGCGCGCTCGACGTGATCACGCAATCCGAAATCCTGGAACTGTTTGCGCGCCTGAATCGCGAGATCGGCATGTCGATCCTCTACATCTCGCACGATCTGCCGTCGGTCGCTGGAATCTGCCAGCGCATCGCCATCCTGCACGAGGGCCAGATTGTCGAGTGCGGCCCGACTGAACAGATCTTCACTGCACCCGAGCACCCCTATACCCGCCGCCTGATGGAGGCGCTGCCGCAAGTTCCCGTCGGGCGCGAAGTGCTTTTAGCGAGAGCCCACGCCGCCACGCTGGAGTAACGATTGGGGTTGGGTCTACTGACGGCTGACGGCTGAAAGCTGACGGCGCTCTACGCCTTGGCCAGAAGCTCCGCAACTTCCGGAAGTTCGGCGGCATGCCACGCGTCGAAGCCTCCAACCACATTCATCACGTTGCGATGGCCGGCGCGCTCCAGCAAGCTACAAGCAATCATGCTGCGATATCCACTCTTGCAGTGAACCGCAACTGGGCGGTTCTCGTCCATTGCAGGCAGTCCGTGCGGAAAGGTATCGAGCGCCCGGCATTGGACATCGGCGATATGCCCCGCTTGCCATTCGCCTTCGCGACGCACGTCAAGCACGTCAGTCGCGCGCAAGCTTCCCGAGCGCAGTTTCTGGTTCAGTTCCTGCGGAGAAATCTGCGCCGTCTTCGCCACCGGCAGGCCATCCTTCTGCCATGCCACCACACCGCCGGCCAGGTAGCCGCGCAGCTCTTCGATGCCCACACGGGTCAACCGCATCCGAGCCTCCTCAATCTGCGCGTCGGATTCGCCGATCAGAATTGGCTTTGAGTGGATCCCCAGAATCCCGCCTGCCCACGACGCGAATTGTCCCGAGAGCGCGATATTGATCGACCCCGGCACGTGTCCCGCCGCGAAATCGTCGCCGGGACGAACGTCAAGCACATTGACGTTGACATTGATATTGGCACTCTGCTGCAAGAGCCTCTGCAGTTCCACCGGAGAAAGCGCCGGAAGCGGCGGCAACTCCGTCAAGGTCGCCGCACCCGAGCGATTGATCTCGGCGTCCTCAAGAAAATAGTCAGGGCGAGTCGGAAGGTTCGCAGTCAACTGCGCAATGAATTCTTCCCGGGTCGCGATCTGAAGCGCGTAGTTCGTAAGACGCTCCGTCCCAATCGTGGACGACCGCTCCACCCGCATGGCGCGTCCGCACAGCGAACCCGCACCGTGCGCTGGATACACCTTCACCGCGTCAGGCAGAGCAAGCAACTTCTCGTGCAAACTGTCATAGAGCAATCCCGCAAGCTCCCGCGACGTGTGCGTCTTCGAAAGATCCGGGCGTCCAACATCGCCAATGAATAACGTATCGCCGGTCAGAACGGCGCAGAGCTGCGCCGCTTCTTCGTCATCCATAATCACCAGGCAGACGCTCTCGGGCGTGTGGCCCGGCGTCTCCAGCGCGCGAATCTGCACCGCTCCCATCTTCACTTCAAAACCGTCGCTCAGCGGCACATGCGGGAATTCGGCGTTGGCCTGCGCCCCGATGTAAATCTGCGCGCCCGTGCGCGACGCGAGTTCTTTGTGTCCAGAAACAAAGTCGGCGTGCAGGTGCGTTTCGAATATGTGCCGGATTACAAGGTTCTGCTCGTCGGCCGCCTTCAGGTAGATGTCCACATCGCGTTGCGGATCAACCACTGCAGCCTCGCCCTCCGATCCGATTATGTATGAGGCATGCGACAGACAGGTCAGGTAAAACTGTTCAAAATACATTCGCGACTCCAGGCCGGATACGGCCCCCAGCGGTTTTCAGGTTATCACTGTAGCCTGCCAAGCACCGATACCGCAGATTCATTCAAGGGTACAGGTCGGAGGGTAGGCCAAGCATTCAGAAGTTTTTGCACGGCACCCACCCAATCATGAAAAAAATATCCTGAAAACTTTTGCCAACCCATTGAGCAGCCTGTGGTTAAATGACGCACCGTCTGCGTACTCCTTTTGTAACTTGGACTTGCACCCAATAACGGCCTAGAGTCGATTGAACCGTGCGTTTGAGTTTTTCGGCCCCCGGCGTGCATCGAATTATTTGGAGGTTCCGATATTCGCAGGGCGCGCGAATAAGATCCAAGAACGAAGGCGAAAGAATGACGAAACACGACAAATTCGAGTGGGTACCAAGCGGATTCGCACTCATCATATCCGCGATAGCTGTGGTCTTTGGTCTGTCCGTTGCCGGATGCGCCCAAACGAACCCGTACGTCATCGCCGCTTCAGCCGCCGCTGTTGGCTCCAGCAGCGCCGCTCCCTTTCCCACCACCAGCGACGCGGCAGACGAACCAATCCTCACCATCACGAAGCGCGTCGATGAAGTCAACGTGCTGTTCATCGCTACCGATCGCCACGGCAAATTCGTCCGCAATTTGAACCAGAACGATTTCTCTATTTTCGACGACCACAAGCCGGTGCAAACCATCATCAACTTTCGTCGCGAGACCGACCTGCCCATCGAGTTGGGCCTGCTCATGGACGTGAGCGGCTCCGTGCAGGGCCGCTTCGGATTTGAAAAAGAAGCAGCCACCGGATTTCTGCAGCACATCATTCGTCCCGGCTATGACCGCGCCTTCGTCGTAGGGTTCAACAAAGAGAGCCGCCTCACCCAGGATTTCACCGACAAAGTGCCTTTGCTCTCCGCCGGCGTGCAGCGCCTCAGCAATGGCGGCGGCACCGCGCTCTATGATGCAATTTACAAGGCCTGCAAGGAAAAGCTGCTGCGCGAACACTCCGAGCATCCCATCCGCAAAGCCATTGTCATCCTGAGCGACGGCGAAGATAATCAGAGCGAATACACGCGCGCCCAGGCCATTGAAATGGCGCAGCGCGCCGAAGTTCTCATCTATGCCATCTCTACCGACGACAGCGGACTCATCCTGCGCGGCGACAAAGTTCTCGAAGACCTTGCCTCCGCCACCGGCGGCCGCGCCTTCTTCCCCTACAAGATGAAAGACATCACGCACTCCTTCGCCGCCATTGAAGACGAGCTGCGCAGCCAGTACGACGTTTCCTACAAACCCACCGACTTCGATGCCGATGGACGCTACCGCTCCATCGAGATCACTGCCGTGAAAAAAGACCTCCAAGTCCGTGCCCGCCGCGGATACTACGCTCCAAGACAGTAAAGCCAGGTCGCAAGGTTTCAGAGTTTCAAGGTTGCTTCGAGTCGTTGCAATCTGAAACTTTGAAACCTGGCCTTTCTGTGTTAACGTCCCCTTGAATCCGCATCGAGGAGAATCTGCATGGCCTGGATTGTTCTGGCAGTCATAGTTCTGTTCGGCGTCTTCCTGGTCGGGATGTACAACAGCCTGGTACAACTGCGCGTGCGCTCCGAATCGGCCTGGTCCGACATCGACGTTCAGCTCAAACGCCGCCACGACCTGATTCCAAATCTGGTCGAGACTGTGAAAGGCTACGCCGCCCACGAAAAAAGTACGTTTGAGGACATCGCGAAATTCCGCTCCATGGCCATGCAGGCCACCGGCCCGGCCGACAAGGCTGCCGCCGAGAATCAACTTACTGGCGCCCTCAAGAGCCTGTTTGCGGTGGCCGAAAATTATCCCCAACTCCAGGCCTCGCAGGAATTCACGCAGCTGCAGAATTCTCTCAGCGAAATCGAGGACGCCATTCAAAACTCCCGCCGCTACTACAATGCCGTCGTGCGCGACCTGAACACCAAGATTCAATCTTTCCCGACCAACATTCTGGCCGGGATGTTCGGCTTCCAGCAGAAACAGTTCTTCGAAACCGCTGCCGCCGATCGCGAACCAGTCGCGGTGAAATTCTAGAGTGTTGTGTTCGTGTGGGGACGGGCGCCCTCGCCCGTCCAAGCCGAGCGCAGCTCGGCAGTTGCCGATGGCCACAGCAACTCTGGACTCGCTATGAGGAAGTTCTAGAATGTTCCAAGGAGCTTATACGCATCGCCGACTCCTCGTCTTATTCTTACTGCTGGCGCTCGCCGTCCCCGCCACTGCCCAGCTCCGCAACTGGCGCGTCACCGATTTCAAGGACACCATTTCCATCGCCGCCGATGGCACGGCCCTCGTCAGCGAAAAAATCACTCTCGCTTTCGTCGGTGAGTGGCACGGCATTCACCGCACCATCCCCGTCGAATATCCCGGACCGCATGGAACCAACTACACGCTCTTTCTCAATGTCATGAGCGTCACCGACGAAAACGGAAACAAGCTGAAATACGATTCGAGCAAGTCCGGAGCCACCCGCGATCTCAAAATCTACATTCCCGGAGCGGTCGACACGTCGCGAATAGTCAACATCGATTACTCCGTTCGCAACGGCGTCCGCTTCTTCGACAGTCCCGGAGAAAGTGCCGAAGATAATTACGCCGAGTTCTACTGGAACGTGACCGGCAACGATTGGCCGGTTCCCATCGACCACGCCTCGGCCTTCGTGACCTTGCCCGAAAATACCGCCGGAGGACTGCGCGCTCAGGCCTTCACCGGCGCTTATGGTTCCAGGCAAAGCGACGCGACCGCCGAAGTGAAAGGCGCCGACGTTCTTTTCGAAAGCACCCACCCCCTTCCCATGCACGGCGGCGTCACCATCGATATTTATATCCCCCAGGGAGTACTCAAACCTCCGTCCGCGCTGACGAAGTTGGGCTGGTTTCTGGGCAGCAATCCCATCATGTTTCTGCCGTTGCTGACCCTGGCCGTGATGTTTGCTCTCTGGTATTCCGTGGGACGCGATCCCGATCCCGGCGTCTCCGTGGCCCCGCAGTACGAGCCGCCCAAAGGCATTTGTCCCGCCGAAGCCGGCACTTTGGTCGACGACACTATCCATCCCCGCGACATTACCAGCACCATCGTCGATCTCGCCGTGCGCGGTTACATCAAGATCGAAGAAAAAGTCGACACTTTCCTGGTCTTTCACCACAAAGATTATTTATTCCACCTGTTGAAGCCGCGCGAGCAGTGGGGCCCCGACCTCACGCCGCACGAACGCGTGATGCTGGAAAACATTTTTGTGGACGGCGCTGAAACCCGCTTGTCCAGCCTGAAGAATCGCTTCTACACCGTGATTCCCGTGGTGCGTCAGGACATCATGCTCGGGCTCAAGAACAAGGGCATCTACACGCTCGATCCGGAATCCGCCAATGGCTACAGCATCGTCGCCGGCGTCGCCATCGCAGTCCTCGTGGTCGCCGTGCAAGTCATGGGCTGGATGAACCTGTTCAATTCCATTCCGCTGCTCATCGGGAGCGTCCTGGTTTCTGCCCTGATCTGGTGGCTCTTCGCGCGCCAGATGACGGCGAAGACCGTGGCCGGCGCGCGCACCAGAATCGCTGTCCTCGGATTTCAGGAGTTCATGAATCGCGTCGATGCAGACCGCATCAAGCGTATGCCGCCGGACACGTTTGAAAAATTTCTTCCTTACGCCATGGCGCTGGGCGTCGAGCACCACTGGGCACAGGCTTTCGACGGAATAATAAAAGACCCACCGAGTTGGTACGTTTCTCCGAACGGCTACACCGGCTTCAGTCCGCTTTTCTTTTCCAGCTCCATGCACAGCATGGCATCGGACATGCATCAGGTCTTCGTCTCCGCCCCCAGAGCCAGTTCCAGCGGCTCCGGCTTCAGCGGAGGAGGCGGTTTCTCAGGCGGAGGCTTCTCCGGAGGCGGCTTCGGCGGCGGCGGTGGCAGCGCGTTCTAGCGGTTGTGGTTTTGTTTTGAAGGGGCGCGGCTTCAGCCGCGCAGTAAAGCACCGCAAAATTGACCGCGGCTTCAGCCGCCGAGGGTCCCCCCTAGCTCGCAACCGCTTCTTCCAGCCTGCACTCTTCCGCCGACTTATCGTCTCTAAGCCCCATGAAGACAGGCGCTCGCAGCTTCATGCCTCCCTCCGCGGTTTCGTGAGTCCACTCGGCGAACTTGATTTCGGCAACAAGCTCTGGACGCACAAACTGAACTTTTCGTAATCCGCCAATCTCGCCATAAAACGGATTCTGTTTCGTCTTAAGCGGCTGCAGGCGAGCAAACATTTCCTTAAGCGCCTTGTGGTCGAACCCAGTGCCGACCTGTCCGACGTGAATGAGCCGGCCTTTCTTGTCGTATAAGCCAAGCACGAGCGCGCCGAAATACTCGCGGCTGCCCTCCGGATCGGTGTAGCCTCCAATGACGCACTCCTGACGCTGCGTAATTTTGATCTTCAGCCAATCCCGCGACCGCTTCTCTTCGTAAGCGCTTCTGCGCTTCTTGGCGAGTATGCCTTCCAGTCCGCGCTGCTTCGCCGCTTCGAAAAGATCGAGACCTTTCTCGGCGTAGTGATCGGAATAGTGAACGACCTCGCCCTTGCCGGCTTCGATCCTCTCTTGCAGCAACTGTTTGCGTTGCTCGAGCGCGACGCGGCGCAGATCGGAGCCATCGAGGTAGAGCAGATCGAATGCATAGTAAATGACCGGCACACCTTCGCGCCGTGGCAAACGGCGCTTGCCCGCTTGGAATCCGGTTCGCTGTTGCATCAGACTGAACGATGGGCGGCCCTCTTCATCGAGCGCGACGATCTCTCCGTCAAGAATGGCCCGCTCGGCTTTTACGTATTGCGGCAAGCTACCAAGTTCCTGGAACTGTGCAGTCAGGTCATTCTGGGTGCGCGACATCAGACGCACACGGCCACCTTCGATGAAGGCAACAGCGCGGTAG
>Ga0307475_10001582_pt1 | contig 13552 bp, 10 predicted proteins | sample atmos_gasesECM1C_FD_203317 | JGI IMG/M metagenome (GOLD analysis project Ga0307475, IMG submission 203317) | Hardwood forest soil microbial communities from Morgan-Monroe State Forest, Indiana, United States - atmos_gasesECM1C_515 | ecosystem: Environmental > Terrestrial > Soil > Temperate... | reverse complement strand
CTTCAGGCGGAACCTTCTGGCTGATCGCCGCGATACGCAAAAAGGAACGCAGAGGACCTGGGATGGTAACTGTCGCCGCTTCGGGCGATTGCACTCCGCCCTCTTCCGACGCTAAGGAATGAGAAGTAGCCCTGCCCCAAACCCCAGGAGCGAAGCTGGCAAAAAAGCACGCCAAAACCAGTAATGGAGCCGAAAAGCAAAATGGATACTTCATCGCTAGCACTCGCCCAGAACCTTCGCGATATCCCGCAACTAGTTCCGCCAGCCGGCAAGAAGCGCGAGACCTGGTTCATCCCGGCTAAAATCGTGACTTTTAGCCGGAGTTTTCATTTTAGGCCTCCGGCATCGTACGCTTCCCCCTGCCGCGGACACAACGAATTTTCCAACTGCCACAACTCGCGGCGAAGCCCCTGATAAACGCGGTTACAGCAAACAATGGCGTTTCCTGATGACTTATGAACCATAACCTCTTTGTCCGACGCGCGCGGCGGTCACAGCAGGCAAACCAATCGTGATTCACGAAATCGCCGATTGCAGTTCGAGGGACGATCACAAGGATCTCCTGAATGACCGAAGGCCGCCGCAGGCCTCGACCAGGACGCCCAGCTTCTTGCGGGTGATGTTCAAGGGGACGTGGCCGAAACCGCACTCGCTGGTAAGCAGGAGGCGATCGGGAGAGAAATAATCGAGTGCCGGCGTGAGTCGTTCACGGATTACGTCGACGCTTTCAATTGTGTCGCTGCGCTGGTCGATTACCCCAAGGGCTAGTTCGCCTTTGAAGTCCCAGCTCTTCCAGAGTCCCATCAGATCATAGTCGAGAGTGCAATGTTCGAGAGAGGCTTCGTCGATTTTAACTTCGCGGAAGGCGGGGACGAGGTCGGTATATTTGGTGAAATAGACGCGCTTGCGGCGCGGATTGCCACCGCAAACATGCAGGGCGAATTTTACGCGCGGAAGTGAATCGATCAGCTCGTTCAAGATTTTTGCCGACCAAAGGCTGTCCTCGGGCGACTCGGTCCACATCGGCTCGTCGAATTGAATGTAGTCGCAGCCGGCGGCGATCACTTCTCGAATTTCGTCCGCCAATACTTTTGCATACGCGCGGCACAGTGCTTGCTCGTCAGGGTAAAGGTCCTGGCGCTGGTTGACGCTGAAGCGTGTGAGGACGTGCGGGCCGGTGACCGTCTGCTTGACACGGCAGCGGACGGGAGCGGCATCTCGAGCAAGTTTCCAGTTGCGGGCAAGTTCGAAGCGGGAATTCTTGATCTCGCCGACCACGCGCGCGCATTCGATTCCGAATCCTGCGGTCCCGAAAGATTGCTTTACCATTCCTTCGAACGTGATCCCATCAAGCCGCTTCTGATAGAAGTAGTACATATTTTCGCGATAGCCCTCGCCGTCGGTGATGACATCGAGACCGAGATCGGCTTGATCGCGAGCCGCCCATTTTATTAATTCGTCGATTTCCGGGCGGGTGAGCGAGGGTTTCTTCATCGTGTCTTCCACGCTGGTGTTTCGTGGGTAGCTGCCCACGACGGTGCTGACGAATGGCGGCATGTTCCTCTTCTTCTCGAGTTCCTCTCAAATCGAAACTAGACGGGCGGAAGCCCTGCCGATGCGCGTGCCTCGTTAATGTGTGCACGAACGCCCTGTTCGAGCGGGTTCGGCGCGAAATCAATTTCGCGAATCAAGCGAGTGCCATCTTGATTGTCGATCAGCGGCGTGCCACCCCCGGAGGAGAAATCGATTTGCGCGCCGGGAAGCCATTTATTCACGATGGCGGCGAGCTCGGCAGCGGTGACCGAGTGTCCGCCGTTGTTGTAAGCGAAGTGAGCGAGCTTAGGCTTGAGTGCGAGGCGAACGAGCTGCTCAGCGCAATCATCTTTGTAGATCCATGTGTCGCGTGTTGCGGGTCCGAAGGGCAAGGTAACGGGTTCCCCGATGGCCGGCTTCGAAGCAAAATGTTCAGCCCACATCACCGCGCTGCGCTTGCGGCCGTGACCGAACACGACCGGAGGCCTGGTGCAGACGATGCTTGCTCCGTGACGCTCGACGTAGCGACGACCCATGTGTTCATTTAAAAGCTTCATCACCGCATATGTAAACGTGTGGGAAGCGGGATCGCAGAAATCTTCCTCGGTCACTGGGCGGTCGCCGTAGGGCTTCTGCGATGGTCCATGGACTGTTTCGCTGCTGGTAAAGACGAGTCGAGCGAGCTTGCGGTGGAGGGCTGCTTCGAACATGTGGGTCATGCCAAGAATATTGACGCGAGTGGAGAGCGCTGTGTTTTCATCGACGAGCGGCCCCATTACGTAGGCGAGATGAATTGCGTGCGTGATGTCGGGGTGCTTGTGAAAGACATTCATCACGTCGCGAAAATCGCCGACGTCCATCGGTACAGAATCGAAGCTGGCTCCGGTGCTTTGAGCAAGACTTGTGAAATTGGCGAGAGCCGCCTGATCCGCGGACTGATCGGCTGCTATGACGGGAATTTTACGCGCGAGGAGATTCCGCATCACGGATTGGCCGATGAAGCCCATGCCGCCTGTTACGAGAAATTTCATGCACACCACACTGTAATTTTAATTTTCATCCGAGCACTCGCTCAAGCATTCGGTTCGGCGGCGGGCTCCGGTTTGTAGCCGCTGAACGAGAAATAAATCACGATCGCATAACAGACGAGAGGAACAGAAAAGGCCGCTTGAATCGAGCTGCGATCGGAAATATAGCCCATAACAGCGGGAACAATTGCACCGCCGATGATCGACATTACCAGCAATGAAGAGCCAAGCTTGGTGTAGATGCCGAGATTTTTGATGCTCAGCGCGAAGATCGTGGGGAACATGATGGAATCGAAGAAGCCGAGCAGAACAACGGCCCAGACGGACACAGTTCCGGTCATGAAAATCGCGATGACGGCACAAATGGCTGCGGAGGTGGAGAAAATGCCGAGCAGCCTGGCAGGCGCGACGCGCTTCATGATTGCGGAACCGGCAAAGCGTCCAATCATGAAGCCGAAGAGGTGCCACCAGAGATAATTCGCGGCAGTCTTTTCGGGCGTGCCGGGAAGCACGCGTTGCGTGAAGCGAATCACGAAGCTCGTGACTCCTACCTGAGCGCCAACGTAGAAAAACTCGGTGATGACACCGCGGATAAGGTGTTTGCAATGCCAGATGCTCGCGTGGGTTGGCGGCGCGGCTTCCGGTTCCGCGAGCGCCTCTCCGGTAGCCTCGCGAACTTCGGGCAGATGAGCGAAATAGATCAGAACCGCGACGAACAAAAATATTCCCGCTATCGCCAAGTACGTTCCGGTGACGCGCTTGGCTTCGGAGGCCGAGTAGATTTGCCACTGCTCGGGAGTCATTGTGGCGAGTGCAGCAGCGGAATATTCGATTCCGGAGAGAATGAAGATTTTCCCGATATACGGAGTTACCCATGCACCCACAGCATTAAAGGACTGCGCGAAGTTCAAGCGGCGTTCGGATGATTCCGGCGGGCCGAGAATCGTTACGTAAGGATTCGCGGCGACTTCAAGAACGCCTTGGCCGCATGCCATCACGAAAAGCGCGAACAGAAAAAAGCTGTAGGTACGAATCGAAGCGGCGGGAATGAAGAGGAGCGCCCCAAGGGCGCAGGTGCCAAGGCCCACCAGGATACCTTTTCGATACCCGATTCGCTCCATCAGCCAACCCGCGGGCAATGCCGCGAGAAAATAGCCACCGAAGAACGCAGTCTGAATCAGTGACGATTGGAAATCAGTGAGATTGAAAGTTTTCTTAAGATGCGGGATCAAAATGTCGTTGAGGTTGACACCAAGCGCCCAGAGAAAAAACAGGCTTGTTACAAGAATGAAAGGGACCAGATACCTTCGCTCTGTGATCGGCGCCGACGGATTTCCCATGCGTCTCCGTTAGGTCAACTTAGGTTAAGTCAAGGCCCGGTCGAGGTGCACGTACCCGCCATCCACATACATATGCTGCCCGGTGATATGCGAAGCCTGTGCGGAAATCAGAAACACTACCATCGCGGCGATTTCGTCGGGCGTCGTCATTCTTTTTTCGAAAGGAATTTTAGCGGTAATTGTTTTGAGCTTCGCCTCTGGGTCCGGGAATTTGCTGAGCCACTGCTCATAAAGAGGCGTCATGACCTCTGCAGGAATCACCGCATTCGCGCGGATGCCGTAGGGCAAAAGCTCGACCGCCCACTCGCGCGTCAATGCCAAGATCGCGCCTTTCGAGGCGACGTAACCCGATGTATTTCCTTGTCCGGTGACAGCGGTCTTGGAACTAATGCTGACGATGGAACCGCGCGTGCGTTTCAAATGGGGCAGGGCAAAGTGCGTCATATTGAAGTAATGCAGCAGGTTCAGTTGAAGTGACGCAACGAATTTTTCGGGTGTGCCGTGCTCGAGGCCAATGCCGTCGTTCACACCCGCGTTGTTGATCAGGGCATCGATTCGGCCGAAAGTGCGGGCGGTCTCTTCGACAGCTTTCGCGCAATCGTCTGCTGATTGAAGATCAGCGATGATGTAGCGCCCGCGTTCGGGGGCGAGCTTTAGTTCTGCAAAGAACTGTTCGCATGCTGGCCTGTCTCTATCGATGATTACGAGAATCGCGCCCTCTCGAACCGAAGCCCGCGTGATCGCGGCCCCGATGCCCTTCGCGCCACCGGTGATAAGCACAACGTGATCGTTCAACCGCAGGTCCATGAGCCTATCCCCGGACCGAGCAAGCGGAATCGAATTTATTGGCCACGAAGATTGAAAAAGCCGCCATCGAGAGGATAGTCCACACCGGTTAAGAAGGAAGCTTCATCAGAACAAAGATACAGCGCGAGAGACGCTACCTCGTGAGGCTCAGCCATCCGGCCAATCGGCTGCGAATGGGAAAGCTCGCCGAACATTTCTGCTTCGCGCCCCGGATAATGCTGGCGCAGGTATCCGTCCACGAATGGCGTATGGACTCGCGCAGGGGAAATGCAATTACAGCGGATGTTGCACGCGAGGTAATCCTTGGCGACCGAGTAGGTCATGGCGATCACCGCGCCTTTGCTCGTCGAATAAGCAAAGCGCTCGGCCAGGCCCGAAGAGCCTGCAATGGAGGCCATGTTGAGGATCACGCCGCCACCGTTCGCTTTCATGTGTTCCACGGCGGCCTGCATGCAGTTATAGAAGCCCTTCACATTTACTTCGAACACGCGGTCGAAGTCTCGTTCGGTGGTTGCTTCGAGCTTACCGATGTGAGAGATACCGGCGTTGTTCACCAGCGTGTGGATGCGGCCGCGCTTCGCCAGCGCTTGAAACGCGCTTCGCACTTCTTCCTGATTTGTGACATCGCATTCGTGTGCGGATGCCTGGCCGCCCGCATCCAAAATTTCCCGGACCGTCTCCTCCGCTTCTTTCGCACGAATGTCGATTACGTAGACACGGGCACCGCTAGTTGCGAAGCGGAGCGCAATGGCGCGACCGATACCGCTGGCGCCACCTGTGACGATTACCGTTTTCCCGTCGAGCCGGAAACCATTCGAATTCAGAGTGGCATTCTTCAGAGCGAGACTCCTCGTTTCCACGGGATGAAATCGTTTTGCGCTAGCAACTCGGCCTTCGTTTGCATCTCGCCGCTCGCCACCTGCACCACGCGTTCGAGAATCAATTCGCCCATCTCGTCGATTGTAGTTTTGCCGAGAATGATATCGCCTGTATCAACGTCGATGATGTCCGGCATACGCTGTGCTAACTCCGAATTGGTAGAAATTTTTATGACGGGCGCAATGGGATTGCCTGTCGGCGTGCCGAGGCCAGTGGTGAAAAGCACGACGCTCGCTCCCGCAGCTACTTGTGCGGTGACGCATTCGACGTCATTGCCTGGGGTGCACTGAAGGGTCAGGCCGGGCTCCGTTGAGTATTCCGGATAGTCGAGCACGGCGGTTACTGGAGACGTTCCGCCCTTTTTAGCAGCGCCAGCGGATTTCATTGCGTCGGTGACGAGGCCGTCGCGGATATTTCCGGGCGAGGGGTTCATGTCGAAACCTGAGCGAGCGGCTTTCGCCCTTGCGGCATAGTCGCGCATCAAGTGAATGAAGCGATCTGCGACTTCCTTGCTCGTGCTGCGATTCACCAATTCCTGTTCGACGCCGCACAGTTCGGGGAATTCCGACAAGATCGTTCGGCCGCCCAGCGCTGCGAGGATATCCGAGGTATGGCCAATGGCAGGATTGGCGGAAATCCCGGAAAAGCCATCAGAGCCGCCACACTTCAGCCCGACGCACAAACGGGAAAGGGGTGCCGATGTGCGGAGCGAATTCTCATCCATTTCCGCGAGCCCGGCAAAGGTCTTGCGGATCGCTTCCGACATCATCCGAACCTCAGATCCGCTTTGTTGCTGCTCGAACAGCAGAAGCGGTTTCGAGAACTTCGGATCGCGCTTCTTGATTTGCTCGAGCAGAATCGCAACCTGGGAATGCTGGCAGCCGAGACTCAGAATGGTGGCTCCAGCGACGTTGGGGTGGTGAATGTAACCGGCGATCAGCGAACAGAGATTATCGGAATCTTCCCGTGTTCCGCCGCACCCGCCTTCGTGAGCCAGGAACTTGATTCCGTCCACGTTCTTGAAGACGCGGGGAGGCGATAAAGGCACGCTACTCGTCACCGTGACACCGCTATCTATCTCGTTTCCGCGGCCAGTTCGATATCGACGAACGAGGTCAGCGACCTGCTGACGGTAAATTTGCGGTGCCGCAAAACCCAACTCCTCCTCGAACGCCTGCTTTAGCACGCCGATGTTCCGGTTTTCGCAAAACACAAGCGGGACAACGAGCCAATAATTCCGTGTACCCACCTGACCATCCGCGCGCTGATATCCCTGGAACGTGGTAGCGCGCCATCGCGAAACGTCCGGAGGGGTCCAGTGATACTGCTCTTCTTTTTCGTGGAAAGGGGCGGCCTCATGATGAGTGTTGCGGGGCGTCAGGACCTCGCCTTGGGCAATCGGTTTGGTCGCTTTCCCTACGAGGACGCCATACATGATGACGTCGCTGCCCGCGGCGAGAGGTTCCGTCGCGAATTTGTGTTTTGCGGGAACGTCCGTAGCCAGCGTGTAAGTTGCGCCGGACCAAGCGACCGTCTCACCCTTCCGCAAATCTGAAAGGGCCACGATTACATTATCTTTCGGGCTGAGTTTGAGCACGGTTTCTAGTTTGATGCTGTTGCTCAACGCCATGGCAAAGCACCCGATAGCCAAGTGACCATTTTCATAAAATACACAATTCGAACGCCCAAGCGATATAGCAAGCGGGACAAGGATATTCAAGATAAAAAATTCGGTTTTCACATTTCAAAATGTGAGGTATATATTCCATTCAACCGGCGGCACCTTTTGGAGTCGGTCTGTTGCGGGTGCCCAGAAGTCGGTTGCGGTCATCGGGAGGGCATTCATGATTCATGCACGGCAGTCGAAATCAGCTCCGGTTGGCGTTGTTTCCAAGGTTCTTCGAGTATTTGAAGCACTGAACTCATCACCGGAAGGATTGCAACTCAAGGACGTCGCGCAGCGAACCGGGATCAACAAGAGCACCGCATACCGGTTCCTCGCCCATCTTGAGTTTGAAGGCTATTTGTTCCGTGACGATGCAGGGGCGTATCTGGTCGGCCCCAAGCTGGTTCGCCTAGGCTCCGGCGTCAGCTATCAGACCTCGCTGCGAAAAATCAGCCGTCCTGTGCTTCAGGATCTCTGGAAGGTAACGGGCGAAACCGTGAATCTGGGAACTTTGGACGGGCAGGACGTTTTGTATCTGGACGTACTGCAGAGCCCGCATCCGTTCCGAATGGCTTCTCCGGTGGGATCGTGGCGCCCGGTTTATTGCACGGCCATGGGAAAAGCGCTGGCTGCCTTCCTCCCACCCGAGGAGAAAGAGCACGTTCTGGGCTCCATGAAATTTGAACGGCTCACTCCTCACACAATTACGCAGCTGTCGCGGCTCAGACGCGAACTCGAGAGTGTCCGCGAGCGCGGATATGGGGTCGACGATGAAGAAGCGACACTCGGCGCCAGATGCATCAGCGCTCCGGTGGTCATCGACAATGGAAACGTAGCTGCCGCCATCAGTGTCGCGGGGCCAGTGGCGAGAATCGGGCGGGACAAGATCCCGTTTCTTGCAAAAGCAGTGATAACGAGTGCCAAGGCAATCTCTACGCGGTTGGATGCTTCTGCGGCGGTTGAAATGGAGTTTGCGAACAAAGAGTTGCACTGACTGAGAATTGTCTCGGCAGAGCATCAGCCCGGACACTACGATTCCGCAAAAATGTTCAACCGATCCATACCTTTCGGCTTATTTGTTTCAACCGCTGAAATGATTCTCGCGAATCGTTCGAATATCCTTGACTGAGTCGAGTTCACTGAATTAGGTAGGTGGTGCTGTTTTTCTGCACGGTTTTGCTGCAGGAACCGCACAAGTCTATGAAACTCGTCCGTTTCGGTGAGCGTGGTAATGAAAAGCCCGGCCTGCTTCTGGACGATGGCGCTTGCATCGACGTCTCTGCCTCGGGGATGGATTACGGCGAGGAGTTTTTCGGCGGAGATGGCGTCGAACGACTGCGCCGCTGGGTAGAAAAGAATGCCGCCGATTTGCCGCGGGTGGAATCGGCTGTGCGTTTGGGCGCCGCGATCTGCCGTCCGAGCAAGATCGTCTGCATCGGGCTGAATTACAAAGATCACGCCGCGGAAACAAAGCAGCCCATTCCGAACGAGCCGGTGATTTTCTTCAAGGCCACCAGCGCGCTCGCGGGCCCGAACGATCCCGTGATGATGCCGAAAGGAGGCGCGAAGCTGGATTGGGAAGTGGAACTAGCTTTTGTGGTCGGAAGAGAAGCGCGCAATGTCGAGAAGCGGGATGCTCTCGATCATGTCGTCGGTTACGTCCTGCACAACGACTACTCCGAGCGGGCATTTCAAATCGAACGCGGCGGCCAGTGGGTAAAGGGTAAGAGTGCGGACACGTTTGCGCCGCTTGGCCCGTTCCTCGCGACCCGCGACGAAATTCCCAAACCGGAGCATCTGGACGTATGGCTGAAGGTGAATGGCGCTTTGCGGCAGAAAAGCAACACCGAACAGATGATCTTCGGCATCGCCGAACTCTTGAGTTACGTGAGCCAATTCATGACGTTGCTTCCCGGCGATGTGATCAGCACCGGAACGCCCCCGGGAGTTGCATTGGGAATGGATTCGCCGGTTTACTTGAAACCCGGCGACACGGTGACGCTGGGAATTGAGTGCCTCGGCGAGTCGCAGCAGAAGGTTGTAGCATACAGGAAATGAATACACCGTCTCAGTGCATCTATCCCTCGAAAACTCTTCCGCCTCCGCACAATTTGTCGAGCCATATCGAAAAATCCAACTTGAATTCAGAAGACCTCGCATGAAGCAGATGCGGGTCTCGTCTTTAGCGGCTGCAATTCTCGCGGCAAATCTCGCAAGTCTTGGTGCGGGACAAGAAGCTCAACGCACCCAGGAATCTGTGCCTGTCGCTGTAAAGCCCGGGGCGGTGCAATTCGTAGACATTGCCCGGCAAGCGGGAATCACGATGCAGAATATTTACGGCAGCGATACTCACAAAGAATTCATCATCGAAACGACCGGAAACGGAAGCATTGTTTTTGATTATGACAGCGATGGCTGGCCGGATATTTTTCTACCCAACGGTTCAACCGTGGAGGGGTTTCCGAAAGGAAAAGAACCGACCGGCCACCTCTACCACAATAATCACGACGGAACATTTACCGATGTCACCGAAAAGGCCGGCCTCGCCCGCGCAGGCTGGGGCCAGGGCGGTTGCACAGGCGATTTCGACAACGACGGCAACCTGGATTTGTTCGTTACCTACTGGGGCCAAAACGCGCTGTACCACAACAATGGCGACGGCACGTTCACTGACGTAACGGAGAAGGCCGGCCTGCACACTCCGCGCAACGAGTGGAACACGGGTTGCAGTTTTATCGACTACGACCGCGACGGAAAGGCGGATCTGTTTGTCGCGCGCTATGTGGATTTTACGTACGATTCCGTTCCGAGGCCCGGTCAAGGACAATGGTGCCAATGGAAGGGACTGAACGTGATGTGCGGTCCACGTGGCCTGAAAATCCCCATCAACGCGCTCTATCACAACAACGGCGATGGAACGTTCACGGACGTATCGAAGAAATCCGGGATTACGCATACGTCCGGTTGTTACGGATTCACATCAGTAACCGCAGACTTCGATCACGATGGCTGGCCAGACATCTATGTGGCCTGCGACTCGACTCCGAGTCTTCTCTACCACAACAATCGTGACGGAACCTTCACTGAGATCGCCAAGACGGCGGGCGTAGCGTACAACGAAGACGGCACGCTGCAGGGCAGCATGGGAGTATCGGCTGACGATTTCACTCACTCGGGCCTGCAAGACATCATCAAAACAAATTTTAGCGACGATACCTCGACCCTCTATCTAAACCGCGGTAATAATCTTTTCGACGACGTGACGCAACTCGCCGGCCTCGCCAAAATCACAAGGCTGCTGGGTTGGGGCGTGCAGTTCTTCGACTTCGACAACAGCGGTTGGCCTGGGATCTTGATCGCCAACGGGCACGTTTATCCCGAGGTGGATGGTAAAGGGCTAGGCACGAGCTATCGCGAACCGAAAGTGGCTTATTACAACCTTCGCAACGGAAAGTTTGCGGATATCACCGCCCAGGCCGGTGCAGTGTTGAATGAGTCCCGCGCCGCACACGGAATGGCGCTCGGCGATCTCTTCAACAATGGGCGTGAAGCGGCGGTGGTGAATAACATGAACGAGCCGCCCTCGATTTATTACAACACGGCACCCATCGGCAACTTCATCAGCGTGCAACTCGTGGGGACGAAATCAAACCGAGCTGCACTGGGAGCAGCGGTCACACTCGAGCAGGGTACGGACAAGCGCGAGAAAGAAGTTCGCAGCGGCGATGGCTATATTTCGCAAAGCGACTTGCGACTGCATTTCGGTTTGGGCCAGGCGACCAAGGCGGACAAGATTGTAATTCGCTGGCCGAGCGGGCTGGTGGAAACTCTGAATGACTTGCCGGCGAACCGATACTACGTCGTGAGAGAAGGCAGCGGGGTGGATGCGAAGCAGACGCATCCGGTGAGTGGAATCGCGATTAAAACCAGCGGCAGCGGCTCGAAATAGGCTTTTCAGGATGCATTGCCAATTGAAATCGCGAGGATCGCAAGTATCAAAATCGCGACCCCGGTCCAGCAATATGTGACGGCCCGGCGGCTCGCTTGTTTCCATTCACCCGTCACCGCGCCCCAGAAAATCCCCGCAATGATGTCGAGCGTCATGAAAACCGGCCAGCCGACGATGCCACCGAGTTTACCCAGCGAAGCCGCGCCCATGCCATAGGCTACAACGCCACCGTACCAGAGAAGTCCGGTTAGGGCGCCGAGAAGCCAGTAAGTGGAAGAATTCCCCTCGCGATAGACGCCCCAAGTCTTGTTCTTGTTTAGCAGATAAACGCAATAGACGAGATTCGAAAGAAAGCCTCCTGTCACAGTGAGCGACCAGATCGGATTCGCTGCCATCGAATTGCTCGCTCCAGCTGCGAGCGCGCGAATGCGAATCTCGTCGCCAAATACGAAACTGAAATTCAACATCGACGAAAAAATCCCGGAGAGAATACAAATCACGAGGCCTAGTGCAAATCCCGAGCGCTGCGTGCCGCTCGCTCCTGCGTCGCGCTCGCGTTGTTTTCCGGCCAGCGCGAGAAAAATAAGTCCGACGATCATGATCGCAGTGCCGATCATCAAATATTCACCGCGTTTTGAATGGAGTTCCTCCGGATGCAGCACTATAAGCGGGAAGAGCGATCCAAACGAGGCGGTAATTCCGAGAATGATGGCGAATCCGAGGGCCATGCCGACGCGAGTGATTCCAAGCCCGAAAAGCGTCGAGCCAACTCCCCACGTGATTCCAAACAGTACAACTTTCCACAGTGTTGCTACCGATGCGCCGGAATAGACGACGCTGACTTGGGGAACTGTGGCGAGCGTGATGATCCAAGGGAAAATAATCAGGCCGGTCAGTGCAAAGATGAGCCAGCTGTTTTCCCAGCGCCACGCCGGCATTCGCTTCATCGGGGCGGCAAAGCTGCCGTTCAAGAGACCGGCCAGTACTACAAGGGCGAATCCAACCACCACCTGTTCGGTCATCGGCTCACCTGTCGCATGATCACCTGTTGTACTGACGCGATGGATGCGAAAGCGCGCACAAAATGAGGCATACTCGTGCGCACGTCAAGGCAAAACCGGCGCTCGCGGCGCCGTTTCATGAGCTGAAATTTCTGATTTGATTGACGCTGCCCATTCCTTTTCGCTAGATTTGCGGCGCGTTCGGCGAAAGTTCAAAAACACTTTCGGTTGTCAGCCTGCCGAAGGTGGGGACTTCTAGTGCGCATAACTTCGATCGAGATTCGCGTTTGCCAGAATACCCGACCGGCGATGTCGGATTCGGAGATGCGCTCGGGTGGCAAGTCAACCTTCGATTTCCTCGTGATCACGATGAAGACCGACGAAGGAATCGAGGGGCATTCATTCGGATTCGCGGGCCGCGGCGCGGAGATGGCGGGAGCGGTCGCGGCATCCGCCTTGAAGCCCTTCTTTCTTGGCAAAAATCCGCTGCTGCGCGAAAAACATTGGCAGGATTTTCGTACTTACGATCGCTGGTGGAATCATGTCCCGATCTATTCTTACGGACCTTTCGATATCTGCCTCTACGATATCGCGGCGAAAAAAGCGGGCATGCCGCTTTACAAGATGCTGGGCGCGTATCGCGACAAAGTTCCGATTTACGCCAGCTCCTTTGTGCTCTCATCACCGGAAGCTTATGCGAAGCAGGCGGTCGAAGTGAAATCACGCGGATGGCACGCGTACAAGCTTCACCCGCCGGGCAAGCTCGCGTTTGACTTGGCAGCCTACCGCGCATGTCGAGAGGCGGTCGGGCCCGAATTCAAGCTTATGGCCGATCCCGTGGCAGCGTATTCTCACGAGGAGGCTTTGCGCGTCGGGCGCGAGCTCGAAAAATTGAATTACTACTGGTTCGAGGAGCCGCTTTTCGATGTGGATTTTACAGGACTCCGCAAATTGAGCGACAAGCTCGACATTCCTGTCTGCGGAACGGAAGTTCTCGCGGGTTCGCACTACGCGACGGCGGAATGCATAGCGAGTCGGGTGGTGGATATCGTGCGCACGGACGTCTCCTGGAAAGGTGGCGTGACGCCGGTGATGAAAACGGCTCATCTCGCGGAATCGTTCGGCGTTCATTGCGAACTCCACACTACGATTTATCATCCGCTCGAGATCGTCAATTTGCACTGCTGCGCCGCGATCGCGAATTGCGAATTCTTCGAGGTGCTCTATCCTCTCTCGTATATGGATTTCGGCATGAAGACGCCGATTCAAGTCGACACTGAAGGCTATGCCCATCCGCCCGAATCGCCTGGAATCGGCGTCGATTGGGACTGGGACTTCATCGAGAAGTG
>Ga0307475_10001581_pt1 | contig 13553 bp, 6 predicted proteins | sample atmos_gasesECM1C_FD_203317 | JGI IMG/M metagenome (GOLD analysis project Ga0307475, IMG submission 203317) | Hardwood forest soil microbial communities from Morgan-Monroe State Forest, Indiana, United States - atmos_gasesECM1C_515 | ecosystem: Environmental > Terrestrial > Soil > Temperate... | reverse complement strand
TGGCCAGGGCGGGGACCGCCCGCGGGACGTTGGGCTCCCTGACCAAGGGGACGCGAAGCTCCATGGGTGGTGCTGGGGAGCGGGCCGCGGTTGCCTGTGGGCAATGGCGGACGCGAGGGCGCTGCGGCTCGCGGCAAAGGGGCTCCTGCGCGCGACGGAGTAGCAGACGACGCGGCAGGGCGAACAGCTGGCGGCTGAGGACGCAGGCCTGATGGCGAGGGCGTGGCTGGCCGTTGCGCTGCCGGGGCACTCGATTGGGCTGCTGGCGCTTGTGTTTGAGGGCGAAGCGGTGTTGCTGGAAGCGCAGATGGACGAAGTGGCGCACCAGGCGGCGGCGCAGCTGGCCTTACGGCGTGCGGCACAGGCGCTGCGGGCGCAGTGGAAACAGATGGCGCTGCCGGTGTGGCTGAAGTTGGCGCGGCGGGTGTCGCGGGCTTTGCCGCAGGAACAGCTGCTGCCGGTGGGGCGGCTGGAACGGGCGGTCTAGCTGTAGGGGCCGAGGCAGACGGTGCTGACGCTACCGGAGCGGGCGCAGTCGGGGCAGGTCTGGTCCGTGCCGATTTTGCCGCGGCTTCTTTGGCCTGCGATTCGGCCTTGGCGGCGGACTGTGCGGCGGATTCCTCTTCGGAGGCGCCTTTAATTTTTGCGCGAACTTTTACCGCCACGTCTTCGGGAATGGAACTCGAGTGAGTCTTCTTTTCCGTGACACCGTAGCCCGGCAAAAGATCGATGATGGCCTTGGCTTTGACTTCCAGCTCGCGGGCCAACTCATTAATACGGACTTGATTTGCTTCGCTCAGGACTTAGCCTCTTCTGGTTGCTCCGTATCGCCCTGGGCGGATTCGGAGGCATCCTCTGTTGCAGTAGCATGTTTTGATTTTTCAGAATGTGTTTCGGCGCTGACCTCTTCGACGTTACCGGCGGATTCACTATCCGGCGACGCGCTGGCGTCCGCGGAAGCTTCCTCCGCGTTGGTTTCGGTTTCGGCGGAAGCTTCGGTGTTTTCGGCAACTTCGTCTGTGGCTTGTTCGCCTTCGGCCACAGCTTCAGAGCCTTCTGCGCCTTCGACGGCTTGCGCGGCTTCTTCCGTCGCAACCGCGGCTTCGCCGCCGCCTTCGTAGAAGCGATTCACGGCCTGATAAATCTTGTCGACCATCTTCTCGCCGATGCCGGGAATTTCCATCAACTGCTCAGGAGTCATAGCGGCAAGCGCTTCGACGTTGTTGATGCCGGCTGCTTCCATTTTTTCGATGGTCTTGGCGCCGACGCCTGCTAATGAAGTGAGCGGCGTAGCTGGCGCGGTGAGACGCGTCATCTGATCTTCGATTTCGCGGCGCTTTTCTTCTTCGCTCTTGATGTCGATATCCCAGCCGATGAGCTTGCTGGCCAGGCGAACATTTTGTCCTTTTTTGCCGATGGCCAAAGAGAGTTGCGAGTCTTCGACGATGACCTCGAGCTTGTGAGCTTCGGGATCGGTGATCTGCACACGGGTAACTTTCGCGGGGCTCAAGGCTTTTTGCGCGAAGGCTACGGTTTCTTCGCTGTAAGGGATAATGTCGATTTTTTCGCCGCGCAATTCGCGGATGATGGATTGCACGCGCATGCCCTTCATGCCCACGCAAGCGCCGACGGGGTCCACATCCTTATCGCGGCTGGCGACGGCAACTTTGGTGCGCTCGCCGGCTTCGCGGGCGGCGAAACGAATTTGCACGGTGCCATCGTAAATTTCGGGGACTTCCATCTCAAAAAGGCGCTGCACGAGCGAGGCGTCGGCACGCGAGACAATTACCTGCGGGCCTTTGGCGGCGCGATCCACCATTTTGATGACCACGCGGAGGCGCTCGCCGATGTTGTAGGTCTCCAGCTTGGATTGCTCACGCTTGGGCAAGCGAGCCTCGGTGCGGCCCATGTCCACGATCAAATCAGGGCCTTCGGCGCGCTTGACGATGACGGTAACGAGCTCACCCACGCGGGTGTGATATTCGTTGAAGATGGTGTCGCGCTCGGCTTCACGCACTTTTTGCAGAATTACCTGCTTGGCGGTCTGCGCAGCGATGCGTCCCAACACGTCGGTGGGCTTGGCAAGAATAATTTCCGAGCCGACTTCCACCTCGGGATTTTTTTTCTTGGCGTCGGTGAGGCTGACTTCCTTGTTGGAGTCGGTGACCTGCTCGACGACGATGTGCACGGAAAACACGTCGACCTGCCCGGTCTCCTGGTTGAACTTGGCGCGCAGATCTTCTTCGGTTTTGTAATACTTTCGCGCGGCCACAACCATGGCGTCTTCGATCGCGGACACCACCACCTCGGGCTCAATGTGCTTTTCGCGACTGAGCATTTCAATCTGTTGGTAGAGCAGATTCGCCATTTCTAAGTTCCTAGAGTCCTTGCGACGCGAGAATAATATTCCGCGCGGCGATGATTCAAATTCGCGTAGCTAGAATTCGACAACTAGGTTCGCTTTGCGGATGGCATCGAGCGGAATTTCAACTACTTTCGCCTGCTTGCCTTGCAATTCGATGCGAACTTTACCGGGTGCTACTCCCGCCAAGCGACCTTCAAAAAACTTGGCGTCGCCGACCGGCTCGGTGGTTACAATCTTGGCCTTACGGCCCCGGAAGCGTTCGAAGTCGGCCGCTTTTTTCAACGCCCGGTCCATGCCTGGCGAACTGACTTCCAGGATGTAGCCGGGCCCCGGAATTAAATCCTCAACATCAAGGATGAGACCTAACTGCTGGCTGACCCGCTCGCAATCCCCGTGAGTAATTTTCGGATAAGGGTTGCTTGGCGGCGCTTTCGCGCCATCCTCAGCGCTATTTGAGGCTCCGGCATCGTTGGGGTCGGGAGCAGCGGTTCGTTCCGGAAGACGGTCTATATACACCCGGAGGAAGCGTTGTTTTCCAACTTTCCATTCGACGTCGGCGATTTCCAGACCTTCCGAACGCGCCACCCGCTCGGCAGCCTGGCGGACTTTTTCCAGATCCAAGCGAAGACTCCCCGGCCTATGCCGGTCCAGCTAGCGCTGTAACCGCGAGCAACAAAAAAGTGGGCTTGCGCCCACCCATTCGTGCGACCCGCTTCAGAGCGAAAGAAGAGTATATTCCCGCGGCAAGGTAAATGCAAGATACGGCGCTAGGGGAGCCTCGGGTGCCTGATTAGCGGGTGGATGGGGAGGATTTCTACGCGCGGCGGCGGAAAGGCTGGCTTCAAGGGAACGGAAGGACCTTGGGCCCAAGTCAAGTAGCTTGGGCGATGCGATGGCAGTATTCTATCGGTGCGTCCTGACACACCGTCCCCAATTTTGCAGAACAGAAGCGTTGTCCTTATATTAAACGCTATGGATGCCATACCATGAACGCCCGTATTCGGTTATCCATCCGCGCGGTGCCCGCTCCTATTATTAGCAAACTTTTATTTTGTACGCTGCTGCTAGCGGGACGAGTGGCAGGCCAGCAAGATCAGGGGCCTGCAATTCTCGGTGGGATAAACTCGCACCCAGGTGATTCCGTTAGGGGGGCATCCGCTTCCAATGTGTATGTGAGCGTGCGCGAGCCTAACGGCTTGCCGGTCACGGAGAGCGCAACGGTAAGGTTGTCGTGTCCGCTGGCGGGCGTAAATCTAAGCGGGCCCACCAAAGACACGGCGCTGGCGCAATTTTCGAATATCCCGGCGGGAGATTGCTGGGTGGAAGTGAGCGCACCCGGGTATAAAGCGGCACGTGAGCGGGCGTTGGTGGCGGACTCGCTGATGAGCCGCAATCAATACGTTTATGTTTATCTGCATTCGGCATCGGAGAGCGCGGCGGGCGGGACGCGCACGCAAGTGTCGCTGAACGTGTTGAAAGAAATGGATAAGGGCACGGAGGCCATGCGCAAGAATCATGCAGACGATGCGCGGAAATATTTTTTGAAAGCCGCGGAAAGCGCGCCGCAAAATCCGGATGTGCAATATCTGCTGGGCGTGCTGGAGGCCAAGCAAAAGAATATCGATGCGGCGAGCGCGAGATATGAACGAGCCATCGCATTGTATCCCGCGCATGAGCACGCTTTGCTGGGGCTTGGAGAAATACAACTACGCAATCAACATGCGGCGGAGGCTGCCGCCACGCTGGAAAAAGCGGTACAGGCAAATACGATGTCGTATCGCGCTCACTGCTACCTGGCAGCGGCATATTTGCAACTGGGAAATTATGCGAGCGCGAAGCCGCACGCGCAAAAGGCCATCGATCTTGGCGCGCAAAAGATTCCCATGGCATATGTGTTATTGGGGGAAGTTCTTGCAGGGGAAGGCAATCGCGATGCGGCGAAACATGAATTTGAAGTGGTGATCAGCGACTATCCAAAGGACCCGGCGGCGGTGGTGGCGAAAAGCGATCTTGGAGACATTGATAAACCAGCGGAGGCGAAAGTCAGGAACCGCGCCAGTGCAGCGATGGCAGCGCCCGGAAGCGAACCGTTGGCGGCTGAGATTGCAGAAGGGCCGATACGTCCATGGGGCCCGTCGGATGTGGATACCATCAAGCCGGGCGTGGCAGGGGATGTGACGTGTTCCGCCGCGGATATTGTGCAGCGCGCGGGACAAGCCTCGACGGAGCAAATCGAAAATTTTGAGAAGTTCATGGCCTCCGAGCACATTGAGCACGAAGAAATCGATCGCAGTGGAAAGGCTGGGGCAGTGCGGTCACACGATTTCTCTTACCTGGTCTTCATCGATCATGACAAGGGCGGGCAGATTTTCCTGAAAGAGAGCCGGGACGGAGGCACGGGAATTGATTCGTTCCCGACATCGCTTGCCACGGTTGGGCTGCTGGGGCTGGGCGTGGATGTGTTCCATCCCGGATTCGCAAGAGCGCTGGACTTTACGTGCGAAGGGCTGGGGCAATGGAGAGGCAAGGCGGCGTGGCTGATGTATTTTCGCCAGAAACCGGGCCAGCGTTCATTTCTGCGATTGTGGCAGACGCAAAGAAAAACGGTGGAGATTCCTCTGAAAGGGCGCGTGTGGGTGGGGGCGACAACGTACGAGGTGCTGCACATTGAAACGGATTTGCGCGAGCCGGTTGCTGATCTGGAGTTAACGAAAGACCATCTGGCGATCGATTATGGCCCGGTTAATTTTCAAAACGGCAAGACCGAGCTGTGGCTGCCCTGGTACGCGGATATGTATCTGGAACTGCATCACCATCGCTACCATCACCGGCACACGTTATCGAATTACGCGCTTTTCGGGGTGGATACCAAAAACACTATCGGCACACCTAAAGGCGCCGAGGAGCCGGAGGTTCCTCCGCAGACTCCGTGAGGTGGCTGATCTGGAGTAAAAAAATCGCCTCGATCGGCTCGGAAGCCGGAGGCGATTTTTGTTGCCAATGATCGAAAGTGATTAGGGCTTGGCGGCTGGTGGCTGAGATGCACTTGGAGCCGGCTTGGGAGTGGTGGATTGGGGCTTGGGTGCGGGTTTGGGTGTTGTAGTTGAGCCAGCCTTCAAGGGGTAGGCCTGATCGTATAAGCGAATGATGTCCTGGGTCACATCGATTTGATTAGAGGCATACAAAATCGGGGTGTTCTGCGCGGAAGAGTCGAGAATCACAATGTAACCATTTTCGCGAGCATAGCGGTCGAGGACGTCAATCATCTTGCGTCCGATTTTGTCGATGACGTCGCCCTGCGAAGCGTTGACATCTTCCTGATATTCGTCCTGCTTGCGCTGCATCTGACGAGCCAAGAGTTCGCCCTGGCGGGTCAGGCGCGCAACTTCTTCCTGGCTCAAGGTGGCCTGACCAGCGGATAGACGTTGCTTCAAGTCGTTAATTTGTTTGTTCAGATTTTCCAGTTCGGTTTGGCGCGCCGCGAATTGCGATTGCAATTCCGCGGAGGCTTGTTTGCCTTCCGAAGTAGTTACGATGGCCTGGCGAACATTAATGACGCCGACCTTACCGGACGCGCCTCCGGCCGAGGCCGGGGCAGCTGTGGCGGCTCCCTGCGCCCGAAGGGGCGATGCCGACACGCTGAAGAAAAAGGCCCCGGCCAGAATGGTGGTGAAAAATAAGTTTCTGCAATTCAATTTGTTCTCCTTATGGTGGCCCCCGAGGGGCTTCCAACCGCGCCAATTTGCATTGGCAGTAATCTATATGCAGCAGGCGAATGTCCAGCAGCTGTCCAAACCCTGAAGTATAGCGAGCCGCTTTCTTACCTGCAACGAAGAAACATGTCTAAATGCAACCGGGCATGCGGCAAATGCACGAACAAATGCACGAACAAATTCACCGAATTCGGACCGTGGCGGACTCACGGCAACGGCAACAGCAAAACACGGTTGTTGGCTTGATCGGCGATGACCGCCAGGTTTGTGAGCGGATGAATCGCGGCGGCAAACTGCGACGACCCGCTAATGCCAAGAGTCGCCCTGGTTTTAAAGGTCTGGGAATCCACGATCGATACGGTATTACTTAGCGCGTTCACGGTGAGGATGGTGCTGCTCTGATAGTTGTAGGCCAGAGAAGTGGGATTAACGCCGACCGGAATGTTCTGGATTTGCCCGTTGTCGGGGTTGTACGCGGTAACCGTGTTGCCTTGACTCGAAGTGGCATAGAACAAGGTCGTGGACGGGTCGAAGACGATGCCTGTGGGCGTGGACTGAATTTGAGGCACGGTTGTCGAAGTGTTCCTAGTGGGCGGCGACACGCCGAGATCGACCACATCCAATTCGCCCGAAGGTGGCAGTCCATTGGCGCTCAACAGCAAGGAAGTTACAACCGCTTCACCGCGATTATTGGTGCCGCGATCGGGGTCGATGGCCACCGCAATGGGATTCTGGTTAACAGAGATGGTGGAGGCCGTGACGGTCCCCGCAGGCACGGAGAGCAAGGGAATGAGGTTGATGGCAGAAACGGTGTTTGAACCGGTGTTGGCGACCAACGCCATGCCGTTTTCCTGATCGATGGCTACGCCGTTCGGTGTTGAGCCAACGGTAACGTCGGCCATGGCTTGGGTGTTGGAATCGAGATTAAGAATGGACACGGTGCCGGGTGTGTTGTTGGTGACGACGGCAAAGCCGTATCGGGGAATCACGGCAACAGCTGCAGGAGTTGCTCCCGTGGGGATGCGATGAGTCAAAATGCCGAAAGTGGCGTCAGGCTTCAGACTGATGATGGAAGCGTCGGAGCAGCCGAAATCGGTGACCACGGCGATGTTGCGCTGCGGGTCGATGGCCACCCCGCCAGGAGCGGAAGCGGTGCCAGAGCATGCAGGAATCGGAACAGCTTCGATTACGGAGAAGTCGGTGCTGTTGGAAACGACGCCGGTGCTGTTGACCACATCCAAAGCAAAGCGTCGCGGGGCGGTAAGGAACGACGATGGAATGGTGGCGTCAATTTCACGCGCACTGAGGAAGGTGGAGGGCACAGTCTGGGCGTCCAGGCGAACAATGGAACCGGCGTCAAAACCGGAACCCAAAATTCGGACGCCGGTGAGAGCAACCGGAGTGGTGCCACTGGTGGTGATCGTGGCCTGCGGTAAGAGCGCGCCAGCAACGGGCGGGGTGATGACCTGTTCGATGTTAACGGCTTTGAAGGTGGCACTGAGTTTGAAGTAGCTCACGTTGTCGCTGCCGGAATTTGCAACCAACGCTGTATTGGTTGTGGGATCGACCTGCAGCGCACCAGAAAGCTTTAACGAAACGGCCACGCCAGAGCTGGTGAACGAGACCGTCTTCAGACCGGTTTGCCCGGTGTGCACGATGGCGTCGCGCAGCAAAAGCACCGGATCGATCATGGAGACTTCGTTGAGCTGGGGATTGAAGGCCACCGCGGTATTGGTGAACGGCTGGAAGGCCACGTCGGCAACACCAGATTCAGGGGCCAGACCGGTGGAAGGAACTCCGGTGGTTTCCGAGTACAGGGTGAGGGAGCTGACACTTTGATCCAAGGAGTCAATAAAGCCGATCTGCGAGTTATCCGCGTTGGGGTCCGCAAGAACCGCAGTGCGATTGACCGGGTTGATGGCTATGCCTTGGACCGTGGGGGTCAAGCTGTAGGTGAGGAACGGTGTACCGTAGATGAGAAAGCCAGGACTAGAGGCGGTGCTGGCAGTGGAGTCATCCGCGGCGGTTTGGGAATACGTAAAGGTAGAGGCGTCGATGACGCTGGTAACGCTAAAAGTGCCGTCAAAAATAGTGCCGTTTTTGCCGGGAGGAAGTCCGCTGATTAACACAGTGCCAGGATTGCCAGGGTTCAGATTGTGGGGCGTAGAAGTCGTGACGGTCGCGACATTGGATGTTCTGGTGGCCGTACTTATGCCGATGCGGGCCTGCGTGGCCACGTGTTGTAAATCCACGACCGCCAGAGTTCCTCCGCCGCCCGGGGTAACGTAGGCGAGATCAACACGAGGTTCGAGCGCGATCTGTGGATTCGAACCGGTATTGAGGGTAACTGAGGCAATCGGGCAATATGTTGCCGTGGAGGCTGGAGGCTGACCCGGCAAGCACACCGAGGCAGGCTGCGCCGGATCGAGATTGACGATAAATCCCACGTTGGTTGATGCGAAAGCGACTATCCCACGATGAGTCTGAGAATCGATGCCCACCGAATACGGAAAGGGTGGGGCAGTTGGCGGAGTTGTGGGAGCTGTAGCCGGAATTAAGGTACTGAGATCAATTTTGCCAAGAGGAGTTGGAGACGGAAGCGCCGGGGAAGTGGGGATCTGGAAAATCCACAGGCTGCGGTCCGCGTAGTTAACGACTGCGGCGATGTGGAAAGTTTCGTCTACTGCCACACCAGTTGGCAGGCTGCCGGGCGCGGTACTGGCTGGGATACTTCCCGTGGGAATTGGACCGCCGAGCAACGCCGGAGTGGCGGTGCGCATATCGACAAATTGAATGGCGCTTGTACCGGTTTCGGCGACGACCGCGACCCCGAGCACAGTATCTTCGGCGATAGCGCTCGGGGCTGAACCGGCAGGCAACGGTAGAACCGTGGGAGCACCAGGCGGATTGGTGTTGGCGTAATCGGGAACAATGGCGATGTTGGTGTAAGCAGTCGATGGCGAAACATTGTGGCTGGTAACGGTGACGGGATAAAGGCCGGGACCGTTCGCGAGAGTGAGCAAATTGGGAAGGACGACATTCAGGCGGACTGGAGTGGAAACGTTTTTATCGTTGGGGTCTGAGATCGCCGTCAAGCTGGTGCCGTTCAGCTGTGCGAAAGCCACTTCATTCGACGGAGGACCGTAGTAGCCCCCATCTATGCTCATGAAAGGACCGGCAGGGTCTTGAAAGCCGGTGGGCAGAATCTGAGAATTCTGAGGAAAGCTCTGTGGATTTGAAGCCACTACGGAGGGAGTGACCGGAACAACGTTTACCGTAAAATTCCCACCGGCGACGTTAGTCACCGGGCTGGCGGAATTCGAACTGGTGATGCTTACGGTAAAGGATCCTGCGACCGCGAGCTGTTGGGCATTGAGGCGCACCCGAGCACCGATGGAAGAGGAAGTGGAGCCGGGAGCAAAAATAACTTTTACCTGAGAAAGCTGATCGATGGGAGGCGTAACGCCACTTACGTTGACAGCAATGCCGCTGGACGTTAGGTTCGAAGCACTCAGGAAAATATCCTGAAACAAGCCACCCTGGGGAGCGACTGAAGGGGAAACGTTTGAAAAACTGATGGGTCCAGCCTGGACTACGGTAACCGTAGCAGTCGCGAAGCGGGTGGTGTCGAGTTTTGAAGTGGCGATCACCGTAACCGTAGCGACGGCGGGCACCGAGGCCGGCGCGGTATACAAACCAGTGGTGTCGACTGAGCCGCATCCTGGCGAACAACTGGTCGCCGTCGGAGAAATAACGTTGGTCGCGGAGACTTGCGCGAGCAACCAGGTCACGTCATTGGGAGTCGTGTCGGTGGTTAGTGTGGCATGAAATTGGAAAGACGAACCTGTAGCGACCGTGGCGGTAGCAGGAGTTACCGTAACGCGAATTCCGGAATCCAGAGAGATGGTGGCAGTGCCGGTTTTTTTCTTGTTGGCATTCGAAGTCGCGGTGATGGTTATGGTGGGCGGAGGATTAGGAACCGTAGCAGGGGCGGTGTAGGTAACGGTGGTGGGTTGGGTATTTGATAGAACGCCTTGCGCCGCGGTGCAGGGAGCAGCGGCCGAGACGACCGGAGTTGTGGAACCTGCTGGCGTGGTACTGGTGGTGAAGGTGCAGGTCCAGACTACGGAGGTGTCCGTTGCGCCGGTGACGGTGGCCAGAAAATCGGTCGACTGATTGACGACCAAGGTGGCCGACCCCGGAGTGACGCTGACTACCACGACGTTCGCAGTGTTACCGCTGCTGCATCCGGCAAGCCACACAAACACGGCGGCCAACGCCAGCCCCCCGACAATTTTAGAAATATTCGCCAACTTAATTCCCACTGTTTCCCCCAAAAACTTTTCGCTAATTCGGCGCGAAAATCAAGTTCGCGGAGCGAAGTTAGCGCGCCTAGCTACAGTAAATTCGCGACTGAAATCCAACCTTAAAATGTCCGACTCACGGTAAACCGGAAAGTCCGCAAAGGCTCGAAATAATTCAGGCGGCCCGGATTGGCGATGAACTGATTGATGGTCGGAGCAAACTGAAAATTATAGAAATCCTTGAGCGCCGGATTATTTTTGATGAGATTAATTTCGCTCTGCTCGATGTAGTCCGGGGGCGCAACAATCTGAGTGTGCAGCCTGTTGACATTGAAGGCGTAGTAGATGCGGAACGGCGCCTGGATAATGGGCAACTGCACTACCAACTCGGCGCCAGTGGAAGCGCGCGGGCGGAAATTCGTGCCGGCGGCGATCTTCAGCTGACGCTGCAGGCCGGCCTGTGACGGCGCATCGGGAAATTGCGTAAGCAGATTCTCAAAGCCGGTGGGATCCAGCTTCAAGGCGCTTTGGCGGACAATGCCCACGGTGCCGACGTCCAGGAAAAGTCCGGCGGTCACCGGACCGGCAATGGGAATGCGGTATTCGAAGTTGCCATAAGACTGCAAGTCGCCACCCGGGAAGGTAATGGTGTAGCCAAGCACCGGCACATTAAAGAAACGCGGTGTCGGTGTTCCACTGGCGCTCAGGCGGGTGGGATCCAGATAGACAAACTGCTGCGTCGTGGAAGTAGGAATAAAAGTGACCGGGGAGATGGAACGAATGTCAAATCCGCGAATATCGTTTTCGCCGCCCATATAAAAACGACTAAACGGCGGGACTTCCTTGCCGCCATACCCGGTGATATAGGCGGCGGTAACGTGGAGGCCTATCACATTGCGTTTTTTGTGATGGGGACGATAATATTTCCAATCGAAAACATTGGAGATACTGTTTACATTGCCGCCCAGCGGTCCGCCCGAAAAACCCAGGCTGTAAAAATAACTTTTGCCGGAAGTGGCGTTTTGCGGATTGTTTACAGTGTTGTAGGTGATGCTGGGCGTGATGGTGCTGGAGACGATGCCGTTGAGCGCACTGGGGCCGGCAACGCTGCGGAATTGAAGTTGTTCGAACAGAATCGTGGAGGCCTGGTTGAAGGCCGTAATGTTTGTGCGGGTGAGGCCATAGGTCACGGAAACGCGCGTGAACGGCCGTTTCTTAAGAGGATAGCTGGCGAAGGTGGTGAAACCGGTGCTGTTCTGGTTGTAATCCTGAATAAATTGCGGATTGATACTGACGGACTGGCCGGTGATCAGCGCCTGCTGCTGGGCCTGATCGAAATTGTATTTGCTGGAGAAAACGGTAAAGCCGGTCTGAATGGGACGGTCAAAAAGATAAGGCTCGGTGAAACCAAACTGGAAAACGCGCTGGAGGTTGCCGAACTGCGCGGAGAAAGATAACGTTTCGCCGAGGCCCAGGAAGTTATTGGTCTGGTAGGTCAGGCCGATAAAGGTACCAGACAAACCACTGACTCCGCCCTGCAAGCCGATAGATTGCTTGCCCTTTTCCTTGAGCTTGAGATTGATATCCACCGTGCCTTCTTTGGTGTTGCGCTTTAATTCGGCGGCTTTGTCGGCTTCGATGCGATCGAAATAATCGAGCTGGTTGAGGCGCAGGATACTCAATTCCCAGGCGCGTTTATTGAAGAGCTGGCCTTCATCGATGAGCAACTGTCGGCGGATGACTTTGTCACGAGTGGTGGTATTACCGATGAAATCGATGCGGCGGACGTAGTACTGCTTCTCTTCGTTGAACTTCAACGTTAAATTGATAATTTTTTTGTCGTCGTCGATGTCCATGGCGGGTTCAGCAGTGAAGTCAATAAAGCCGTATTCGCCATAGGCGTTTTTGTAATTCTCGAGGGCTTTGCGAAGTTTGTCGGTGGCGAAGATGTCGCCTTCCTTCAACGGGAAAATGGTTTTAAGCGCTTCGACTTTTAGGGACAAGGCTTTGTCGGGGTCGGCGCTGACAATTTTCAGAGTACCCATGTGGAAGCGTTCGCCTTCTTCGATAGGGATGGTGATGTTGACGGCTTTTCCTACCCCATGGGCGGTGAAGGGCAGAGGAACACCGAGTTTGTAGGAAGGGGTGTCGACATTTTCGAGAAGGGGATCTTTGACGATTACTTTGAAATAGCCGTTGTCCTGATAAAGGCCGCGTACGCCTACTTCCAGGTCTTCGGTTAACTTGTCGCGATCGTAGGTTTTCGAGAGCACCGCGATTTCGGTGAGGTACAGCGGAATGGCATAGGGACGATCGTGACGCATGGCGCGAATCAACTTGCGATCGCTGAAGGCATGATTGCCAGTGAACTTTATGTGGCCGACTTTAACCTTGGGGCCTTCTTCAATTTTGAAAACCAGGATAACCGCATTACTGGAAGCGATTCTTTCGTACTGCGGGGTGACCCTGGCGAATTGGCGGCCATGCTCACCGAGCAGCTCGCGCAGCACGACTTCGGCTTTTTTGATTTTCGTGGGATCAAACTGGCTTTCCACGCTGAGACCGACTTTGCGCTCCTTGAAACGGTCGAGAATGTCGGACTCCGAGACGGAATGAATGCCGTCATAACGAATGCGCCGGATGACCGGGCGCTCTTTTACGTCGAAGATAATAATTTTTGCGTCGGAGCGATCGGGCGAATCTTCCACGCGCAACTTCACGTCTTCAAAGAATTGGGTATTCCAAAGCGCCTGGAAATCGCGGCGCAAGGTTTCTTCGTTGTAGTTATCGCCTTCGCGGCTGAAGATGCGGGCTTTTAAGGTGTCACTGCGGATGCGGCGATTGCCGGTGAACTCAATGCGCTGGATGACGCCGTGCGTTACCGGAACAGCTGGCTGATTCGAAAGCGACTGATTGCCGGTATTAGATTGCGGCGGGGACGAAACAGCGGACGCGTCTGCAGCGGAATCGTTTCGCGTGGCGGCGGGTGAAGTAATCGCGAACAACAATATTAACATCGCGATGCATGATACCCGGCCCGTCAAAACTCCGTGAGAAACACAGACTACTCTTCTTTGAGCGGCCATTGAAGTACTCAATGCCGCGCCCCCAAACCCAAGATGTTCATCTCCTACCGGACCAGGTGTGGGCCGGCGTCGAGCAGCTAAGCGC
>Ga0307475_10001580_pt1 | contig 13555 bp, 10 predicted proteins | sample atmos_gasesECM1C_FD_203317 | JGI IMG/M metagenome (GOLD analysis project Ga0307475, IMG submission 203317) | Hardwood forest soil microbial communities from Morgan-Monroe State Forest, Indiana, United States - atmos_gasesECM1C_515 | ecosystem: Environmental > Terrestrial > Soil > Temperate... | reverse complement strand
GCGCGGACTTGAGCGAAGCGCAAGCCAGCGGCGTGGAATTCTTCCGCTGCGATCTTTCGAACGTGAATTTCCAGCGCGCGCATCTGCGCAACGTGAATCTACGTTTGGCCAATGTAAACGGGGCAAAATTTTCCGGCGCGGACATGGGCGTGGCAATTCTGCGCGAAACGGATTTGACGGGGGCGGATCTTTCCGGTGTGGATCTCCGAACCACGTTGCTGCCAAAAGACTTCGCGGGGCAGCATGCCGCGAAGAAAAGCGCCTAATCGATCCCCGATTTGGCAGGTGATCTGGCGTGAGATTGAGCCCCGGCCGCTCGTTGATAGAGTTCTGGGCGGCAGCGTGGTAGCCTCTCGCGTCAGGAGACCGACCCCTTCGTGAGGCCCGTGGCTACACCCACCACACAAGTCGACCGCATGGCCGTCCGCGAACGCGTGCTGGATGTAATCCGTGGTTTGCTCGAGGAATTGGGCAGCCAGGGCGCGCTTCCCCTTTTGACGGGGAGCTCGCAACTCGACCGGGACTTGGGACTCGGCAGCCTCGAGCGCGTGGAATTGCTGGCGCGGCTGGAGACCGCCTTCCAGCTGCGCTTGCCGGATCGCGTCGTGGCAGAGGCCAACACGCCGGATGATCTCCGGCGCGCCATCCTTGCTGCGCCCGGAATCGACGCGCATGAAGCCGAAGTTGAATCGGCATTGCGTGCTTCGGTGACGGTACAAAAACTTCACCGCGAAGCCGCCGACTCCGGAATTTTCGCTGCGGAAACGCTGATTGATGTATTCCGTTATCGCGCAGCGCACGACGGGGAACGGGCGCATCTCCTGATCACGGAAGACACGGACGGCCCAGAGCAAAACCTTACGCTGACGTTCGGCGAGCTCTATGCCGCGGCTCAACGCTGCGCGGCGGAGCTGGCCCGGCGCGGCGTACCACCAGGCGGACGCGTTGCTTTGATGCTGCCCACTTCGCGCGCATTCTTCGTCTCGTACGCAGGAATTCTTCTCGCCGGCGCCATTCCCGTGCCGATTTACCCGCCGTTCCGCGCGGACCGCATCGAGGAATACGCGGCGCGGCAATCGGCCATTCTGAACAATGCGCAGGTGTGTTTGTTGCTTACGTTCCGGCGCGCGGAGGCCGTCGCGAAATTGTTACGGCCGCGCGTAGGTTCGCTCTCCGGTGTTGTGGACGCGGAAAAATTAATCGAAGCCGCCGATAAGGCACCGCTTGCTGCTCCGGGCGTCCCTCCCGCACATCTCACAGGCAGCCGCACGCGGAAGAGCAGCGACATCGCCCTGCTCCAATACACCTCCGGTTCGACCGGCGATCCGAAGGGGGTCGTGCTGACCCACGCGAATTTGCTCGCCAACATGCGCGCGATCGGCGAAGCCGTGCAGCTCGGACCACATGATGTGGGCATCAGCTGGCTTCCGCTCTATCACGATATGGGCCTGATCGGCGCGTGGCTTACACTTCTGCATTTCGGCACTCCCCTGGCGGTGATGTCGCCGCTCGCGTTTCTCACGCGGCCGGAGCGCTGGCTGCAGGCGTTTCACAAACATCGTGGAACCATCGCCGCGGCGCCGAATTTTGCGTACGAACTTTGCGTCAGGAAAATCGCGGACAAAGACATCCAGGGCGTGGATCTCAGTTCCTGGCGGGCCGCCCTGAACGGCGCGGAACCCGTCAATCCGGAAACGCTCGAGCGTTTCGCCAAGCGCTTCGCGGCCTATGGTTTCCGCCGGGAGGCGCAACTTCCTGTATACGGCTTGGCCGAGGCTTCTCTGGCGCTTACCGTGCCGCCGTTGGGGCGTGGGCCGCTCGTCGATCGCATCGAGCGCGAAACATTCACGGCACAGGGCCGCGCCGTACCCACCTGTGTGGATGATACTTCGGCGATTGCTTTCGTTTCCTCCGGAAAGCCTATACCCCGGCATGAGATTCGCATCGTCGATGAGCACAGCAACGAAGTTCCCGACCGCACCGAAGGTTTCCTATGGTTTCGCGGAGCTTCGGCGACCAGCGGCTACTACCGCAATGCGGCGGCCACGGAATCGTTGCTGCCCCTGGGGCTTCTGGCGCAGGAAGGTGAATACACGTGGGTAAATTCGGGCGACCGCGCCTATCGCGCTGACGGCGAAATTTACGTCACCGGTCGCGTGAAGGACATCATCATCAAGGGCGGCCGCAATTTATATCCGCACGAAGTCGAAGAATTCGCAGCCAGGGTTGAGGGCATTCGCAAAGGCTGCATCGTCGCGTTTGGCTTAACGGATGAGGGCGCGGGAACAGAAAAATTGGTCGTCGTGGCGGAAACGCGCGAACGCCATACGGCTAAACGTGCGGCTATCCGATCGTCGGTCACGGAACTCGTGACCCAGGGTCTCGGGCTTCCGCCGGATCGCGTCGAACTGATCCCGCCGGGCAGCATCCCAAAGACTTCGAGCGGCAAGTTGCGCCGGGAAGAAACGAAGCAGCTTTATCTTGCGGGCACGCTCTCCGCGTCAAGAGCGCCAGCTTGGGTGCAAATCGCCAGACTGGGTGTCTCCGGAACCGCGCGCAACTTATCGCGAGAGCTCCGCGCCGCCGCGACTCGCGGCCTGGAAATTCTTTACGGCCTTTATTTCGGAGTGGTCTTTTTCCTGTGGATCGTGCCGACCTGGACGATCGTGCATTTCATCAAAGAGCACCGCGCCGCGGGGCGCTTCACCTCCACGGCTCTCCAAATCTTGTTCGCTCTCATCGGTTGCCCCGTGCGCGTCGCCGGCAAGGAATACATGGACACGCCGGGAGCAAAAATCTACGCTTCGAACCACACCAGTTATTTCGATGTGCTTCCGCTCATGCTGGGACTCGGCGTTCCCTACCGGTTCGTATCGAAATTGGAAGTCGGGCGCATGCCCTTCATCGGCAAGTTTTTGGACCAAATGGGCCATCTCAAGTTCGATCGCACGGATCCGCAATCGCGCCTGCGCCAGGCCGAGGAGATGGAAGAATTATTGCGACACGGCGATTCCGTTTTCGTTTTTCCGGAAGGAACATTTACGAGCGAAGATGGTGTGCGGCCGTTTCAACTGGGCGCTTTCAAAGCCGCCGTGGCCACGGGCGCACCGATTATTCCTGTGTCGCTCGCAGGCACGAGAAGATTTCTGCGCGATGGCACGTACTTGCCCCGCCCAAGCAGCGTGAAGATTACACTTTCGCCGCCGATCTATCCGCATACGGCTGCCGCCGCAAATCATTCTCGAGAGTCCTCCGGTTGGCACGAACTGATTCGCCTGCGTGACGCCACGCGCGCGGCGATCGTGCGCCACGCGGGCGAGCCCCTGCTCTAAGGATCCGCACTCCGCGGATTCACGCCGTCGAAGACTGCGGCCATCGCCATCCGCGCGTTACGAAACTACACACCGATTCTTTCATCCCGCTTACAACTTCACTCCCCCCGTCCGCATCTCTAAGGGAAGACAAAAGCGAGAAACTGCGGATCGTTGCCTTCCTGCCTAGGGCACACCGCGAAATGCGCGGCCACCGAGGGATCCTGTGGGCCTGCGCACAAATTAAATTCATTGGAGGGGTTATGAAGTCGAAGCTCGTAGTGTCTCTATTGGCTGTTCTTCCGTTGTTGGGTGCAACTGCCTTTGCGCAGGAAACAGCACCAAAAATAGATATTTTCGCGGGATATTCCTACCTTCAAGCCGATCCCGGCGTTAGCGGTGTCGATAGCTTCCATCTGCACGGCGGGAGCGCGTCGGTTGCCTATAACTACAAAACTTGGCTCAGCGGGGTTGCCGATTTCGGCGGATACAACAACGGCAATGTCCTCGGCACTGGGGCCAGCGGCACGCTATCAACCTATCTGTTCGGGCCGCGCGTATCTTACCGTCATCTCCGCAAAATCACGCCCTTCGGTCAGGTGCTGTTCGGAGTCGGGCACGCCAACTCACACGCTTTTGGCACCGCCAACTCCGATAACGCTTTCGCCATGAGCGCGGGCGGCGGCGTGGATTACAAGCTGCTTGATCACTTCTCCATTCGTCCCGTTCAAGCGGACTACCTGATGACGCGATTTGGCGTGGGAACGGCGGGCACGCGGACCGAGAACAACGTGCGCCTCTCTACCGGATTCGTGTTCCGCTTCTGAAGCGCAGAAAGTCACGGTTATCGGTTGCCGGGTGCAGGCAGAGGGGCCGCGCAGTAAAGGCAGACGCGGCCCCTTGCACTTTCCTCAAGCAAATGGAAATTAGAATTTTCTTGCCGGACCAAAACCACCGGAGGAGATCGGGCAGCCCTTCTCTTGTGCTCTCTTCTGTGACTGGCCCAAATCTCAGTGCGGCATGAGGTAGACGACGGTGATGAAGGTATCGATCTCGACGGGCTGGCCGTTCAGATACGTCGGCTTGTATCGCCATTGCTCGACCGCTTCTCTCGCCGAAAGGAGGAAGAGCGGATCGCCGGAGATAACCTCGAGCGATTGAATCGTGCCGTCCGTTCCGATGATGGCCCGCAATTCCACTCGGCCTTCCTTGTGAATTTGTTTTGCCAGGGGCGGATACACGGGCTCGACCCTGTGTATGAGCATTGCCGGATCCAAATTCGTAAACCGCAACCGTCGCGGTTGTTCCACTCGGCGCTGTTCTTCGTCGGGTGACGGCACCTTTCGCCTCGGGTCAGAGAGGGGAATTAGCCCCGGCGGTCCTCCTGGAATTCCGGGTACCAGCCCCATCGAAGGGTTGGTCGTCTATAGGCTCTCCCGATGAGCGGGAGTCGTGTTTGGCAATGGTGGGCGGGATGTTTGTCGGCGCGCAGAAATGACAGACATTTCCCGGATTGTGTGGTGCGGAAGAATGGGGAGTCGTACCGCGGGAGGAAGAGTAAGGCGGTATCGGCACGTAGTCTTTCACGACGATCCGCTCGGTCTTGGCGAAGAGTGGAACCAGCACGAGCACGGTCAACGCCGCAGTTTCGAGGACCATAGAAATCGCCAGGGCGCGACGGCGCACACGTCGTTCGCGCTGGCGCTGCTCCGGGTCGCCTTCGACCAGGCACCCACCGAGCGATCCAAGGCCGGACGGAATTGTTTCAATTGTTGGTTCAGGAGTTTTTTCGGGCCCGCCAGACATCACCCACCTCCACATTTTTTCCCGCGAGCCGTTCCTGCTCCGGGTTCACCGGAGCCAGTCTTCTCGAAATTTTGCGGCGCCAATCTCCTGGGGGTTGCTCTAATCCTCCAGGAGACCAGCGCCGCGCTCGCAGGGATGTGAGGTTGCGCGCGTCCTCCTAACATTGGACACCGGCGGCGATGGCAAGTTCCCTCGATAGGCTCCCCAGAAACTCCGGCGAGCACGCCTTCGGTACTGCAAATGGTTTGCGAATCGGTAGATAAGCTATTTATAATGAGCTGCTTACGGAAACCGTATCCGAGTTACTTTCTGATGCATCTTATTGTTCGAGGACGTGGATCTGAGGAGGTAGACCCCCATGGACCGGCGAAACCTGGAAACTGTTGGTGTGCGCCGCACCGGCTGGGCTGCTCTGGACCGCGATCCGCAGCAGGACACCGTGGAATTTATCTGTCCGCACTGCGGCGAGCGGGATAAGAAAAATGCCCGGCGCGAGCGCGCGCTTTATCATTTCACGGATGGCTTTCTTCAGGATTTGCAAGGCGAAGTCACGCAGTGCCATTCGTGCAAGAAGTATCTTCGTGTCGTCCCTATCGTGATGTTGCACGATCAGGATGAAACACGGCGATTTGAAGCGGTGTTCTCGGACGAGCACCTGGTGACTTCGAACTAAGTTTCTGCCACCCCAAAAATGAACGGGGCCCGCTCGAGCGGAGCGCGGGCCCCGTTTTTTATTCCTCGACTTTTATTCCTCCACGACCGCGTGTATCACCTTAATGCCGGTCGTGATCGTGATCATCCCAATCGCGATCGGTGTGCCAGCGGTGGCCGTCTTCGTCCCACCACCGATGCCGTTCGTTCCAGCAGCGTTCCCGCGCTTCGTGCAACTCGTGGCGCGCGTGCTCCGCTTGCCGGCTGTCCCAACCGTGATGCTCGGCGGCTTCGTGCAGCTTGTGATCCGCCTTGGCAATGCGCCGCTGGCAGCTGTCGTAGTCTTCGGCGGACGCCTGGGGTGCTCCTCGGAATGCCAGCATGCCGAGAAACGCTGCCGACACCAGCAAGGTCCTTCCTAGAGATTTCTTCTCTCCTGATTGAAGCGTCATAGTCTCTTGATCCTCCCTCTTTGGCCCTGACTGGGATGGGGCGTCAGCTCCACTCCATAAAACACGCTCCGAGAGAGAATGTAGCAAGCGCTTAGCCATACACTAAACCACTGAAAATAATCGAGTTTCTTCCAATTTAGGGTTAGTAGGCCTGTAAAAAAGGGTCGCCGCCCATGTGGTATTTCTCGAGCCCAGCGCGGATGCGGTCGAAGGCGTCGTCCACCGTATCCGCAAACTGCAGCATCTTGTACTCTTCTTCATTGATCGTGCCCCAGCGCACCATGGCCTTCCAATTCAGCACTTCATCCCAATACTTCCGGCCGTAAATCAAAATGAGGTTGTGCTTCGCCAGCTTACCGGTTTGCAGCAGCGTGAGCATCTCCCACAATTCGTCCATCGTCCCAAATCCGCCGGGAAAGACGATCAGCGCCTTGGCAATCTGCGCGAACCACAATTTGCGCATGAAAAAGTATTTGAAATTGAAGCTCAGCTCCGGGCTGATGTAGGGATTCGCAAACTGCTCGTGTGGCAGCTCGATCGAAAGCCCCACGGACTTCCCGCCGGCTTCGTAAGCTCCGCGATTGGCCGCCTCCATGATGCCCGGTCCGCCTCCGGAACAGACCACGAACCGCCGCGGCCTTGGGCCCAAGGTCAGCGACCACGAAGTCAGTTTGTGCGAAAGCTGCCGCGCTTCTTCATAGTAGCGGGACATCTCCAACAGACTTTTTGCGTGGCCTACGTCGGCGCGGTGTTTCGCCAGCCGCGCCTTTGACATTCCCGCGGTCTTCTCTTTTTTCAGCCGCGTGCACCGCGCCTGTGCCGTTTCGTGCGATTCAATCCGCGCCGAGCCAAACATCACGATGGTGTCGCCAATGCCCTCGCGCTTGAGTTGCGCCAGCGGGTGAAGGTATTCGCCAAGGATGCGAATGGGCCGGGCCGGCGTGCTCTTCAGGAACTTTGGGTCTTCGTGGGGCGCTTTCGGTGCGTGCTGGGGCTTCAATCTTTTGCCGTCGGACATGGGTCTTTTCTCCAGAATAGGCGAACTTTGATTGTAAGAATCGCCCAGGCTCGCGGCAACGCCTTCCGCCAGAGGTGCGTCGAATCAAGTACACTCCCGCAGCGCAGGCTTCAGCCTGTGCTGCCAAGGAATCTTGATGGGACGCGTCCGCGGCTCAACGACTGCTCTTCTGCTTCTGCTGGTTTCGGCGAACGCCCGGGCACAGGCGCCTGCGGGCCCCATCGCACCCAAGCCCGGCGACGCCGTCGAATTGCCGTCCAAAGACGCTCCGCCAAGGGTCAAAGTCGAAGTCGCCCTCGTCAATACGCCTGTCACCGTGCGCCATGCGAACGGCGAGATGATCCACAACCTGGAGGCCCGCGATTTTCAAGTCACCGACAATGGCGTGGCGCAAACCATCGCTCATTTCGATCTGGGTGGTGATCCCCTTTCGCTTGTGATTCTGATCGAATCCAGTTCGCGCATTGCGCCGCTGCTCCCGGAAATCCGTAAGACCGGTATCCTCTTCACCGAAGCGGTCATGGGCCCGAACGGCGAAGCCGCCGTGGTGGGCTTCAACGATGCGGTGGACAAGTTGCAGGATTTCACCACGAACGGAGACCTGATCGAAAACACCATCGCGCATCTGGGGCAGGGCACATGGGGCTCGAAACTCTATGACGCCATGGCTGTGGGCGTGGAGATGCTTTCGGGGCGACCGCAGGCGACCGCTGACAAACCGGGCCGGCGACGCGTCTTGATGATTCTCTCCGAAGCCATCGACGATGGAAGCAGCAGCAAACTAGGCCAAGTGCTGCGCCAGGCGCAGCTTGCGAATGTGACCATTTACAGCGTGGGGCTTTCGACCACCAGCGCCCAGTTGCGCGCCAAGCCCAAGGACACCCGTCCAGAGATTACCCCGCCCGGAACCTTCCCGCTTCCGCCGCAGCCCGGCGTCCCGCAATCGCCTACCAGCGAAGAAAATCGCTACGGGAACATTGACATAATGGCCGCCGCCGTCTGGGCCGTCCAGCACATTCACGATCAAGTGAAGGACCACGCGCTCGAAGTCGCCGCCACCGCCACCGGCGGCGCGCACCTCTCCACCTTCCGAGACCGGTCCATCGAAAAAGCCATCGACGAAATCGGCGGCGAGCTCCACTCCCAATACACGCTCAGCTACACGCCTACCAATTCCGACGCGACCGGCTATCACGAAATTAAAGTTGCCGTGATTCGAAACGATGCGAAGAATTTAAAGGTCCGCGCCCGGCCGGGCTACTACCTCGCCCCGCCGGAAACTTAGAAAAATACGCTGGAAAGCTCACACAATCTGTTGCCAAAAGGTGCCGTCGCGGGCGGCGAGGAGCGCGTCCTTGCGCGCGTTCCAGCGCAGGAAATGCGGCGTATGGGAATGTTCGGTGTGCGCCTCACGGCTGGCCCAGACTTCGTGCAGCAGGAGCGCGCCCGGCGTATCAATGGACCGGTGAAGATCGTAGGTGAGGCAGCCGTCCTCTTTTCGTGAGGGACCAGCCAGTGCGCGCAGTTCGGCCTCCAGAAGTGTTTCCTGCCCTTCCCGCGCTCGCAGAATCACCACCAGCGTGACGGCCTCTTTCGGCAATTTGCCGCCACCTCGGCCCCGCCGGCGCGTTTTGCCTTTCGCTCGCTTATGGGCTTTCTTCTTAGCGTTGCGCTTGGCCATCGTGGCCGGGATTGTAGCGCAATCAGCCCGGGGCGCAAGTCATCTCTCTCTCGGAGCAGCTTCCGATGGCCGGGTTTAGGCGGAGTTCAGTTGTCCGAGAGAAAAACCAGGTCCACGGGAGAGGGGACCCGGACGCTGTCGCCACTGGGCGTAAGCATGCCCGTCCTAGGATCGACGCGGAATGTAACGATCGTGTCGCTGAGCTGGTTTTCCGCAAGCAGAAAATTCCCCGTGGGATCGATGGCAAAGTGCCGCGGCTCTTTTCCCCCGGTAGGTACACCGCCCGCGGGCCTCAGCGTTCCCTTGCGGGGATCAATTGAGAAGATGGCAATGCTTTCATTTCCGCGGTTCGAGACATACAGGAACTTTCCGTTCGGATGCACGGCGAGTTCGGCGACGTCGTTGCGCCCGGAGAAGCCCGGCGGAAGCGTGGAAGCGGCCCCGATCTCCTCGAGCGAGCTGTTCTTCGCTTCGAAAGAAAAAGCGGTCACCGTCGAATTCAGTTCGCTGGCAACGAAAACAAATTTTCCGTTCGGGTGCACGGCGATGTGGCGCGGCCCGGCGCCGGGCTTCAACTTTCGAAACGCCGGCTGGTTCGGCGTCAAGGCGCCGGTGGCGGCGTCAAATTTGTAAATGAAAACTTCGTCGAGACCGAGATCCGCAACCAGCACCAGACGATTGTCCGGCGTCGTTGCGATCCAATGCGCGTGCGGCCCTTCTTGCCTCTCTTTGTTGGGCCCGAGAGTGCCCTTGTCCTGTAGGAGTGCGGTGGACTCGCCGAGTTTGCCATCATAGAGTATCGGGAAGACCGCGATATTTCCGGAAGTGTAGTTGGCGATCAGTACGAACTTTCCCGAGCGATCCAAGGAAATGAAGCAGGGATCTTCGCCGAGTGCGGGCAATTGATTGAGCAGGGCGAGATGACCGGTGGCTTTATCCAGCCGAAAAGCGCTGACCATGCTTGATTTTCCTGCTTCATTCACGGCGTAAAGAAATCTTCCGTTCGGATGAATCGCCAGGAATGAAGGATCGGCCGTCTCCGCGGCAACCCCCAGTGGAGTCAGTTTCCCCGCCCCTGCGTCATAGCGATACGCGTAGATGCCTTTGCTGCTCGTCTTGGACGTGTACGTCCCGACGAAAGCCACGTACTGCTTCGGTGCTGCTTTTCCAGATGATTGCGCGGCGCAATAAGGAATCGTAGGCGCAAGCACCAGCAAGAAAGCAAACACTCTTCGCGTGATTTTCATGAGCTGGAGGATTCTAACATCGTCGAGGCGGTGAGTACGATTCCCAAAGGGACGGACAACTGATGAATAAAGCGGGTGGTGTTGTTGTAGGGGCGCGGCAGGCTGCGCCCCACGCGGCAGGACCTACTTCTTTTCTTCTTCGCTTTCTTCCTGCAAAACGGCGGCGGCGGCAACGGAATCGTCTTCATCTAGGCGTAGCAGGCGAACGCCTTGCGTCGAGCGGCCAGCTTCGCGAATTTCGTTGGCGTGCACGCGAATCACTTTGCCGTTGTGCGTAATGATCATGACATCGGACTCTTCGGTCACCTGCAAAGTGGCGACAACGGAACCGTTGCGATCCGTGGTCTTCATGTTGACCACGCCCTTGCCTCCTCGCGAGGTGATGCGGTATTCGGCCAGCGGCGTGCGTTTCCCAAAGCCTTTCTCGGCGACGGTCAACATCAACGTCACCAGCGAATCCTTGATCTGCTCGTTTTCGAGCTCCTCGAGATTCTGCGTGGTGGTCTGGTGTTCCTTGGCGATGATCTCGAAGTCCGGCTGTACCGCGTCCATGCTCACCACGTAATCTTCCTTGTCGAGGTCCATGCCATTCACGCCGCCGGCCGCGCGGCCCATCGGGCGCACCTCCGTTTCGCGGAACAGAATCGCCTGGCCTTCGTGGCTCGCCAGGAAAATCATTTTCTTGCCGTCGGTGAGCTTTGCGCCAATGAGTTCGTCCTTGCCGTCGAGTGTCAGGGCGATGATGCCCGTGGACCGCGGATTCGAGAATTCCGCGAGCCCGGACTTTTTCACCGTGCCATTCTTCGTGGCCATGAAAACAAACTGGCCTTCCTCTGCGAGGTTTCGCGCCGCGACCAGCGCGGTGAGTTTTTCGTCTTCCTGGAATTTCACCAGGCTGGAAATCGCTTTGCCGCGCGTGGCCGCCGCGGCCTCGGGAATTTCGTACACCTTTAGCCAGTAGACGCGGCCCTTCGACGTGAACAGCAAAATGTAGCTGTGTGCCGAGGCGATGAACAGATGCTCGACGAAATCTTCCTCCTTGGTCCTCGCGCCGATGCGCCCCTTTCCGCCGCGCGACTGGTGCCGGTACGTATCCGCCGCCGTGCGCTTGACGTAGCCCGCGTGGCTGACGGTTATTAGCATCTCCGTGTCGGCGATCAGGTCTTCCAGCTTGATCTCGTCCACCTTGTCGACAATTTGCGTGCGCCGGTCGTCGCCGTAGGTTTTGTGAATTTCCTTCAGCTCGGCGATGATAACGGACTTCAGTTTTTTCTCGCTGGCTAGAATTTCTTCCAACTCGGCGATGCGCTCGCGGATGGACTTCAATTCCTTCAGAATTTCGTCGACGGAAAGTTGCGTCAGGCGGTGCAGTTGCAGTTCGAGGATGGCATCCACCTGGATCGGCGTCAGCCCGCCCGTGGAAGCCCGAGCCGTTTCGCCCTCGATGCCACCCAGCTTGTACTTTCTGCCATCAAGCTTGACGCCCTCGATTTTCTTGGACTTGCCGTTTTCCGTGACCGTGACGTCCTGCTCGGAGAAAAACTTGACCAGGTTTTCCTTGGCCTCCGCGCGGCTCGCCGATCCCCGAATGATGCGAATCACCTCGTCGAGGTAATCGAGCGCCACCTGGTAGCCCGTCAAGATATGTTCGCGCTCGCGGGCCTTGCGCAAATCGTAGCGCGTGCGGCGCAACACCACGTCGCGCCGGTGCTCGATGAACAGCCGGATGAACTCGAGCAGCCCCATTTCCTTTGGCTGTCCGCCGGCAATCGCCAGCAGGATCATGCCGAACGATTCCTGCATTTGCGTGTGCTTGAAGAGATTGTTGAGGACCAGCTGCGACTCTTCGCCGCGCTTCAGCTCGACGACGATGCGCATGCCGTCGCGGTCGCTTTCATCGCGCACATCGGAGATGCCGTCGATTTTTTTGATTTGTGCGAGCTCCGCGATGCGCTTGATGAGCGTCGCCTTGTTCACCTGGTAGGGAATTTCCGTGATGACGATGTTTTCGCGGTCCTTGCCTACGGCCTCGATGGCGGCCTTCGCGCGCATCGTAAAGCTGCCGCGGCCACTCTTGTACGCGGCTTCGATTCCTTCGCGGCCTGCGATGTAGCCGCCTGTCGGAAAATCCGGCCCGGGGACGATCTTCAGCACTTCCCGAAGCGTGGTGTCGGGCTTTTCGATCATCAACACCGTGGCGTCGACAATTTCGCGCAGGTTGTGCGGCGGAATGTTCGTCGCCATGCCCACGGCGATGCCGCTCGCGCCGTTCACCAAAAGATTCGGCACCCGCGTCGGCAAGACCGTTGGCTCTTTTTCCGTTTCGTCGAAATTCGGAATCAAATCGACGGTTTCTTTTTCGATGTCGGCGAGCAGCTCTTCAGCAATTTTTGAGAGGCGCGCTTCGGTGTACCGCATCGCCGCGGGCATGTCGCCGTCGACCGATCCGAAGTTGCCCTGCCCGTCCACCAGCGGGTAGCGCATGTTGAAATCCTGGGCCATGCGCACCAGCGCGTCGTAGACCGGCGTGTCGCCGTGCGGGTGATACTTGCCGAGGACTTCGCCGACGATTTTGGCGCATTTGCGGTAGGGCTTCGTGGAGGTCAGCCCCAGCTCGTACATGCCGAAAAGTATGCGCCGGTGCACGGGCTTCAAGCCGTCGCGCACGTCGGGCAGCGCGCGCCCGATGATCACGCTCATCGCGTAATCGAGATAGGACTTGCGCATCTCCGCTTCGATATCGACCGGAATCATTACTGACAGATTTTGTTCGTCCGCCATGTGTCCTCGTAAGTTACCGATCCCTTTAGCTCACGCTTTTAGGGGTGAGGTTTTTTCTTTTTCTTCTCTTTTGCTTTCTCTCTGCCCATCACCGGAAATTCCTCGGGCCCGAAGGCCTGAGCTACAGTCTTTTCCCGGCGTATTCCCGCGCGTACGCCTTCACCGTGTCGAAGGCATCTGCAGTATTCGTAAATCGCCGCGATGAAAAGTCCGCTTCAATGCGCCCCAAGAACGCATCGTGCTCCGCCTCTTCTCGAAATTCAATAACCACGCCGCGCTCGTTATCAGGAGTATTCGTCGGCGTCGCGCGAAACTCGCTGACGCCCAACCCGCGCAGCCCCGGCAATGTCTTCCAACCGAGTTGATAGAGCACGGGAATCCGACTAAATATCCAAATTCACGACTTCGAGGGCGTTGTCCTCGATAAATTTTCGCCGCGCCTCGACGTTTTCGCCCATAAGCGTGGTGAAAATATCCTCGGCGGCGACGGCGTCCTCGAGCTTCACTTTGAGGAGCGTGCGCGTGTCCGCGTTCATGGTGGTTTCCCAGAGCTGCGTGGGATTCATTTCGCCAAGGCCCTTGAACCGCGTGATGGTGAAGTCTTTTTT
>Ga0307475_10001578_pt1 | contig 13563 bp, 7 predicted proteins | sample atmos_gasesECM1C_FD_203317 | JGI IMG/M metagenome (GOLD analysis project Ga0307475, IMG submission 203317) | Hardwood forest soil microbial communities from Morgan-Monroe State Forest, Indiana, United States - atmos_gasesECM1C_515 | ecosystem: Environmental > Terrestrial > Soil > Temperate... | reverse complement strand
CCGCGTAGTTCCTCAGTCGTCTCCGACTCGGAGTACTCGATCTCGTATTTCTGGAGTGATTGCATGACGCGATCGCGGGGGAACATGGTGGACCCGGCAACCACAGTTGCCGGCGCGATTCCATTGACCCGCACCAAAGGGCCGATCTTGATTGCGAGCTCGCGGATCAGGTGGTTGAGCGCCGTTTTGCTCGTGTCATACGCCTCACTCCCTTTTTTTGGAACCACGGCGTTAGCGGAGCTCGCCAAAACCATGGCGGCGTGCAGGCCCTGGTCTTTGAACACCCACTCGGTTTGCCGGGCAAGAAGATAATTGCCGGTTACGTTCACCAGAAAAGTTTTAGCCCATTGCGCGTCCGCGAGTTCTCCGTCCGGGCCGGGCACAGGATAGATCGCCGCCGTGTTGACCACCACGTCGATGCCGCCGAACTGCGAAACCGTGAACTTCACGGCATCTGCTAAAGATGCGGATGAGCTAAGGTCGACCGGGGTGTGCGCCACAAATTCACGAGAGGCCACGGCGCCAATTTCATCGGCCACCTTGCCGGATCCTTGCTCGTCAAAGTCTGCGATGACAACGTGAGCTCCCTTTCGCCCCAGCAACAAAGCGACTTCGCGTCCAATTCCGCTCGCCCCGCCGATGATGAGCGCGATCTTGCGGCTGAACTCTGCCTCGGCTGGCATGCGCTGAAGTTTGGCCTCTTCCAGGGCCCAGTACTCGATGCGGAACGCCTCCGACCTCGGTAGTGCAACGTAATTGTGGAAGTGGGTGAACTGCTGCGACTGCGCAGGGCGCCGCGCCTGCGGCAGCGGATGGGATACTTCTCCATCTTCCAAGGCGTTCGCACCCGCCATCACATGGATCGCGTTTATAAAAAACTCAGTTGTGATCCGGGCTTCCTTTTTGTTCTTGCCGAAACCGAAGAGGCCTAACCCCGGAACTACGACGACCGATGGATTCGAGTCGCGGAGTCTCGGCGAGTCACTGGTCGCCCAATTTTCGTAATACTTCTTATAGGCGGCCCGATATTCGACCACCTCACTCTGGATGCGACCTTTCAGAACGTTGACGCCATCCTTGGCGGGATCCCAGGAAAGAAACATGGGGCAGACTCGAGTTCTCAAGAAGTGGTCGGGACAACTGGTGCCGAGAGCACTCAGTTCCTGCACCCACTTCGATCCAGCGAAAGTCAGAGCATCTTCGTCGTCGGCGTAGTGAGCCACCACGCGCCGAGTCGAAGACAGCGCTCCGCGGAGCGCAGGCAGAATTTGGGTGGCAACATTCTTGCGATCCGTAATCGACGGATGCACAACTCCGCCGAAAAGAGCCCCTTTCTTCGATTGATGCTGCAGAATGAATTCGCCCATCTGATCGATGGTGTGAATGCTATTCAAATAGCACTCGCGCTGGGTCTTTCCCCAGGTAAACAGGCCGTGGCCGCCGAGAATCAGGCCCTCCACTCCGGGGTTGTTTTTGACCGCCCGCTCAATCAGGAGCGCCAGTTCGAATCCGGGACGCTGCCAAGGCACCCACACGATCTTGCGATCGAACTCCTTGTTGAACTCCTCCGACTTCCGCTTCCCGTTTGCGCTGGCAGCGAGCGCGATGGCCCAATCGGGATGCAGATGGTCAACATGATCAAACGGGAGGAATGCGTGCAGCGGAGTGTCAATCGATGCGGCCACGCGATTCTCGGCAAAAGCCGAGAGTGGATAGTAGCGGACCATCTCGTCTTCGTACTGCTCGCCGCGATACAACTCTTTCAGTTGCTCAAGGCGGTCCAGGTAAAGCAACGCGAACCCCGATTCGGTGATCGAGCCAAGATCTCCACCGCTGCCTTTGACGGCGAGCACTCTGGCCGGTCGGCCCGTGAAAGGGTCGGGAAGTTGCAGTTTGGAGCTCGTGTTTCCGCCGCCGAAGTTAGTGATGCGCAAATCCGCGCCCAGTAGGTTTGAGCGATACCGCAGGAGAGCCAACTGATCACCAGCCAGGCTATGAGCTTTCGCGTCGTCCCACAAATCCTTCAGGTGAACGGTCTGTTTGATTTCAGGCATAGATACTCTCGCAATAATGCTCGAATCGTTCGGCATGCCGATCCCATTGATCGGTTTCGAGCGGTTCGAAGATCTCAGTGGGGAATGAGCGCTCCACCATGGCGCGTACTTCTTGCAGAGAAGTAGCGCCTCCAGTGGCAAGGATTTGCATCGCGACGTTCCCGAGCGCCGTGGCCTCAGCCGGACCGGCGAGAACTCTCCGCCCGGTGGCGTCGGCCGTCAGTTGGTTCAGCAGACGGTTTTTCGACCCTCCACCGATAATCCGGATCTGTTCCATATGTTTTCCGCTCACCTGCTCCAGATTCCGCAAGACCAGCCGATACTTGAATGCAAGACTCTCAAGGATCGTCCGCACGTACGCACCCAGCTGCTTCGGGACTGGTTGGTGAGTTCGACTGCAAAACTGGTTGATCGCCGCAGGCATATCTGTCGCACGCAAGAAGGACTCATCATCGGGATCGACCAGGTGACGGAAGGGCGCCTCCCTTGCTGCCAGTTCCATCAATTCCCGGTAGTCGTAAGAACTTCCATGCACGGTCCAGGATTGACGGCAGCACTGCAGCATCCAGAGACCCATCACGTTCTTCAGCAGACGCGTGGTCCCGTTGACGCCGCCTTCGTTCGTGAAGTTCAGACGTAATGCATCGTAAGTGATGACGGGGGAATCCAGTTCCGTGCCCAGCAGCGACCAGGTTCCGGAGCTGAGGAACGCCGTACCCTCACGAGCCGATATGCCGGCCACCGCGGAGCCTGTATCGTGGCATGCAGGAGCAATGACTGTGGTACCAACGAGCCGGGAACTTCCCGCGACGCCCGGCAAGAGTGTGCCCACGATCGAACCCGGTTCCACAATCGGAGCCGGCAGGTCGGACGGAAGTTCCAGGCGCCGCATCAATCCGCTCGCCCAAGTGCGCTTGACGGGGTCAACCATCTGGGTCGTCGTGGCATTCGTGAATTCACAGACTGCCTTGCCCGTCAGCCAGTAATTGAACAGATCGGGGACCGTAACCAGGTATTTCGCGGCCGCGACAATTTTGGGCGTCTCACGCTGCTCGGCGAACAACTGATAAATCGTGTTGATCGGCATGAATTGAATGCCGGTTGCCCAGTAGATTTCTTCCTTGGGAATTTTCCTGAAAACCTCCTCCATCACGCCTTCGGTTCGCCGATCACGGTAGTGGTACGGATTCTGGAGCAACTCGCCCCGTTCGCCCAAAAGGGCGTAGTCCACACCCCAGGCGTCGACTCCGATGCCTGCCAATTCGACCTCTTCCAGACCGGCAAGAGCCTTTCGAACTTCCAGCCACAGTCTCGGCATGTCCCAGTGGAGTGCCCCGCCATACTCGACCGGTTCATTGGGAAACCGATGTACTTCCTCCGTCGTGAGAATTCCTGACTGCAGATGCGCCAGCACCGCGCGTCCACTTTCCGCGCCGAAATCGAAAGCCAGGTAAGGCTTCGCCGGAGCAGTTTTAGGCATAGGAAGAAACGTTTCGTGAATTGCGAGCCGCGCGTTCTTTGGTGATGCGCTCGAGATAACCGCTCTGACGGAATGCCTCCATCGGGTTCTGGGGCAGGCCCTTGGATTCTCGCCATGCCCGGATCGCTGGCCGGACATCAGTCGCGAAGGCGTCCTGCAATAAGGACTCCGCGTGGATCAGATCGCAGTTCTTTTGTGCCGTCGCAAGCTCCCGGCTATCCACAAGGGCCGCCTTCGTAAAGAGCTGCTGCGCCATGGTCACGGTTTGAATCATCGCCTCGATTTTGCCTTTGAGGTTGTGGCTTTGGTCGACCATGTACGCGATGTCGGCACGCTTGCCCGTTTCCCACTCGAAGTAGTGAATCTCGTGAAAAATCCGGAACACCTGATAAGGATCAATCGACCCCATGGTTAAGTCGTCATCGGCGTAGCGGCGGTCGTTGAAGTGGAAGCCGCCTAGCATGTCCTCCGACAAAAGCCAGGCGACAATCTGCTCGATATTCTGCGCAGCGTAATGATGACCTGTGTCTACCAGCACTTTTGCCTGCGGACCGGCAGCGTGCGCGAGAAGGAAGGCCATGCCCCAGTCGGCTATGTCGGTATGATAGAACGCAGGCTCAAACGGCTTGTACTCAACCAGCATCCGCTGCTCAGGCGACATCTCATGGTGTGCCTCTTTGAGACATTCTTTGAACCACTGCTTGCGCTGCCGGATGTTTGCGGTGCCGGGGTAGTTGGAACCATCGGCAAACCAGAGAGAGAGATCCCTGCTGTGCAATCGCTGGGCGATTTCAATGCTGTCCTTTGTGTGTTGCAAGGCGCGCACGCGAACTGCTTTGTCAGGGTTACCGAATGATCCGTACTTGTATTCCTGGTCTTGAAAAAGGTTGGGGTTAATAGAACCGGGCAGGACTCGATAGCGATCCGCAAATTTCTTGATCTCATCGGCGTTCCGAATACCGTCGGGACAGTCCCACAGGACGTGCAGCGCCACCGTCGGGCACACGCCCGTCAGTTGATGGACCTGCCCGGCATCGCTGAACTTTTCTTCAGTAGTAGTCGCGGCCGCCGGCTGGATAAATTTCCCGAAACGAGTACCAGTGTTGGCGAAGCCCCAGGATGGGAGTTCAATCCGGAAGGTTTCGAGGGCATTAAATACTTTTTCACTCTTGCCTGCGTCCATTCTGGGGCCTTTCTCGTCAGGTACTTGCTTCGGCAACGAAGGTTACAATCCTTCCCCTCGCGAGGTCACGGATTTCTTTAGGAAAGCCTGCAGTTTCGCATTGCACAACGAGCTCGATCGTTTGCCATCCAGCCAAAGGTGTCAGAAAGGCAGACGTTGAACGATACGGAGTGACCGGGCACCTCCATGCGGTCGGGAAAGTCGAAACTAGGATAGCAGTTTCGCCTTGCAGAATAATGCCAAGTCCAGTGTGGGTGACTTGGAGGCTGGGCTGTGTTAATGGCAACCCCCACAATTAACGCCCCCGATCCACGAGGTCAGAGTTACATTGCTCGCTAAAAATATCGATTTTCTACTGCGCAATAGCCGCGATGCGCTTATCAGCCTCGACACTGCCGGGAGAAATTTCAGCGCCCTTGCCCGTTTTGAAATAGGAGCCAGGGCGCCCGCTGCCCGCGCAGATCGCGAATTTTGCTTTGTAAAATACAAAAAACGAATATGATGTCGAAATTATGAGCCCAACCGGTTCGATTCGGGATCGTTATCTGGTTAAGGCTATAGTTCATTCCTCCCAGTTGCTCGGCGCGTTTCGTTCCCCGGGTGAGGCGCTGCCACTCAAAGAAATTGTTGCGCGCTGCGGTCTGCCGAAGACCATGGTTTTCCGTCTACTCTACACCCTCGAGAAATGCGGAATGGTGGACAAGTTGGGGCAGAACCTCTACCAGTCTCGCGTGCGTCCCTGGAGACAGCGGCTCTACCGGCTCGGGTATGCCGCCCAGGGAACGGACTACCAGTTTTCAAAGGAGGTCTCGGAGGGCCTGCAGCGCGCAGCGGTTGCTGAGGGGATCGAACTCATCTGCGTCGACAACAGGTACAGCGCAAAGATTGCGCAGCGCAGTGCGGATCTGCTCGTTCGAGAGAAGGTCGACCTAGCCATCGAGTTTCAGACCGATGAAGAAGTCGCCCCGATTGTCGCCGCCAAGTATCGCGAAGCCAACATTCCCATGATCGCGATTGACATTCCCCATCCTGGGGCAACCTATTACGGTGCGAACAATTACGAGGCGGGGCTGATCGGCGGACGATATCTGGGACGTTGGGTGAAGGAGCACTGGCAGTCGGAAGTGGATGAAATCATTTTGCTGGAATTAAAGCGCGCGGGCAGCCTTCCGCGCATGAGGTTGTCGGGATCGCTGGTGGGCATCAATCAAGTGCTTCCCAGCGCCGCCAATTGCCGAGTGACCTACCTCGACGGCGATGGAGAATTAGGTCCAAGCTTCGAAGCGGTGCGCCGACATCTGCGTTCTTCTCGCTCTCGGCATGTGCTGGTGGGGGGCATCAACGATCCCAGCGCTCTTGGAGCCCTGCGCGCTTTTGAGGAGGCTGGTCGAGCGGAGAATTGCGCCATCATGGGGCAGAACGCTTCGCGCGAGGGAAGAGCGGCACTCCGCGAGCCCAAGACTCGCTTTGTAGGATCCGTGGCCTACTTTCCCGAGCGCTACGGAGAGAACTTGATTCGCGTGAGTCTCGACATTTTGAACCAACGTCCGGTGCCGCCTGCGGTTTTTGTGGAACACAAGCTCGTCACTCCTGGTACGGTCGATCATTACTATCCCAACGATCAGTTGGAACAACTGGTGAGATCGGAATCTTCCGTGCTCCAGCGCGAACATCGGTCAGCCTAGATTCAGTTTCTGATCGTTCGCGGATTCGGGGCAAAGGGAGCGGAAAGTAATCGCAGAAGCTCTCTGGCTGCTCCACTGTTTCCACACCACTGCGTTGTCGCAAAACATTTCGCAATGCAGAATTGGTATGTCCTTTCCTAACGCTTGAAAACCACCACTTGAGACCTCTCCGCCGTGGCCTAAGTTCTTTGTCACGTCAGGCATTTCCTCGTTTCCTATGCACGATGGCAGGTTGTTTCTCATTGCAAAACGCGAGCCGTTTCTTACTTGCCGGTTGACGGTGCGCAACGACCGGTGTGAGCATCCGCGCCAGTGCGACAGCTGTTTGGGGCACGGGGGCCAAGCTACAAGTTTCTTTGGTCGCCAAAGAGAGGAAATCGACATGTCCATGATGACACGTAATTTCTTGCAGTTGTTGCTGGTAATTTCGGCGGCGGGTTTGCTGTACGCACAAGGCGGCGCCTACGGAACTATCCTCGGAACCGTCACAGACAATTCCGGCGCGGTAGTGGCCAATGCCAAGGTCGATGTAACCAACGTGGAGACGGGGGTCGTAGCTCGCACCAAGACCAGTTCCTCGGGTGATTTCACAGTGCCCTCCCTCAACCCTGGACGCTACAGCGTAGCGGTTGAATCCACCGGATTTCAGAAATCATTGACCACCGGCGTGGTCTTGGCGGTGGACCAAAGCGCGCGTGTTAACGTGGTCCTCAAGGCGGGCGCAGTTTCGACCACTATCGAAGTCAATGCCGAGGCCGTGACTTTGGACACGGACAGCTCTGCGCTGTCGCAAGAGGTGAGCCAACAGCAGGTGGAGGCGCTTCCGTTGAACGGGCGCAACTTCATGCAATTGCTGCTGATCGGCGCCGGCGCGGTCACCGTGGGCGGCGAGCAGGGCACCATGCGCCAGGGCGAAGGCAACGCCGTGAGTATCAACGGTGGCCGGCCAGAAGGCAACAACTACACGCTGGACGGATTGATCAACACCGATACGGCTCTGGTTACTCCGGCGGTGGTTTTGTCGCAGGACGCGATTCAGGAATTCAAGGTGGAGAGCGGCACGTACTCGGCCGAGTACGGCTACAGTGCCAGCCAGATCAACATTATCAGCAAGGGCGGCGGGAACCAACTCCACGGCGCAGTATTCGAGTTCAATCGCAATGACACGTTCGACGCAGTGCCATTCCCCACATATACCGATTTCAAGTCGGGAGTCCCAACCGCGAACCCGGAGTTGCGCCAGAACCAGTTCGGATTCGTGGTGGACGGACCGGTCTACATTCCCAAGGTCTATGACGGCCGCAACAAGACCTTCTTCATGGCCAACTACGAGGGCTGGCGCATCATCAACGGCCAACGGGTGAACTACATGATGCCCAATCCGGCGACCTTGACCGGTGATTTCTCGGGTGAGACTTATCCCGCTGGAGTCGCGGGTTTGCCCGGTGGCCCTCTGCCCAACTACGGCACTGCCGCTTGCACCTCCCTGCTCGCCGCCGCCTACAACTGCATGCCGGTTGACCCGCTAACCGGACAGCCATTCCCCGGGAACGTTGTTCCCGGAAGCCGCTTTACCAGCCGGATCGGGATGGTTGCAGTTGCCAACCATTTCTGGGCGACGCCGACGGTTCCCAACCAGCCTGAGGGAGTCGTCAACTACATCAAGAATTATGGCTTCCCCTTGACCACCAACCAGCAGACCTATCGAGGGGATCAGAACCTCGGCAGGTTTGGTTCAGTCTTTTTCCGGTTCACCAAATCCCACTATCAGAACAGTGGGCCGTACAACTCCATGGATCTTGTCCACGGCACTGAACTGTATTTCGAAGACCAGAAGAACTATGCCGGGTCCTACACTCTCAACCTTGGACCTAAAAACGTAAATACGTTCCGTATGGGGTACCTGCATGCTAACGCGCCCCAGGGAGGCGTCGCCATACCTTCCGCCCAGGTGACTGCCCTCGGGGAAACCGGGGTATTCACGAAGTTTGGGCCTCTCCAGCAGACGTGGCCCAACGTAGGACTGACGACGTACGGCAGCGGCGGCGGCTCGGTCAATTCCTACAGCGGATCCGAGCAGCCAGCGTGGGAGTTTGCCGATTCGTTCACTTCGGTTCACGGAAAGCACACCATTGGACTGGGTTTCGACATACGCCGTTTGAAGTTGATTCGTAACCTGGATGACGATTTCTACGGCGACTGGGGCTTCAGTGCGTCGCTGATTCAGACTAACAGCGCGATTATCCCTAAAACGGGTCTATCGAGTTGTCCCAATGCGCCGGTGTCGGTCAATGGCGGGGCGCCCGCACCCCTATGCGGCACCGGCAATGCGACTGCCGACATGATGCTGGGATACTACTCGGGGGTAGGGGGATTCTTCCCCGGTCCACTGAGTCCTACGAACACCGCCGGCAACCCGCAAACGCACGTGTTTAATTACTACGCCCCCTATGTGCAGGACGACTGGAAGGTGACCCAAAGGCTGACCCTCAATCTGGGCCTGCGGTGGGATTACCGGGCCGCCGCCTATGAGCAATCGAACCACTTCTTCTGGCTTGACGTGACCAACCCTAATGGCGGGCTGTGCTACGCCGACAAGGCGCTATCGAACAACGGCGTGGCGCCGGGAGGCGATGCGACGAGCGGCCCTATCCTGAGGTATTGCGGCTCCGTGCCCCACCCCGGCTCGAAGAAGCCCTTCGCTCCACGATTCGGCTTTGCCTACCGGCTCACTAACAAGACGGTGGTGCGCGGCGGCTACGGAATCTTCTTCGACTCTTCGGAAGGACGTGAAATCGACGACTCCGCGGACATTTATCCGTACAGTATTCGAAACAACTTGAGCCCCGGATCCGATCCCACCATACCATTCAAGCTCAGCAACCAGCAGTTCGCGAGTTTCTCCAACTTGGCGCCGTTCCCCGCATCGACCCTGTCGTTCCTGGCGGTGATCGAGTCGGAAAATCCCATCAATCCCTATGTCCAGTCGTGGAATGTGTCGGTCGAGCGCGAGCTTGCCCGGAACACGACCTTAGAAGTGAACTATATCGGAACCCACGCGGTCCACCTGCTCGACCGTCGCAACATCGCGCAGCCGTTCCCCATTCCCGCATCCAGCCTGGCGTTCTGTCAGCACAAGGACGCGGGAGGCAACTACGACAACCTCAAACAAGCCCCCTGCACGAACACAAGTCGGTTGCCGTATAAGAATTTCACCAATTTCTACATCAACAGCGACTGGCACGGCTATTCTCATTACAACGCGATGAACGTGAAGTTTGAGCATCGCGCTGGCGACTTGGCCGTAACCGGAGTCTTCACCTGGGCCAAGAGCATGGATGACAAGTCGGCGGCGGCCGGAGTCGGCGCCACCGGCGAAGGCTTCCAGGGCACGATGGACAATCATCATCCCGAACTGGACTACGGACCTTCGGACTTCAACGTCGATCACCGGTTCGTGGCCAGCTACGTGTATCAACTGCCGATCGGTCGGGGAAAGAAGGTGCTGGGAGGAGTCGGCCGGGCAGCCAACCTGCTAGTGGGCGGCTGGGAACTCACCGGCATCACCACGTTCCAGACCGGATTCCCCTATAGTGTCTACGCCAACGACATAAGCGGCGTCCTCCAAGCTGTTCCCCAGCGTTCGGACCGCGTCTCCGGCTGCGGCATCCACTCCGGCCTGTCGGGTCCGTTCCAGCGTCTGAATCCGGCCTGCTTTACTCAACCTGCTCTCGGTGTGTTCGGGACTACCGGGCGAAACATTCTGCGCCAGCCTGGTATCAACAACTGGGATATGGGTATCGGAAAGGCGTTCGTGATCAGTGAACGGGTCAGATTCGCCTTACACCTGGACACGTTCAACACCTTCAACCATCACCAATACGGCGGTGACGTGGGCGGCCTGGTCCTCGCAGGGTCGGGCGGCAACGCTGCCATCTCCCGTACGGTCGGTGCTTCCGACTTCGGTCAAATTACCCAGGCATCGTCGTCTCGTATCCTTCAACTGAGTGGGAAGTTAACCTTCTGAGAAATGGCTTCACGCTGCCCGTTTACTCTGCCACGCCTTTCGGGGCGTGGCAGATTTGTCTTGCCCGGGAATGCTTCCCGTCTGGGAGGCTGCCGTGATGACCAGTGTGAAACTGCTGGAGGCGGTTGCCCCGGCCGAGTTCACCGTCACTGTCGGCACATATGTGCCTTGCGGTGCCGAGGCATTGGCCGTGAACGCAAGTGAACCGGAAGGGCTTGTGTCCGATGCTGAATATTTCACTTGAACCCCGCTGGGCAGGCCGCTAACGCTCACCAGAGCGGTCTCGCTGGTTGAGGTGATGTTGATTGGCACAATCACTTGCATTCCGTCTTGCGGTACGACCACAGTGGAAATTGGGAGCGAAACCGCGATTGGCTGTTGCGTGATGATAAGGCCGCCACGCCCGCCGCATCCTCCCGCCAGAATCGCTCCCGGCAAGGCTGCGGCAGACAGCAGACGAAGCAGGCGAACCATAGATCGCATCAAGAATTCCGCCCCCAGAGTCCCCAAGATATGTAATTGGGAGTTGCTGAGAAATCAAGTCAAAGGCGTCCGGTAAGTCTATGCCGTAGTCAACCGTGGATTGAGAGGACGTTGGTTGTCAAACAAGTTCGAAGAGCCATTCTGATCGATGTGTAGTGAGGTACACTCGGGGCATGCTTCACTTCCCAAGGACGGTATTGAAAGGTGCGGCATTTGCTATTTGTCTCTGGGCCTGCGCCGGACACTGCCAAAGCTCGGCCGACGCGGAAATTGAGCGCTATTCGCAGGAGGGGCAAAAGGCGTTAGCAGAGGCACGCTACCCCGAGGCCGAGCGCGCTTTCGAAAAGCTGCGGAGTCTCGAGCCCGACGTTCCCGAGATCTACGCCAACCTGGGGCTCATCTACTTTCAGGAGAAGAAATTCGAGCAGGCTGTTCCGTCTTTGCGACATGCCCTCAAGGTCAATCCGTCACTCCCTAAGCTGGATACCCTGCTGGCCATGTCGCTGTCAGAACTCGGTCAATACCAGGAGGCGCTGCCAGGGCTGGAAAAAGGGTTCCATCGCTCGGCGGATACTGCCATCAAGCGGATGTGCGGCCTGCAGTTGGAGAGGGCCTACACCTGGCTACACCAGGACGGCAAGGCAGTGGAGGTCGCGGTGGATCTGGATCGTCTCTATCCCAATGATCCCGAGGTTCTTTACCACGACGCGAAGATCTTTGGAAATGTTGCTTTCCTGAGCGTACAGAAGTTGGCCAGGATCGCTCCCAACTCCGTTTGGCGCCACCAGGCTGCCGGCGAAGCCTATGAAAGCCAGGGATCGTACGTCCAGGCGATCGACCAATATCAGCGGGTGATTGCGATCGATTCCCGCCGGCCGGGCGTTCACTATCGACTGGGTCGAACGTTTCTTGCTCGCTCGCGAGACGCTACCTCCACAGATGATCGCAACCAGGCGATGAAAGAGTTCGAAAAAGAACTGGAGCTCGATTCCAGCAACGCTAACGCGGCGTACGAACTCGGGGATATCTATCGTACTTCAGGCCAACTCAACGAAGCCAAAGATGCCTTTGAGCTGGCCCTGAAGTCTCATCCGGACTTTGAAGAGGCCCATCTAGGTCTGGCATCGGTTCTGCTGTCACTGAGTCAGCCGGGGCTTGCGCTGCCGCATGTTCAGAAAGCCATCGCTTTGAATCATGACGACGCTGTGTCCTGGTATCGGCTGGCGAGAGCAGAAAAGGCCCTGGGCAACACCGCGGAGGCCGAGAAGGCAGACGCCGAATTTCAGCGGCTCCGGCAGAAATCCAGTGAGCACATCGCGCCGCAGGCTATATTCACGCCCGATCAGGTCACGAAGCAGGAAGTCGACCCCAACGCCGCGCAATGAATCGTCGTTGCTCAGGTTATGGCAGGGTGACCACTGAGACCGAATATCCTGCCAGCTTCACAGAGTCAGCGGTCAGCTTCGTGCTCGAGGGGGGCTGGAAGCCCGTGGTCTGATCCACGTAATCAACTTGGCCCCCGCTGGCGCCGACTACAGAGACATCAAATGTCCGATCCCGCTTATTGACCAGCAGCACTCGCCGTTTCCCATCATGCGTTGCAAAGGCAAGCGTGTAGATATAGGGGTTGTTCGGCTTGGCCTCCTCGATCTCTACTAGTTTGTCGTTGGCGCCGAGATTGTCGTGAATCAGCTTCAGGACCCAAAACCGCGCATTCGGCTTGCCGTCGTTCCAATCCACCATCGACACGCTAGGGAACTGAGTCGGAAAGCCCACCAGTTGGGACTCGCCGGCGACATCGATGCCTATATTCGTCAGCTCACCGAAAAGGTAGGCATACAGCGCTCCAGCCAGATTCCAATACGAGTTCTCGATTGGCTTGGCGACGTGTCCAGGCTCTCCCTGCGTAAGGTCATCAGCCGAGATCACGCCCAGTTCGTCGATCGTGGTCTTAGTCTCGGGAGAAAGGCGTTTCCGAATCGATTCCACGTAGCGCACCGTTTTCAGAAATCCATCCGCCTGATCAAAATACGTGAACTGCTCCACCTCTGGTGTTTCGTCCGGGGTAGGAATTGCGTAGAAGTGATAGGAGATGAAATCCAGCGGAACGCAGGGCTGGTGGTGTTTGTGGTCAAGGAAGTACTCAAAATAGTGCGGGTCGGTCTCCATGGCCAGCGCCATCCCAACGAACTTCATACCGGGCTGCTCTTTCTTTATGGCGGTGACGACTGCATCGTAAAGGCGAGAGTAGGTTTCAGGGTCGATGTGGTGCTCGAAGTCGATTTCGTTCAGCACCTCCCAGTGCGAGATTGAATAGTGGTAGCCCGACTCGTGACGTTTGCCGATTTCATCGGTGAAGCCGCCGTTCGTGTACCAGGCCACCAGTCGTGCGTAGTAATCGGCTACTTCTTTCATGCTGGGATCACGTAGTTCGGTGCCGCGCTCGTAGTCCCACGTGACCTGATCTGGGTCCGCGGGATAGGTCCACGGTTTGTCGGACTTGTACATCCACTGCGGAATCGTACTGAAGTTGAGAATGACCGAGTGCCCCTTAGTGGCGTCGAGGAAGTCGATCGTCATCGGATCGATCGCGGCGAAGTCCCAGAACGTCTTGCCGTCAGCAGGAGGCTCCAGTTCGGCCACGCCCAGCT
>Ga0307475_10001577_pt1 | contig 13565 bp, 12 predicted proteins | sample atmos_gasesECM1C_FD_203317 | JGI IMG/M metagenome (GOLD analysis project Ga0307475, IMG submission 203317) | Hardwood forest soil microbial communities from Morgan-Monroe State Forest, Indiana, United States - atmos_gasesECM1C_515 | ecosystem: Environmental > Terrestrial > Soil > Temperate... | reverse complement strand
CGCGTCCGCCACTAAGGGATACGTAATCGCTGATCCTCACTATTCTCACAGAGCTCTGCGGACTGATACACTCATGTTTGGTGTCTGAAGTTCTTCAGCGGCGGCCACCCTTCCACTCCGCGGAGGCGCGATGAACGAGATTCGCGTCGAATGTTATGCGGGGCACCGCGCCGACGAGCGGCCTCTTCGTTTCGTCCTTCGCGGACGCCAGTTTGAGGTCAGCGAGCTCGACGGGCGTTGGTACTCCCCCGGGGCCAGCTATTTTCGCGTCCGAGCCGATGACGGCAATTATTACGTGCTCCGCCACGACGAAACCCGGGATTCCTGGACGCTCGACGGTTTTCGCGCCGCGCGTTAGCGGAAGATCCGGAAGGAGATCTCGATGGAAATGGTTCTAAAGGACTTGCGGCGTCATCAGCGCCTCCTCATACCCGAGGGCCGAAAAATCACGGCTGAATCCGCGCATCCGCTCCTATCCGGCATCGTGAGCGTCATTGGACTCGGCGGCATGTTCATTCGCACGAAGAATACGCATTCCTGCGGAGCGGTTCTGCGTTTGCAGCTGGTCGATCCGTTCGTTGTCTTTGAAGCGGAATGCACCGTGCGCAACGTCGCGGAAAATGGCCTAGGCGTTGAAATCACAGGCATTACCTTTGAGGACTGAAGACCCTCCTCGTTCATTTGAAGCCCCAAGCATCCTAGAAGAGCGTCTGTGAGGAATTTTCTCTGGCCTTATTGACTCCTACGAGCCGCGCCACAACTTTCCATGTGAGATGGGGTTAAACTGGTTGGAAAGCAGGAAAAGACTGTCCCTTGGGCTTTGCGGGGGGGGCGGGCACCGAAGCGAGTCAGGTAAATGGCCAAAATAAGAACGCAAAGAATACGTCGACGGGTTGATGTTGTTGGCACGCTGTTTCTCGCAATCCTGTTGGGTGTAACGCTTACGTTTGCCGTACCGCATGTGGGCGCCGGAAACAGCGACAACAACAGCGAAAAGCTGTCGGGCCCTCTTGGTTCGACAGACCTCGATAAAAAATTCAAAGGCAAGCTCCCCATCATCGAGCTCACCCAGGACGAAGCGATCATGCACGCCCTCAACCGCCTGGCGTATGGGCCGAGTCCTGGCGACGTGGACCGCATCCGCAGAGTGGGGCTCGAAAAGTGGGTCGACCAGCAGCTCCATCCGGAAACGATTGATGATTCGGCGCTCGACGAACGGCTCGAGATATATCCGACCGTGAACAAGTCGTCGAAGCAGCTCGCGGATGCATTCCCGCGTCCCCAGCAGGTTGCGAAGAAGGAAGGACTCACAAAGGAAGAAGCCAAGGAACAAATGCAGCAGCAGGTGCGGGACAAGGTGCGCCAGGGCGAAATGGGCGTGAGGTCGAATGCCAGCGGCAACGACAATCTGGACAAGGCCCAGCAGATGCTCGCAAAAATACAAGGCCCGGGCCGGATCATCGCCGAATTATCCATGGCGAAGATCGACCGCGCCGTGTACAGCCGGCGCCAGCTCGAAGCCGTGATGGAAGATTTCTGGTTCAATCACTTCAATGTTTTTGCGGGGAAGGACGCTGACCGGTGGATGCTCACCGCGTACGTCCGCGACACAATTCGCCCGAACACCATGGGCAAATTCCAGGATTTGCTGCTCGCTACGGCGAAAAGCCCGGCAATGCTCGTCTATCTGGACAACTGGCAGAGCGCCGACCCCAAAGCGGTTGCGAGTATGCAGCGGGGAGGGATGAACCGCACTCGGAATCAGGGTGCCTTCTCGTCGGGAGCGACGCCGACGCCCGGCACTTTTCCGGGTCCGGTGTCCGACCCGCCGCAGAATGCCGCGCAGCCGAAGAAGCAGGAGCGCGGTTTGAACGAAAACTACGGGCGCGAAGTGATGGAGTTGCACACTGTCGGCGTGGACGCTGGTTATACGCAGCAGGATGTAATCGCCATGGCGGAATGCCTCACCGGATGGACTGTCCACGAGCCGCGCATAAATCCGGAGTTTTTTTTCGACGAGCGCATCCACGCACGGGCCACGGAAGTCGTGATGGGTCGCAGCTTCAGCAACGGCGGGATTAAGGATGGCGAAGAAGCCCTGAAGATGCTGGCGAACCACTCGAAGACGGCGAAATTCATCTCGACCAAGCTCGCACGCCATTTTGTCTCCGATAATCCCCCGCCGGAGCTGGTGGATCGCATGTCGCAAACGTTTCAGGCGACCGGCGGCGACATCCGCGCCGTACTGAAGACGCTGGTCTACTCGCCCGAATTCTGGTCGAGGGATGCATACCGCGCAAAAGTGAAAACGCCATTCGAGCTTGTGGCAAGTACGGCGCGCGCACTGGATGCAAGCGTTCCCATAACTTTGCCGCTCGTTCAGTGGGTGGGGAGAATGGGCGAGCCGCTCTACCAGTGCCAGCCGCCCACAGGCTACTCCGACAAGGCAGAGACGTGGGTCAACACCGGCGCGTTGCTGAACCGGATGAATTTCGCCCTGGCATTTGCCGGAGACAAAATGCCCGGCGCGAAGGTGGACCTGAAGACCATGTTCGGCGCGGATGCGGTAACCGATCCGAGTGCGGCGCTGGCTCGCGCTCTGGGTCTTTTCCTCGATGGGCAGGTGGCGCCGCAGACGCGCGAGACACTCGAAGGCCGTCTGAGCGATCCGCAAATACTGCAAGCGCGCCTCGATGATCCGGTGAAGCATGTAAATGAAGGACTCATCGGGGGACTCGTGCTTGGGTCGCCGGAATTCCAGCGCAGGTAATCGCGGGGACCGCAATGAAGATTTCACGCCGATACTTTTTGAAGGATGGCGGCATCGCTATGCTGGGCATGGCTTCATTGCCGGCATTCCTGCAACGAGCTGTCGCGGCCACCGCCGCGGCGGGCAAGAAGAAGATGGTCGTGCTGTTTCAGCGCGGGGCGATGGATGGCCTCAACGTGATCGTGCCGTTCGGCGAGCGCAACTACTATACGATGCGCCCCACGATTGCGATCCCCCAGCCGAGCCGCGGCGGAGACGCCGCAGCGATTGACCTCGACGGCTTCTTTGGTTTGCATCCGAGCCTCCAACCGCTCCAGCCTCTTTTCCGGAATGGCAATCTCGCGATTGTTCACGCAGTCGGCTCGCCTGATCCCACACGCTCGCATTTCGATGCGCAGGACTTCATGGAATCGGGCACGCCGGGTTTGAAAGCCACCGACGACGGCTGGCTGAACCGCGCGCTGCAATCCATGCCCGAAGAAAAGCCTTCGCCTTTCCGGGCTGTTGCCTTCGGCCCCTATCTGCCGCGCACGCTGCAAGGAGTTGCGCCTGCTGTGGCGATTCCGGACTTGAAGCAATTCAAGATGTATGGCTCGCAGCAAACCGCCCAGGGCGGTTTCGAGGCGATGTACGCGCAGACAGTGGACCAGGCGCTACGCGGCGTCGGCGCGGAAACCTTTGAAGCCATGGACCAATTGAAGAAAATCAATCCGGATTCGTATCAGTCGGAAAACGGCGCGGAGTACCCGAAGAATCGTTTCGGACAGAGCCTTCAGGAAATCGCACAGCTGTTCAAATCGGACCTCGGGCTCGAAGTCGCGTTTCTCGATAACGGCGGCTGGGACCATCACGTGAACGAAGGCGGAGTGCAGGGACAGCTTGCGAATCTTCTACGCGATCTGGGGCAGGGAATCGCGGCGTTCCATCAGGACATGGGCGACCGCATGGGCGATGTTGTTTTTGTCAGCATGTCCGAATTCGGCCGCACCGCGCGCGAAAACGGAAATCGCGGTACCGACCACGGCCACGCGAACTGCATGTTCGTGATGGGCGGCGACATCAAGGGGGGGAGAGTTTATTCGCGCTGGCCCGGATTGAGCGATGGCGAGCTTTACCAGGGGCGCGATCTCGCCGTCACCACGGATTACCGCAGTGTGCTCGGCGAAATCATGACGAAGCATCTCGGCAACCGCGACTTGAAGGCCGTGTTTCCCGGCTTCGCGAACGACCCGAAGAAATTCCTCGGCCTCGTCAAGGCATAGCGATTCCCCTGGCTCCTACCGCGCGGCTACTCCGCTTTGATCCGCATGCCGTAGAACGAGCGGTACACGAAGAAGAACGAAACGGCGAAGAAAGCAGCGGCGAGGATGTGTGTTAGTCCGCCGCCGGTGTCAGCGGTCAGTTTTACCGCCAGCTCGACCGCCAGCAAGCCAAACAGCGTTGTGAACTTGATCACCGGATTCAGCGCCACGGACGAAGTGTCCTTGAACGGGTCACCGACGGTATCGCCGACGACGGTGGCGTCGTGGAGAGGCGTGCCCTTTTGTTTGAGCTCGACTTCGACAATTTTCTTCGCATTGTCCCACGCGGCGCCCGCATCCGCCATAAACATCGCCTGATACAGGCCGAAGATAGCGATCGAAATCAGGTAGCCGATGAAGAAGAACGGCTCGATGAAGGCGAAGGCGAGGGTGGCGAAGAACACGGCAATGAAGATGTTTAGCATCCCTTTTTGCGCGTATTGCGTGCAGATTTCGACGACCTTCTTGCTGTCGGCAACGGAGGCTTTTTCCGAGCCTTCGAGTTTGATATTTGCCTTGATGAACTCCACGGCGCGATAGGCTCCCGTGGTGACGGCCTGCGTGGAAGCGCCGGTGAACCAATAGATCACGGCGCCGCCCGTGATGATGCCGAGGAAGAACGGCGCGTGCAGCAGCGAGAGCTTGCCGACATTCTCGGTGATGCCGTTCGTGAGCGCCATGATAATCGAGAAAATCATCGTTGTTGCACCTACCACGGCGGTCCCGATCAGCACCGGCTTTGCGGTGGCCTTGAATGTGTTGCCCGCGCCGTCATTCTCTTCGAGCAAATCCTTCGCGCGCTCGAAGTTGACGTCCACGTTGAAGTCTTTTTTGACTTCCTGCTTGATGTTCGGAATGGTCTCGATCAGCGAAAGCTCGTAAACCGATTGAGCGTTGTCCGTAACCGGGCCATAGGAATCGACGGCGATGGTCACCGGACCCATTCCGAGAAAGCCGAAGGCCACAAGCCCGAATGCGAACACCGGCGCAGCGATCATCAGGTTTCCGAGGCCCTGCAAGCTGACGAGGTAGCTGACGGTCATTAACGAGACCATTGCCAATCCCAGGTAGTAAGCGGAAAAGTTGCCAGCCACGAAGCCCGAGAGAATCGCCAAGGACGCGCCACCTTCGCGCGCCGACGCCACGACCTCGCGCACATGCCGTGACTCAACGGACGTAAAAACCTTCACGAGTTCCGGGATCACCGCCCCGGCCAGAGTTCCGCAGGAAATGATCGTCGCGAGCTTCCACCACTGCGTTGTGTCGCCGGCCTGCACGGCATCGCCGCCGAGGACAGGAATGATCACGTAAGAGATTGCGAATGTCATCGCGATGGAAACGATGGACGTGATCCACACAAGCGAAGTAAGCGGCGACTCAAAGTTCATGTGGTCTGCATCTGCGTACCGCGCCTTGGCAATGGCCGCGTTGATGAAATAGGCGGCGGCGCTCGCGACCAGCATCGCAATGCGCATCACAAAGATCCAAACCAGCAATTCCACCTGCACGATCGGGCTCTTGACGCCGAGCAAAATGAACGTGATCAGCGCGACCCCCGTGACGCCATAGGTTTCGAAGCCGTCTGCGGAAGGGCCAACGGAATCGCCTGCGTTGTCGCCGGTGCAGTCCGCGATCACGCCGGGGTTGCGCGCGTCGTCTTCCTTGATCTTGAAAACGATCTTCATCAGGTCGGAGCCGATATCGGCGATCTTGGTGAAGATCCCGCCGGCGATCCGCAATGCCGCCGCTCCGAGCGATTCACCAATCGCGAAGCCGATGAAGCATGGCCCTGCGTAATCACCGGGAACGAATAAAAGGATCAACAGCATCATCAGCAGCTCGACGCTGATCAGCATCATACCGATGCTCATCCCGGCTTCGAGCGGAATGCGATAGATGGGATACGGCTTGCCGCCGAGGCCCGCAAACGCAGTACGCGAGTTTGCAAACGTGTTCACGCGGATGCCAAACCACGCGACGCCGTAGCTCCCGGCGATCCCGATGAGACTAAACATTAGGATGATGGGCAGGGTCACCGCGATGGGTTTACCGGGGACCGGTGCCAGAACGCCGAAATACAGCACAATTACGACTCCGATGAAAAGCCAAAGAAGCAGCAGGAACTTGCCCTGCGTGATGAGGTACGTCTTGCAGGTTTCGTAGATCAGCTCGGAGATCTCGCGCATCGAGCGGTGCACCGGCAGGTTCTTCAGGCGAGTGTAGATTGTGAGGCCGAAGATCAGCCCAAGGACGCAGAAGAAAATGCCGAAGAGGAGCAGCCTGTGTCCATCGATGCCAAGGAATTGGACCTGCGAGAGATCCGGAAGTTTGAGACTCGCTTCGCCGCCCGGCGTTTCGCTAGGCTGCTGAGGCATCGCGAAAACGGCGCTCGAAAGGAACAGAGCGGCGAAAGCGGCAAGGATCGACGCGAACCGATGCCGCCAAGCCAGGAGAGCACCCACACGTCCGAGATTAAATACTTGTGCATCCACCGACATTCATCCTCCGGGTTAAGACTCCAGAACGGAGCCGCAGATCGCGAGAAGTTACAAACCAGAATCGACTTTTGTAGCAGGAATCGTAGTCTCCGTCAAGAAAAGACGAGGCTAATTCGGAGTCTGGGCTTGAGGCTGCTCGGGACTGCCGAGAGGAACCTCAAAAAAAATCAATGGGCGGTTCGCGGGCAAGATCACAACATCTGGAACGTAGAGGCTAGAATTCTCTGCAAGGGACATGTGATGGGCCAGATTGAAGAAAAGGAAGCCATGGATCGTGCTCTGGGGCGGAAGAATACTGACGTCGAGAGCGAACGGGCGAAGGATTTCTGCGAGCTTGTCTGTTTTCTTGTCCCGGCTGGGCAAGGGAATGCCGCCGGGCAGACGGCGCGCTTGGGGGCCAGTAGGCCCGTGCGGATGGGCGATCAGGTCGGCGACTTCCAGAGGAGTGAGCCAATCGATGTCCTGGTGCCCGGAATCGTGAACGCGAACCTCTAGTTGAACGGTGTCGAGTTTGATTCGCAATGCCTGGTTCGACTCGTTGTGCAGAAAGACTTCCAGCGGCAAAACGCCCGCTTCAAGGGGATCTGCTTTGCCGAATTTATCCTTGACGCGAGCCCCATCAAGGTATGGATCGGCCGAGACAGTCATTCCATCGTGACTATCGTGGGGAAGCGGCTTCGCTGCGGGCGCAGGCCGCGGCCCGCCGGTCTGCGCAAGAACGCTCGCGGAAGAGAGCAGCAAGAGCAGGGCTAGCCGGAACAATCGCATCGCTTTTTTCTTCACACTTCGTTTTCTCCGATCTTCGGATTCATCTCCGATTGCTCGGATGCGCCCAGCAATGCGGGAAGTTGTGCGCGTTTATGGCTTGCGGACACTATAATACTCGGTTTGCGCGCGGAAGAAAGTCTGTCGAAGCAGAACGTGCTTCGCACCCAATGTATTTCCTCTATCGCATTTTGACGGCGGCGGGTATGGCGATTCTCGCGCCGTATTTCGCCTTGCGCGGCTGGCGTCGCGGCGAGCCGTCGCGGGGGTTGCGCGAGCGTCTTGGCAGCGTGCCGCAAGAAATCGTATCGCGTGCGGCCCCGGCTGACGCGCGAAGGTCATGCGGAGCGGTGTGGATTCATGCCGTTTCTGTGGGTGAAGTGCTTGCCGCAGCGCCGCTGATGGAAGGACTGAAACGCCAGTTTCCGGAGCGTGCGCTGTTTGTCTCAACGACCACGGAAACCGGCCAACGCTTGGCGCGCGAGCGCCTGAAGTCCGCGGACGGCATCTTCTATTTTCCGCTGGATTGGATTGTGCCAGTGCGCCGCGCATTGCGAGCGATTCGCCCGGCGATCGTCATCATCATGGAAACGGAAATCTGGCCCAATTTTCTGCGCGAAGCGCGAAGCATGGGCGTTCCCGTGGTTTTTGCGAACGCGCGGATCTCAGAGCGGTCGTTCGCGCGCTTCAAGCAGTGGGAATACCTGGTGGGGCCTTTTTTTGCGCGCACGCTCGGCGACGCAGAATTGTTTCTGGCGCAGACGGCGGAAGATTCGGAGCGGCTTGCGCGCATGGGCGCTTCGCAGGAACGCATCGAGGTGACCGGGAATCTAAAATACGATGCGGAGCCTCCTGCGATTGGACGTTTCGGTGCGTGGCTCGGAGAACAAGTCCGCAAACAGGAGCGCTGGCCGGTTGTCGTCGCGGGAAGCGTGGTGGCGGAGGAGGAGCAGGCCGCCCTGGAAGCTTACGACGTGGTGCAGCGGCAATGGCGACGTGCGTTGCTAATTTTGGCGCCGCGCAAGCCAGATCGTTTCGCCGCTGCAGCGGAAATCGCCCGTGCCGCCGGCTGGACCGTGGTCCTGCGAAGCAGTCTGGACGTCGCGGCACCTACCAACGAGAATGCGGAGCTCGACGAGAATGCGGATGTGCTACTGCTCGACTCCATCGGCGAATTGGCGGGGATTTATTCGCTCGCGGACGCTACTTTTGTGGGCGGCTCGCTTGTGCGTGCCGGAGGCCATAATATCCTGGAGCCTGCGTGGTTTTCGCAGCCACCTGTTTTTGGACCGTCCATGGAGAACTTTCGCGAGATGGCGAGCCAGTTTCTGGATGCGCGAGCCGCAATTCAGGTGACGAGCGGAATGCAGCTCGGGAAGGTGTGGGTTCAACTAATCGAAGATCAAGCGATTCGCGAGCGCATGGGAAAAGCCGCGCACGAACTCTCAAAACGCAACCGGGGAGCAACGGCGCGAGCCCTCGGGCGCATTGCCGGCGTGTTGCTTGCAAAGGGAGCCTCGGCGTGAATTTCAAGGAGCCGCTGCTCTGGCCGCTGTCGCTGTCGTATGGAGCCGCCGCGCATTTGCGCGGGCGGTTGTATCGCAAGGGCATCTTTAAGCAGAAGCGGCTCGCGGGCATAGTGATCAGCGTTGGCAATATCACCGTGGGCGGCACGGGCAAGACGCCGATGGTTCTCTGGATCGCGGAACATCTGGCAGCCGAGGGCAAGCGCGTAGGAATATTGACACGCGGATACAAAGGCGAGCGCGCGAAAGTGAACGAGACGGCAGGTGATGCCAGGGACGAGTCGCGCGTGGAAGCTACAAATCACGAAACCACGAGCGATGAAGCGCAACTGTTGAGAGAGCGACTGGGCGATCGCGCGATTATTGGCGTGGGAGCCAACCGCTACGCGAAGGGTCAGGAGCTTGCGAGCCGCGGCGTGAAGTGGTTCGTTCTCGACGATGGTTTTCAGCATTTGCAGCTAGCGCGTGACGTCGATATTGTTCTCATTGATGCCACGAATCCGTTTGGCGGCGGCCGGTTGCTTCCGGCCGGGCGCCTGCGCGAACCGAAAGCTGCGCTGGCCCGTGCGGAAATCGTAGTGATCACGCGAAGCAATCACGCGCCGGCCGTCGAGGCGGCGATCCAGCGCGATTCCGACGCGCCGATCTTCTACGCGCGCACGGAGCTCGAATCCGTGCGAGGAGTGTGGAGCGAGGGATTGGGCGAAGAGGAGGCACGAAGCAGAAAGCTCTTTGCATTTTGCGGAATCGGGAATCCTGCGTCGTTCATTGCGGACTTGCGCGATTGGGGCTTCGACATTGCGGGTCACATATTCTTCCCAGACCACCATCGCTATTCGGCGCAAGATGTAGCCATGATTGAAAAGGAAGCGCGCGCAGCGGGCGCCGCGAATGTGATATGCACGGAGAAAGACACGTTCAATCTGCCAGGCAATCGCTGGCGAACATGCGATCTCTTCGCGTGCCGCATCTCACTCAGCGTCGAACGCGAAGGCGACTTTTGGCGTGCCATCATGGCGAAGGCGGAATCACCGGCGGGCGCTACGGTGTGAACGCTTCACGGCGAAGCGGCGTGCGGGAAGCGCATTTGAGCACATTGGTGTAGGCAGCTGTGATACGTTTCGGCGCAAGATGACCGACAATAAAGAGAGGAAGATTTGAGCGAGGGCCGCAGGGAAAGGAATCCGGGGAGGAAATGGCGTGCTGGCTCCTCCACAGATGCCAGCGTTGATCTGGCACGGCTCCTCGATATTGTCGCGGCTTTTTCCCGGAAGACGATTTGCGTCATTGGCGATTTCGTTCTCGATGAATTCGTTTCCGGCGAGATTTCACGCGTTTCGCGAGAAGCGCCCGTACTGATTCTTCGCCACCGCCGCACCGAGGTTTACCCCGGCGGCGGCGCGAATGCGGTGAACAATCTGGCGGAGCTCGGCGCGCGCGTGTTGCCCGTGGGAGTTGTAGGCAAAGACAACCACGGCCAAGAGCTGCTAGGTTATTTTCGCCACAAGGGAGTGGATGTTTCAGGCATCGTGGCCGCGGCTGATTGGACGACGACCACGAAAACGCGCTACCTGGCTGGCTGGACGCACACCATGGAACAGCAGGTGCTTCGCGTGGACCGGGAACCGCAAGCGCATCTGCCCGCGAAGCTGCAAAGCATGATTGCGCGCAACGCCGACAGGTTCGCGAAACGCGCCGAGGCCGTTCTTGTGTCCGATTACGGGCTCGGCGCGATCACGCCAGACCTGGTTCGAGGAATCTCCGCGAAGACTCTTACGCTTGATTCGCGTTACCGGCTGCGCGATTTTTGCGGCGCGCGTATTACCGCCGCCACGCCGAATGAGGCGGAACTGGAAGCCACGTACGGGGAGCGCATCGGGACGGATGCGCGCAAACTCGAATGGCTCGGCAAGCGCGCGGTGCAAGATCTCGGTTTGGCGGCGTTGGTTGTCACGCGCGGCAAAGACGGCATGGTGGTATTCGAACGCTCCAGGCACGGCGGCCAACGTACGCATGCCGCGCGCCACATCCCGATTTACGGTTCGGATGCGCCTGTGGACGTGACCGGGGCGGGCGATACCGTGATCGCAGTTTTTACGCTTGCGCTGGCTGCGGGAGCTTCGTATATCGAAGCGGCGCACCTCTCAAATTATGCGGGCGGCATCGTTGTGATGAAACGGCGCACTGCGACCGTGGCGCGCGGCGAGCTGGAAGCCGCTTTGCGGCGGGAAGCGACGGCCCAAAGATAGTGCAGACCAGCGGAAGCGCCCGGGACTCGATGGACACGCGGGAGAAAATCCTCTCAAGAGAAGGGCTTCACGACGTGCTCGAAGAGCATCGCCGCGCCGGCCGGAAAATCGTCTTCGCGAATGGGGTTTTCGATCTCCTGCACGCAGGGCACGTCCGCTACCTGCAGGCCGCACGAGCCGAGGGCGATCTTCTGATCGTGGGCATCAATTCCGATGCGAGCACGACGAGGCTCAAGGGCCAAGGGCGTCCGATACTGACGGAGCGGGGCCGCGCGGCGCTGGTTGCTGCGCTCGAAGCGGTTACGTACGTCATAGTATTCGACGATCTCGACGTCAACGCGCTGTTGCGCGAATTCCAGCCTGACGTTCACGCGAAAGGCACGGACTACACACCGGAATCGGTTCCCGAGCGAGAGACGGCCGCGCTGCTGGGAATACGAGTGGCGATTGTAGGTGATCCGAAACGTCATTCGACGCGGGACTTTTTCACGCGGCTGCGCCAGCCGGCCGATGGTTGACCCTCGAATTCTGCTCGTGCGGCTCGGCTCGCTCGGCGATATCGTGCACACGCTTCCCGCCGCCGCCGCGCTTCGCGACACCTTTCCGTCTGCGCGATTGGATTGGATTGTTGATCCGCGCTGGGCGCGCTTGCTCGAAGGGAATCCGGATCTCAGTGATGTGGTTCGCCTCGACCGTTCGGGCACAGCCGGAATCGCCGCCACCGCACGAAAACTCCGAAAGGTAAAATACACATGCGCGATCGATTTTCAGGGGCTTTACAAGTCGGCTCTGCTTGCCTTCGCATCCGGAGCGCCGCAGCGAATCGGATTTCAATTCAGCTACGCGCGCGAAGGCCTTGCGGCGCTCTTGTACACGAACCGATTGAATCCCTCGGGTGCGCACAAGGTGGAACACAATCTCACACTGGCCGCGGGCGCCGGAGCGAAGATAGCTGCGCCCCGGTTTCCGCTCACGATCCGCGCGGAAGATGATGACGCCGTTGAGCGCGGGCTCGGCGAAGCCAAGGTCGATGACTTCTTCGTGTTGAATCCGGGCGGCGGATGGATTTCAAAATGCTGGCCTGCCGAATGCTATGGAGCGCTGCATCGCCTTCTCGCAACGCGGTATGGCTGGCGTGGCGTGGTGAGCGTCGGTCCCGGAGAGGAAAGTTTGGCGCGAAGAGTCGTCGAGACATCGGGTGACCCTCGTGCGATTTCCCTCACGCTGCCGCTCGGGCCTTTGATGGCGCTTTTGCGCCGGGCCAAATTCGTGGTTTCGGCGGATACGGGACCGCTGCATATCGCTTCGGCGCTGGGAGCGCCCGTGGTCGGCCTCTACGGCCCCACCGACCCGTCGCGGAACGGCCCGTATTCGGTGGAAGATGTCGTCGTGCGAAATCCGCGGGCCAGCGAAACGACGTATGATCGCGGCGCGTCCTATTCGCCGGCGATGCTTTCAATCACGGAGGAACAAGTGCTCGATGCGATCGAGCGGCGCTTGAGGCTCGACACGTGACAATGCGGCGAAAATTCTGGATGCGCTGGCGCGTGCGGCTGGGGTACCCGGTCGCAGCGATCTTTTGGCTGCTGGCCACGCCTTCTCCGCGATGGATTCTGCTGGGTGCCGCGTTCGTGATGCTGGGACTTCTGGTGCGCGCCACGGCTGCTGGCTATTTGCGCAAGAGCCGGGAGCTGGCGATTTCGGGTCCGTACGCGCGCACGCGCAACCCTTTGTATTTCGGCAGCGCGCTGATTGCGGCAGGCTTCCTGATTGCAGGGCATTCCTGGTGGGCGGGCACGCTGGTTGCCGTCTACTTTGCGGTTTTCTACTATGCCGTGATGCGCAACGAAGAAGAAGAGCTGCGCGGCCTTTACGGTGCGGCGTATGAAGACTATGCGGCGCGTGTTCCTCTTTTCTTCCCGCGCCCTTTTGAGTCGAACTCTGAATCCGGCACGGAGGCCGCTGCTCCCAAGGAATTCTCCTGGGTGCAGTATCGCAACAACCACGAATACCAAGCTCTCGTTGGAACGATCGCCGCGCTGGCAGCAGTTTGGTTGAGGATGTGGCTGCCGGCATGGCTCCCATCGGTGCCGTGGTTTCATTCGTGATGCGCGTGCCGCTACTGTAGACGATAGATCGCGTGCATCACGCGCTGGAATTTGGGGCGGTAAATCAGGTCGAACGCGCTCTCTTTGCCGGGGAACATTTCGAGCGCCACGCGCCGCGTCGCTGCGATCATCCCTGCCGCTTCTTCAGCAGAGAGATCGCCGTCCGCGATCGATTCAAGCGTAAGGTGCACCAGGATTCGCAGTCGGCGGATACGGCGGCTCTCTTCGTCAATCTCTTCTTGCGTGGGAAATTGCGTTTTGCGGTCGTCCGTCATGGGCCCGTGGTGTTTCCTAAAATAGTGTGCACCACAGTGGGGCAGCGCGCAATAGTACTTACGGCCCCATTTC
>Ga0307475_10001575_pt1 | contig 13577 bp, 10 predicted proteins | sample atmos_gasesECM1C_FD_203317 | JGI IMG/M metagenome (GOLD analysis project Ga0307475, IMG submission 203317) | Hardwood forest soil microbial communities from Morgan-Monroe State Forest, Indiana, United States - atmos_gasesECM1C_515 | ecosystem: Environmental > Terrestrial > Soil > Temperate... | reverse complement strand
CACCGCGGTTTTCGAATCCACAGAATTGGCAGCGCAGGCCATCGCATTCGACGCACACGACAATCTCTACGTCGGCACTTCTCCCGATGGCAAGGTTTATAAAGTCACGCCCGACGGCCAGAAAAGCGTTTTTTTCGAGCCCAAAACAAAATACATCTGGGCGCTGGCCGTGGATCCTCACGGCGCGTTGTTTGTAGCCACTGGCGACAAAGGCGAAGTCTTCGCCGTAAATCCCGACGGCAAGGGTCAGCTTCTCTACCAGAGCGACGAGCGCCACGCGCGTTCGCTGGCCTTCGATTCAAAGGGAAATCTACTTGTTGGCACCGACCCCAACGGTTTGATCCTGCGGATCGAAATCGTGCGCAAGTCCGCGCAAGCCATTCCGGAAGCTGGCGCAACTTTCGTCGTCCATGAGACCAGTAAGAAAGAAGTCACTTCCCTGCTGGTCGATTCAAGTGGAAATCTCTACGCCGCTTCCATCGGAGAAAAACAACGCGTGCCCGGCGCCACTCCCGCAGCGCCGGCCATTCAGCCGACACCTTTGCCCGCCACCATCACGCTGCCGGGCGGGATAAGCACGCAAGTTCAGGCGCCGCAATCCATCACTCCGTTTTCATTTGCTCTCTCAACCACGGGCGGCTCGGAAGTGGTCAGAATTTCTCCTGACGGCTCGCCGGAAGTGCAGTGGGCCTCGCGCGAGGATCTCGTTTTCACCATGGGGTTTTCCTCTGCCGGAAAAATTCTTCTCGGCACAGGCAATAAAGGCGCCATCATCGAGCTCGAAAGCCAGAATGTGCATTCGAGTATTGCCAAGACTGCTTCAGCCCAAGTCACCAGCCTGATCGCCGGCCCGGGCGGCAAAGTTTTTGCCGCCACCGCCAATCCCGGAAAAATATTTTCGCTTGGCCCCGGCTTCGATCCCCAGGGCGCCTTCGAGTCCGAAACTTTCGATGCAAAGATTTTCTCGCACTGGGGCCGTCTCACCTGGTGGGGCGAAAACGGCGCGACGCAGGGCAAGATCGCCTTTTACGTGCGCTCCGGAAACACTTCCAGCCCCGAAAAAAACTGGAGCTCGTGGGCCGGCCCGTACAAATCCTCCGCGGGAGAAACCGTGAACTGTCCGCCCGCGCGCTTCGTCCAGTGGAAAGCAGTATTCCTCGAAACGGACCACGCCGGCGCGCCCAGCGTTTCTTGGGTCAGTCTTGCCTACCAGCCCAAGAACGTCGCACCTTCGATCGACGATGTCGTCGTGCAAGAACCGGGCATCCGCGTGCAAGGATTTGCGCAACCTTTGGGGGGCGCGGCAGCTCCTACGCCTGTGCAGCTTCGCATGCCCCAGCGCTCAGGCCCAAATGTTCCGACGCTTCCCGCGATCTCGACAAACCCGGAAGGTCCTTCGAGGCCACCGAAAGTCGAAGTTCCACCGCAAGGCTTTGAAGACAAAGGATTCGAGAGCGTTCTCTGGAGCGCGCACGATGAAAATGATGACGATCTCGTCTTCTCAGTTTTTTATCGCGGCGAGGGTGAACAGAACTGGCGTCTGCTGAAAGATAAAATTTCGCAGCGCTTCTTTTCCTGGGACACCACCACCATGCCCGACGGCGCCTACTATCTGAAAATCACAGCTTCCGACTCGCCTTCGAATCCTGCCCCCCAGGCGCTTTTGGCTGAGCGCGAAACCGATCGCTTCGTGATCGCCAACACTCCGCCGCGCATCGACAATTTGCGAACCCGCGCGAATTCTCCGGACGACACTGCGGTTACCGTTTCGTTCGAGGCCGTCAGCTCATCCGCTGCCATCGCTCGCGCTCAATACAGTCTCGATGCCGGCGACTGGCAGATTATTTTTCCTGCCAGCTTGCTCTCGGACGCACCGAAGGAGAGCTACCAGTTTCAGGTCAGCGCCCTTGCGCGCGGCGAGCACACTATCGCCGTCCACATTTTCGATCGCTTCGAAAATACCTCCACCGCAAAAGTGACTTTTGAGGTCCCGGGACACGCTGCGAAGTAACAATCTCGCGCGCTTCTGCGCCGTCCCTTGAAACGCCGTACCTTTTCTGAAAAGTATGATTTTTCAAGCGCGGTATGGATTAATTTCCCCGGTATGCTTCGCTTGTGAGCCTTTAATTCGATAAATTCCGCCTATTTTTGCATTTTTGCGAACTGTCAATTTTCCCAATTTGGCCTGTTTTGTTGGGATTTGGTGCAATCTAGGACTCTCCTAGCTGTGCCATAATGCATCAGAGATTGATTCATGGCCACTCTCATGAAGACCGAAGCTCCCGACATCGAAGCCATTCGCGCCGCTCATCGCCGCATCTCTCCGCGGATCCATCGCACGCCCATAATGACCAGCGAGTCTCTCGATGAAATGGCCGGCGCGCGCCTTTTTTTCAAGTGCGAAAACCTGCAGAAAACCGGCTCATTCAAAATTCGGGGCGCAACGAACGCGGTGTTCTCGCTCACGGACGAAGAAGCAAAACACGGCGTGGTTGCGCCCTCTTCAGGAAATCATGCGGCGGCGCTCGCGCTCGCGGCTCGCTGGCGCGGGATTCCCGCGTGGATCGTCATGCCGTCGAATTCCTCGGCCGTGAAGATGCGTGCTGTGGAAGCTTACGGCGGGAAAATCACGCTGTGCGAACCAAACATAGCGTCGCGCGAAGCAACGGCCGCCGCCATCATGCAGCAGACCGGCGCGCATCTGGTTCATCCGTACAACGACGTTCGCGTGATTGCCGGACAAGGAACAGCAGCGCTCGAATTACTGGAACAAGCGCCCGGTCTCGATTTTATCGTCACGCCCGCGAGCGGCGGCGGCTTGCTGAGCGGAACTGCAATCGCGGCGAAGAGTGTGCGGGCCGGAATTCGTGTGATGGGAAGCGAACCGCGCAATGCAGACGATGCGTACCGCTCGATGGCCTCTGGAAAAATTCAACCCGCATCGCCGAACGAAACAATGGCTGATGGACTTCGCGCCACTCTCTCCCCGTTGACATTTTCGATTTTGCGCGAGCGTGTGGATCAAATCTCGCTGGTGGCAGAGGAAGAAATCGTCTCCACGATGTTGCTACTGTGGGAGCGCCTGAAACTTGTGGTCGAGCCTTCTGGAGCGGTGGCTGCCGCGCCCGCGCTGCTGCGGAGAATCGGCGCCGAAGGCAAGAAAGTCGGGATCATTCTATCCGGGGGAAATCTGGATCTACAGAAGCTCCCATTCGCCTGAAGGATTGACGCGAAGCTTCGGAAGGGTTCCCCTTTCGCACAATTCTTCTTAGAGGTCGTCTGGCGGCCGCCAGTCTGCCGGCGGAAATGCGATCCCCCAGAAATTCGGCGCAGGTGAATCGAATTCCAGCGGGATGTGAAACCCTTCCGGCATTTCCCGTGCCGGGCGGGCAATTTTGCAGGCGATGCGCTGCTTCGTCATGCTGTGTTCGAGCACGAGGTGCGCATCGCAGGGAATTGCTTGTTTCATTAGTATGAGCGCGCCATGATTGCTCACGCTCAATGTGGTCGCAGCAATCGTCAGCTCTTTGCCATGCAGCGCCACGTGGACGCTCGCATGCACGCGCAACAGCACGCGCTGACTGCCGCGCCGCTCTTCCCCCGCGATCTTGTGCGCCACCGCGGGAGCAATGGTGCGAGCCGCGATGGGCGCCGGAATTGTTCTCGCCTGCGTCACTGCGGACTTCGTGAGCGAGACTTTCAGTGTGTGTAGTTTCAAAGGTCGGCACCCCCGGAGTTCAAAGTTCAACACCCCAGAAATTCAGATCAGCCGCGACGAGTGCGACCCCGAGATCCCATCCGTCCGGCCTTTGCATGCCCTTGTGAACCACCACTGCTTCCGCCGATTGCCGGGTAGCCAGATTGGTCACTCGCAGCCGCTGCTGCAAATCGAGTTCTTTCGGGCTCACCAGCAAGCAGCCGTAATTGTTCACCACTCGCGTGAAGCCGGTTTCAATATACAGAGGCCCTGCGCGGCCATTCCATTCGATTGCTACTGGAACGCGCGAATTCACTCGCGGCCCACGCCGCATGCGTCTTGCTCTGATGTCTCTTGGCAGATCTTCCAAAAACGGCATCCTGATTGACCCCCGCTGAACCTGGACGAAACACGGGGATTAGGAACCCACATTCCGGGACGCGCTTAACGCCCAGAATCAATGCTAGAAGCGCGCGATATGACGGTCAATGGTACGCGGCGACAGTTGCAGGATGGTACGCAAGGACAGGTTCGCCTGTACCACAGGAGATTGGCGAAGCCAGTCTGGATCTTGTGTTGCAGCCTCGCGCGTAATGGGGAATTTCTTATTCAGCCGCGGCCTGATCGAGAAACCAGAGGATACGTCCAGGCGGACGGATTCTAGCGGCGGGATATTCACTGAGTCTGGATTCGGGTTCGCTGCGAAGAGCGGCGAGAATGTCGCGTTTATTTTCGCCGGCCACAAGGAAAAAAGTGTTGCGTCCAGAGTTGAGGACGACGGGCGTGAACGTCAAGCGATCGGGCGGCTCTGCGGGCGCATGCACGGCTGCTACCCAGCGCTGCTTTTCATCGAGCGCGGGAGATCCCGGGAATAAAGATGCCGTGTGGCCCTCACCGCCGAGGCCGAGAAGCTGCACGTCAAATGCTGGCGGCGCGGAGCCGAAGAATTTTCGCAGCTCCGCTTCATACGCCTCCGCGGCTTGTTGCGGTTTTGAAAAATTTGTGGGAACAGGATGTACGTTTCCAGCTGGGATAGGAACGTGCGCTATGAGTGATTCACGCGCCATGCGGTAATTGTTCAGCGGGCTATCCTGGGGAACGAAGCGCTCGTCGCCCCAGAACAGGTGCACGCGATCCCAAGGCGTTTGCGCATTGTATTCAGCAGCCCAGAGCGCGTACATGCGCTCCGGCGTGTGGCCCCCGGAAAGCGCAATGGCACAGCGGCCGCGCGCGGCGACGGAATCTGCGACAACGCGAAGTACTTCTTCAACTGTTGCGCGGCTGAGCGCGTCGAGATCAGGATAGACTCGCGTGTCGAGTTTCATCGGGTGAGCGGCGATGCTACTTTTTCGCAGCCGTCTTCACCGCGTGGCCGCCGAATTCATGGCGCATCATGGCGAGCAACTTATTTGCAAACGGCTCGGGATCCTGCGAGCGGAAGCGCGCATCGAGTGCGCCGGAGATTACCGGCAGCGGCACGCCAAGTTCAACTCCTTCGATCACCGTCCAGCGACCTTCGCCTGAGTCGGTGACATATGCCTCGATGCCCTCGAGCGCCGGATTTTTCGAGAGTGCGCTGACGGTGAGATCGAGCAGCCACGAACGAATCACGCTGCCGACCTGCCAGATTTTCGAAACCTGCAGCAGGTCGAGCGCGAATTCTTTCTTGTGGCGCAGCAGGTCGAGACCCTCGGCATACGCTTGCATCATTCCATACTCGATCCCGTTGTGAACCATTTTGACGAAGTGGCCGGAGCCGGCCGGGCCGACGCGTCCCCAGCCTTTGTCCGGGCCGGGCGCGAGCGTCTGGAAAATCGGCGCGAGGCGTTTCACTACGTCCTCATCGCCACCGATCATCATGCTGTAACCTTCGGTGAGTCCCCAGATGCCACCGCTGGTGCCGCAATCCAGGAAATTCAATTTCTTCGGCGCCAGGGCGGCAGCGCGGCGCACGGAATCTTTGTAAAACGAGTTTCCGCCGTCAATAATTGTGTCGCCTGGGGCTAGGTGCGGTGTGAGCGCCTCAATGGTCTGATCCACGGGCGCGCCGGAGGGAACCATCAGCCAGACAGCGCGCGGCGGCTTGAGCTGCGCGATAATTTTTTCGAGCGATTCGGCGCGGGCAGCCCCCTTATCGACAACGCGTTGAACCGCTGCGGGATCGCGGTCGAAGCCGACCACACGATGTCCGCCGCGCACCAGGCGCTCCGTCATGAATGCGCCCATCTTTCCGAGGCCAATCATTCCGAGTTCCATTAAAATTCCTCCCCGTTATTTGCCGTCAGTTGTAATTCCCATGCGCGCGAGTTCCTCGCGCAATTGGGCAGCATTCTGAAATTGGATCGAGCGCATGCCGAGTTCGCGCGCGATTTCGAGATTCAAATCACGATCGTCAATCATGACGCAGGCTTCCGGTTTTTGCTGCGTAATCTGAAGCACGCGGCGGTAGATTTCCGGGTCCGGCTTGCGCAGGCCGAGATAGCATGAGCTAAAAAACGATTCAAAATAATCACGCAGATGAAATTGCGCGATGCGATATTCGTTTAATTCGCGCGATTCGTTGTTGAGCGCGGCCATGCTGCAGCGCCGAATGCGGGCGAGTTGCGCAAGAAAATCGAGCGACTCCGGCATAGGTTGCGATAGTGAAAACATGAAGGCTTTGAATTCCTCAATGGTGAAGGGCCGCGGACGGTAAAAAACGGTTCGCTGCAAATACTGGTCCAGCGTTGCTTCGCCGGTCTCAAAGGCGTTCAACATCAGTTCGTGGCGGTCAGCGAAATCTTCCCAGTCCAGGTGGAAGTGCTCGACGGCTTTGCGGCGCGAGCTGCGATCCCATCCGTTGGTGAGAATCACGCCACCGTTGTCCCAGAAGAGCATCTCGATTCCGGCCATGAATTCCTCGACTTGAAAATCGCGCGCAGCGCTTCCACGGAAGATTGGAAGGGGCCATCATTATCCTCGTAAGCGAGCCCCAACCAAAGCACAATTGTGGATGGCTCTGTGCCCGGGAATGCCTTTATGATGAAGTGAATTCGCATGAGCCGTGCCGCCAAAAAGAAGAAGCTCACGATTTTCACAATCGGGCATTCAACGCGGCCCCTCGACGAATTTATCGAGTTACTGCGAGCAAACGACGTACAGCGCGTGATCGATATCCGCACGATTCCCCGCTCGCGGCACAATCCGCAGTTCAATCGCGATACGCTTGGACCAGCCTTGCGAAAGTCTGGCATCGCTTACGTGCACCTGAGGAAGCTCGGCGGGTTGCGTCATGCAAAGCAGGACTCCACAAATCTGGGCTGGCACAACGCCAGCTTTCGTGGGTTTGCCGACTACATGGAAACGCCGGAATTCGCGGCCGGCCTTGCGCGAGCGATAAAGCTCGCAGAGGCAAAGCCGAGCGCTTTGATGTGCGCGGAAGCGGCCCCCTGGCGATGCCACCGCTCACTCGTTGCCGATGCTCTCGTGGTTCGCGACATCCAGGTTTTGGACATCGTTGGCACGTCCGCGCCAAGACCTCACAAGCTGACGCCATTCGCGCGCGTGCATGGGATGCGCGTCACTTATCCAAACGACAAGCCTCGCGCGCGTTGAACCATCCACCCGGTGCAGAGGCCGCTTATTTTTCTGCAGCGCTAGCTTTAGCCGCCGCAGCAGGTATCGCGGGGGCACCTGTTGCACGGGCCGGAGTCCAGGGCCGGACGGTTGTGCCGCCTGCAATCATGGACTGAAGCACGTCGGTGAAGAATAAATAAGGATGAACCCGCTCGAGCGCGCTCACTTCGTCGAGACGTTTACGCGATTCTGGGGGAATGGTGAAATCGAGCGAGTTGAGATTGTCGTCGAGCTGAGAGATTTTCGTGGCGCCGATGATGGTGGAAGTAATACCGGGCTGGGTGGCCACCCAGTTGAGGGCAACCTGCGCCGGGGGCTTGCCGATTTGCTTCGCGACTTCGACGAGGCGTTCGACGATTCGCCAGTTGCGGTCGTTGAACTTTTGGAAGACAGGATTTGGCTGGCCCTTGGTTTTTTCCAGGCGCCCTTCACCTGTGCCGCTGCTTCCTTCGCGCTTGTACTTGCCGCTCAGCAGGCCGCTGGCGAGCGGGCTCCAGGGACAAATGCCGATGCCGAGTTCCTGCGCCACGGGAACATGTTCGCGCTCGATATTGCGCTCCACGAGCGAGTATTCCAGTTGGATGGCGATCAGGCGCTCCTTGCCTTCTTTTTCGGCGAGTGTCTGCGCGCGAGCAACGTACCAGGCCGGCGTGTCGGAAAAGCCGTAGTGGCGGACTTTTCCTTCGCGCACTAAATCGTTGAACGTGGAAATGACCTCTTCGACGGGCGTGACTGTGTCCCAGGCGTGAAGCCAGTAGAGGTCAATGTAATCTGTCTTCAGGCGGCGCAGAGAGCCTTCGAGCGCGCGATAAATATTTTTGCGGCCGTTGCCACCGGCGTTGGGATTGCCCGGTTGCCCGTTGAAAGTGAATTTGGTGGCGATGACGACGCGATCGCGCAACTTTCCTTCTGAGACAAATTTCCCAACCAGCTCTTCGCTATGGCCGGCGGTGTAACCATCGGCGGTGTCGAGGAAGTTGCCGCCACGCTCGAGATAGCGGTCAAAAATGGCGTGTGAGTCTTTTTCTTCGTTGCCCCAACCCCACTCGGTGCCGAAAGTCATAGTGCCGAGCGAAAGCGGGCTGACCTTCAATCCTGAACGTCCCAGTGTGATGTACTCTTGAAAACTCATTGGTTTCCTCCGATGCGAAATTGGATGCCGTACGCCCTGGATTAGACTCTAAGACTGCTGATGTTACCAATCCTGTGCTACGAGACCAAGTCTGCGAGGAGTGCGGCGCGGAGGCTGAATTGCTGCTCGACGCTGAGCTTTGCGCCATTGGACGTGAGATAGAAAACGTCGATGGCGGTCTGGCCCTCAGTTTCGATGAGGGCGATTTCGATGTTGCACTGCTGCTGCGAGAATTGTGAGCTGATGCGGTGGAGGAGGCCGGGTTGATCCTGTGCAATTACTTCCACCAGCGTGCTGTGCGAGGAGCAAGTATCGTCGAAATCGACGCGCGTCTTCACTTTCACTTTTGGAGGCCGATGTTTTTCCGAGCGGAGGCGATCGCGGAGCATTTTGGAGAGATCGGCTTTGCCCATCAGCACGTCGTGGATGTTGGTCTTGAAGTGCTCCCATTCGGGCAAATTTAATTCGAGAGTGCGGAAGCGGTCGGTGAAATAAAACGTGTCCACGACCGTACCGGCTCGATTCGAAAATGCTGCGGCCTTTACGATGTTCATACCCCATGCAGCGAGGACGCCTGCCATGGTGGCGAACAGGTGAGGGCGGTCAGTGGTGATGAGGGTCAGCTCAAACCAGTGGCGGCCGCGGCTGAGCCCGAGCTGAACGGGATCCTCCGAGAGCCGGCCCGCCATTGCCAAATGGCCGAGAACTTCTCCGGCAGGATGAGTGAGTAGATATCGCCGCGGCAGCCCCTCGAGAAAACTTTCCAGGCGCTTCCCTGCTGCGGGCGCGAGCGTGCGCAGGTGCGTCATCACTTCGTCGTGAGCGTCGGCAGCGAGCCGGTCATCGAGTGTGCGGTCGAGATAATTTGAAGAAGCGATGTAGAGCTGCCAGATATTTTCTGCTTTCCATGGCGTGAGCGCTTCGGGATTGACAGCCTTGATGTCCGCGTAGGTGAGCAAGGAGAGCATTTTCAAGCGTTCGGGTGTGCCGACTTTTTCCGCGAAAGCGCGGATGGTCTGCGGGTCAAAAATATCGCGGCGGAGAGCGGCGCTCATATCGAGATGCGAGCCGATGAGGAAAAGGACGGTCTCGCGATCCGGAGGATCGAGATCGAGGCGGTCAAGCGCGTCCGCTGCGATGACGACGCTCGCGCCCACGTGATTGTCCGTCTTCGCGCCTTTGCCTGTGTCATGAAGCAGAAGAGAGAGGTAGAGGAGATCGGGCTGCTCGAGCTCTTCCAGGAGCTCGGCGTAACGCTGGTCCCACTTCGACTGCGATTGGCGGAGCGCGTGGAGATTTTCGATGGCCACGAAAGTGTGCTCGTCCACGGTGAAGCGGTGGGAGTAGTCGCGAACGACGAGCGCGTCAATCGTGCAGAGCTCAGGCAAAAACAGCGTGAGAAGGCGGAGCGCATGCATGGCGCGCAGCGCGTCGGCTGCGTGGGGCGCGACCAGAATTTCCTGCAACATGTGCCACAACTCTGCGCCTTTCGGCGGATCGGCGGCGAGCGACGGGAGGGCCTGCGAGATTTGTGATTCGGTGGTGGAGCTGAGAATCAAGCAGTGGCGCGCGAGGAAACGGAAAGCGCGGAGAAGCAGATAGGGATCGCTGAGTTCTTCGGGCTGGCGAAGGAACATCAGGTTGCCGACGACGGAGAATTCGTTGTTCGAGAGGCGCGAGCGGATAGTTTGAAACTGGCGATAGAGCGAAGGGCGTGTGGTGGGCAGCTCCTCGAGGAGTTGCGTGCAGATGCGATGGATTTTTCGTGCGTGGCCGAAATAAATGCGCATCCAGTCCGAAGGAGTGAGGTCCGCGGACTGAGGCGCGCCGATCTTTCGCGCGGCGGCTTCTTCCTGCGCGTCCCAAGCGAGCGAATTGTCGTCGCGGGCGTGGCGGAAATGAAGGAAGCAGCGGACGGACGTCAGAAACTCGAGCGCTGCGTCCAAGGGCTCGCGCGTGGACGCAGGCAGCGGAGTTTTTTCAGCGGGCCAGGCGCGCAATGATTCCATGGCGGAAATGAGCGCTAGCCAGCAGGCCACGTTGTAATCGCGAAGGCCGCCGGGGCCGTCTTTCACATTGGGCTCGAGATGAAAAACGGTGCGGCCGAATTTTGCGTGGCGGCTGCGCGTGAGTTCCGCGAGATGCTTGATCATGAGCGGAGCATCGCGCAAGACGAGGCGGCGGACGACTGTGTCGTGGAGGCGCGTGAAGAGCGAACGGTCACCCGCGAGATAACGACAATCCAACAGCGAGATGGCAAATTCAACGTTATCGGGATCGAAGCGGTCGCATTCAGCGAGGGCGCGCGTGGCGGGGCTCAGCTTGAGGCGGAGATCCCACAAATCTTGAGAAAAAGTGCGGATGGAGGTTTTCAGTTTTTCGTCGGCGCTGTCGCCGGCGTGCAGGAATAATAAATCCACGTCGGAGTATGGAAAGAGCGTGGCGCGGCCGAAGCCTCCCAGAGCGACGAGTGCGAAATTCGGCGGGCCGTCGGGCTGCGGCGAGATGGATTCATTCCAGAGGCGGCCTGCGATAGATTCGACGAGCGCGGTGCGTCCGCGCACAGCGGCGCGGCCGTCGCTCGAGACGTAGAAATCCTGCTCGAGCCGCGCGAATTCCTTGGCGTAGAGTTCGCGGAGCTCAGCGGCGAGCGGGATTTTTGCGGTCATTTTGATGCGAGAGCAATCTTACGACGGGCTGGTTGGCACTGGGGAATTTGGTTCTTGCACGCGCACGTATGCGCGCGGGATTTGCACGGGGGCGATCAGAGAGCGCTTTCGCCTCGTTCATCGTTGCGAATCCGGACGGCGTCGTCCACTTTCGTGAGGAAAATCTTGCCGTCGCCGATTTTTCCGGTGCGAGCCGCGTTGACGATCGCTTGAACGCATTTTTCCACCAGCTCGTCGGCGAGGACCATTTCGATTTTAATTTTGGGGATCAGGTCCACTGTGTACTCGCGGCCGCGATATACCTCGGTGTGGCCTTTCTGCCGGCCGTGGCCGCGGACTTCGATGACGGTCATGCCTTCGACGCCGATTTCATGCAGCGCGTCCTTCACGGCGTCGAATTTCGAGGTTTGAATGATTGCTTCGACTTTAGTCATGTGCGTTCTTCTCGAATCAAATCTCCAGCAGGCTAGGTGGACGTCTCCCAGTAATACCCCTCTTCGCCGTGTTGCGAAAGGTCCAGGCCCTGAGTTTCCTGATCTTCGGTGACGCGCAGGCCGACGAGCTTGTCAACGATTTTGAGAATGATGAGTGTACCCACAATCGCGAGCACCCAGGCAATCAAAACACCGACAAGCTGGTTGAACAACTGGCGGGGGTTGCCTTCGAGCAAGCCGGAGGGCAGGACTTTGCCATTCGCGTCAGTGAAAATGGGATTGATTGCGCTGGTGGCGAAAATTCCGGTGAGCAGCGCGCCAATGGTGCCGCCGGCGCCGTGAACGCCGAAAGCGTCGAGCGAATCGTCATAGCCGAAGCGTGATTTCACTTTTGTGACCATCCAGAAGCAGCAGACGCCCGCGGCGAAGCCGATGGCCAGTGCTGCGCGGGGGCCGACGAAGCCTGCCGCGGGCGTGATGGCGACGAGGCCGGCAACGGCGCCTGAAATCGCACCGAGCACGCTGGGCTTGCCGTTGCGCAGCCACTCGGCGGCGCTCCAACCGACCGTGGCGGCAGCGGCGCCAAAGTGAGTGGCAACGAACGCGCTTGTCGCGAGGCTTCCCGAGCCAAGTGCGCTGCCTGCGTTGAAGCCGAACCAGCCAACCCACAACAAGCAAGCGCCGATGAAGCTAAGGACCACGCTGTGCGGCGGCATGGCAATTTTCGGATAGCCGAGGCGCTTGCCGAGATATAGAGCGCAGACAAGGGCAGAGACACCGGAGGTGACGTGCACTACTGTGCCGCCGGCGAAGTCGAGCGTCGGGAAGCGGCCGCCGAGCGAGGCGTTGAGCAGACCGCCTTTGCCCCAGACCATGTGCGCCATGGGATCGTAAACGAACAACGACCAGAGGATCAGAAACAGGAGCATGGCGCTGAATTTCATGCGCTCGGCGAAAGCGCCGGTGATCAGCGCGGGCGTGATGATGGCGAACATGAGTTGATAGACCATGAAAGTCTGCGCGGGGATGGTGGCGGCATAGTCGGCGTCAGGCTGCAGGCCCACGTGATGCAGGAGAATGTTGTGGAAGCCGCCGAAGAAACTGTTGCCCGGGCCGAACGCGATGCTGTAGCCGACGATGGCCCACAGCACAGTAATGACGGCCATCATGGCGAAGCTCTGCATCATGGTTGCGAGGACGTTTTTCTTGCGCACCAGGCCGCCGTAGAAAAGCGCGAGGCCCGGGCCGGTCATCATCAACACGAGCGCGGAGCTGGTGAGCATCCAGGCATTATCCGCAGAACTTTTTGCGGCGGCGGCTTGTACCTCGAGCGCGGCGATACGCTGCGACTCCGTGCCGGTTGCGGGGGCGGGGGAATTTTGCGCGAAAAGTGTTTGCGAGCAGATGCAGAAGAGAATGAGGAGGAATGCTGAACGCAGGACCAGGTGTCTGAGGCTCAAGGCCCGTTTATCTCCAACAGCGCCGACGAATTGAGGACGCGACAATGTACTCGGGGAGGACGCTCCAAGGAAATCTAAATTTTTTATCATCCATATCAACAATATTTATTCGCTAAGTCCACCCAGATGGGGCTGAACGCGCAGCAGCCCGGATTGACCCGCACGAACAGACTCTCGCGGGCGAGAAGTAGCCCGAGTCGCGCGGGCGTGCAATTTTGGCGGAGGTGAGCGTATGATATGCGTCTGCATCCCCGCAGCCTGGAGCGGAAGAGGCTACCCGTGAACCACCGCTTCACGATTGGCGTCGAAGAAGAGTTTCAAATCATTGACCCTGCGACGGGAGAACTGCGTTCACATGTGACCAATCTGGTCGAGGCGAGCTCGAGTCGCCTGGGCGAGCAGGTGAAACCGGAGCTGCACCAGTCCATCGTCGAAATCGGGACCAAGATTTGCGGTGACGTGGGCGAGCTGAGCTATGAATTGCGGCGCATCCGCGGCGAGCTGGTGCGCGCGGCGGAACGCGTGGGGCTGGAAGTGGCTGCGGCCGGCACGCATCCGTTTTCAAGCTGG
>Ga0307475_10001572_pt1 | contig 13585 bp, 12 predicted proteins | sample atmos_gasesECM1C_FD_203317 | JGI IMG/M metagenome (GOLD analysis project Ga0307475, IMG submission 203317) | Hardwood forest soil microbial communities from Morgan-Monroe State Forest, Indiana, United States - atmos_gasesECM1C_515 | ecosystem: Environmental > Terrestrial > Soil > Temperate... | reverse complement strand
CGGCTAAGCTGCCGACTAGACGGGTGTCAAGAAGCCCAGCCGTCTGGAAGGGGTGCTCATGTCCACCAAGGGATCCAACAAGGTTTACGTCATCGGCGTCGGCATGACGAAGTTCGAGAAGCCGGGCCGCCGCGAGGGCTGGGACTACCCGGACATGGCTCGCGAGTCCGCGACCAACGCGCTGCAGGATGCCGGCATCGGCTATCGCGATGTGGAGCAGGGCTATGTCGGCTACGTCGCCGGCGATTCGACGTCCGGGCAGCGGGCGCTCTACGAGCTGGGCATGACCGGCATTCCGATCGTCAACGTCAACAACAACTGCTCAACAGGTTCGACGGCGCTTTTCCTGGCGGCGCAGGCGATCCGCGGCGGGATCGCCGACTGCGCTATCGCGCTCGGCTTTGAGAAGATGCAACCCGGCTCGCTGAGCGGGGGCGCCCAGGACCGCGAATCGCCGATGGGCAAGCACGTCAAGGCGATGGCCGAGATCGACGAGTTCGCGATGCCCGTCGCACCATGGATGTTCGGCGCCGCAGGCCGCGAGCACATGAGGCAATACGGCACCACCGCAGAACATTTCGCCAAGATCGGCTACAAGAACCACAAGCACTCCGTCAACAACCCGTTCGCGCAGTTCCAGGAGTCCTACACCCTCGACGACATCCTGGCGTCGCGGATGATCTCCGACCCGCTCACCAAGCTGCAGTGCTCGCCGACGTCGGACGGTTCGGGCGCGGCGATCGTGGCTTCGGAGTCCTTCGTCGACAGCCGCGGGCTGGGCGGCCAGGCCGTGGAGATCGTCGGCCAGGCCATGACGACCGACTTCTCGTCGACCTTCGACGGAAGCGCCAAAAACCTCATCGGCTATGACATGAATGTGCAAGCCGCACAACGTGTTTACGATCAATCCGGCCTGGGTCCCGAGGATTTCCAGGTGATCGAACTGCATGACTGCTTCTCGGCCAACGAGCTGTTGCTCTACGAGGCCCTTGGCCTGTGCGGCCCCGGTGAGGCGCCAAAGTTGATCGACAACGGCGACACCACCTATGGCGGACGCTGGGTGGTCAACCCGTCCGGCGGCCTGATCTCCAAGGGGCACCCGCTGGGCGCGACCGGGCTGGCGCAGTGTGCCGAACTGACCTGGCAGCTGCGCGGAATCGCCGACAAGCGTCAGGTCGACAACGTGTCCGCCGCTTTGCAACACAACATCGGGTTGGGCGGAGCAGCCGTCGTCACCGCTTACCAACGCGCCGACCGCTAAACCCAACTTTGGGGCCTGAGTCAGGCCACCACCCAGATCGCCCGGGCCGCCGGGCTGCCGAGATCGACTGTGGCCTCGGCGCCGTCGGCTGATTGGATCGCCACCGAGATCATGCCGGCGAACTCACGGCGGGTCAGCACCCGCAGCCGTGAGTCGAGATTGATCCCGACGCTGGCGAAATAGCGCAGCATCTCCGGGTCGGAATCGGAGATTCGGGCCACCGTCCCGGTGTCTCCGTCCCCGCACACCCACAGCTGACGGGCCGGCGGTGTGGGCACTTGCCCATCGGAGGCCGGGATCGGGTCACCGTGCGGATCGCGCCGCGGAAATCCCAGCTTGGCGTCGATACGGGCCACCAAACGGTCCGACACCGCGTGTTCGAGCACCTCGGCCTCGTCGTGGACCTCGTCCCAGCCGTAGCCGAGCTCGTTGACCAGGAAGGTCTCCAGTAGCCGGTGCCGGCGCACCATCTCCAGCGCCGCGCGCCGTCCCGCCTCGGTCAAGGTCACCGCGCCGTACTTCTCGTGGTCCACCAGGCCTTGCTCGGCGAGCTTGCGAATCGACTCGGAGGCCGTGCTGGCGGAGACCCCGATCTTCTCGGCCAGCATCTTGGTGCTGACCCTCTCCCTCGACCACTCCTGGGCATTCCAGATGACCTTCAGATAGTCCTGGCCAACCGCGGTGAGACCGCCAGGCTCTTCGTCAGCCCTCACAACCGAAAAGTCTAGGCAATCTACGCCTGATCTGGCGTGCTGCCCGGCGCGGGCGGTACCGGGCAATCCGTATTCGCACGCCGTCGCGCCACTCGGCGCCGTAGGCTTGCGGTCGTGCAGCGGTGGCGGGGCCAAGACGAGATCCCCACGGACTGGGGCAGATGCGTGCTCACCATCGGAGTTTTCGATGGCGTGCATCGTGGTCACGCCGAACTCATCGCGCACGCGGTGAAAGCCGGCCGCACCCGCGACGTCCCGACCGTGTTGATGACATTCGATCCGCACCCGATGGAAGTGGTCTATCCCGGTAGTCATCCCGCCCAGCTGACGACGCTGACCCGGCGCGCCGAGCTCGTCGAAGAGTTGGGTATCGACGTCTTCCTGGTGATGCCGTTCACGAGCGATTTCATGAAACTCACGCCGGAGCGCTACGTCCACGAGTTGCTGGTGGAAAACCTTCATGTGGTGGAGGTCGTGGTGGGTGAGAACTTCACCTTCGGCAAGAAGGCGGCCGGCAACGTCGACACCCTGCGCAAGGCCGGTGAGCGATTCGGGTTCGCGGTGGAGTCGATGTCGCTGCTCTCCGAGCACCACAGCAACGAAACCGTGACGTTCTCTTCCACCTACGTCCGGTCCTGTGTGGACGCCGGCGACATGGTGGCGGCCACCGAGGCGCTGGGCCGCCCGCATCGCGTCGAAGGTGTCGTGGTCCGCGGTCACGGCCGGGGCGCCGAGTTGGGTTTTCCCACCGCCAACGTGGCGCCGCCGATGTATTCGGCCATCCCGGCCGACGGCGTGTATGCCGCCTGGTTCACCGTGCTCGGGCACGGGCCGGTGACCGGCACCGTCACCCCAGGCGAGCGCTACCAGGCCGCGGTGTCCGTCGGCACCAATCCGACCTTCTCCGGACGCACCCGCACCGTCGAGGCGTTCGTCCTCGACACGGCCGCTGACCTGTACGGACAGTATGTGGCGCTGGACTTCGTCGCACGCATCCGCGGACAGCGCAAGTTCGACTCGGTGCGCGATCTCGTCGCCGCGATGGACAAGGACACCGACCGGGCGCGCGCCCTGCTGTCGGCGGGCTGACCACCGCCGACGATTCGGGGCGGGCACCGCTCGGCTGCTAAACTGCCGGACGACATCGGCGCGTGCTGCGGTTCGCGGTGGCCGCGCCGTAGAAATCCATGATCGCGGACCAATTGATGGAGATATTTCGTGGCGCTTACGGCCGAGCAGAAAAAGGAAATTCTCAGCCAGTACGGCTTGCATGACACCGATACCGGATCCCCGGAGGCGCAGATCGCGCTGCTGACCAAGCGGATCGCGGACCTGACCGAGCACCTCAAGGTGCACAAGCACGACCACCACTCGCGGCGGGGATTGCTGCTGTTAGTTGGGCGCCGGCGGCGGCTGATCAAGTACGTGTCCCAGATCGACGTCGAGCGGTACCGCTCGCTCATCGAGCGGCTGGGCCTGCGCCGCTGACCCGGGCGGCGAAGCCCGGCAAATCCCGAGTCCGTCCTGGCAGGCCAGTTCACCCGTGTAGAGTGGGGGCGTTCTGGGCCGACTCGGCCTGAGCAAACGGTGCGGTTCGCGCAGATCCGCGTGCGCCGTTCCAGCGTGTCACGACGGGAGCAGCCCAGTCTGTATCGGGCGGTCTTCGGTAGTGGCTGCCGGGCTCTCCGGATCTGGGGCAGGTCGGCCGCTTCGATCGATGGCCGTAGCCGTATTCAGGCATTGAGCTCTTAGGAGCTCTTGGGCAAGCTCTCAGGCTGACTCGCGGGCCCGTACGGGCCCGCGAGAAGTCCTGCGGGCCCTCCGGGTTGCGCGTGACGACGCGAAACAGCTGAATAACCCAGAGAGGCCGTACGGACAACGTTATGTCTGTAGCTGAAATTGAAGAGGGCGTGTTCGAGGCGACCGCCATTATCGACAACGGGAGCTTCGGCACCCGGACCATTCGTTTCGAGACCGGTCGGTTGGCTCTGCAGGCCGCCGGCGCGGTAGTCGCCTACCTCGACGACGAAAACATGCTGCTGTCGGCGACCACCGCGAGCAAGACTCCCAAGGAACACTTCGACTTCTTCCCGCTGACGGTCGACGTCGAGGAGCGAATGTATGCCGCCGGGCGTATCCCGGGCTCGTTCTTCCGTCGTGAGGGGCGGCCGTCCACCGACGCGATCCTGACCTGCCGGCTCATCGACCGCCCGCTGCGCCCGTCGTTCGTCGACGGCCTGCGCAACGAAATCCAGATCGTGGTGACGATCCTGAGCCTGGACCCAAACGATCTTTACGACGTGCTGGCGATCAACGCCGCGTCGGCCTCCACCCAGCTGGGCGGCCTGCCGTTCTCCGGCCCCATCGGGGGTGTCCGGGTGGCGCTCATCGACGGCACCTGGGTTGCGTTCCCCACCGTCGAGCAGCTTGAGCGGGCCGTGTTCGACATGGTGGTGGCCGGCCGGATCGTCGGCACTGACCGCGAGGGCAAGCCCGACGTCGCCATCATGATGGTCGAGGCCGAGGCCACCGAGAACGTCATCGCGCTCGTCGAGGGCGGTGCCCAGGCGCCGACGGAAACCGTTGTGGCGCAAGGTCTGGAGGCGGCCAAGCCGTTCATTGCGGCGCTGTGCTCCGCCCAGCAGGAGCTTGCCGACGCCGCCGCAAAGCCCACCAGCGAATACCCGGTGTTCCCCGACTATGCCGACGACGTGTACTACTCGGTCTCCTCGGTGGCCACCGACGAGCTGGCCGCCGCGCTGACCATCGGCGGCAAGGCCGAGCGCGACCAGCGCACTGACGAACTCAAGGCCCAGGTTCTCGAGCGGCTCGCCGAAACCTATGGGGGCCGGGAGAAAGAGGTCAGCGCCGCGTTCCGCTCACTGACCAAGGAGCTGGTCCGGCAGCGCATCCTGACCGACCACTTCCGCATCGACGGCCGGGGCATCACCGACATCCGCGCGTTGTCGGCCGAGGTCGCGGTGGTTCCACGCGCACACGGCAGCGCGCTGTTCGAGCGCGGCGAAACCCAGATCCTGGGCGTGACCACGCTGGACATGGTCAAGATGGCCCAGCAGATCGACTCGCTGGGCCCCGAAACCTCCAAGCGGTACATGCACCACTACAACTTCCCGCCGTTCTCCACCGGTGAGACCGGCCGCGTCGGCTCGCCCAAGCGGCGCGAGATCGGGCACGGCGCACTGGCCGAGCGGGCATTGGTGCCGGTGCTGCCCAGCGTCGAGGAGTTCCCGTACGCGATCCGCCAGGTGTCCGAAGCGCTGGGCTCCAACGGTTCGACGTCGATGGGATCTGTCTGCGCCTCCACGCTGGCGCTGCTCAACGCCGGTGTGCCACTGAAGGCGCCGGTGGCCGGCATCGCGATGGGCCTGGTCTCCGACGACGTGGAGATTGACGGCGCCGCCGAGCGTCGCTTCGTCACGCTGACCGACATCCTGGGTGCCGAAGATGCATTCGGCGACATGGACTTCAAGTGCGCCGGCACCAAGGACTTCGTCACCGCGCTGCAGCTGGACACCAAACTTGACGGGATCCCCTCGCAGGTGCTCGCGGGTGCTCTCGCGCAGGCCAAAGACGCCCGCCTGACCATCCTCGAGGTCATGGCCGAGGCCATCGACTCACCCGATGAGATGAGCCCCTACGCGCCGCGGGTGACCACCATCAAGGTCCCGGTGGACAAGATCGGTGAGGTCATCGGCCCCAAGGGCAAGGTCATCAACGCCATCACCGAGGAGACCGGCGCGCAGATCTCTATCGAGGACGACGGCACCGTGTTCGTCGGCGCCACCGATGGGCCCTCGGCGCAGGCCGCGATCGACAAGATCAACGCCATCGCCAACCCGCAGCTGCCGACGGTAGGTGAGCGATTCCTCGGAACCGTGGTCAAGACAACGGATTTCGGTGCGTTCGTGTCGCTGCTGCCCGGACGTGACGGTCTGGTGCACATCTCCAAACTCGGTAGGGGCAAACGCATCGCAAAGGTCGAGGACGTCGTCAACGTCGGCGACAAGCTGCGGGTCGAGATCGCCGATATCGACAAACGCGGCAAGATCTCGCTGGTCCTGGTGGACGAAGAAGACAGCACAGCCTCGGCTCCTCATTCCCCGGCGGCCGCGCCAGTCGATGCCGCGACGGCCAGCAGCTGACGTAGCGACCGGCGCTCGCTCCGGTCGTGCGGGCGCCCTGCGGCGAGGCAAGCAGACCGCCCAAGCTGAACACCAGAAAATGCTGCGCCGCACCACACTGCCGGGCGGCTTGCGGGTGGTCACCGAGTATCTGCCCGCGGTGCGTTCCGCATCGGTCGGTGTCTGGGTTGGCGTCGGGTCGCGGGATGAGGGTGCCACCGTGGCCGGTGCGGCGCACTTCCTGGAGCATCTGCTCTTCAAGTCGACCCCGACCCGCACGGCCGTCGACATCGCGCAGGCGATGGACGCGGTCGGCGGGGAGCTGAACGCGTTCACCGCCAGGGAGCACACCTGCTACTACGCGCACGTGCTGGACAGCGACCTGGGGCTGGCCATCGACCTGGTCGCCGACGTGGTGCTCAACGGTCGCTGCGCCGCCGACGATGTCGAGCTCGAGCGCGACGTCGTCCTCGAAGAGATCGCCTTGCGCGACGACGATCCCGAGGACGCGCTCGGCGACATGTTCCTGGCGGCGTTGTTCGGTGACCACCCGGTGGGCCGGCCGGTGATCGGCACCGCGCAATCGGTATCGGCGATGACGCGGGCCCAACTGCACTCGTTCCATGTGCGGCGCTACACCCCGGAACGGATGGTTGTCGCGGTGGCCGGCAATGTCGACCACGACGAGGTGGTCGGGCTGGTGCGCGAGCACTTCGGGCCGCACTTGGTCCGCGGGCACCACCCCCTTGCGCCGCGCAAGGGCACCGGACGAGTGAACGGCGGCCCCGGATTGACGCTGGGCCACCGGGACGCCGAGCAGACCCACGTGTCCTTGGGCGTGCGCACGCCCGGGCGCAGCTGGGAGCATCGCCGGGCGCTATCGGTGCTGCACACCGCGCTGGGCGGCGGGCTGAGCTCGAGGCTGTTCCAGGAGGTCCGCGAGTTGCGCGGGCTGGCCTACTCGGTGTACTCGGCGCTGGACATCTTCGCCGACAGTGGTGCGCTGTCGGTGTATGCCGCCTGCCAGCCCGAGCGTTTCGCCGACGTCATGCGGGTGACCAGCGAGGTGCTCGAATCGGTGGCACGCGACGGCTTCACCGAAGCGGAATGCCGTATCGCCAAGGGCTCGTTGCGCGGCGGGATCGTCCTCGGCCTGGAGGATTCCAGCTCCCGGATGAGCCGCATCGGCCGCAGCGAATTGAACTACGGCAAACACCGCAGCATCGAGCACACCTTGCGGCAAATCGACGAGGTCACAGTTGAGGAGGTCAACGCGGTGGCACAGCGGCTGCTACGCAAGCGCTATGGCGTTGCGGTTTTGGGTCCCTACGCCTCGAAACGATCGCTGCCCCAACAACTTCGGGCGATGGTAAATTAATCGAATGATTCTGGGCTTTTGGGACATCATGGTGCCCATCGTGGGTGCGCCGATGGCCGGGGGCCCGGGCACCCCGGCGTTAGCGGCGGCGGTGTCGAACGCGGGCGGACTCGGTTTCATCCCCGCCGGGTATCTCAGCGCGGAGCAGTTCGCCGACGACATCGCCGCGGCGCGCGCGGCCACCACCGGCCCGCTCGGTGTCAACCTGTTTGTGCCCCAACCCAGTGTCGCTGACTGGATAGCGCTGGAGTACTACGCGGAAGAACTCGAAGACATCGCCGACCACTACCAAGTCGACGTCGGTCGGCCCGAGTTCGGCGACGACGACGATTGGGAGCGCAAGCTCGAGGTGGTGGCCGACGTGCGCCCGGAGCTGGTGTCGTTCACCTTCGGTGTGCCCTCGCCGGACGTCATTCGGCGGCTCGGCGCGTTGGGACTGTTGGTGATGGTCACGGTGACGTCGGCCTACGAGGCCGGAGTGGCCATCGCCGCCGGCGCCGACAGCCTGGTGGTTCAGGGCCCGGATGCCGGCGGTCACCGCGGCACGTTCGCACCCGACATGGACCCCGGCACCGAGTCGCTGCACCAGCTGATCGATCGGATCCACAGCGCGCACGACGTTCCGATCGTCGCGGCCGGTGGGCTGGGCACCGCTGAGGATGTCGCCGGGGTACTGCGCAGGGGAGCGGTGGCCGCACAGGTCGGCACCGCGCTGCTGCTCAGCGACGAAGCGGGCACCAACGCCGCGCACCGCGCTGCCATGACGAATCCCCTGTTCGGCAAGACCATCGTCACGCGCGCGTTCTCGGGCCGGTATGCGCGTGGTCTGGAGAATGAGTTCGTCCGTCTGTTCGATCGCGTTGCGCCGCTGGGATATCCCGAGGTGAACCAGATGACGGCGCCAATACGGGAGGTTGCCTCCCAATGGGAGGACCCGAACGGGATGAACCTCTGGGCCGGAATGTCGTTCCAGGAGGCGCGTCCCGGGCCGGCGGCCGACATCGTCGCCAGTCTCGTGGCAACCGATTGACGCGACGGTTCAGCTCAATACGCTCGCCGGCTGGGTAAACGCCAAATCCAGGTCGGCGGCGACCTGCTCGGATAACAGCGCGCCGTCATGCGTCGAAAGCCCCTTTGCCAGAGCGGGATCCGAGCGGCATGCCGCCTGCCAGCCGTGGTCGGCGAGCTTGAGCACATACGGCATCGTCGCGTTGGTCAGCGCGGAGGTCGAGGACTTCGGTACCGCGCTGGGCATGTTGGCCACGCAGTAGAACAACGTGTCGTGCACGGCGAACGTCGGGTCATCGTGCGTAGTCGGCCGCGAATCTTCCAAGCAGCCACCCTGGTCGATGGCGATGTCCACCAGGACGGCGCCCGGTCTCATGTGTGCGACAAGCGAATTCGAGATCAGCGTGGGTGCTTTGGCGCCCGGCACCAGAACGGCTCCGATTACCAGGTCGGCATCTTTGACGGCATCTTCGAGCTCGTAGGCCGATGAGTAGCGGGTGCGGACCGCGACGCCGAACTCCGCGTCCAGCTGCCGAAGTCTGTTGATGTTGACGTCGAAGACCGTGACGGCCGCGCCCATGCCGCTGGCCACCCGGGCGGCGTTGTAGCCCGCGGTGCCACCGCCGATCACCACGACGTCGGCGGGTTCGACCCCCGGCACCCCACCCATCAGCACGCCGCGTCCGCCGTGGGTCCGCATCAGGTGATATGCCCCGACCTGGGCGGAGAGCCGCCCTGCGACCTCGCTCATCGGAGCCAGCAGCGGCAGTGCGCCGTCGGCGGTTTGGACGGTCTCGTAGGCGATTGAGGTTGTGCCGGACGACAACAACGCATCGGTGCAGGGGCGCGACGCGGCCAAATGCAAAAACGTGAACAAAATCTGGCCGTGCCGCAGGTAGCCATACTCATCCGGCATCGGTTCTTTGACCTTGAGCAGCAGATCGGCGCCGGACCACACGTGCTCGGCGGTGCTGATCAGTTGGGCGCCTGCCGCCTTGAAATCCGCGTCGGCGATCGCCGAGCCTTCTCCGGCACCTGCCTGGACGAGCACCTCGTGGCCGCGGCGGGCTAGTTCGGCGACACCTGGGGGCGTGAGGGCAACCCTGAACTCGTTGTTCTTGGTCTCGGTCACCACGCCGACTCGCATGTTCGCCCCCTGGCGCTTGAGCTATGACTCAAGTATGAAGAAAGTTCGACAGAGGCTCAAACATGCTGATGATAATTCTATAAAATACATCTATGACCGATAAGTCAACGGAACTGGCGGGCCAGCCGGCTGACTCACCGAAGGATGTTCGGCCCGCTGATCTCGATGCTGTGGACCGCAGAATCCTGAGTTTGCTGCACGCCGATGCGCGCATCACCAACAGCGCGCTCGCCGAGACGGTCGGGATCGCACCGTCGACGTGTCATGGCCGCGTCCGGCGGTTGGTGGACGTCGGCGTCATCCGCGGTTTCTATACCGACATCGATCCGGTCGCGGTGGGAATGCCGCTGCAGGCGATGATCTCCGTCAGCCTGCAGTCCAGCGCGCGCGGGAAGATCCGCAGCTTCATTCAGCAGATCCGCGGCAGGCGTCAGGTGATGGACGTCTACTTCCTCGCCGGCGCAGACGATTTCCTGCTGCACGTCGCTGCCCGCGACACCGAGGACCTGCGCTCGTTCGTGGTCGAGAACCTCAACGCCGATGCCGATGTCGCCGGCACCCAGACGTCACTGATCTTCGAGCATCTGCGCGGGGCGGCGCCTATCTAAGTCCGGGTTTGCTGTGGTTATGATCCACGGATGAGCGACCCGTGTGTGTCGGCCACCGTTGAGATCGACGCCCGCCCCGACGTGGTCTATGGGCTCATCACCGACCTGCCGACACTGGCGTCACTGGCCGAGGAGGCGGTCGCCATGGAGTGGCGCAAGGGCGAGGCGGTGCGCCAGGGAGCGGTGTTCGCCGGCCACAATCAAAACGGCAGCAAGCGCTGGAGCACGAAGTGCACCGTCACCGACGCCGAGCCGGGCCGCCTGTTCGCGTTCGCATGCGACACACGGTCTTTCCCATTGCGCGCTGGCAATACGACATCGTCGCGTCCGACGGCGGCTGCCGGGTCACCGAAAGCACCTGGGACCGTCGGCCCGGCTGGTTCCGCAAGCTGGCCGGCAGGGCCACCGGTGTCACCGACCGGGTGGCCGCCAACACGAAAAACATCGAGCTCACCCTGCAACGCCTCAAGCAGCGCGCCGAGGCCGGGTTAGCCAGAGAGGGCGGTAGCACCGATGACGAGACGCAATCCCGCTGTAGCCGTCGTCGGAGCGGGCATGTCCGGGCTGTGTGTCGCAATTGCGTTGCTGCGCAGCGGTATTAACGATGTCACCATCTACGAGAAAGCCGACGAGGTGGGTGGCACCTGGCGTGAGAACACATATCCCGGTCTGGTCTGCGACATCCCCTCGCGGGTCTACCAGTACTCGTTCGCCCGCAATCCCAACTGGTCGCACCTATTCTCGCCGGGCGGCGAAATCCAAGCGTACTTCTGTGGCATCGCCGACCGATTCGCGTTGCGGGACCGCATCCGGTTCGGCACCGAAATCGTCAGCGCGCGATTCGACAATGGCCGCTGGGTGATACGCACGGACGCCGGATCCGAGTCGACGGTGGATTTCCTGATCTCGGCCACCGGCGTACTACATCACCCCCGAATTCCGTCGATCGCCGGTTTGGATGACTTCGGCGGCCATGTTTTCCATTCGGCACGCTGGGATCACGAGGTTGCGTTGCAGGGGCGCCGAATTGCGGTGATCGGCAACGGATCTACCGGCGTCCAACTCATCGCTGGCCTCGCCGGCGTGGCGGGCAAGCTGATGATGTTCCAACGCACCGCGCAATGGGTGCTCCGGCTGGCCAATCCCGCCTACAGCAGGTTCACCGGCATTACGCGCCAGAAGATCCCGTGGCTTGATTGGTTGGCGTACCGGGGATACAGCCTCGCCTACGACTTCTTCTCGGTGGGACTGACCAAGCCAGGCTTGCGCCGAAAGATCATGGCAGCGTTGTGTCGAGCCAGCCTATGGGAGGTGCGTGATCCCGAGTTGCGCCGGGTACTGACTCCCGATTACACGCCGGCGTGCAAGCGGCTGGTGATGTCGAATGGTTTCTACCGGGCGATGCAGCGCGACGATGTCGAGCTGGTCACCGCCGGTATCGATCACGTGGAACGCCGCGGCATCGTCACCGACGACGGCGTCTTGCACGAGACGGACATCATCGTGCTGGCCACCGGATTCGACACCCACGCGTTCTTCCGGCCGATGGAGCTGATCGGCCGGGACGGGATCTGTGCCAACGACGTCTGGCGCGACGGACCGCGGGCCTACCAAACCGTCGCGCTGTCGGGCTTCCCCAACTTCTTCATGATGCTCGGGCCGCACAGTCCGGTGGGGAACCTGGCGCTGACGACCGTGGCCGAGTCACAGGCCGACCACATCCTGGGCTGGATCGAACGTTGGCGCCACCACGAATTCGACACGGTGGAGCCGACGGCCTCGGCGACCGAGCGTTTCAACGCGAAGCTGCGTGCCGCGATGCCGGACACCGTGTGGACCACCGGCTGCAACAGCTGGTACCTCAACAAGGACGGTGTGCCCGAGGTGTGGCCCCTCACACCGGGCGAACACCGCACCATGCTGGCAAACCCCGACCCCGGCCAGTACGACCTGCGCCGGCACGTCGCGGCCCACTGAGGAAACTCCGGGCAGAACCCGATACCGGCGGTTTCGTATATCTGGGCCGCGTCACTATACTTGCTACGCGTGATGTCCACCGGGGAGACATTTGATCGATCGGTGTATTCGCCGAGCTAGGGGGACACAATGTTCACCGTCGACGACCAGGCGGCGGGTCCGCACGACGCATCTCTGGACCACGAGCGTCTCGTCCTCGAGGCGCGTGATGTCGAGTTCGACTGGGCGCAGTTGCCGTTTCACTATGTACCCGGCGAGCCGTTCGCCACCCACGTCCTCAACGTCCTGCACCTGCTGTTGCCCGCCGGTGAAGAGTTTTTCGTCGACGTGTTCAAGAAGACGTTGCCGTTGATCAAAGACGATCAGCTCCGGCTGGATGTGCAGGGATTCATCGGCCAGGAGGCCGTGCATTCCCAGGCGCACTCCGGAGTGCTCGACCACTTCGCCGCCCAGGGCGTGGACGTCACGCCCTACACCGACCAGATCCGGTGGCTGTTCGGGAAGGTGCTGGCCGAGCGGCCGCGGTGGAGCTTGCGACGGCAGCACAGCTGGCTGCTGGAGCAGGTTTCGTTCGCGTCGGCGATCGAGCACTACACCGCGATTCTGGGTGAGTGGATTCTGAACTCCCCGGCGCACGACGCCATCGGTACCGATCGAACGATGCTGGACATGCTCCGGTGGCACGGCGCCGAAGAAGTCGAGCACAAGGCGGTGGCCTTCGACACCATGAAGCATCTGCGGGCCGGGTACTGGCGGCGGGCGCGCGCCCAGCTGGTCGTCACGCCGGCGATGCTGTGGTTGTGGATTCGCGGAGTGCGGTTCCTGTACTCGGTGGATCCGCAGCTGCCGCCGGGGGCCAAGCCGCGCTGGCGGGACTATTTCCGGGCGGCACGCCGCGGTTTGGTACCGGGGCCCATGCGATTCGTTCGCGTGGTCGGTGATTACTACCGGCCGGGGTTTCACCCGTCGCAGCTGGGCGGGTTGGGGCTCGCGGTCGACTACCTGGCGGTCTCACCCGCCGCCCGCGCGTCTCACTGATCGATGACCGTCACTTGCGGCGTCACCGCGTCCGATGGTGTCAACCTGGCTGTGCACAGGTACACCGAGATCGACGCGGCGCGCCCGACCATTCTGGCCATTCACGGCTATCCCGACAACCATCACGTGTGGGATGGCGTGGCCGAGGAGTTCTGCGAGCGCTACCAGGGCCGATACAACATCGTCGCCTACGACGTGCGCGGAGCCGGCGAATCATCCCGTCCGGCAAAACGATCCGGATACGCGTTTCCCCAGCTGGTGTCCGATATCGGTGCGGTGATCGACAGCCTGGGGGTCGAGCAGGTCCATCTGC
>Ga0307475_10001570_pt1 | contig 13595 bp, 15 predicted proteins | sample atmos_gasesECM1C_FD_203317 | JGI IMG/M metagenome (GOLD analysis project Ga0307475, IMG submission 203317) | Hardwood forest soil microbial communities from Morgan-Monroe State Forest, Indiana, United States - atmos_gasesECM1C_515 | ecosystem: Environmental > Terrestrial > Soil > Temperate... | reverse complement strand
CCCTTGCATCGTAGCGGGAATTCGAGGCTGATGATACGTTGGAGCAGGATGCCCAACTGGTCCAGCAATGCCTCCAGGGCGACGGGTCGGCCTGGGAGGAACTTGTGCGCCGCCACACCCGACGCATCTATAACATTTGTTATAGGTTTACGGGAAATGGGGCGGAGGCCGAGGACCTCTCGCAGGACGTCTTCCTGCGCGTTTACAAGACTCTGGGCAGCTACCGTTCAGCTTACGGGGGCTTCGCAACGTGGATGACTAGCGTGACTCGCAACCTGTTAATTGACCATTACCGGCGCACCAAAAGGGACCGCGTCACCGACTCGCTCGATGACGCTATGCCCGTCGTCGAAAACAAGGCTTCTTCCGCTCGCCGGCCTGATGAACTGGCTCTCTTAGGCGAACTCAGCTCCCAAATTCAAGTAGCCTTGACCAAGCTTTCGCCCGAATTGCGCGAAGCGGTAATTCTGCGCGACCTGCAGCAACTGGAATATGGCGAAATTCAACGAACCTTAGCCGTGCCCGAAGGCACTGTAAAATCCCGCATCAATCGCGGGCGCATCGAACTCGCTCGCATTTTGCAGCAGATGGGAGTCGGCCCGTCATGAGTACCCTTCCGAACTGGACACACGAAGAAATCGAAGCACGGCTCACCGACTATCTTGATGGATTGTTGCCGCCCGAAGAGCAACGCACATTTGACGCTCATATTTCCACTTGCGCGCAGTGCGAGCCGTTGCTTGCCAGCGTTTCGCATCTGCTTACAGATCTTCATTCCATGGATGAAATCGAGCCGCCGCCACGGCTCGTCTACGCCATCCTGGATAAAACTCTTGGTCCGCGTGAAACGGTTACCGGCTGGCGCGCTGCGTTTGCCTGGCTGCGCGCGCTCGCGAACCCACGCGTTGGTTATGGTTTCGCTTCCGTGATGGCTACTCTCTTGATCGTCGTTTCCAGCTCCGGTTTTTCATGGCGCAAACCACGCCTCGCGGACTTGAAGCCGGCCACTATTTATCGCCGCGCCGACCAAAAGGTTCACTTGGTATACGCGCAGGGAACGAAGTTCGTCAGCGACCTTCGCGTGGTTTACGAAATTCAATCTCGTCTCAGCCAGGATGACCAGCAAATTCCAGCGCAGGATCGCGGCAGGCAGCAGCCTGCGCCTAAGAGCGATCCCGGCAGCACGGACGGCACCAATCCCTCTTCCCCGAGACAGCAGAATCGCGCGAACGGCATCGAGAGAAATTTGCAGATGCTTGCTGCGGATTTGCCGCTTTTCGTGGAGAGGAGAATTCGATGAAGTGTGCCGTCCATGCGGATGCGGACGCTATAGGGTACTGCCGTAACTGCGGCAAAGCGCTCTGTTCGGTGTGTGCGCGGCCGATTCGCGATGTTTATTATTGTGAAGACTGCTTGGCTGGAGCGGTTGGTATTCCCCCAAATCCCCCGCCGACGGCCGCTCCTAACGCTCCTGGTTCCACGCCGTATGTAGCCGGCGGTGGGCCTTACGTTTCACCTCCAGGCCAACAACCGGGTGCGATTCCGCCGCGTGCGAATACCGCCAGCAGTCCTACTGTCGCGTTCATCCTGGGATTCTGTCCGGGCCTGGGTGCGATTTATAATGGCGAATACAACAAAGCGCTGCTTCACATTGTGGTCTTCGCCGCCATGATCGTGGGACTGAGCAGCGATCTGGGTGCTGGCGCGGATACCGCACTGGGACTACTGCTCGCGGGTTTTGTTTTCTATATGGCTTTCGATGCCATGCGCACCGCCAAAGCGAAGCAGCTTGGCGAAGCCACCGTCGATCCTCTGGAATCGTGGAGCAAAGAGCGACCGATCGGTCCCATTATTCTGATTGGTATCGGCGTCCTGTTTCTGTTGAACAATTTCGCATGGTTCCCGTTTTATCGGATAGAGCGTTTCTGGCCCTTGATCCTGATTGGCGTTGGCGTGTTGATGTTCCGCAACCGGCTGGGGCGCCCATGATGATCGCGTCGCGTCAGAAAACGCGCGGGAGAATTGGTGCCGGAAAAGTTGTTGGAGGCCAACACAGATGAGTGACCGTATTCGTTGCAATTGCCGCCGCTGTACCATCCGCAGCTTGATGGGACCTGCGGTGATCATCACCGTGGGTGTATTGTTTCTGCTGGAGCAGACCCGCAGCGGCTTTTCGTTTGGCCAAACGTGGCCAGTAATTCTCGTGGTGATCGGCATCATTAGCCTCGCGTCTGCTATGGCTCCCATGGATGGACACATCTCATCCGCTATTGCCGTGCCCCCAGTTGCACCGCCGCCAGCCGGTTCAGTTCCGCCTGCGAATCCCGCGCCCGGAAATTATCCGAGACAGGGCCAATAGCGCTCCATGTCCCGGCCCCGTAGCAGCGGTATTTTCAGCGGTGTGGCGCTCATCATCTTTGGCGTCGCATTTTTGCTGCACAATTATCGCGGCTTCGAATTTCAGGCTGTGCTCGTTCATTGGTGGCCTGTTCTTCTTATTTTTCTTGGGCTCATCAAGCTCTACGAACGCACTTCCAACCGTTACGAGCCCGGCGCTGCCCGCATCACCTCCGGTGAAATTTTTCTCGTCCTCGGCTTGCTCTTTCTGGTCGGTATCGTGGTTGGCGTCGATACCGTAAAAGGTAAATTTCCCGGAACTCATCTTGAGTTCGGTGATTTCGGCAGGAATTCGTACGATTACGACCTTGAAGTCGAACCCAAGCCGGTTCCCCCCAATACCCGCATAATTGTACGCTCCACGCGCGGCGATATCACCGTGCGCAGCGCCGACGACCCCGAGATTCGCGTAAGCGGCAAGAAAAATGTTCGCGCATGGTCGGACAAAGAAGCTGCTCAACTCGCCGACCGCGTTTCCGTGGAAGTGGTAAAAAATGGCGACGGCTACGAGATTCATCCCACCGGATCGAATACCGGCGATTCAAGGCTCGGCTTCAATATGGAAATTGTCGTGCCGAAGAAGGCACAGTTAACGGTTCGCAATGAAAAAGGCGACATCGTGGTTTCCGATATCGCCGGCCCGGTGATCATCGACAATCGCAATGGAGATGTGGACATCCGCAATACCACCGGCGACGTCACCATCGACATGCGCCACGGCGACGCAAAAGTTGCCGACACCAAGGGTGACATCAAGCTCGCTGGCAAAGGTGGCGAAGTGGACGTCACCAGCGCATCCGGCGGCCTTACTGTGGACGGTGAATTTTACGGGCCCATTCGCGCGGACAAGATTGCCAGGGGCGTTCGTTATATTTCGCAGCGCAGCGATTTGACCCTCAGTCAACTCAGCGGGCACCTGGAGTTGAGCTCCGGCAATCTGGAAATTACCGACGCACCGGGAAATTTGCAGTTGCGAACTAATCGTTACGACGTTGACGTAGAAAATGTTGGCGGCAAAGCGAAACTCGAGAATCGCGATGGCAGCGTAGAACTGCGATTCTCTTCGCCGCCCAAAGACGACATCGAAATCACCAATGCCAACGCGGTAATTTCCTTGAGCTTGCCGGCTTCTGCGAGTTTTGAAATCACCGCGGATTGCCATTCCTGCGATATCGATTCGGACTTTTCGGGCGGCACTCTTTCCAAAACGTCCGGCGGCTCAGGGGATAATCACTTGCAGGGGAAATATGGCACTGGCCGGGCTATCAGGATCACGTTGAAAACCAGTTATGGAAATATTTCGCTGCGCAAGACCAGCGGCGATTCCATGCAGCCGCCAGCGCCGCCGCATGTTCCAAACCCGCCGCCGCACCCAAACCCGCATCCTCCGCCCGAAATTCCTGAACCAGAAGAAAATTAGCATTCCCCAACACGCCAATCTCGATTGGCATTTGCAAGACGGCCGTCTACCGTTCCGCCACTCGTTTCAAATCCTCAAAAAACGTGGGGTAAGAAACTCCGGCGCATTCGGCTCCGCGAATGACCGTCGCCCCCTCCGCCGCCAGGCCGGCCACCGCCAAGGCCATCGCGATGCGATGATCCCCGTGCGGATCGATTTCCGCGCCGTGCAACTTCCCCGCTTTGCGTCCCTCAACTTTAAGTCCGTCTAGCCGCTCTTCCACGGTCGCGCCCATGCGTTTTAAATTTTCCACCAGCGCCGCGATGCGATCGCTTTCCTTCACGCGCAATTCCTTGGCATCGCGAATCTCGATGCCATTTTCGGTGTACGGACCGAGCGCCGCGAGCATGGGCAGCTCATCAATCAGCAGCGCGATTTGTTCTCCCTCAATCACCCCGCCCTTCAGCGTTGCGCCTTTCACCGCCAGGTCGCCCACCAGCTCACCATGGGCGCTGCGCAATGTCGGCGTTTGAATCGCCGCGCCCATGGACAAAAACAAATCCAGAATAGCTGTGCGCGTCGGATTCAAACCTACGTTGTGAATCAGCAGGCTCGACTCCGCAAATAAACAAGCCGCGGCAATAAAAAACACCGCCGAAGACAAATCTCCCGGCACATCCAGCGATTTAGCCGTCAATTTCCCCGCGCCGTTCGGGACGCCGCTCAAACCATGTACACCCGTGGTCTTTCCATGCCTCTCAATGGTGGCTCCAAATTCTTCAAGCGCCAGTTCCGTGTGATCACGCGTGCGCGCCGGCTCCGTTACCGTGGTTATGCCGTCGGCAAATAATCCAGCCAGCAACACTGCGGACTTCACCTGCGCGCTGGCCATAGGCATTTTGTAATCGATGGCCTTCAGCGCTGCGCCATGAATTTCCAGCGGCGCAAAATTATCTTCGCGCGCGCGAATGTCCGCGCCCATTTCGCGCAAGGGTCCCACGATGCGCTTCATGGGGCGTTTTTGCAGCGAATCATCGCCGATCAGACGCGTATTAAATCTTTGCCCCGCCAGGATTCCAGCCAACAAACGCATAGTAGTGCCGGAATTTCCCGCATCCAGCGCGCGCCAACTGCTTTTCAGCCCGCGGGCGCCGCGTCCAGTCACCTTGACCGAATCTTTCTCGACCTTCACTTCTGCGCCCAGTGCTTTCATGCACGTGAGCGTGCTGTGGCAATCCACCGCCGCTGAGAAATGGCGCAGCTCGCTGATGCCCTCAGCCAGCCCGGCGAGCATAGCGTAGCGGTGCGAAATAGACTTATCGCCAGGAGGCTCCACGCCGCCGGAAACAGCTTTAGCTGGATGTATGGTTTCTTTTTTCACGCGCAAATTTTACCACGCTGCCTGCCTCAGCCCTCGCATTGGCGCTGAACCATCAGCAAGCAAGGCCGTCGGCTTAACACCGCACTTGTCGCCGAAACCTTGGCTCCTTTCTCTTCAGCAAGCAGTCACCGCAGCGCCGCGCTTGCCGCCAAAATCTTGGCTCCCTTCCTGCCATCAGCAACACTTGTCATCCCGACCGGACCAGGAGTGAAGCGATCTCTCTTCGCTTTTCATCGCCGTCAAAACACAATTCGAAGACACCACCGACGCAAAACAAAAACGGCTCGGAAACGTTCTCCAAGCCGTTTTTACTACTCGACGTGTTTAGTCAACCCCAGAGATTAGAGTAGGCGGTAGAGCAAAAAGCCCAGCGCGAATGTAAAGAGCGTCAGCGTTTCGACGAAGACCAAGCCGAGAATCATGGCGCCGCGGACTCCATCAGTGGCGCCGGGATTGCGAGCTATACCTTCGCAGGCCGCGGCGGCGATCCGTCCCTGGCCTAGACCGCAACCAAAGGCGGCGATAGCCACGCCGAAACCGGCGGCCAACGCGAGCGTGGTGGGATTGAGCGGGAGCTTGCCTCCTGCGGGAGCGTTATCCTGCGCGAATGCCGCGGGGACAACGAGCATTACGATTACGAGTGCTACCAGAACCACTGCTGCTTTCTTCATTTACTGCCTCCTCATGAATTGCCGCCAGGAGGTGGTTCCCGGACACCGTGCAGCCGGGCTCACGCTGAAGCGGCTAACAAAATTGTTAGTGCTCGTCTGCCGTGGCCATGCCAATGTACACGGCGGGCAGAATCGTAAACACGTAGGCCTGTACAACGGAAACGAAGACGTGCAGAAGTATAAATGCGATAGGAATCAGCGCTGGTAACACGCCGACAAGAACGCCGAGGATTGGAGATTTAGTCCAGCCGCTGGTAAATGCCCCCGCAAATAGTCCAAGAAATAAACCGTAAATAATGTCGCTGGCAAAAATGTTGGCCCACAAACGGACGGAAAGAGACAGCAGGCGCGCCGTCGTGCTGAGAATTTCCACCGGAAACATGAGCGGAGCGAGCCAGGCGACGGGTCCAGTGAAATGCTTCAAATAACCAATCGGTCCGTGATGGCGAATGCCCTGCCAGTTGAAATACAGAAAAGTAATGATCGCGCAGGCCAGCGGTACCCAATACGCGCTGGTGGGCGCCGTCAGAAACGGAAAGGCCCCGAATAGGTTGCCAATGAGGACGAACAACGCAATGGATCCGACCATCGGGATGTAGCGCTCCCAGTGGTGGCCGGCATTCTGGCTGAGCACGTCGCGGATGCCGAAGCCCATCGGGTTGTTCAAAAGAATTTCGGCGATTTGCTGTGATGCGCCGGGCCGTTCAACCGAAAGCCGGGAGCGGACCCACAGAGCGAGAAGCGTGCCAACCACTAAAACAGCCAAAGCCATGACGATGTGCTCGGGAATCGGATTTTCCGGATCCGTGGGCTTCACGTGCAACGCAGACAGCAAGGACAAAGCATAGCTGCCGAAGATGCGGTTGACCAAATGAGTGAGTGGGCTTACGTGTTCCATATGGATTTTGACTGCAGATGCTTTAACTCAGCGTCCTTCCATTCATACGAATCAAGGCTTCCGGCCTTCGTCATTTCCGCAACGTCGCAGGCCGGGCAATTTCGTACACACTCGCCACGATTGCCGCTGGTCCCAGAGCGCACAAACCCACCACCATGCTAGCAAGGGGGAATTTCAGAAGTTTAAAAATAACATACACAGTAACCGCTATCAAGGCGTAGCGGAATAACACTCGGAAGTACGCGCCAATCGGTACACGAGGCTGCTGAACACCAGCTTGAGCCTGGGAAGCGGCGGCCAGAGCATTCATACCCTGGCCAAGCCAGCGGAAATTGAACCATCCGAGAATGGCACCGACCATCAGGCCGCCGGCCCACAACGGTTGATGCAACAGTGCGGCGATCACGACAGCGAGCGCCCCAAAAAACAATGTTAACCAGGCGATGCGCAGCTCAGTTTGCGTTGCAGCAGTGGCGCTGACTGGAGAATCCGCCATCGGCGTTTCAGGGGCGGCTTCCGGGCATGCGACGAATTATTTCGCGGACGCCGCCGAAAAATCCCAGCGCGCCAAAAACCAACATGAGCCATGGCTTGGTGTGCAGCCAGCGGTCAAGAAAATAGCCCAGCACACCTCCAAGCAGCACCGCGCCGACCAGAACGAATGGCAGCTCCATCGCCATAGCGAACTGGTTTGAAAAATTGTTGGCTTTGCCTGGAGCGGGAGAGTCCGGCGAATCGTTTGTCGGCTTATTGTCCAAAGGCATAGCGCGCCATCCGCGTGAACGGCTCAGAATACAGCCCCGCCGCCAGGGAAACAAATACACAGATGCCTAATACGATCGCTTCCGGGACGCCAAATGCAACCGGTACCGTTTCGGTTTCGGATTTGTTGCCGCGCCACGCGTACACCGCGATGCGTAAATAGGAATACGCGAGGGGCAGCGAGGACAGCACGACAAACCAAGCTATATAACGATGCCCGCTTTCCAAGAGCGAATGGAAAATAAAATAACGGCCAAAAAATCCAGCGGTGGGCGGAGCGCCCCCGAGCGACAGGACGAAAATTATCAATAGCAGCGCCGTGACAGGACTTCGCCGTCGCAAGCCACTCAAATCGGTCAAGGCCGCCGAAAACGTATTCTGGCCCCGCAATACGATCAAGACTCCGAACACTCCAGTCACGATGAACAAATACGTGAACAAGTAATAGGTCATGGCCGTAGCCGCCGCCTCGTTGGCCGCGACCACGCCCAGAAGCACGTAACCCATATGTGCAATCGATAAGTAAACAATGACCCGTTCCAGATTCGTTTGGCGCAGAGAGGCGAGAACGCCATAACTGATACCGCCTATCGCCAGCGCCGCGACGATGTGCCACCAGATGTCTTGGGAGTCCGCAAAAATTGTGAACATCGAGCGCAGCAGCAGAGCGACTACCGCAATGGCATACATCCCGGAAAGGTACAAGATAACCGGGCTCAGAATGCCGAGGTCTGTCTCAGTATTTGCGCGATTAAATTCGGGCTGGAATGGCGGCACCGCAAATTTCAAAATAATCCCGACGCTCAGCAGCGTGAAGGCGGCGATGGGAAGCGCTTCCAGCGTGAAGGCATGCCAATGTACCGCTTCCGGCAAGCGTGATTGTAAAAGCTGCAGCATCTGCGAGCCCTGTGGGCCGCTTTGATGGCTGAGAGTGATTACCTTTGCAACGTTGTGGCGCCGCGCCAGCGCTTCAGCAATCTGGCTGATATTGCTGGCGCCGCTCAGGCCGTACAACAACGAGAACGCATAGGCGACCAGAGCGGAGCCCAGCGCGCTGGAAAGGAGGAATCTTACCGCTGCTGATGGAGTTCTGTTCGACAGGCCGGGAGTTGCGGCGAGGAAATAGGCGCTGATTGCGGCGGCTTCCACGGCCAGAAATATCACCAACAAGTCCACCGCAGAGACCATCAGCATCATACTGATGCATGCAAATAACAACAAAGCGTAATACCGGCCTTGCCGCGCCGCTGACATCGTGGCGAAATTCACTGAAAGCAAAATCACAAGCGCAGTCGCGGCGAGTAACAGCGCAGAGAAAAATACAAAGTAGCCGTCTACCATCAGCGTGAGATGGAAACCGGCAAGTTCGCCAGCCTGCCTAATACGCGCTCGCAGGATCCATAGCGTCAAACCGCTGAACGCTATGCCTGCCAACGCAATAGCCGGGTTCCAGTAATTTTGCTGGAACACTGGGCTGCTGGCGGGTTTTTCGTTTGGGGTATTGGCGGCCCAGGAATCCATCGCCAGGGTCCCGATGGCAAAGAGCAGAAGCTGCATCTCCGGGAGCACCACCGCGCCATCGCCGTGCATGTACGTACGGAAAGCGCTGAGAATGTGATTGAGCATCAGTCGGTGTTCGATGTGGTCGAGAAACTAACGGTTAATAATCAAGTTGGGATGACAAGTCTTTCTCTTCGTCCGGCGTTGCGCACTTCCAGCGGCTGCAAACCGCAGCTATAATTGCCAGCGCCACGAGTAATTCCAGCGCCAACATCACCACCGCAAGCATGGCAAAGACTTGTCCGGAAGCGTCTCCGTACAAACGCGAAAAAGCCACGAAATTGATGCTCGCGGCGTTCAGAATGATGTCCATGGAAAAAAGATTGACGATCAGGTTATGTCGAATTACCACCCCCGCGAGCCCAATGAAAAACAGCGCAAAACTCAAGAACAGGTAGTGCGTGATGGGCAGCATTAATCTTGAGCCCTTTTTTGAAATACAGCGCGGAAACCAACCCCGCCAATCAACAAAATAAAAAGTATCAACAGTAACGGTAGTAATTCATGGCTGAAGAAAAATTTTATCAGCTCTGCCGCGCGCGGTACTGCGGCAAGCGCGCCGTGAGGCAAAAGCGCGGTTAGATTTTCGCCCGGCTGCAGCAGAAGACCGCGCAGCGCCGTAAATACGATAAGCACCAACGAGACCACGCCGATGGCAAAGGCCGCCACGCGAGGCCTCCAGCGATGTTCTTTAACGAGCGCAACGTTGATCGTGGAGACTTCCACGGCAAACAAAATTATCCCCATCGTCCCGCACACCATCGCTACGAGTTGCGCAACGAACAGTAGCGGAGCGTGAAGCTGCAGGAAAATCCCCGCGCTGGCCAACAAACTCAATCCGAAATAAAGAGAAGCGTAGAATGCTCTTCTACGCGTCACTGCCAGCACCGCGCCGAGGATGGCGATGCCGGCAAGCAGGTAGAATGTAATTTCACCATGCATCGCAAGCTCGCCGTAAACTTCGCATCAGGGCTGAAAGTAAACTACGCCGCCGTTTCATTTTTCGAATAGCAGTTCACCGGCGCGCTGCGTCGCTTTTACAACCGCTTTGATCAGCGTTACGCGCAACTTCCCTTCCTCAAGTTCCAAAATTCCATCGATGGTACAGCCCGCCGGGGTGGTCACCGCATCCTTAAGTAGCGCCGGATGGTCGCCAGTTTCAAGAACAACACTGGCCGCGCCTTTCATGGTTTGCGCGGCCAGCAACGTGGCCACATCGCGCGCCAAGCCGACTTTTACGCCCGCCTCCGCCAGCGATTCAAGAATGATGTACGCGAAGGCCGGTCCGCTCGCCGAAAGCCCCGTGACTGCATCCATGTTTTTTTCGTCAACCACCACGGTACGGCCTACGGCATCAAACATCGTCCGCGCGATCTCCACGTGTTGATCGCTAGCACTCGCCCCGCGACAGATTCCCGCCATGCCGCAATTAACCGTCGAGCACGTGTTGGGCATCACGCGAACCACGGCGGCTTTGGCACCCAGCCGCTGCTCGATGTAGAAAGTGGGAACCGACGCCGCGACAGAGACCACTAGAGCGTTGGGGCTTAGTTCTCCAGAAATTTCTTGCAACACGTCGCCGATGACTTGCGGTTTAACTCCCAGCAATACGATATCGGCGCCGCGAACCGCGGTGCGATTTTCCGTGCTGGCGGAGATGCCCATCTCCTTGGCGAGTTTTGCGGCTTTGTCGCTGTGCTTTACCGTTGCGGTTACATTTTGCGGCGTGAACAATCCCTGCTTCAGATATGCGCGCAGAAGAATTCCGCCGAGCTTGCCGGTTCCTAGAACGGCTAATTTCTTGTCGCTCAGATTTTCATTCATCGTGAAGGTATTGTTGACGACCCGCGCAGGCGCGTCAACCACGTATTGTCATGGGTGCGCGCGCGGTACAAAGAAAGAAGCATGCATTCGATTCGCTGCGACAGCTTGAGGCGCCTCCCATTCGGTGCGACTCAGAATTGGATGCTCAAGTTGGGATCTCCGCTGCTTACGCAGCATCAATCCCGGGGCCGCACCTGTTCTCACGGCCAGTTGTCACGACTGCAATTCCCGATGATTTCATGAAATCTTTCTAGCCCGCGGTACGTATCATGACTAGGGAGAAACATTATGTCCGCGCGCAACACCGCCATCCAGCTCATCACTAAAGCCGGAACTTTGGTCGGCGCTCTTTTTCTGGTCGGTGTCTTGCTGGCCGCCATCCCTGCGCACAAGTCGCAGCCTCCGCAAACTTCCGCTGCGCAGGAATCGCAATCAACTCCCACGAATACCACCAACATGCCTGACCTGGACATGAACGACGATCACAGCGCTGAAGCTGGCGCGGTGCACGACATGGCCTCTGGCGCTCACGGGCACACTCTACATATGTATATGACCGCGCCGCGCCCTCAGACCCCGGGCGATGTGCAGCGCGCCAACGAAATTGTTACCCAATTGCGCGGCGGAATCGAAAAATATAGGGACTATCACGCTGCCCTCGAAGAGGGCTTCAAGATTTTCATGCCTGATATTCCGCAGCCTGAATATCATTTCACCAGCTACAAAAATGGATTTCTGGGAGCGTTAAATTTCGATGCATCGCGCCCCGCCTCGCTGCTCTATAAAAAGACTTCCGGTGGCTATGAACTGGTGGGCGCCATGTACACCATGCCCAAGCGCGCCACCGAAGAGCAACTCAACGCGCGGGTGCCTCTCAGCATCGCCAGTTGGCATTTGCATACCAATCTCTGTCTGCCTCCGCGCGATCAAATGCGCTCCGCGGACTTCACGAAATTTGGACTCAAAGGCTCCATCGCCACACAGGATGCTTGCGACGCCGCAGGAGGCCGCTTCCAGCCCTCCATTTTTGGCTGGATGGTGCACGTCTACCCGTACGAAGACGGTCTGGACAAAATTTTCGCTATGCATCACCACATGGATTAGATTTTTTTACTGTTTCGCAACCGCTTGCTTCGCACCGCCGCTCGGCACCGCGAAATCCGGATCGCCCAGTTGCCACAACAGAAACGAATATTGATCTGTCAGCAATGCCGTGTGCTGCGATTTAGTAGCCCCAATTCCCCCATGCCCGGCATCGTAGTCCACGCGCAGCAGCACCGGCTTCCCGCTGGAGGTGGCCGCCTGCAGACGCGCGGTCATCTTGTTCATCTGCCACGGATCGACCCGCGGATCATTAATTCCGGTGGTGAGCAGCACCGCCGGATATGCGGTGCGATCTTTTATCCGATGAAACGCGCTGATCGCCAACAGGTTCTTGAAATCATCTCCATTTTTTACCGTGCCAAATTCCGGTATATTCGCGGGACCATTGACCTGCAATTCCGCGCGCAAATCGTCCGACATACCCACATTGTCCAGCGCCGCGCCAAATAAATCGGGCCGCTCGGTGATGGCTCCGCCGATGGTAATCCCTCCCGCGCTGGTGCCTTCGCCTGCGAGATGTTGTGGCGACGTGTAATTGTGATCGATCAGGTATCGCGCGCACGCCAGAAAATCCGTGATGGTATTTTTCTTGGTGCCCTTGCGCCCGCCGTTGTGCCAATCCTCGCCGTATTCTCCGCCTCCACGAATGTGCGCGACCGCCACCACGCCGCCCCGCTCCAACCACGCCAGCGCAGTGGGATCAAAAGCCGGATCGTAGGTGTATCCGTATGATCCGTATCCATGCAATAGCGTTGGATGTGAGCCATCCATCTTCAAACCGCGTTGGTGCACGATGGATAGCGGCACCATCGTGCCATCAGCGGACTTAGCCTTGACCTCTTCCGATTCAATTCCAGAAAAATCCACCGGCGACACGGGGATTATTTTCGTGTCCGCCATCGTGCTGGTCTTGGGATCGTAGTGAAAGAACATCGATGATTTGGTCCACGAAGCCAGCCGCACAAAAACCCCTGGCTCCGCAGGGTTCACGAAGATTTCTTGAATCGCGCCTTCAAACGGCAAGCGAATTTCCGTCGCGCCTCCGCCGTCATACGGCAACCGCCACAATTTTCCCAGTCCGCCATCCAGCTTTTGCACGTACAGTGCGTCCGCTGCTGCTTGTATCCCGGTCACCACCGCATCCGATGGCGCCATCAATACGCGAGCGTGCGCCACTTCATCCTTTGGCAGATCGACGCCCAATATTTTGAACCGCGACGCTTCGCGATGCGACAGCAGGTAAACGCGATCGCCGTGAATATCAAAGCCGGTCACCTCGTCGCCGACGTCCGCGATCTTCCGCCACGAAGCGCTGGCGTCGCGCAAGCTATCGAGACTGGTCACATAAATCGAGTTTTCGTTCTGAACTCCATGCGCGATGATTCCAAAAGCATATTTCGATCCCGGAGGAACAGCGACAAAGGGAAGATCACTCTCCGTCATGCTCACCGCAGGCGATAAACCATTGCCGAATATCACCACGTCTTTTTCAGGGTCGTCCGCGATGTGATGCAGGTAGTCTTTGCTGTTCAGGTAATACGAACTTCGCAGGTCGTCCGGCGCAGGTTTCCTCAGCCGGTTATAAAAGAAACTGTGATT
>Ga0307475_10001569_pt1 | contig 13600 bp, 5 predicted proteins | sample atmos_gasesECM1C_FD_203317 | JGI IMG/M metagenome (GOLD analysis project Ga0307475, IMG submission 203317) | Hardwood forest soil microbial communities from Morgan-Monroe State Forest, Indiana, United States - atmos_gasesECM1C_515 | ecosystem: Environmental > Terrestrial > Soil > Temperate... | reverse complement strand
GCCGGGCACCGCTTCTCCAACGTCGACCTTGAAGATCCCAACTTTGTGAGGACGCCGTATGAACCCTTCGTTGCCTACGGCCGGTCCAAGACTGCGAATATCCTCTTCGCCGTTGCTTTCGACAGGCATCATCGAGGTAATGGCATACGCGCCGCGGCGGTACATCCAGGAGGCATCCAGACGGAGCTGGACCGCCATCTGGACCCAGTCCACATCCAAAAGATGATCGAGCAGATGAATAAGCAGCTTGCTCCCGAGGGCAAAGCACCCTTCCAGTTGAAGACCATTCCTCAAGGAGCCGCAACTTCGGTATGGGCCGCTGTAGTTGCTCCGGCCGATGAGGTCGGCGGACAGTATTGCGAGAACTGCCACGTGGGCAAAATAGTTCCAGATGAGGTGACTATCACAGCGGTCAGCGAAGGTGTGCGCAGTTATGCGCTCGACCCGAAAAACGCCGAGGCACTCTGGAAGAAAAGCGAAGAAATGGTGCGAGAATCGTTCTAACTCTCTCGATAGAAGTGGTGAGCGACCGATCTTACGACGTTGGATGAGAGTGAGAACTAATGCCTGAGCAAGTACAGCACACCTTATATCAGGTCTCCACGGCCACAGCAGTCGTTGAAGGGATCTACCAAGGTGCCGTGCAAGTCGCTATCCTTGCGGCCACTCTGGCGTTCCGGAGAGAGGCTCTAGCCCGTATCTGGGGGACTCGCCTCGAACCGAGAATGCTGCCGCCGCAAAGCAGGTGTCCCTGCTCCGCCTAAGCGCCGCCTCATCGGTAAACACTAGCGCCCCGAACCTGAACCGGCAAGGGACAGCTGAACAAAGGTGCGGATTGCGCCCGAACTGCATCCGCTGCAACTTGGCGATCAACAGCTTCTGTTATCGGTACCGTCAGTCCTAGAACCTGTTCCTGCTCAAAGCGCTTTGGGCCGCGTCCGCGGCCGGTGGGAGAGAAGTGCCGGATCGTCGACCGTCGTCTCTGCGGCTCTCTCGATTATGCAGATCACGTCTCCATCCTGAAGTTCATCGAGCGCAACTGGGGTTTGCCGACCATCTCGGGCCGCAGCCGCGACAACCTGCCCAATCCGACTTACGATAAGGCAGTCAGCGTGTACGCACCGACCAACAATCCGGCCATCAGCGACCTGTTCGACCTCTTCAACTTCTAACAGCAATCCGCCAGCGATGCGTCACCCTTTGCGATTGGCACAGGGTGACGCAGCCTGTTGGGCCCGTGGCTCGAAGTCTCTTCCACATTTCGACCCCTCCAATCGCCTGCGTCTTCCGTGGCCTGGTATCCTTTCTTGTCCGTTCGAAATGCAATCCACCTGCACAGCAAAGAAGTAGGGCGGCCAACCCTGTGGTTGACCGCCCTATTCATGAGGCAAGTGTCAGGACTTATGGCTGGTACCACACCGTATTCAATGCGCTATCGCCATTCGCATCCTGCGTCTGAATCTGCCAGTTGTACTGCGTCCCGGAAGTCAGGCTGTTGACTGTCGGTAAATTGCTGGAGTTTGTCGGATCGGCGCCCCACGTCAGGGTCCCAGGAATCTGAGTGTTGGTGAAGCCGTTGGAGTTCGAGTTGCTGCCCGGTATCTGCCAGATATTCGAATTGAGATAGCAGCAGAACCAGAACTGGTAGGTGTAACTGCTCGGGTTGGCCGGATAGCTCCAAGTGAAGGTAGGTGTCGTGCTCGTGCTGTCCGTCTGTTTCGGCTCAAGGTTCGTTACAAGTTGGCTTGCGCCCAGAACAGCGGTTACCTTGCCGATCACGTTCGCCGAAGTTCCATCGCTGTAAGTGACAGCGAAGGTGTAGCTGTCGTTCACCACCGGCACATCGCTGCCGATGTTCGGGTAATAGTCAAACTGGACGTTTCCGCAGCCCTGGCACAGGTTGCTGAGGTCCACCGGAGTAATCACATTGGGGTTAGAGGCAGATGTCAGTTGGACAGCTACCGGAAGTTTGTTCCCTGCCTGCACGCTGAAGCCGACACCGTAATTGGTGGAGGTCTGGGACGAAGAGCCGTTATAGTACGTGTTTTGGGTGAACTGTGTCTGCACTCTGGCGGTGCTGTTGGCGTCGGGCAGCGTTTCGTTTACCCCGGTCATATTTCCGGTGATGGAAATCGAATTGGTATTGTTGCCGTTTGTATTGCTCACATCCCCGGCATCGATCAAGCCATCGTTGTTCTGGTCGAGGATCCCGAAGAAGAAGTAGTTGCTTCCGGAGGGAACCGAGACGGTGTAAGCGTTTGGCGCAGAGTTCGACGGGCTTAGAATCCTCGCGGCATACGCGTTGTTGGTACTTTGGTCGTAGAAGCCCACGTACAGCGGTCCCGTAGGCGTGATGTCGGAGGGAATTGTGACCGTTCCGGAAACGGTATTGCCCGAAGGCGCGCCGATGGTCACAGTTACCGCGCAACTTGTAATGCTGCAGGGGGTCCCGGGGCCGCCCCAATAAGTCCACGGACCTGGCCCGCCAGAGTTCATGCCTTCGAACCGGAAGTAGTAAGAGGTGCTGTTGGTGAGACTGCCGACGATGCCGGCCATTCCATCCGTCAGAATCCAGACATTGCTACCCGGCCCGATGGCCTTGAACTGCGCGCTGTTGGAGCTGCTGAAGCCGGAGGTGGTGGTGCTCCACTGAACCACGTAGGAGGTGAATTCCTCTACGCCGACGTTGTTCGTTACAGAGCCCTTGCCAAAACTCATGACCACGCCTTGGCTAAGCGGGTTGACGGCTTTGATGTTGGGGGCAGTTGTCGGTGCCGACACAGGCGGATCGGCCAGTGTCACGTTAGCTCCGGTTGCGTCCGCATTGGTAAGCGTGACAGCCACGTTGCCGGTCGGGTCTGCGGTGTTCGGGGCGCCTTGCGCTAACGTGGACGGATCCATCCACGCCTGCAAGGTGTAGGCGCCCGGAGGCACGCCGTGGATAGTAAAGGAACCCTTGGCGGCAATGCTTGTTCCTGCCGTGCCGCTACCGCCGCAATTGTTGCTGTTGAGATTGAGGTAGATGCGTCCCGTGGTGGTTCCGCCATAAATAACCGACCCGGAAACGGTGTAGCCCAGCGCCACATTGAAGAATACGGGGTTGGGCGAGCTGTTGTTCACCGTCACACTTTGCGTGGCGGGATAGAACACGGAACTCGGACCCGTAATCGAAGGAGTAATGGTGTATGTGCCGTTGGGCACGGTCGCGAACGAGTAGTTCCCGCTGCTGTCGGTGGTGGTGGTTTGAACCGGAGTCGTGTTGATGCTCACCGTAAACAGAGGCTGCGTGCCAGAACCGCCGCCGCATTGGTTGTTCAGGGAGATCTGTCCGCTCACCTGCGATCCCGGGCTATTCACCTGGATGGTGTAGGTGAATGGGCCCGCGGTAGTTGCTGTACTGTCATTCACCGAGACTGGGAACGAAACGAGGGTGGCCGAGGTGGGCGTTCCTCCAATCGTCAACGTGTTGCCGCCGGTGCTCGAAGCTGTCAGACCGTCGGGCAGGCTAACCGGGGTGCCATTGGTTGGGACAACGGTGCCGTTAGCTGTCCAAGTATAGTTAGGCAAACCACCGGAAACGTTGATAGAGCCGGTGTAGCTTTGGTTGAGGGTTGCGGGCCCGAGAGAACCGGGGTTGGGCGCAGGCAAAGTTAGTGGCGGAACAGAAACCGTCAGAGTAAACGACTGCGTGGCAGCGGTGCCGATGCCGTTGCTGGCGGTGAAGGTGATGGGGAAGGAACCACCCGTCGTGGCGCTCCCGCTCAGGGTGCCGGTGCCGTTGTGATTGTCCGCGAACGCGACACCGCTCGGCAGCGAGCCGGTCTCGCTGAGGTTAGGCGTCGGGAAGCCGGTCGTTGTAACAGTGAAGGTTCCCACCACGCCGGCCGTAAAAGTGGTGCTATTGGCGCTGGTGATCGTCGGGGCCTGGTCCACCGTGAGCGTGAAGGTTTGCGCTGCATCGGTGCCGACGCCGTTGTGTGCCTTGATGGTGATGCTGTAGGTGTTGCCCGTGCCGGGAGCCGGTGTGCCAGCGAGGGTGGCGGTGCCGTTGGTATTGTCGACGAAGGTAACGCCGTTGGGAAGCGCGCCGGTTTCGGTGATGGATGGCGTTGGAGTGCCGACGGTGGTAACGGTGAAGCTGCCGGCGGTGGCGACGGTAAATGCAGCGCTATTGGCGCTGGTGATGCCGGCGGCAGTGTTCACGATTAACGTGAAGCTCTGCGTAGCAGCGGTACCGACGCCATTGTTCGCGGTAATCGTGATTGGATAATTCCCCGCAGTGCCCGAGGCCGGGGTTCCGCCGAGGGTGGCGGTGCCGTTGCCGTTATCAGCGAAGGTGACGCCGCTCGGCAGTGCGCCAGACTCGGCGAGGGACGGCTTTGGATAGCCCGTGGTAGTCACAGTAAAGGTTCCGACTGCGGCTATCGGGAACGTGGTGCTGCTCGAGCTGGTAATCGCAGGAGCCTGGTTCACGGTTAGCGTAAAGGATTGCGTCGCATCGGAACCTACGCCGTTGTGAGCTTTGATCGTGATGGGGAAGGGGCCGTTGCTGCCCGAAGGTGTGCCAGCCAGAGTGGCGGTGCCGTTCTTGTTGTCCACGAAGGTTACACCGGTCGGCAGCGCACCCGTTTCCGTTAGAGAAGGAGCTGGGAAGCCGGTGGTGGTCACCGAGAACGTCCCGGCCGAACCGATGGTAAACGTAGCGCTGTTGATGCTGGTGATTGCCGGGCCCTGGCCGATGGTCAGGGTAAAGTTCTGCGTGGCGGCGGTGCCGACTCCGTTGTTGGCGGTGACGGTGATCGGGTAGGTCCCGGTAGCTGACGCGGTGCCGCTCAAGGTACCTGTGCCGTTGCCATTGTCGAGGAAGGTGACGCCCGCGGGCAGAGCTCCGGTTTCCGTGAGGGTTGCAGTGGGGAAGCCGGAGGTGGTCACGGAGAAAGTGCCCACAGAATTGACGGTAAAGATGGTAGTCGTGGCGCTGGTGATGGCAGGAGCCTGGTTCACTGTGAGCGTGAAGGTCTGCGTAGCGTCAGTGCCTGCACCGTTGTGAGCTTTGAGGGTGAGCGGGTAGGTGGCGCCGGTGCTAGCTAGAGGTGTGCCGGCCAAAGTGGCAGTGCCGTTGCCGTTGTCGGTGAAGATGACACCGCTCGGCAACGCGCCCGTCTCCGTGAGGGACGGCTTGGGGAAACCCGTGGTGGTCACAGAAAAAGTTCCGGCCGTTCCCACAACAAAAGTGATGCTGTTGGCGCTGGTGATTGCGGGAGCTTGAGCGATCGTGAGTGTGAAGCTTTGCGTCGCAGGGCTGCCGATGCCATTGCTGGCGGTGATCGTGATTGGGAAAGCTCCGGAGGTCGAGCTGTTTCCAGCCAGCGCGGCGGTACCGTTGCCGTTGTCGGTGAAGGTGATGCCGGTAGGTAGAGGGCCAGTTTCTGACAGAGCAGGAGTGGGTGAGCCAGTCGCTGTTACCGAGAAGGTCCCTGCAGTGCCGGCGGTAAAAGTGATGCTGTTCGCGCTAGTGATGGCCGGCGCCTGATTCACGGTGATGCTAAGACCTTTCGAGGCGGTGAGGCCGGAAGCGTCCTTGACCTGAACGGTGAAATTGGATGTGCCGGACGCAGTCGGCGTGCCGGAAATCGTGCTGCCGGAAAGAGTCAAGCCACCAGGCAGAGTGCCCGTGAGTACGCTCCAAGTATAGGGCGCGATGCCGTTGGCAGCGGCGAGAGATGTGGAGTAGGCGGTACCAACCTGGCCGGCGGCTAACGTGGCGGTTGTGACCGAGGGAGGGGAAACAAGATTGATGGAGAGAGTGGAAGTCTTGGTGGTGTCGAAGACGGAGGTTGCGGTGAGGGTCGCGGTGGAAGAAGAAGTGACGCTCGAGGGGGCCGTGTAAGTCACCGCCGTGGTGGTCTGGCCGCTGAGCGTGCCAACGCCGGAAAGAGTCCAAGTGACGCCCTTGGTTGCCGGATCATTGGAGACCGCCGAGGTAACGGAGAGGGTCTGGGCCTGGTCGAGAGTTTGCGTGGCACTCGGCGTCAAGACGATAGAGACCGCTAGCAGATTGATGGTGAGGGTTGCAACTTTTGTGGGATCCGAGACCGAGGCTGCAGTGATGGTTGCTGTGGCATTCGCGGAGATGGCCGAAGGCGCAGTATACGTCGCGGAAATGGAAGTTTGCCCGGAGAGGGCGCCGGGCCCAGTAAGGGACCACGCCACACCAGCAGTTTTGGAATCATTTGCCACCGCGGCCGTGAGCGAGGCAGTCTGTCCGGCCATCATCGGTTGACTAGTGCCTGGAGATAAGGTCACGGCGATAGGTGCCGAACCGCCGCCACAGCCGGCAAGAACGAGCACGAAAGCGAGCAAGGAACAAAGAAGGGGTGTTCTCATTGAGTCATCCTTTTAGAGAGTCGTGATGAATGGGGAACCCGCCGGCACGACACACAGTGGCTGGTCTTCCACGCAACCAAGGTATAAACCGCGGCACAGGGGTACTAGAACGTTCTTGCTTTAAGGCGGCTGCTGTTCCAAGGTGGTAATTAGGAACTAGACACCAATCCAGGTCACATCACTCAGAGCTCATGTCCAAGCCCTTAGCCTCCAGTCGCTTAAAATATGTGCGTCATCCCGCGCTACCGGGAATGGAACTTCTGGTAGCGAATCCCTCTCTGGAAACTTGGCGAATGTATCACCAGAGGTATCTGATCTGCGGCTGCACGTCGGTCGCGACTGCGTGGAAGTATCGTCGTAAGTTGGTTTTGATGGAAGACGGCATGACCGCTTTGATGGAGCCGGGAGAGACTCATCGTGTGGTGACCAAGTATCGGCCATCCTGCTTCGTGACGCTGTTTATCGAAGGGAGTAACCTACTGAAAGTTGCCGAGGAACTGCATTTCACGGGAGCGCCGCACTTTGGCGTTGCGAAAGTGGACGACCCGCTTGTTTTGCAGGAACTGATGCGACTATCGGCGTTGTTGCAGGATGGAAGCGATGCGCTGCAGCTGCAATCGCAGCTGTACGCTTTGCTGGAGCGGGTACTGAACTACGCGGAGGGGCAGCGGGCGCGCCGGAAGCCAGGAGTCATTGGGATGATGCGATCGTTAAACCGAGCGCGAGATTTTCTTGAGGAACATGTGAACGAAACGGTGACGCTTGACGACTTGGCAGCGGCTTCGGCGGTCAGCCGGTTTCACCTGGCGCGCGGGTTTGCACAAGAATTTGGAATTTCGCCGCATGCTTATCTGGTTCAACTGCGGGTCAAACATGCTTGCGCGCTGTTACGGAGCGGCATGGCCTGCGCGGAGGTGGCGCCGTCGGTGGGATTCGCCGATCAGAGCCATTTCGCGCGCCATTTCAAGAGAATTATGGGTGTTACGCCGAGCAAATACGCGCACCCTTAAGTGCAGTGTCCCGCCGGAAACAGACGAGGCTGCTGAGCGGAATTCGTCACGGGAACAAATGCTCGTTCCTTTAGGTGTAAGAAAGAGTTAGCGCCCCCGTCCGGACTTTTCGCGTTGTTCTGCGGCCTCGAATCCTTTTCCAAATACTTCGGAGGCAGGTGTGCCACTTTTTGAAGCAAGCCACTCACCAAGGAACTCAAATAAAGCCTCAGCTCACCAAATTGCCTGTCTAGGCTATTGGGAAGCTCTATCTATACGTCTTGTGCCAGGAGGTCTCACGTTCGAGAAGTCGCTCGTTGAGCGGCCTGACACATAGGTTGCGATTGGTCGGGGCGAGTGGATTTGAACCGGCGACCTCCTGGTCCCGAACCAGAAGTAGAAACACTATCTTATTGGTCCGTTTGGTTTTGTTCCGCTTCACATTGTGGTTTTGGCTGGTATTTCGCACCAAATGGACTCACATCGGACTCAACTTTTGTTGACCGTAGCATCCAATCGGCATTGTTTCTCACCTAGCGGTAGTTTACTCGAGCGATCATCGCCGCTAGTGCAGAAATGCGCGAAAACCATACTTGAGGGACCGTGGGATGGGAGCGGCAGGAGTGATGCAGTCGCGGCCAGGTGCGATTTAGGGCAGGACAATGCGGGGCTGGGTGTTGTTCTCGCCTTTCATGAATTCTGTGCGCAGGAAATCCAAGAACCCGCGCGAGAGCGGGCGGCCAGAACTTCGGTCTAAGGCCAGCCGCAAGACGAAAACCAGCGCCTTCAAAGCGTCGCTGTCGTGCAGACCAGGGTCGCCCATCTCTTGGCTTTCTTGGTCGTGATCCGCTATGACTTCGTATAATTCCTGTATCAAGGCTTGCTGGGCCAAGCTGAGATTGGTCGGTTCATAATGCAAGCCGGATTTGACGCGCGTCTCGAAACTGCGGACGAGCGCGGCAAGGGCCTCAATCACATCCCGATCCCGCAGAGAGGTATTCGCCAAGGCGCTTCGCCTAATGCTTTCCAGCAAATCCTCCAGCAAAAGGGGATGGGCGTCCAGGAAATCCTCCTCGACTCGGACCTGCGCAAACCAACGTTCGTCCTCAAGCAGCTCGGGTCGGAAGCGACCATATTCGCGTGCTTGCTTCAAGTACGAGCAGTCGCTCGGACAATCTAGGAGCACTTCGCGGTGCGTGCCGCAGCATGTGGCACAAATACGGGCATGCAGCGCTGGGCAGAAGCGCTTCTCCTTACGAGTCTCACAGAGGGCACAGTTCAACTCGGTATGTCCCCTTGCTTAAATATCACATTTTGAGTTGGACTGCAGCTCCCGCCCTGCAATGGAAAGCGAGACAGTTGTGCACTGCACGTCTGTCGTATAGTCGGGTACGTGAGGCTGCCGCCAGAAGTTGCGGAAATGGCGATCTCACTCCGTTTGCTTTTGGCGTTATCTGCGGGCAGGAGGGTCGTCGGGACGAGCCGGACGCTGCGCACGGCGCATCCGATAACTGCTCGTTATCCGACGCTGCCCGGGCTATCTACCTACTCTTCCGCCTGCACTCCGGTCTTTTGCTTTCACAACCAGGTCGCCCCTGAAACGCCCGAAGACATGGGGACCGCCTTTCTCGAGGTGCATGCTGTCAAGAATGGAGTAAGGGATTCAAAGTCTTAGGGCGTGAGTCGCGAACCGCGGCGGTACACGCGGCGCAACCGTTGCCTCGACGTGGCGTAAGCTCCTCCCGGACTTGGAGTTGTAGGTTTGGTTTGTTGAACTATAGGGTCTGGTTTCGCGCTTCCACCAAGGAAGAGCAGCTTGCGCGTTGAGAACGCGAGACAGTCGTGGTGTAAGTCTATATGTGGGCGAGCTAATAAAGGTCAGGGCGAGTGGATTTGAACCGCCGACCTCCTGGTCCAAACCACAAAAAATAGATCTAAGCTGTTGAATTGGCTTGAATTCCCCTGTGCTACCGCCTCATTAACTGCGCTACGACTTACGATACACTATCACTATGCGAACCACACTCTCACTGGATGATGATCTCATTCCTCAGGTGAAGGCGTATGCAGAGAGCCGCGATATAACGGTCGGCAAGGCTGTGTCCGAATTGGTGCGCAGAGGTCTGGACGCACCGTTACAGACCCGCGTCGTGAACGGCTTCCATGTCATTGAGCTGCCTGCGGGATCACCGACCGTGACAATCGAACATATCCGCAAGCTTGAGGGAGAGCTGGATTGAACGCGACTTTCCTACTGGACGTGAATGTCCTCATCGCAATCGCTTGGCCGACTCATCAGGCTCATCAGAAAGTCCAGCAATGAATCGGCCGTCACGCAGATGAGGGGTGGGCGACTTGTCCGTTCAGAGAAACCGCTTTTGTGCGTCTTCTCTTCGAATCCGGCGTTTTCGCCGAATGCGGTCATTCCCGCTGATGCACTTGCCTTATTGCAAGGCAATCTGCGTCACCCGGCTCACCGCTTCTGGGAGGACGATATCAGTTTTATACAGGCTGCTGGACCATTCTCGGAGAGACTTGTAGGGCACCAACAGGTTTCCGACGCGTACCTTTTGGGACTTGCAATACACCGAGAAGGAAAGCTAGCTACTCTCGATCGGGGCGTTTTGACGTTGCTACAGGAAAAAAGTCCAGATCGAGAGAGAGTCATTATTATATGAGAAATAAGGCGAGCGACCGGTTCGCCATTCTTCAGAAGCACGAAGGTAACATTTTGATAGTGAGCACGGTTAACGCACTCGGCGAAATTGCTGGAAGCGTCGGTGACAGTTATACTTCCTTTCTTCCATCGTGAAACACTCCTTTCCGTGACATCGAAACCCAGCTTCAGCAGCCGACCGTGAATGCGCGGTGCTCCCCAGGTCGGATTCTCAGCAACCGTACGGAAGATCAAGGCCCGAACCTCTTTGCTGACGCGCTTCCGTCCTTCCACATGTTTGACTCTGCAGACCCAAGCCAAATACAAACGAAACCACGCCCGATCCCAGTTCACGACGGTTCTCGGAGTGACTATCGGAGGCGAGGCAACCAGGTTCTCACGGCACAAACTTGTGCAGTACTCCGCCCCCAAACCTCCCGGGTTGTTGATAAGGAGGCTGGACGGCGACGTCGTTCAGAGGTTGCGGGAGAGCAGCGAAGCTACTTCGATGATGGGATTGGGGAGCTGGCGCATGGCACGGACAAAGGCGGCGACGAGCTGGGGATCGAATTGCGTGTTGGCGCAGCGCTCGAGTTCGCTGAGGGCTTCGTCGGCGGTGCGTCCTTTCTTGTAGCTGCGATCGCTGGTGATGGTGTCGTAGGAATCGGCAATCGTAATGATGCGCGCGCCGAGCGGAATGGTTTCGCCGGACAAGGCGTCGGGATAACCGGAACCATCGAAGAATTCGTGATGATGCAGCACCATCTGCCGGATGCGAGCCATTGGGACGAGCGGTTCAAGGAGCTTGCCAGCAAAGGATACGTGGGATTTCATCGTTTCCCACTCTTCAGGATTCAGCGGCCCGCTCTTGTTGAGAATGCTCTCCGCGATGCCGACCTTGCCGACATCGTGAAGAACGGCGCCGAGGCGGACCTCCTCCACTTCGGGTTCCGACATCCCAAGAGCCTCGGCAAGCAACGCCGCATAGGCGGAAACCTTCTGGGAGTGCCCCTGCGTGTACTGATCCTTGGCGTCGATGGCATAAGCGAGTGAAGTGACGGTATCGAGAATGGATTGCGGGAGTGACAGCGGACCATCTCCTCCTGCCGCGGCGTTCGAAGCCTCAGCGGCAGGCAGGGAATCGGTGAACTGGCGGAGGCGCTGATAGATCTCCTCGAAGGCTTCCGGGCCCGTTGCAAAAAGACGTTTCAGGGTAACGCCGAGATAGGCCTCAAGGACGTCGCGCTTCCAGCGGCGGGCCTCATTCGGGTCGACATGGTCGGCGGTCGAAACGGTATTTCCACCCTGATGCTTGGACAGGTACATCGAAGCGTCAGCTACTTGAATAAGTTCCTGCGGCGACGAGCCATGGAGGGGATAAGAAGCGATGCCGAAGCTGGCGCTGATATTTTTTTCGCGAAGCAGCGGGTCAGCCGAAATCCAGCTGCGGAGTTTCGAAGAAAGCTGGCGGGCCTGCTCCATGGTGGTTTCAGGCATGAGGATGACGAACTCGTCTCCACCATAGCGGGCGACAACGTCGGAGCGGCGGCAATTCGTTTCAAGAATCTGGCCAACGCGCTGGAGCACCAGGTCGCCTTCGAGGTGCCCGTAGAAATCGTTGACGAATTTGAAGCGGTCAAGGTCCATGAGGACGAGAGCGAACGAGCGGCCGGCGCGGGAAGAGCGCTTCCATTCGGAGGAGAGCGCTTCCATGAAGAAACGGTGCGTCTTCACACCGGTCAGGCCGTCGGTGATGGCTTGTTCCTGAGCCTTCTGGAACGTGAGGGCGTTGTGCAGCGCGCCGGCAATCAGGTCGGCTAGCGTATGCAACAGCAAGGATTCTTCTTCTGAGAATTCGGTGCGGTCGAGCGTTTCGATGTAAAGGACGCCGTGGAGGTGGTCGCCGTAGAAAATAGGCAGGCCCATGGCGGTGAGCGACTCCGGAAGAACCGGGCCGGGACCGCTCGGAGTGTTGCCGATGGCGCGATAGATGGCGGTCTTGCCCGTGCGCGCGACCTGGCCAATCAGGCAGGCGTCGAGCGGAAGGCGGCGGCCGACGGCGCCGCGGCGCTGGCCGCCTTCGGCGGAAACAAGCAATTCACGCGTGGTGTAGTCAAGCATCGCAATGCCGATATGATCGTAAGTCAGGCCGTTTTCGAGTTGCTCGGTTATTTTGGCCAGAACTTCGTCAGGGTTGAGCGTGGCGATGGCGTCCTGCGAAATCAGGTTCAACAAGCTGAGGTGGCGCGCCTTCGTGCGTTCTTCCTGAAACAGGCGGGCATTCTCAATGGCGATACTTGCTTCGCTGGCCAGGACGCGAAGCAGTTCCAGATGGCCTTCGTCGAAGGCCCGGTCCTGATCGGAAAACACACACAGGGCGCCGACGACGCGGTCGTAGGCGACCAACGGCACGCCACAGAAAGAACCCGCAGTGCGCAGCGGCTCAACCCCCAGCTTCCGCACTTCGCTGACATAGTTATCGCGAATGAGGATAGGCTGGCGCGTACGAAGAACGTACTCCGTCAGGTGATTGCCAACCGGCCGTGAACGCTTGGGCATGCGCACGCCGTCGATGGTTTCCAGTTCGAAATGGATGACGTCGCGGGGCGGATCGAGCGACGCAAGATAGAAATTTTGCACGTCGAAAAGGCGGCGAAGCTCTTCCCAGATCTTGCGGGGCAGGTCCTCTTTGTTCAAGGTGGAGCTCAAAGCGCGGCCAATTTCATTGAGGACGTGGAGCTCTTCCGAGCGGCGCGAGGTTTGCTGAATCAGATAGCTGTTCTCGACCGCCATGCCGATCTGGTGTCCGAGAGCGAGAAGCAAACGCAATTCGGCGGAAGTGAAGCGGCGGCTATCCGGCGTGCCAAGCAGCAGGAGGCCGAAGGCCTGTTCCTTGGCCTGGAGGCTGATCACCACCAGGCTGCGCAGGCCGTGTTCGATGGCGAGTTCACGAAAACGGCGGATGGGTTCGTCCTTTTCGAGCGCGGAGAGGTTGTCGTCACGCAAGTCGCGAAAACCCAACAAGCCGCCCAGGCGCGAGACCAGTCCTACAAGATAGTCATCGAGGCCCTCGTTTTGCGCCGCCCGGCAGAACTCCTCAGGAAGACCCGCGGAAACGACGGAAGTAGGACCGCTCGGATCGCCATGATGGAGGAACATGGCCCCCGAGGGAAGGCGAACCACTCCCAGCACGCGATCGAGTGCCTGGGCTAGCATGCGCTGAATTTCGCCGCCGACGAAGCTTGACGTAGCCAGGTTGAGATTCGACAGAGCGAGCATATTGCGCTCCACCCGTCGCTTTTCCTCTTCGTAAATGGCCATCACCTGAAGCATGGAAACGAACGCGGTCGGAATTCCGGAAATGGGCAGGAGGGCTTGCCAGAAAGCTTCGTGACCCGTCTGAAGAAACATGAAAGCGAGACCAATGAGTCCCCAGGCGAGAAAGGCGAGGCTCAGAAGCCGGTCGGCCATGGTTTCGTGATGGCGGCTTTCTTGCCAGAAGAACAGGCCGACGATGATGTAAATCACCGCTGAGGGAATAATCGAGGGGAGGGCGAAGAGCTCGAAC
>Ga0307475_10001568_pt1 | contig 13605 bp, 10 predicted proteins | sample atmos_gasesECM1C_FD_203317 | JGI IMG/M metagenome (GOLD analysis project Ga0307475, IMG submission 203317) | Hardwood forest soil microbial communities from Morgan-Monroe State Forest, Indiana, United States - atmos_gasesECM1C_515 | ecosystem: Environmental > Terrestrial > Soil > Temperate... | reverse complement strand
TTTTCGAATTTAGCACGTTTTTACTGGCTTTCCGGATGAAATGGGCAATCGGGCCTTGCTATCATGTTGCTATGGCTTGGAAAAGCTTTGCCGAGATGCGCACGGTGGCGACGCTATTGCTCGTGGCGTTCGCGTCGATTGTTGCGGTCGGACTTGAAACAGGTACCCCCCCGCAAAACGCCCCGGTACATAAAACTAGAATTGTGCCGCAGTTCGCCATTGAAGATTTTGACGGGGATAGCAGGCCTGACATCGCAACCGTGCTGGAATGCCGAAACGGAGCAGCAGACAATCATTACCGGATCAGATTCCAACTTAGCAGTGGTGGATCACAGAACATTGATCTCACGGCCCCCGTGGGCGGTTTGGATCTTAGCTCGCGCGACGTAAACGGCGACGATTTTTTAGACGTGGTAGTCACGACGGCAGGAACCAACCGGCCCGTCGCGGTTCTGTTGAACGATGGCGCGGGAACTTTTACCACGTCAGACCCCTCGGCGTACCCGGGCGCCTTTCGCAACTCTCATAATTTCTGGAATGGGCTGACGGAAGAATTGCGAGAGGCCTCGCCGGTGTTTTTCTCACGCATTTTCTCGAGCGATCTGGAGGCCAGCAAGGGGGCGTTTTCACTCCCAGTCGAAATAGGAGTTTTCGCGAGACGGTCTAGCCGTTTGGAAACGCGCGATGTCGAAGTGTCCTACTTAGGCCGAGCCCCGCCTTTCCTGAAACACTCTCTCTAAGCATTGATTGATAATCAGCTGCGCCCCGCGCCTAGAGCGCGGCATTAAGTTTCTTTCATCATGCAGTCACCTATGTGTGACTAGGCTTCTCGTTTACGCTGGGCGATATTTAAGGTCTGCCGGATCACTTCGGCTCAGTATTGGTCCAGAGGTGTGGAGGTGTCATGAGGCATTTCTTGCGGCGTCTATTTTTTGTGTTGCTTGCTGCCGCGTTGTTTTCGACCGGTGTTTTTGCGCAACAAGCGCTGACTTGGCAGGAGGTTCGAGACCGATTCGAATCTGCGAATCCTTCTTTACGCGCTGGGCGAATCGGCGTCGATGAGTCACGGGCGCAGGAGATTTCTGCACACCTCCGACCAAATCCAAATCTCGCTCTGGCGACGGATGGTACGCAAATCGCTCCGTATAAGGGCGTCTGGCAGCCGCTCACCGGCACGATGGTCTCCACCAACTTCAGCTATCTGCATGAACGTCAACGTAAGCGGGAATTGCGCCTGGAGAGCGCGCAGGATGCAACGAAGATTGCCGTGTCGGGCCAGTCCGACCTGGAACGAACGCTGATTTTCGCCTTGCGAACGGCTTTCATCCAAACGCTCCAGCAGAAGGCCGTTCTCGGCCTCGCCAAAGAGAACCTGACCTACTACGACCACGTCTTAGATGTGAATCGCGAGCGCTACAAAGCCGGAGCGATTTCCCGGGTGGATTTAGACAGGCTGGAGCTGCAGCACGTGCAATATGAATCCGATGTTCAGACGGCGGAGGTGAATCTGCGCACATCCAAGATTCAGCTTCTGGCACTTCTGAACGATCACACTCCGGTTGAGCAGTTCGATGTTAACGGGCCGTTCGATTTCCCCGCCCAGGTCGTGCGGCTAGAGGACATCCGGCAAGCAGCCCTGGATACGCGTCCAGATCTGCGGGCTGCGTTGCAATTGGTCGACAAGGCCAGAGCCGATCATCGACTGGCGATTGCCAACGGGTCCACCGATCCGACACTCGCCGCCTGGTGGTCGTACAACCCATCCTTCAACAATCCTTTTGACCATCAGACGCTCGGCGCCAGCGTCACCTTCCCGCTTCGCATCTTCGATCGCAATCAAGGCGAGAAACTGCGTACGCAACTGGAGGTTGAACGCACCGAGAAGCTCGCGGACGCAGCGCGCACACAGGTCTTCAGCGATGTGGATTCCGGCCATGCATCCCTTGCGGGCACGCTGACGCTCCTTCAGCCATACAAGGATCGGTATCTTCAGCAGGCGCTAAGAATCAGAGACACGATTGCGTTTTCCTATGAACACGGTGCCGCGTCTCTTCTCGATTTTCTCAATGCTCAGGCTGACTACCGTTCCATTCAGCTCAGCTATCTCAATTTAGTCGCTTCCTACTTGAGTGCGGCGAACCAAGTAAATCTTGCCGTGGGTCGTGAGGTCATTCCATGAGGAAGCGGATGCTCTGCGAAACGGCGGCTTTGGCGGTGTCGTGTGGATTATTTTTCTCCGGTTGCAAGGAAGAAAAGGCCGACCCCAAGGCGGAAGCGCCGGCACCGGTGAAAGTGGAACACGAGCAGGATGCCAACGTCGTGCAGGTCGACCATCCGGAGCAGTTCCCGCTGGCTACAGCGGTGGAGCATGTGTCGACATCGCAACTGGTGGTCACCGGCGTTGTGAGTCCGGACATTTCACGGACCGTGCCGGTGATTTCGCTGGCGGTCGGACGCGTCGTAGAGATTAAGGCGCGTCTTGGCGACACGGTAAAAAAGGGTCAAGTGCTGCTGCGCGTGCAGAGCGCGGATATGTCCGGAGCGTTCTCCGATTATCGAAAGGCGCTGGCGGACGAACAACTTTCACGCACGCAGTTGGAGCGATCGAAACTTCTCTATGATAAAGGCGCGATTTCGCTGAACGATCTGCAGATTGCGCAGGACACCGAAGACAAAGCTAAAACAGATGTGGAAAATACCACGGCCAAGATTCACGTGCTTGGCGGCAACCCGGCTCACGCCGACATCGTTGTCGATATCCATGCGCCGATTTCCGGAGTGATCACCGACCAGCAAGTGACCAACGCAGCGGGCGTGCAGGGATTGGCCTCGCCTAATCCATTCACGATATCGGACCTTTCGAACGTGTGGATTCTTTGCGACGTGTATGAAAACGATTTGATCAACGTGCACATCGGGGATAACGCTGAAATTCGTTTGAATGCCTATCCGGACAAGACCTTCACGGGCCGCATCAGCAACGTTGGCCCGATTCTTGATCCGAGTTTACGGACTGCCAAGGTGCGCATCGAGGTAAAGAATCCTGGAGTAATAAAAGTAGGAATGTTCGTATCGGCCACTTTGCGTGGGTTGAAGAAAGAGACGCACACGGCGGTCAAGGCTTCCGCGATTCTCCATATTCACGATCGCGACTGGGTGTATGTGCCGGAGGGAGACAAGAAATTTCGTCGCACGGAAGTTGTCGCGGGCAATGCCTTGCCTGATGGTATGCAGGAAATCCTGTCGGGTCTGAAACCAGGCCAACAGGTTGTAACCGATGCCTTGGTGATGCAGAACACGGTAGAGCAATAGTGATGGCGGCCTGCAGAAACGCACGGGTCAATACACGGATCAATGCACGGACTGATCGATGATCCACAACCTGATCAAATACGCGCTCAATAACCGCTTCATTATTCTGGCGCTGGCGATGCTGTTACTGGTGTGGGGCGCGATTTCGTTTCACAACCTGCCGGTAGAGGCGTACCCGGACGTGGCTAACAATTACGTGCAGATCATCACGCAATGGCCAGGGCGCGCGGCGGAAGAGGTGGAGCAACAGGTCACGATTCCCATTGAAATTCAGGTGAACGGAATACCCCATCTGCAGCATCTGCGTTCGGCGTCTTTGTTCGGGCTCTCGAGTGTGATGCTGATCTTTGATGACGATTCCGAAAACGATTGGAACCGCCAGAAAGTGCTCGAAAGACTTTCCCAGGTCGCGTTGCCGAATGGTTTGCAACCGCAGATGGGCACCGACTGGAGTCCCGTTGGGCAAATTTATTGGTACACCCTGAAGAGCACAAATCCCAAGTACGACTTGATGGAATTGAAATCCATCGAGGACTGGGTTATCGAAAAACAATTCAAGTCCGTGCCTAACGTGGTGGACGTCTCCAGTTTTGGTGGAACCACGCGCGAATACCAGGTACGCATCGATCCGAATAAATTAGTGGCCTACGGCCTGAGTATCGGCCAAGTCGAGCAGCAGCTCGCCAACAACAATACCAATGCGGGCGGGAGTTTTGTCGAATCCGGTCTGCAACAGGTTAACGTTCGCGAGGTCGGGTTATTAAAAAGCACTCAGGACATCGGGCAAACGATGCTGAAAACCCAGAATGGCTCAGCCATTCGGGTGAAAGACATCGGAGAAGTTACCCAAGCGCCCAAAATCCGGTTGGGCCAATTCGGCAAAGCCATTCATCGCGCTGATGGGACTGTCGTTGACGACGATGATGTGGTCGAGGGCATTGTGTTGCTGCGAAAAGGCGCAAACGCAGACGTGACGCTGGAAGCCATTCACGAAAAGGTTGCGGAGTTGAATAACCAGATTTTGCCTCCCGGCGTGAAAATCGTGCCGTTTTTGGATCGCAGCAATCTGTTACACCTGACCACTCACACGGTGCTTCATAACTTGACGGTGGGCGTGCTGCTGGTTTCCGTGATTTTGTTTTTCTTCCTGGGAAATTTTCGCGGCGCCATTATTGTCGCGTTGACCATTCCGTTTTCGCTGCTTTTTGCTTCGATCTGCCTGGACCTTAACAAGATTCCCGCGAATCTTTTGTCCCTCGGCGCGCTCGATTTTGGAATGGTCGTGGATGGAACGGTGGTGATCATCGAAAATATCGTCCGGCATTTCAGTTTGCCGGCAAGCGCGCACAAAACGCCGCTGGACCTCATTCGCGACGCGGTGCGCGAAGTGCTGAGGCCGGTTTTTTACGCGAGGGCCATTATTATCGCCGCGTATCTGCCGATCTTTACGTTGCAGAGCGTCGAAGGCCGCTTGTTCAAGCCTATGGCGTGGACCGTATCTTTCGCTCTGATCGGCGCTTTGGTGTTTTCGCTTTTGATTGCTCCAGTGCTCGCGCTCTTATTTTTCAGTCACGGAGTGCGCGAATGGCACAACCCGGTGATGCAATTCCTGAAAGACAAATATCGCGTCGCGGTCACGCGCGCAATCCAACACCGGCGAATTACCGTGGGCATAGGGGCCGCGGCGTTTGCGGTTTCGCTGCTGATTATGCTTACCGGCATCATTGGCTCGGAATTTTTACCGCATCTGGATGAGGGAGCAATTTGGGTTCGTGGAACGTTGGCGCCCAGTACCGGCCCGACGGAAGGCGTGCGCGTCGCGAACCAGGCGCGTGTGATTCTTAATTCATTCCCGGAAGTGACGGTGACCACCAGCCAGGTTGGGCGGCCCGATGACGGAACGGATGCCACCGGGTTTTTTAATACGGAATTTTTTGTGGATTTGAAGCCTAAAAACAATTGGCGGCCGGTATTCGGACAAGATAAAGAAGAACTCATTTCCGCGATGGACCGCGAGCTCAGCAAAATTCCCGGGGTGTTATGGAATTTTTCTCAGCCCATATCTGACAACATGGAAGAAGCGGTCAGCGGCGTGAAGGGAGAGCTAGCCGTAAAACTGTATGGCGAAGACCTGAAGATTCTGGAGCAAAAGGGCGACGAAATTGTGAGTATCATGCGCAAAGTTTCAGGAATTGAAGACCTGGGGCTCTTCCGCGTTCTGGGGCAACCGAATCTGAATATCACCGTTGATCGCCAGCAGGCCGCGCGGCATGGGATTAATGTTTCTGATGTTCAGGACGCGGTGGAAACCGCGATAGGCGGGAAAGCCGTGAGCCAGGTGTTGCAAGGAGAGCAACGATACGACTTGGTGGCGCGGTATCAGGCTCCGTACCGCGAGACCAAGCAGGCCATTGAGAATGTGCGGCTATTGTCGCCTGCGGGAGAGCGCGTCTCCCTGGCCCAGCTTTCCAAACTGGAAGTGCGCGATGGCGCGTCGGAAATTTATCGCGAAGCAAATTCCCGTTACGTGGCCATTAAATACAGCGTGCGCGGCCGCGATCTGGGCAGCGCGGTAAGGGAAGCGATGCAGCGCGTCGGCGAGCGGGTGAAATTACCCGTCGGCTATCACCTGAATTGGTCGGGTGAATACGAGAGCCAGAAGCGCTCCGAGAAAAGGCTACTAGTGGTGTTGCCGATCACGATTCTGGCAATCTTCGTCATTCTTTACACCATGTTTGGATCTTCAAAGTGGGCTGGCTTGATTCTAGCGAACGTCGCTATCGCGCCTATCGGGGGATTGTTGGCGCTGCTGATTACCGGGACGCACTTGAGCGTGTCGTCCGGCGTGGGATTTCTCGCGTTATTTGGCGTGTCTGTGGAAACCGGGGTAATCATGCTCGAGTACATCAACCAACTGCGAGCGGCGGGGCACACCATTGAAGCAGCGGCGGTGGAAGGAGCGGTACTTCGGCTGCGCCCGATTATGATGACCATGCTGGTTGCTACGCTGGGACTTTTGCCGGCAGCGTTGTCGCGCGGCATCGGGTCGGATTCGCAACGGCCGTTTGCGATCGTGATCGTGGGAGGGCTGCTAGGCGCTTTGTTACTGAGTATTTTTCTGTTGCCGGCGCTTTACGTTTGGGTGGCGCGCGAAGGTGATCAACTGCCGGAGCCGGAGTCTGAGAGTTTGTAGAATCCGCCAGCGTCTTGCTGGCTGGTAAACGGCCTGGTAAAGCAGTGCGGAAGCAATTAGGATTTCGACCATGAACAAGGCCGAAGTATGCGAGCAGATTAAAAACATAGGCATCATTCCAGCCATCAGGGTTTCCTCTGCGGAGGAAGCGCACTTTGCTGCCGAGGCGGTCATGCAAGGCGGCATACCGATTGTGGAAATCACCATGACGGTGCCCCAAGCCGTAGAGTTGATTTCGCATCTCGTTCGCGACCATGAACAATTGATTGTTGGCGCGGGCACGGTGCTGGACACCGAGACCGCACGGACGTGCGTGGCCGCGGGCGCCCACTTCTTGACGGCGCCTGGGTTCGATCTGGCGATTGTGGAATTTGCAGCGAAGGCCAACATCGCAGTTTTGCCGGGCGCGCTTACGCCCACTGAAATAGTTACGGCCTGGAAGGCTGGCTCGGCCTTCGTAAAAGTGTTTCCTTGCGCGCTTGGAGGACCCACATACATCAAGGCTATAAAGACCGCATTGCCTCAGATTTCTTTGATCGCCGCGGGCGGTATAACACAACAGACCGCGGGGAATTTTATTTTGGCGGGGGCAACAGCGATTGGAGTTGGCACCGACTTGATCCCTTCGCAGGCCATCGAGAAACGCGAAGCCACGCGAATTCGAGAACTTGCTCACCGATTTGTAGGTTTCGTGGAAGACGCGCGTCGACTTTTGGAGCCGCCGAAAGAACCACCCAAGAAGGCCAAGACTGATTTTTGGAAATTTCACCGGCATGCAAATCCGGATAAACCATGAAGAGCCGTTGCGCAATCTCGAAACCCAAGTAACTGCGAGTCGCAAGATATCAGTGACACAGGTGATGACAAAATCACTTTTCTGATATACGCGGCCGCGCAGCTTCCTTCAATTACCGATGTAGTTTTTTCTCATCGACCTACACGATTTTACCAGTGGGAATTTCCTCAAGAGCGTGTATCTTGGCGTAAACAGATTTTGGGAGAGTCCCAGGTACTTTCCAGTTCGCGTTCAACTGGGAGCGATAGTGCTGACGAGATACCGGAATCAAGTTTTGCCCACCATGCTGGGTGTATTCGTTTTTCTGTGGGGCGGAGCGTCATTAGCCACGCAACTGCCGCCGTTAACCGAAGATTTGGATGATCTATACATTTACACCATACCCACGTTACCGTTGCACGAAAACTCCGCGCTTTCTGCGCTGCCTGTCAGCGCAAGCGACTCAGCTGGGCAACGTGACGCTGACCTGGATCCGGACGCCATCAAGAATGAGCCCTTTCAATGGAAGAAGGCCTTGCGACAGGGTTTATTTTTCACCGGCTTCATGCACGGTTTCCGGTTGGCGACCGAGCCCCAGACACGGGACGCATTGAACGGGCACTGGTGGCAGAATTACACCCGTTCAATCGGCGAAACGCGCGGCTGGGACGATGGCGATGCGTTCATGACGAGCTATGTCGCGCATCCTTTTGAAGGCGCGATTTTCGGTTACATCGAGCAGCAAAATGATCCGCGCTACAGCCGGGTGATGTGGGGAGACGGCAGGAAATACTGGATCGCGCGGCTAAGGACGATGGCGTTTTCCGCTGCAATGAGCACGCAATGGACGCTCGGCCCTGCGAGCGAAGCGTCCATCGGAAATGTGCAGCTTCGCGATTCGCCTGGATTTGTCGACCTGGTGGGAACTCCGATATTCGGCACCATGATCATGATTGCCGAAGATGTTGCGGATCGTTACCTGGTGGCCCCGTTGGAAAACCGTACCGCAAACAGACCGGTGCTCGCGTTTTCACGAATGTTTTTATCGCCGACGCGCTCGTTCGCCAACCTCATGGCTTTTAAATATCCTTGGCATCGCGAAGGGCGACTGGGAATTTCCGGCGAGAACAATAAATTGCGGAAGGAAATGCTTCGCGATTATGAGGACGGTGCTGGACCCGCACTCTTTGAATACACGCCGCCGAAAAAACGCTCGGGTGAGGCCACCACATATCCGCTCGCGGCCCCCATCGAGCTCGAAAGCTCCGCGCACTATGAAACTTTCCTCGGTGGAGGAAGCTGCATTGGTGGCGGGGGATCCGGTGCCGTTCGAATCAAGCCGTCGTGGCAACTGATTACCGAGGTTAGCGGCTGCCTGGTTATTAATATGCCCCACGAGCAAAGCGGAGATTCCATGATGTACCAGGTTGGAGCACGCTGGACGCCGCGAGCGGCGCGGCGGGTTTCGCCATTCCTGCAAATGCTGGCAGGAGGCCGGCGCATCACCCATGAGCTCGACGACGATGCAAAACGCGACGCGTTGCTGAAAGAATGGGACGATGGAGCGGGACCTCTTCATTATCCCAGGCGCGACGACTGGTCGGTGGAGCATCAGCAAAACGGACTGGCATTGTCAGCCGGGGGTGGCGTGGATATCGCGTTAGGGCGAGCCTTCGCCTGGCGTGTCGGCAATCTGGAATACACACATTCCTGGCTTGGCGATGTCGACCAGCTACACGCTGCGAATGGCTTGCGACTTTCCTCGAGTTTAGTTTTGAAAATTGGTACTTGGTGAACTTCCGGTAAGTTGCGAATCTTTGATCGCGGCCAGCGAGCTAGACGCTCTCAGAGTGAGCTAAGACCTCGGTGCCCCGAAGCTCGGCGATCCACTTCTCCAAAATTAGCTGGTCCCTGGGCGTCACATCCGTGAAGGCCACGCCCAAATCGGTATCTTTACGCACCCATACAATTCGTGCTCCGGCCGTAAAATTAGAGGACTTATGCGTGATCTTCACACGGACCCTGGTGCCAACAGGCCATGAGCAATCTTTAATCTCGGCCCGAAAGCCAAATAGGGTCAAATCCCGCGTCCGGGTAACTATCCTCGATTGTGATTCCACGTCCAGGAGTTCGAGGTGCGCAGAAAATACATGCCTACGCGGTCGCGGTCGCTCAACCAACATGGGATTCCCCCCTGCCCATTGTAGTTGGCGATAGCAACGCCGGTGCATGCCTCATAGCCGAAAAGGGCCTAAAAGTAACCCAATGTTTGACTGGGCATCAAACGCCTTGTGCGCGCTTTGCAACCTCAATACGGAGGAGAAAGACATGACGGATGCAGCTCAACAGCCAGCAAAACAAACTCAAAAAACACAAATCTTCCCCGCAAAAGCCTTCGCAGCTCAGTCCGCTACTTCCCGCATGGCACCATATAGCGTGCAAAGAGGTGCCCCCCGCCCGCAAGACGTTCAGCTTGAGATTCTTTATTGTGGAGTGTGCCATTCCGACCTGCACCAGGTTCGAAACGAGTGGCAGCACGCGTTGCCTACCGTATATCCATGTGTACCCGGGCATGAAATTGTCGGCCGCGTCGTGAAGGTCGGCAGCGCGGTGAAGAAATTAAAGGAAGGCGACATCGCGGCGGTGGGTTGCCTGGTCGACTCGTGTCGCAGGTGCGCCGCTTGCCTGGATGGTGACGAACAATATTGCGAAAACATTGCGACCTTTACCTATAACGGCGAAGACAAAATTCTGGGCGGAGTAACCTACGGCGGCTACTCCGAGAGCATCGTTGTCGATGGAGACTTCGTCTTTCGAGTACCGAACGGATTAGATCCCGCGGGCGCCGCACCGCTGCTCTGCGCAGGTATCACCACTTATTCGCCGCTCCATCACTGGAAGGTTGGCAAGGGACAAAAAGTTGGCATCGTGGGTCTCGGCGGGCTCGGACACATGGGCGTGAAGTTTGCCAAGGCTTTGGGTGCGCACGTGGTGCTATTCACTACCTCGCCTAAGAAAACGGACGACGGAATTCGCCTGGGCGCTTCCGAAGTGGTCGTCTCTAAAAACGAAGCGGAGATGCAAAAGCACGCGGGCAGCTTCGATTTCATTCTCGATGCGGTTTCGGCTGAACATGATGTGAACGCGTATCTTAATTTGGTCAAGAGGAACGGCACCATGGTGCTGGTCGGCGCGCCCGAAAAGCCTTTGCCGGTGGGCGCCTTCAGCTTGCTCCTAAACCGCCGCAGGCTCGCTGGGTCTGGCATAGGCGGGCTTCGCGAAACGCAAGAGATGCTCGATTTCTGCGGGGAGAAGGGAATTACCGCGGACGTTGAGATGATCAAGATTCAGCAAATCAACGAAGCCTACGAGCGCCTGCTCAAGAGCGACGTTAAGTACCGCTTTGTAATTGACATGGCCTCGTTGCAATAGGCCGGATCCTTAAGATGTAACGGCGCGGCCGCCGACAACGGGGGCCGCGCCGTCGCGCTTGGCGGCAACATGCCTGCTCTGAGATATCTGATCTGACGGTTTGGTCCCGGGCGTCGTCAGTGTGTTGTCTGATATCTAGAGCGGAGCTCACAGAACGCGTTCGAGAGGCGGACCCCAAGGCGGACCGTTCTGTGTGTCTCTGTCATCCAACCATAATGATTCGTTACTGGTGAGTTGGATTTTAGAGGAGGCATTCATGGCGAACGAAAACGCAGACAAATCTGTGCTGAGCCACATCGATCAATTAGTGAAAGAGGAAGAACATTTATACGGCAAGGCCCAACTTAATGTCGCCGACCAGAAGCGTTTGGCGGAGTTGAAGATAGAACTCGACCAGTATTGGGATCTGTTGCGGCAGCGCCGCGCACTCCGAGAGTTCGGAGAGAATCCTGATAGCGCGAAAAAGCGACCCGCCAAAATTGTCGAAAACTATGAGCAGTAGGATGGATTCGCGCAAGTATAGGGCTAACCATACGAGTGACCAAAACCTCGTTTCTCGACACGGGGAGGAAGGGGTAGGAGATGAAAGCGATCGTTATTCATGAATACGGTGGGCCGGAAGTTCTGCGGTTCGAAGATTTCCTCGATCCGGTTCCGGGAGAAGGCGAATTGCTGGTGCGGGTTATTGCCACCAGCATCAATCCTATCGACGTAAAACGACGATCCGGTGCTACCACGGATTTTTTTCCAATTAAGTTCCCCGGCGTAATTGGAGCAGACCTTTCGGGAACAGTGAGCGCGCTGGGCCCGGGAGTGAAAGGGTTTTCAATTGGCGACCGGGTATTTGGGATTTCGGACAAAACCTACGCCGAGCTTTGTGTAGTCAAGGCGGAAAACGTTGCGAAAATTCCTGAGGGTCTTGACGCGGTTGAGGCCGCGGCGCTACCGCTGGTGACCACCACCGGCAACCAGCTGATTTCCGTGGGCACGGGCGTGCAGTCTGGACAGACGATCCTTGTCACCGGGGCCGTGGGCAGTGTCGGCCACACGGCGGTATTCACCGCAAAAGAGCGCGGGGCGACGGTAATCGCGGGCGTCCTGAGAAGACAGGCAGAGCAAGCAGCAACCCTCGAAGCGGATTACGTAGTCGCAACAGACGAAGACAGAACGATGGAAAAGATGCAGCCGCTGGACGCGGTTGGTGATACGGTGAATGGCGCGAGCGCAGAAAAAATGCTTGCCAGAGTGAAGAAGGGCGGAGTCTTCGCGTCGGTTCTCGGTGCTCCGCAAAATGCGAAAGACTACCCAGACGTCAAAGTCGTCCCGGTGTACGTCCAACCGGATACCAAAATCCTCGTGCACATGGCGCGAGCAGTAAAAGACGGGAGGCTGGTGATTCCGATCGGCATGAAAATTCCACTGAAAGACGCCGACAAGGGTCACGCTGCGGTAGCAAAGGGTGGCATCGGTAAAGTGTTATTAGTCGTAAATGCAAACTAACGAGTAGCGTCACCACCGGCATTCCGTCCTTCTTTTCGTGATCGGTTGCCTGACGCCTTTATTAGTTGTGTCCCAAAGTCAGATAAAAAACTGAGCCGAGCTCTAGCGGAGTTATATTTGAGGTGCGTCTAAATTAAATCGGGATGCTTGGCCGCGTCACCCCCCCACCAGCCCCTATTCCAAGCGCCCGCCCAGAGGTATCTATGACTCGCTCCCTTTCATTACTGGCACTACCATTCCTCTGCGTGTCTTTCGTTTTGCAGGGATGTCAGAAGTCCGCCGACCAGCAAGCCGCGTCGAGCGGCAACAACAGCACGCCCGCCGCAACGGATGCGCAAAACGCTGCGAATCAAACGGCGAATGCCCCGGCGCCGCCTGCTGCGCCGCAACCGATTGTCGTGCCCCAAGGCACCCCTATTGAAGTCGTGCTCGACCAGTCGCTAAGTTCCAAAATCAGTCGCGCGGGACAATCCTTTTCCGCCACCGTCGTCGATCCCGTCGTTGTGGACGGACAGGAAGTCATTCCCAAGGGTGCGCACGCGAGAGGCACGGTCACGAGCGTCAAGGCCGCCGGTCGATTCAAGGGCGCGTCCGAGCTTGGACTGGCACTGCGCACCGTCGAGATAAATGGCCAGCGATACGAAATACGCGCGTCCACGCCCGAGCTTTCAAAAAAAGGAAAAGGCAAACGTACTGGGGCGATGGTTGGCGGCGGCGCGGGCGGTGGCGCGTTGATTGGTGGATTGGCCGGGGGAGGGAAGGGCGCGTTGATTGGCGGCCTGATCGGCGCTGGTGCCGGTACGGGCGGCGCAGCCTTCACCGGGAATCGCGACGTGGAACTCCCTGCAGAGACGGCTTTGAGGTTTAGATTAGTGAAACCTCTGGAAATCACGCCGTGAATCGTGCGCAGCAGCGGAATTCGACGATAACAGCTGAACGTAACAAAGTGTAGATCGCCGCGCCCATAGTAGCGCTTCAGATTCTTCGGCATGACCGAACCAACCCAAGAGCCCACGTGTAAACCCGACACGTGGGGCACCCAACTACGCAGAGTCCTCGCGCCTGATTCTAACCGTAATCTTACGGGTATATTCTCACCATGATTCCGTCGGCGAAAATCCAATTCCCACCTGGGCCACCCGCCTCCGGCATGCGTTAGAGTCGTGTCAGGACCAAAATGATAGCGACAGCTTCTCCATTGAAATACCAAGGTGAGCAGTCACTGTACCGCGGTCATTTCACTACGACGGTCGTGTGCATCCAAGGATGGATGCAGCACTGAAAGCGATGTTCGCCTTTTGAAAGACCGGTGAATTGCAGCTGGCTGCCTTGAAGGATTCGCGTTCTGGCGACCGCAACGCTCGAAAATCCCAAAGCGCACTCGGGAGCTGCG
>Ga0307475_10001566_pt1 | contig 13610 bp, 13 predicted proteins | sample atmos_gasesECM1C_FD_203317 | JGI IMG/M metagenome (GOLD analysis project Ga0307475, IMG submission 203317) | Hardwood forest soil microbial communities from Morgan-Monroe State Forest, Indiana, United States - atmos_gasesECM1C_515 | ecosystem: Environmental > Terrestrial > Soil > Temperate... | reverse complement strand
CTGCCCCTCGAGATTGGCGGCGTGGACTATCGGCCGGTGAATGCGGGAGCCTACTTGCCCGAGGCCGACCTGCCAAAACTCAAGACCATTTTTTGGCACAACAACATCATGGGTTTTGCGCCCATGCTCGAGGTCCGGGGTGAGGCTCGGCCGTTTGTGCTGAACGATTCGGTTCATCAGCCCGGGAATTGGATCGAGAACGTTCCTATCGTCGGGACGTGGGCAGACCATGCCATTCCGTTGCCGGAGGGCGGAGAATTTCGCACCGGAGTTGCCAAGACGAACCCGTGGTGGCAAATCGCCGGCCGCTGGTTTTCCGAAGGTGCCAAGGAATGTGTGGTCGGAGCCGCATTCGCAAAGGAGCATCGCGTCCATATTGCCGACTCGGTTTCGTTGGCTAGTGGCGACGTGACGATCATTCCCCCCCCGCTCACAGTCACGGGGATACTCGCTTCCGGTGGTCCTGAGGAGGCCTCGATCGTGGTCCCGCTTTCCTACGCGCAATCGCTTGCGCGCAAGCCAGGAGAATACCGCAAGTTGTACGTCTCGGCTCTGACCAAGCCAGAAGACGCCTTTGCGCGCAAAGACCCCAAGAGCATGACCCCGGCCGAATTCGACCGCTGGTACTGCACGCCCTACATTTCTTCGATTGCTCTCCAAATCAGCGAGCAATTGCCGGGGACGGACGTACGCGTAATCAGGCGTGTTGCGGAAGGCGAAGGCCAGATTCTCACGCACGTGGTGATGCTGCTTTGGCTGGTCACTCTCGCGGCCATGCTCGCCGCGGCCTTGGCCGTGGGCGCTTGTTCGGCCGCTTCCGTGATCGAGCGGCAAGTGGAGATTGGCTTGATGAAGGCGCTGGGAGCGGGTTCCGCGACGGTTGCCTTCTTGCTCGCGGCGGAGCAGCTTCTGCTAGCGTTTGTGGGCGGAGGGATTGGTTACGCCCTGGGAATCGTTTTGGCGCGCCTGGTGGGTGAAAGGATCTTCGGCGCTGCGCCGGAGCCGACCCTGCTGGTTTTTCTGGTTGTGATTGGGATCGCGGCCACCGTGACGCTTCTCGGCAGCGCTATTCCCCTTCGACGCGCCTCGCGCATCGAGCCCGCGCCCATCTTGCGAGGCGAGTGATGACCGAACTTCGCGATACCAATCGAGCGATGTTCTGGCGTATCCTTCGGCGTCTGCTCGGAGCCAACCGCGGCCGGATGTTCGTCATGCTGCTCGCGCTCGGAGCCGGCGCTGCCGTCACCGCCGCTCTTCTTAATGTGCAAGTCGATGCCAAGCGCCGCCTTACCACCGAATTCCGCGCCTTCGGCCCAAACGTAGTGATCGTTCCGAAAGGTTCTTTGTCGTCAAGCTCCGCGACGCTGCCGCAGTCGATCATCCATTCCGTGCCCGCGAATGTTCCTAGCGGCCGCGTGACCGCAATGTCCGCTCTCTACATGGTCGCCAGCGTTTCCGTTCCTCCGCCCGGAAAATCTGCTTCTGCCGTTGTCGCGGGAATCTATCCGCTAGCGTTTATAACCGCTTATCCTTCGGCCCATCCGAACCAAGCGGCCCCCTCCTCAGAAAACGTATGCGTTGCCGGCGTGCGGTTCGCAAAAGAAGTTGGCGTTGAGTTGCATGCAGAACTCGTTGTGGCCAGCGGCGACCGCCGCGAGTCGTGCCGTGTTGCCAGCTTTCGCCAGACCGGCGGACCGGAAGACAACCGTCTCGAGATCGACTTGCGAGCGGCACAGCGCTTGGCCGATCTGCCGGATCGTGTCAGCATGATCGAGTTAACCGTGCCAGGCACGCCGGCCGAAATCCAAAATTACATCGCCGATCTTCAGAGGCGAATCCCTGATGCAGAAGTGCGCCCCGTCCGGCAATTCACGGAAGGCGAAGCCAAAATTTACAACCGCATCAGCGGCCTGCTGACCGCCACCGTGGGCATCGTGCTGCTGTTGACCGCGCTGTGCGTCATGGCCGCTATGACCAACGTAGCCATTGAGCGCAGGATGGACGTTGGCTTGATGAAAGCCATTGGCGGGGCGACGCGGCGCGTCGTGCGGCTGTTCCTTGCGGAAGCGGCGCTGCTCGGCCTTGCCGGCGGGGTGATCGGCGCAGCGCTCGGGATTCTACTCTCTATCGGTCTGGGCAAAGCCGTTTTTGGCGTGGCGGCGCGGCCGCGCCTGATTGTGTATCCTGTAGCTGTGGGTTTGACGGTGCTGGTGGCGATTCTGAGCGCCTTCCCGTTGCGGCGGCTGGCAAGCATCCGCCCGGCATCGGTGTTCCGAGGTGAAGCGTGAGTGTAGTTGCTCCGGTCCAATTGCAGCCGCGGGCTGCGGCGCAGCAGGTGGTCATCGACAATCTGATCAAGCAGTACGGCTCCTTGCGCGCGCTCAACGGCGTCAGCTTCGCAGTGAACGGCGGGGAATGGGTTGCTCTGATGGGGCCTTCCGGGTCGGGGAAAACCACGCTCATCAACATTCTCGGCGGGTTGGACACGCTGAGCAGCGGGCGCGTGATCGTCGACGGCGTGGATCTGGCGAAGCTCAGCGAAAACGACTTGGTTCGCTACCGTGCGGAAAAAGTGGGTTTCGTTTTCCAGCAATTTCATCTCGTGCCGTATCTCACGGCGCTGGAAAACGTGATGCTGGCTCAGTATTTTCACAGCGTCACGGACGAAAAAGAGGCCGAAGAGGCGCTGAAGCACGTCGGTCTCGGCGACCGCCTGACGCATTTGCCAGCGCAGCTTTCCGGCGGCGAACAGCAGCGCGTGGCCATTGCGCGAGCATTAATCAACCAGCCGAAGCTCATTCTTGCCGACGAACCTACCGGCAATCTCGACGAAGCCAACGAACGAATCGTCATCGAAATCTTCCGCAAGCTGCACCATGCGGGTCACACCATCTTGATGGTCACGCACGACCCGGACATCGCGCGGCAAGCCGACCGCCGCATTGAACTCGCTCATGGCCACTTGCATTTTGACTCCGCGGTGCATGGCCCGAGCCAACCGCTTAACTGCCCCTTGGTGGACACGCCCGACTGCTGCCGGTCCGTCTGGACCGACGACGAAATTCGCTTCGACCACTTGCTGGAACAAATTTGGGTTTGCGGCGAGGAGGGGAAACCCGCGCAGCTGGCACGACTGCGCGCCACGGGGGCCTCGGGGAAACCTTCGACGGTGGCCCAAGAGTCTGCCTCCCGCGTTCTTTCGCGCATGGCGGATCTCGATTTGGTTGCGCTGCACGATGGGGAGGCGCAGCTTACTCCCGCGGGGAGCCAGCGGGCGCGCGACGTGGTGCGCCGCCATCGCTTGGCGGAACGTTTGTTCAAAGACACTTTTGCCGTCGACGAAACCGAAGCGCGCACTCAGGCATGCCGGTTCGAACACATCATCAGCCCCGATCTTGACGCGCGCATTTGCACGTTTCTCGGGCATCCCAAGACCTGTCCGCACGGCAACCCCATTCCACCAGGCGATTGCTGCGACGGTAAGCGCAAGTCTTGACCGGTGAATCGGCGAAACCCAAGATTTTGGTCACGAACGAAGAACTGGCCAGGGTAAGCTTCCACCATGCCCACTCCCCTCGATCCACGAAAAAAGCCGACCAGCGTAAAGATTCACGTGTCGAGCGGCGCCGGCGTGGACATCACCTGGGCCGACGGCCACTCGAGTCACTACGATTTCGCCTATTTGCGCGATGAATGTCCCTGCGCCACCTGCAGTGACGAGCGCGGCAAGAAAGAAGCCTTCCAGTCTGTCGCACCGGGAATAGCCGCTTCGCCCGTGCTGCCCATGTACAAGCCCAAGACGCGCGCCAAAGCCGCGACGCCGGTAGGCAACTACGCCATTCAAATTACCTTTACCGACGGTCATTCCACAGGCATCTACGCCTACGACCATCTCCGCAGCATCTGCCCTTGTGCCGAATGTGCGAAAGCCTTCCGGGCCGCGATCGGTTAGGCTTCTCCAGCGAAGGCACCTTGCTGGTTCTCGATGTGCACGCAAGCAAACCGATTTCGCGGTTTCAAAGCGATTGGCATCTTCCTGTTCTTTGGCGCGGCCATGGCCTCTCTTGCTGGTGCGACACTGATTTGGCGCGGGCCCTTTCTCGATGGTCTATGGGCATCGAACGCACGGGCCTACCACCGGCTCGCACCCTTCGGGAGCGCCGCGGGCGCGGGCTTCTTGGTGCTTGGTGCAGCTCTGGTGATCGCGGGTCGAGGCCGGTTCCTTCGCCGGTTCTGGGGATGGGGTCTGGCAGCTGCCCTTGTGGCGACCCAGACCGTGGGAAGCGTGGTGAACGCCATCCTGGGCGATTTCTGGGAGGGGGCAACCGGGTCGATTCTTGCGGGCGCGATACTCTATTTTCTTTTGCGTCCGCCAGTGCGAACTGCTTTCCGCAGGAGGGCTTCTCCACGCGCAATAGTCTGAGCTTGTATCTTTACCTGATTCATTTGAGTCGGGAATCCTCGGGAATCTCCCCGCGGGTATGGGGGTATTTCGCTCGCTAGACTTCACGCCCAAAAAATGCGAGCATTTTACCCTGCAAGCTAGCAAAATCCACACATGAGCAGCATCGCCAATAACCCTGCTGCCGCAAGCGGCCGGGGCAATGGAATTCCGCGCGTTATTGTTGCCACTACAGCTCTGCTCACGTTCATTTCGTTCTGGCGTGCCGCAGCGATCGTTCTAAACGACTTGGCATCCTCTGCATACTACGCAGGCGGTGAAGCGGAAGGCTACATCGGCAAGACCGCACCGTGGTTCATCCTGGCCATTATGTTGTTTTCGTACGCCGTGCGGGCGGTCTACGTGGAAAGCTGCAGCATGTTCGTGCGCGGTGGTGTGTATCGCGCCGTCAAGCAGTCCCTCGGCGGAACGCTGGCGAAATTCAGCGTGTCCGCGCTGATGTTTGACTACATTCTGACCGGCCCAATCAGCGGTGTGGCGGCCGGCCGGTATCTCGCGGGGCTGACTAACGAGCTTTTGCAGTATTTCCATGTAACCGGCCCGCTGTCTTCAGGAGAAGTCGGTCTCGTTGCCGCTAGTTTTGCCGTCGCCGTCACGATTTACTTCTGGTGGGAGAACACAAAAGGAATTCCGGAGTCCAGCGAAAAAGCTCTGCATATCATGAAGCTCGTCACCGTGATGGTGGTGATCCTGATTGCCTGGTGTTTGTACACCATTTCGCTCCGACATCCCACGCTGCCCCCCCTGCCCCATCTCAAAAACTTGAAGCTCGGGCCCAATGCCATGGGATGGCTCTATGGCGTGCACTTCGCAAACCTTGCCGGGATCATTGCCATCTTCATCGGCCTCGGCCATTCCGTGCTGGCGATGAGCGGCGAGGAATCGCTCGCGCAGGTTTATCGCGAAATCGAAAGTCCCAAGCTTCCGAATCTGAAGAAGGCCGGGCTGGTGATCTTCATTTACAGTCTGGTTTTCACGTCGCTGGTCTCGTTTTTTGCGGTAATGATCATTCCCGACGATGTCCGTCAAGGTTTCCTCGAAAATCTCATAGGCGGACTAGCCATGAATTTGCAGGGGCCGTTTTTGGCACGGCTCATCTTTCATGGCTTTGTCGTCGTCGTGGGCACCTTTATTCTGGCCGGAGCCGTGAACACGGCGATTGTGGGCTCAAACGGCGTCCTGAATCGCGTTTCTGAAGACGGCGTGCTTAGCGAATGGTTCCGACAGCCGCACAAGCGCTTCGGAACAAGCTATCGAATCATCAATACTGTCGTGGGCCTGCAAATCATCACCATCATCATCAGCCACGGTGACGTTACTTTCCTTGCGAACCTCTACGCCTTTGGAGTGATCTGGAGTTTTGCGATGAACGGCCTGGCAGTATTCGTCCTGCGCTATACCAGCCCGGGCCACCGTGAATTCCAAGTTCCTCTGAATTTTAGTTTCCGCGGTATACAAATCCCCGTCGGACTCGGCTTAATCACACTCACTCTGTTTTTGATGGCCGTAGTGAACCTGTTCACCAAGCCGATTGCAACCATGGCAGGGGGCGCGTTTTCCATTCTCTTGTACATGGTGTTTACGATTTCCGAGCGGCGCGCCAAAAGGGCTGGTGCTGCCCATGTTGAGATGGACCAGTTCAACCTTGAAGTGGAAGCAGAACTTACGCCGGAGGCCGTCGGCGTTCGTCCGGGCAATATTCTCGTTCCTGTCAGCAACATTCATGCGATGTATCACCTCGGTAACGTACTCGACCGGGTTAAACCGGGCCGCCGCGACGTCGTCGTGTTGCACGTGCGCTTGTTGCGCCGTGCGGCCTCCGGGGAATACGAACTTGAAGCCGAACAGCTGTTTGGCGGCATCGAGCAGCAGCTTTTCTCCCGGGCGCTGGCCATGGCCGAGAAGCGCGGCAAATCCATCCGCTTGGCGATCGTTGCGGCAAATGATCTCTCCGAAGGCATTCTTCGCGCCGCTACGTCGTTGCAATCCAGCACGATTGTCCTGGGCCGTTCTTCAAGAGAGAGCACGGAAGAGCAGGCGCGTTTGATCGGCGAAGCCTGGGAAAAGCTGGGCGATTCCAAGCCCCAGTTCAACCTCGAAATCCACATGCCCAACGGGGACAAGCTTTACAAAGTGCTCGGTCCTCATGCCCCGAACCTCACCGCCAACGAAATCAACCTCCTCCATCGCCTGTGGCTGCGCTTCAGCGATTCCGTTTCGCCCCTCGAGTTGCACCACCATGATGTTGTCCATTTCGCTTTGGAGGAAGTCCAGAAGGAATTGGAAGACGGGGCCGAGGATGGCGTTGTCAACCGCTTGCGCGTGCATCTCGATGCGAATCAGAAAAAACGCAAGGGATCCTGTTAAACCGCGGAGTTGCCGTTCCTTTTTTCCATCTCCTGCTCTGAACACTGTATAATCGCCAAGGCCGCCGTCAGCACCCCCGCATACATCTCCAGAAACCGCTCCCGCGACGCAAACTTCATCGTTCCTCCTCGGTCACTCCTTCGCTCCGCCGGCTACCCAGGCCATCCCGTCCACTCCCGGCGTCAGCTCGATCGGTTTTTCCAGTTCCCAAGTGTGCAAATCCAGTACGTCAATTTTCCCTGCGCCCGTGCCGCTCAAATACGCGATGTCGCCCCCAGGGCGAATCAAAATCTCCGACGCTCCGTCCGAGATTTTCAGCCTGCGCGCAATTTTCATGGACTCCAGGTCCATCACATACGCATTGCCCCCGCGGTCCAGTGTCACCAGCCAGCGCCCGTCCGGCGTCGGCTCCGACGCATACACCGAGGTCGGCACCTCAATCCAATTCGCAATTTTGTTCGTAGCCGTGTCGATCACGGCAATCCGCGGAGCGTCTTGATCGTGCGTAAACACCCGCTTGCCATCCGGCGAAATCGAAATCCGCTGCACCATCTTCGCCACCGGAATCGTCGTAATCAGGTTGCGCTTCGCCAGGCCCAGCACGCTCACGCTACCCGCGCCCACGTTGGCCGTATAAGCCCGGCGCCCGTCCGGCGAGATCACCAGCATGTGCGACTCTTGCTGCCCCGTGGGAATCTCTGCCACAACTTTCCGGGTGTTCGGGTCCAGCACATCTACCGCATTTCCGAGTTCCGCGGTCACATACAGCATTCCATCCGGTCCCCATTCCGCGCGATGTGGCCGCAGCGGCTTCCCCAAATCAATGGTCGCCGCGAGCTTTCTCGCCTGCAGATCCACCACATCAATCGTGCTTCCATCTGTCCCCGGCCTTCCGACACCGGAATTTCCGTAAATCGGCACATACGCAAATCGCCCGTCCTTCGAAACCATCACTTCGTGACCGTTCACTCCAACCACTACTTTCGCGAGCTCCCGCCGCGCGTCGGGATCCACGACGAGCACGGTATGCTCCTTTTGATTCGTCACCACGAGGAGCCCTTTTCCCGCGGGATTGGCATCCGCATTGCCAAGCACCCAGATACTACCTAGCGTTAGTGAAACAACGACCAGCATCATCCTTGCGAACATAAAGCACCTCAACAAGTAGTCTCTCCCAATCGCCCCATTGTTCGTTCCCAGAGAAGCGGGAAATCTGCTTTCTCTGCAACCTGCCCTTAGCCATGTCGGCCGTAAAGCCTTGGCGTTTTTAGGCCGAGGATATAAGGCCCCTCTTTCTTTTCCTTCCGAACTGCTCTTTATTTCTGTCCGAACGACCTTATGGGCGGTCAGCCCAAAAGGAAAGCCTCTTCGTGGTCCTCCGCTGAAGTAGGGCGGTTGTGAAAGGAACCCAGCGAAGCCGTCTCGGGAAAACAAACCGAGAGGCCGTAGGAATCCTCGCCGCTTGCGGCGGGGAGGATGTCAATGCTTCTAGCAACGTTTTCGCCGTTCTTTTTGTCCGAGCGTTTCTTTGGACGCCACTTTCTTCTTTCGCGTCGTCAAAATTCGCGCTTCGGGCATTGCGCTTCCTCCCTTCGCAATCGCCTGGCGCACTTTCTTCGAGAGTTTTGCCAAAACCATTTCATAGGATTCTCGGAGCAGGTCCGCCAATTCCTCGCGTCGCACTGCGTCTCGCGTTTGCAGCGCCACCCACTGCGCCCGCGCCAGGTACGGCGCCGGAACAATGTTTTGCCGCTCCGTCAATTCCGCAAATTTCTCCGGCGAAGCTTTGAACGACAGCCACACCGGGGCCGGCTCGAGCGGCGTCACCGCGTACATTTTCCCGCCCACCTTAAACAGGAGGTCGCAGCTCCACTGAATCTGCTCGGTGGTTCCTGGAAACGACAGGCACAACTCGCGCAACCATTCCGCGTCCATCCGCCGAGTCTATGTCAGAACGCGTTCCGCCTCAATCCATTCCCATGGGCAATTCCCCTTTCTCGAAGTCTCTCGTCGCTTTTCCACCCCCTAGCCTTCCTCTCCTGTGGCATAACGCCCTTCCATCGCGGCTTTTCCCCCACTCCACGCTTCGCGCCTGTTTCTCCTCACATAATATCTGCTGTCGCATGAATTGCTTACGCGCCGATCCCATTGGCCAGTCACCTGCACCGATGCCATTCGGGAGCCGCGGGTGCCGGGGTCCGTCCTCCACCCTTTCGAGTGGCATTGATTCCAGGCAGCGCCCCGGCTTACTCCGCTTGAGGGGAATGCCTATGAGACCATATCGAGATATCGCTACCGTCGCGGCCCTGCAAGTTGTCTGTTTCTCGGTCCTCGCCCATTTCGAACCGCAATTCTTCCTGCTTCATCTCTACCAGACCATCATTTATGTGGCGCTCCTGATCCTGTTGTTTTACATGGAGGATCGCTGGGCTTTCATGATTGGCATGCTGGCGCCAGTAGCATGGTTGGGCATGGTGTTTGCTACTGGCCTGCTCGGCGGTGCAACGCGCCAGGCTCTGCGTTTCATGCGCGGTCAGGCCGTGACCAACGACGTCAGCTTCATCGCCGCCGTTTCTGCCGTACTCTCCGTCCTCATGATCGTTTTCTGCGCGCGGCATTGGAAGCGCGAATACGCCGGCCTTGGCAAAACCGCCGTCACGTTCGGAATTAGCGTCTGCGTCGTGGCGGTTTACTATGGAATCCTGGCGATCTGGTTTTGGAACATGATTCCAACCCAGCTCGCTAATGGATAAATCGAAGGAAACATTCGATTTAGGCAAAAAAGGCCGGAGGAATTTCCTCCGGCCTTTTGCTTTTCTTTTCTACCGATCTTTTGCGGTCTTACCAGGTGTAAAGGAGGCCCGCTTCGATCCGCGCGTTATTCTGCTGGGCGCCGCCGAAGTGCGTGTACAGATACTCCACCTGAATCACGCGAAGCGAGAACCGGTCGTTGTATTTGTAATCCATGCCGCCTCCCAGGGTCATGGCAAAGCTGTTCGCGGTGCCCCCGTTGGTCCCCAAGTGCTGTCCTCCAAAGAGCGCCTGGCCGAAGGGGTTCCACTTGCCGTAATTCCGGTACGTTATCCTCGGCCCGAACAGGTAATTGATGTCATGGGCGCTTACACCGGACGGCAGCCCGCTCACTCTGCAAATGCCAAAGTCGCCCACGCCGCCCAGCCAATCGTTCAGGTTATAGGCCAGGTTCAGGCCGAGGCCGTGACACCCGCTTCCCCCGGGGTTGAGGTGCTCGTATTCGTAACCTGCAAAGAACTCCGTCTTGGGTGCCCGCTGGGCAAAAGTCGCACCTGCCGCAAAGAGCATAAGTGTCCACACAATCAATAAGTTACGCATTATCCCTCCAAGTTTGGTTTGCCTTGGGTAACCCCACTTGCGTCTATCGATCTACTAATGCCCCGGGGCGCCCGAGCCACACGAGAAGGGAAGCACGCCCCGTGTTTCTACTGCTTGCCAACCGGGCGGGAGGGCGGGACCCGGTCGCGAACCAGCTTACACCAATTCCTGCCCTGCCGCAGCCCTATGTGGGTGTGTCGATTTTTCCACAGCCGCGCCGCCGTTCGGGTCAGGAAGCAAGGTCGGCCCAGAGACTCTCTTTCGCACCACGGTGTACCTATTCACCGCTCCGTAATGCAAGATGGCTGAGATCCAGAACGAGAGGACCCCGCTCGGGATGAGAGTCGAATACCAGAGATGGCTCCCCGCAAGGCAAGATGGGAGCCGCACCGGGTTCCTATCTCTGACCAACAACGCAGAGCCTGCAACTCACGACTTCCGCTTCAGGCCTTCCAGGCCGCAATCCGCAATCTCCTATAGTCCAGCACCCAGCTGCCGTCGTGAAATTGCTCGCTCCGGCACTGCCGCTCCACTTCGCGAATCCATCGCTGCGCGTTCGCTTCGCCCATCTTGTCGACGAAGGTCTGCCGGAACACGCGAATCCAGTTCTCCAGCCCGCTCTCGCCCTGTTCGAGCACCGTGGGCCGGTCGAAGAGCGACGCTTCCCGCACCTCCAAGCCGTGCTTCTCGAGCAATCCCGCATATTCCGCCACGCTCGGGTAAAACCACGGACTCACTCCCGCGGGTGGCCGCATGCCCAGTGCCGCGAACGCCCTTTGAAATCCCCTCACCAGCTTTTGAATGTTGCCCTTGCCGCCGAACTCGGCTACGAACCGTCCACCGGGCTTCAGTACCTGCGCTACTCCGGCGATCACTTCCTCCGCCTCCGGAATCCAGTGCAGCACCGCGTTGGAAAACACCGCATCAAATCCTAGCCAGCCAACTTCCCGAGCTTCCTCAACCAGATCCGCCTTGTCAATCTTGCCTGCTCCGTCCACCTTGCTGGCTGTGCCGGCCCAGCTGCGCGCAGCTACTTGCCCCAACTTGACTCGCAACTCTCTTGCGTCCAGCACCTCAAATTGCAGCGCCGGGAATTTCCTTCTTGCTTGGGTAATCATCTCCTCCGACCGGTCCACTCCCAGCACTTCCGCGCCTCTCGTTGCTATTTCCGCCGTCAACGCCCCCGTCCCGCAGCCCAAATCCAGGATGCGTTCGCTCGGCTTCGGCGCCAGCAGCTCCACCAAGCCCTTCGCCCTCTCGTACACGAAGGCATGCTTCGCGTCATACTCCGCTGCATTCCACTGATTTGTCATAGCCCTACCCCGACTCACTCGCTCAGGCGTATAGAACGGCAAGGTCATGTTTGTGCGCGCAGCATGTGCATTTACTCCTGGATGAGCCACAACGGGCGATTTGCAACTTCAAGCCGCTTCCTCCAGAAATCTGCAACTTGACATTGCTATTATCCGTGCTTCTCGGGAGATTTTGCACGCCGAGAGTGTTCGCTTCACGAAAGGGCAAGGGGTTCTAGCTGCTAGAGGTAAGTTCCTTCAGCAGGGCTTTGCCTTTGCGGAACCAGGGGCGTTCGCGGCGCTGCATGTAGCGCGGCAAGGTGCGTTTTTTCGCGAGGATTTTTTGCGTCCATTCGCGAGCTTCGTCGCGGCGGTTGGCGGTCTTCAGGAAGCTGGCGTAGTTGTAGAGCGTTTCGGGCGTGGTAGAGATTTGCGTCGCTTCGGCGAATAACGGCTCGGCGCGCTGCAAATCGCCGGTGCGCGCGTAGGCGTCCGCCAGCAATCCCGCGGCGCGATAGTAGTCGAATTTGCGATCGGCCGCGACCACGCGTTCGAGGTCAGGAATCGCCGCTGCGAAATCGTTCATCGCCAGCGAACACAGCGCGCGCGAATAAAACGTGTAGATGGAATCGCTGCGCGCCGCAATCGCGTTGGTGAAGGCTTCGCGCCCCTTCCCGTACTGGCCTTGATCTTTGTAGAGTTCGCCCAGCTCCTCGTAATTCGCGGCGGAAGGATTATCGAGGATATCGGTTTCGACTTTTTGGATGCGCGACCGGCGGCCGAATCCTTGCATGGTGTCGCGAAGGAGCCCGAGGTCAGGAAGCATTTCCACAAGGATATACACGCTGGCGCCCAGGAATCCGCCGAAGAAAATAATGAAGAACCAATAGCTCTCCGGGCGGCGCCGCAGGAAGTGCAGAATCGCCAGAATCTGCAAAAGAAAGCCCCAAGATGGAAAAAGATGTCTCAGCTCATACATGGACGACCCGTTAAGGGAACAGCATCGCTTGCTTTTCCGCGACGGTCAAATGGAACGTCGCCCCGTTTCATGCGAGTTACTGCCTGGTCGCCACGCCGGCCCTGCGACTCCGCTCATGGTAAGCGATCAACCGGCCGGTCGCGGCGCCGTCGAGGCTCCCCGGCCGCGGCTCGCCATGTGGCGTCCTGTTATGATGGTTTGGCGTGAATCCACTCCAGACGTTAAGCCTTGCGCTCGGCGCCGGATTTTCTTCCGGGCTGAATCTGTACGCAACGGTGGCGACGCTCGGGCTTCTCGAGCGCTTTGGCGTCATCCATCTCCCCGCGTCGCTGCGGGTGCTCACCCATTCCTGGGTCATCGGAATTGCGGTTGTGCTGTATCTCATCGAATTTTTCGCGGACAAGATTCCTTACGTCGACACGATTTGGGACTTTGTCCATACGTTTATCCGGCCGCCTGCGGCGGCGCTGCTCGCCTACGCCGCCGTCAGTGGCTCGGACGCGGAGTGGCGCTGGGGAGCGGCGCTGCTTGCCGGCGGCGTAGCGCTCACGTCGCACGGAGCCAAGGCGACCACGCGCGCCGCTGTCAATATAAGCCCCGAGCCGCTGAGCAATTGGACCTTGAGTTTGGGAGAGGATGTAATGGCGGTTTGGCTGTCGTGGATGGCCAGCGTGCATCCGGCGGCCACAACGATTGTTGTCTTTCTGCTCCTGGGGCTGTGCGCGTATTTGCTCTACCGGCTTTTCCGCTTTGCTCGGCGAGCCGTCCGCCGCACGCCCGACACTTATTTCAAGTAAAGCGCGAGCCAATCGAAGAACGTTTTGTACCAGAACTGCGCATTTTGCGGCTTAAGAATCCAGTGTCCTTCATCGGGGAAAACCACGAGCTTGGACGGGACGTCCTGGCGCTGGAGCGCGTTGAAAAATTCCAGTGATTGCGTGTAAGGGACACGATAGTCGCGCTCACCGCAGATGACGAGCGTAGGCGTTTTGAATTTGCCGAGTTCGCCGGCGTAGCTGGCCGGCGCCCACCTGTGGTAGCTCTCTGGATTCGACCACGGCGTGCCCTGCATGTCGTGCTCTTCGAACCACAATTCATCGGTCGCGTACATGGCGACTTTGTCGTAGACGCCCGCGTGGCTGATGACGGCCTTGAAGCG
>Ga0307475_10001564_pt1 | contig 13619 bp, 11 predicted proteins | sample atmos_gasesECM1C_FD_203317 | JGI IMG/M metagenome (GOLD analysis project Ga0307475, IMG submission 203317) | Hardwood forest soil microbial communities from Morgan-Monroe State Forest, Indiana, United States - atmos_gasesECM1C_515 | ecosystem: Environmental > Terrestrial > Soil > Temperate... | reverse complement strand
GAAACCTGAGCAGCTGCAATAGGTGGCTGACACGCGAAACGGCTGCAAGAGGGAAAACCTCGATCTCATCTTGCGTCACCACGACGGCCAAGAAGAGATCGCCCACCGAATAGTACTCAATCAGCGCAGTGCCAGCCGGGAGCGCAGCCCGTAGTTCCGAGACTGAGAAATCAGAGCGGGCCTCGAGCATCGCCCTTTCGCGCTCATGCGAGGGCAACTCCCTTGAGGTTCGCAACAATTCAATTTCGAGTGCTCGCGCCTGTTCTTGCAGGCGCAAGATGCGGTCCTCATCAACGCGATCTGGACGGAGTTGCTCGAGTTCAACACGATGATAATACCAATTGAGTTCTTCCCGCAAATCGCGGGTTTTTCGAACGAGCTCGCTCTGCCCGGAGTCACGGGCATCAAGGCTGTGCCCGTTTTGAACCATCATCTCAATCATGTTTCGTGATTTAGCTGCCTCTATGCACGAAAAGACTTCGTTCACAGAGATTTCTGTGTTTTGGGGATCCAGGTATAAATCCACAATCCCCTCGTAAGCCAGCATGCGGTTCTTTACAAATGAGATTTTAAATTCTTCGCTTGGCAGCTGGGTGCGCAAGCCCTCGAGCACATCGCGGGCTCGTTGGTATGCTGTATAAGCTGCCGCTCGGTCACCGCGGCTTCTGGCAATTTGTCCAAGAAGGAGTTGAGTCTGGTAAACCAGAACCGGAGGCTGAAGATCGAAGAGTTTCGTCGTTGCTGTATTTATTTCGCGTTGCGCAACCGCCACATCGCCTAGTTGTAGGGCGATACGTGCGAGCAGAAGCCGGCAGAGAATAGCTTTACCAGTTAGCACGGAATCTTCGAAAAACTCAGCCGCCCCGGCGCAAAGTAGGCACGCTTCAGCATAACGGCCGTCGTGGAAGAGCAGAAGTGCCTGATAAAAGTCGAGAAGTCGCGGCCAAACGAGATTTTTTTCACGTGCAAACAAGCGTCGCGCTGCGCCAAAGCGCTCCAGCGCCGAGTCCGTTTTCCCCTGCTGGCCGTACGCGATCGCTTCGTTTGCTAAGGCCTTTGCGGCTTCGTAGCGCATGCGGAGCTTCTCAAACTGCAGGTATCCCTGATGTGCGACCTCCCTCGCTTCTTCGCTTAAGTTCAGCTCGAGGTAGATCTCGGACAAATCCAATTGGCAAAGTGCGCGATGGTACGAATCCCCGGTTACTTCACACGAGCGCCGTACCGCAAACAGCATCTCGATTGCACGACTATATTCGCCCCGAAGGTAATACAAATAGGCGATGTTGTAGTCTGCTTGGTCCCGGAGCAATGGCATGTTGTGTTGCACGCAGAGGTCGCGAGCCCTCTGATAGCAATCCAATGCCCTACGAAAATCATTCAAGTTGATCAAGCACATGGCTACATTGAGCAGAGCAAGCCCTACGTCTTCCCATAGTTGAAGATCCGATAAGGCCTTACACGCGCGCTCGTAATAGGCCATCGCCTCCTCAAACCGATCCTGGCGATGAAAAATGTTCGCCACATTGTTGTCGAGTCTCGCGATGCGAACAGTCTCCCCCAGCCGTACAAATATTTCGCGAGCGCGTTCCGAAGCCGCAAAGGCACGGTCATATTCACCCAAAAGATTGAGGGGCTGAATCAAAGTGCTCAGTGTGCGGGCAACTTCCTTCGAGCAACCCAGGGACTCGTAAAGCTTCAAGGCCTTTTCATGGTGTTTCACAGCGGCTCGATTGTTCCCCGAGAGGTGGAGAGCGTTACCCTTCGCGCGAAGCGCGATCGCTAAATCCACTTTATTGTGCAGACGGCGGGCGATCAGAACCGCAGCCTCAGCGAGATGAAGGGCTTGGCGGATGTCGATTCGAACCTTTTCCACAACCATGGGGGCAAGCTGCCCCACGACTTCCCTGCGAAGCAGGGAACGATGACGGGCGAGGAACTTTCGCCGAGCGACATCGGTATCGATCTTCGCCAAGTCGGAAATAAGCTTGTCCAGTGATCGTTTGCTTTCAGAAGCAGGCATTAGTGGAAACCGCGCTTGCTGAGCTGGCGGCGGAGGCGCTCGATACATTTTTCCCGCGTGAACCCGATCGAGCCTCGCGCTAGGCCTAATTCCCTCGCAACTTCCGCGTACGGCCGTGCTGGTGTCTCAAGAAAGAGCAGTTCGACCAGTCGCCGGCACTGGGGTGTTAACAAACTCATCGCTTCGCGTAACATTTGTTCTTGTTGGGTTTGTTGCACTATGGATTCTGCGATTGCGGGGATTTCTGGTTCAGGCAATCCCAACTCGGCATCACGGCTTATCATCCTCTGCTGCGAGCGCTTCAACCTGTAACATTCGTGATGTGCGACCTGCATTAACCATTTCGGTAAAGCGCGTGGCTTTCGCAAATCTTGCAACCGAGCGAGCAACTCAAGGCAAGTAGCTTGGAAAACATCCGACGCGTCGTCCCTGGAAAGGCCGTACTTTACAGGAATCGAATAGATCAGAGCTTTGTACTTTTCAATAAGGGACGACCAGGCTTCTTCATGGCCTGCCAGGCACGCTTTCACGAGGCGTACGTCATCCCACGTGTTCGATGGTTTCCTGGTCACCCCCAAGACTGGATCCCCTTGCTATCGGCGGCTAAGGTCTTCACCGGATTGGTCATCTAAGTAATTCATGGTAATGGATAGTACCGAAAATTACGGAATTTCGACGACCTTTCTGGGCGCTCCCCCCACCCGAGGGCCGGGCTCGTTGACTCGGAATCACATCACGCGAAGGGTAGATTGAAGGGGTCATGATCCGCCGACTCGGGCTTATTGCGGCAATACTTCTGGCGTTAGCCATACCTGCAAAGGCGCAAAACCGAATCATTGTTCGGACGACTCTGGGCGCACAGGTTCTTCAGCAGGTTCTGGCTCTACAGCCACTCTGCCTCCTCTCGCCGTGCACGGTGATCCCCACCGGTCTGGGCGACCCATCAAACCAACTGTTTGTCGTTACCACGTCCCTGGACGTGCAGACTCTCTTGAATCTTGTCCTTACGCTGCCGGGGGCGGGGGTTATCGACGCTGAGTTAGACCAATTAATTAGTCTCGTAGGCGGCATGAACACTGGGTCTCCAGCAAACGCACCTACTGCTCTCCTGGACTCGACTTCTCTACCCTATTACGGCTCGAACGTTTGGAACGGTTACGCGAATCAGCCTGCCGCGCAAACGGTTCGGGTCTCGGCCGCCCACAGCCCCCCGTTTTCAGTTACGGGCAGCGGAGTCGTAGTCGCCGACATTGACACCGGCGTTGACCCTAACCACCCTGCCTACGCGAGGGTCCTTCTGCCGGGCTATGATTTCACTCGCAACCAGTCGGGCGGTTCTGAGCTTAACGATTTTCCTTCGTCCCATCCCGCTTGCACAACTTCGACGTGCAATGCGGAGGGCAACGTCAACCAGTCCAGCGTCGCGTTTCTGGACCAATCCTCCGCAGCGTTCCTTGACGGAAACCCAAACTACGCTGCATTCGGCCATGGCACGATGGTGATCGGTGTCATCCACCTAGTTGCGCCGAACGCGTTTTTGCTGCCATTGAAGGCCTTCGGTGCCAATGGCACGGGTTACCTCTCCGACATCCTCCATGCGATCTACTACGCTGTCGGCAATGGGGCTAACGTCATAAACATGAGTTTCGACTTCCCAAAGTCTTCTCCCGAGCTGGCGACAGCGTTGGATTACGCGAGCCCCGCACTGATTTGCGCTGCTTCCGCAGGGAACGATGGCCGGAAGGCGGACCCCAGCACAGGTTTTGGTCTGGTCTATCCCGCGGCGCTGCAAAGCGTGGTGATGGGCGTTGGGTCGACGACCGCGAGCGACCCACCCACGCGTTCTACCTTCTCCAACTACGGCAACGCCATTGTCTGGGTCGGCGCTCCCGGCGAAGGCATCGTCACTACCTACCCCTTCAGCACCTACGCCGCCGGATGGGGAACGTCATTCAGTGCGCCTTTCGTTTCGGGCGGGGCTGCCTTGCTCTTGAACAAGCAGCGAAATACTGACGAGTCTCATGCCGCCGCTGCAATGGCTAACGCAGTTTCGATGGCTGGCCAGGACATGGGCAATGGCCGCTTGGACCTCGTTAACGCGCTAGCAGCCCTGTCCCCCCAGGACTTCACCTTATCGGCCAGCCCCAGCTCTTCCACAATCAACGCAGGACAATCCGCAACCTACACCGTCACAGTTACCCCCAGCAACGGTTTTAATCAGACCGTAACGCTAGGCTGCGGTGGTTTTCCTCTAGCGTCAACGTGTGTGATCACGCCGCCCGCAGTCACGCTTGACGGCACGAACTCGGCGAGAGCAACCGTTACCATACAAACCACGGCACGCTCGGCCGCGCCGCTCGCGATTCCCTTGCGGATTCGTCCACTGCCGCCGGTTGTTGCAGTTGGACTCGTTTACCTGCTCATTTGGCTGGTCTGGCTGTTCCACTTTTCGGCTCGGCGGTTCGGCCAAGACCCTTGCCAACGTCCAGGGCTTTCCGCCGCGCTCGGACTCTTCGCGATTTTGCTCTATTCGTATTCGTGCGGCGGGGCTGCCGCCCCCGTCAGTACCCCTTCTCCGTCTTCTCCACAGTCTTCTTCGACTCCGTTTTCGCTCACACTGAACCCGGCCAGCGTTAACGGTGGGAAGTCCTCTACCGGACAGATCACCCTGAGTAGCCCTGCTCCCAGCGGCGGCACCGTCTTCTCTTTGTCCAGCAGCAATACCTCGGTGGCCACCGTCCCAGCGAGCGTGACTGTCGCAGCCGGGTCGATCGGCGCCGTCTTCCAAGTGTCGACCATGACTACTGCCAACTCGACTACGGTAACTATTTCCGCGGCCAACTCCGGGGTGACGCAGACGGCTTCCCTGACCGTCACGCCCCAGCCTCCGCCTGGACCGATCCCGTTCTCGCTCACACTTAACCCGACCAGCGTTAATGGCGGGAACGCCTCTACCGGACAGATCGCGCTGAGTAGCCCTGCTCCCAACGGCGGCGCCATCTTCTCTTTATCCAGCAGCGATACCTCGTTGGCCACCGTCCCAGCCAGCGTGACCGTCGCAGCCGGGTCGATCGGCGCCGTCTTCCAAGTGCCGACCATGACTACTGCCAACTCGACTACGGTAACTATTTCCGCTTCCAACTCTGGCTTGACGCAGACGGCTCCCCTGACCGTCACTCCACAGCCCCCGCCTGGACCGATCTCGTTCTCGCTCACACTGAGCCCGACCAGCGTCAATGGCGGGAACCCCTCTACCGGGCAGATCACCCTGAGTAGCCCCGCTCCCAGCGGCGGCATCGTCTTCTCTTTGTCCAGCAGCAATACCTCGGTGGCCACGGTCCCAGCCAGCGTGACCGTCGCAGCCGGGTCGATCGGCGCCGCCTTCCAAGTCTCGACCATGACTACTGCCAACTCGGCCGGGGTAATTATTTCCGCGGCCAACTCCGGGGTGACGCAGACGGCTCCCCTGACCGTCACTCCGCAGCCTCCGTCCGGGCCGACCCTCACTTCGCTCACGCTTAATCCCAGCACCTTAGTGGGCCCGACGCCTTCTATAGGTACTGTGACGCTGAGCGGTCCCGCCCCAAACGGCGGGGTTCTCGTTTCCCTCTCCAGCAGCAACCCGGGCGTTGTCACGGTGCCGGCCAGCGTAACCATTTCACAAGGAGCGACCAGTACGTCCTTCACAGCAAACACCAGCATCGTAACCGCGTCTAACCCGGTTACCATTACCATCGCCGCGTCCTATGCAGGCGTCACACAGCCTAGCCCACTAACCGTAATGCCCCCTCCGCCTCCGGGCACTCCCGCAGGCACTTACACGCTCACGATCACCGGAACATCGGGCAATCTCAACCACAACACGACGGTAAGCCTCACTGTGAACTAGGCGAGTTCACCCTGCGCAGGCGTTGGCCCCGAAGATCCTATGCTTGCCAGGCAAGGCGAATTGAAAGTGTATCCCGCTGTGGAACGAAAGTCTGATGCACACTCACCTTGTATTTTTCGTTCTGCGCTCTCCGAGTGCTTAGGATGGGCGTTCCCGAAAATGCTTGGCGGGAAAGGCTTTAGGGAATCAACAAGGCGGGCATGCAACACAGCCGGCCGAGGGGTGGCAAGTTTCGTATGCCCTAGGCTTGCATCTCTTCAATCGCTGTGTTTTCGCTTTTTGTCAGGCGCCTGGCCGAGCGCATCTCGCAGGGAGATCACGAGGGGTTTCTGATCCGCCTGGTAGAACACTAACGCCAGGTCACCGCTGTTTTCAATCTCCGCGCGAAATTCTCCAAATTGATTCGTGACGGTGCGGACGAAGCCCCCGCGCATGTTCGCAAGAATGAGCGCCACGTCTCGTCCCACGATTTCCGGATCGCGTGAACCCAGCAATTGTCCGGTGACGACGACTCGCTTATCCCCGGGCTGGAGCTCGACCTGCAGGTCAATCTGAAAATGATCCGCACGATAGAGCACGTGTCTGGTTGAGCCGCCTGCAGACCGAAACCCTTCGACAGAAGGCTGGAGGAGACTATCGAAGACCACGTCGATGGAGCTGTCCGTCTCAACCCGTAAGGCTAATTGCAATCCGGCGAACGCTGCCTTTGCGATTCGAAGTGCCTCTGTAGGCGGCTGGTAATTTGCCTCTGAGGCCGCACTCTCCCGTACTTGTCGCCATTGGGAAACCGCTTTTGTGCATCGCTTGCAGCCTTTCAGGTGCTCTTCCAGAGTTAACTTTCGGGTCGCGGGAAGCACCTCGTTCACGAAATCGATCTCGTCTTCTATCGTAAAGTGCTTCATTGTTTTCTTCTCAGCCCTATGAAATTGTCTTCCCCTCTGCGGGCGGCGACCCTAATCTAGGCCCACAAGAAAAGGGAACCTTGTGTCTGGAAAAATATAGGGGGAGTGGCAAGCTAAACCTAATGCTTTGTTTTCCCGGCCCTTTTGCTTGCCAAGCAGGAACGGGCCCAAACGCGCACGGATGGAGCGGCGGAGGTCAAACACCAATTCACTCACCACTATTTTGCCCTCCATTACGCACGTAAAGCTGTTCGACATTCCACAGCACATATGGTTCCAATACTGCGGGATGGAAGTTGCCAACGGAGTTCCGTGCTGCCACCAAAATGTCCGGACTCGCCAGAAAAATCATAGGTTGAAATTCTGCCAGAATCTCTTGCACACGGTCGTAGAGTTTCTTCCTTTGCTCGTAACTCGTTACGGTTAGTTGCTCCTCCATTAAGTGGTCGATCTCACTTTCCCATGGTGTAGCCGGATGCGCCTGTGAAGGGTTCCAGAGGTGAGTGCCGCCGCTTGACAGCCAAACATTCATATCGCTGTTCGGATCTGCATCAAAGCTCCCCAGGCCGAGCACGCAGGCATCGTATTCCTTCGTCTGCGTAATGCGGTCCAGCAAGGACCGAAATTCGAGTGGTACCACTTGAACGCGCATACCCAAGTCTTTCAAATCGTCTTGAATCAATGTCGCCATTTTCATGCGGTCGGCGTTAGAGGAACTCGTCAAGATCGAAAACTCGACGGGGCTACCGTCCGCATCGAGAAGCGCCGAATCGCCCCTAGGACCGCTGGCCCACTTGAAGCCAGCTTCGCGTAGGAGTTGGCGCGCGTGGTCAATCGAATGCGGCTGGTGCGCGACCTTTGCATCTACCCAACGCCGATTCCCGGGTGTAACCGGCCCCCAAAGCGCTGCGCCGCGTCCTTGATAAACTAGGCGCACGATCGCCTCTCGATCTACAGCAGCCGACACTGCCTGGCGGAACCTCACCTCACGGAACCACTTCTGTTTCCTGGCGAGGTCCGGTGTGGCTCTCCCGCTGAGGTCGTTCAAATTGAAGAAGAGAAAATTATATTCGAGGCCAGGTCCTGCATCCGCTAGTGTGTAACTCGCCTTTTGACGGGACAACACCGAAAAATTCTCTGCACCCAACCCACTGATTACGTCAGTGTCCCCCGACTGGAAGCGCAGGACTTGCGCGTCAGCGCTGGGCACGAACAAAAAGACAAGCTCGTCCAGATAGGGCAGGCGAGACCCTTTCGTATCCGTTTTCCAATAGTAAGGATTGCGTTCAAGAACTAATCGCTGCCCCGGCACGTATTCCTTCAGGCGAAATGGCCCGAGCCCGGCCCACTGAATCGCTGGCGTAGATAGTGTCCCGATCTGCTCGAATTTTCCTTCCTGGTACTGTTTCTCGAGCAAGTGCCGCGGCAAAATGGCCAAGCCGTCGAATACTCTCTCTCCCACGCCATAGGGCTTGGCGAATTCAAAAACCAGCGTTCGCGCATCCAGCTTGCGGACGGTAATGGGCTTGCCCCCTACAATCAAAAGGTCGCGCTGAGGCGAGTGCACGTTTTCATCGAGGTACACACGAAACGTAAACACAACGTCATCCGCGTCTAAGGGCTGTCCGTCAGAAAAGCGCAACCCCCGTCGTAGAGTCACTGTATACTGAAGCCCATCCGAAGAAACCTTTACCGACTCTGCCAGCGCAGCCTCCGTAAGTTGCGTCGCGCGGTTGATGTGAACAAGGTCGGCCTGCATCGCTGCGATAACCTCACGCGAAGGGGCATCCACCGAAAGCACAGGGTTCAGTGTTTTGGGCTCCGCTCGCAGGGAAATCACAAGGCGCCCGCCGGGGTGTCCAATCTCGCCGGAAAGCGCCAGCAGATCCTCCTGTGGAACTGGCGATTGGGGAACCGCAATCAGGCTCGGCGCCGCGACACAGGCCATGACGAGAAGCACGCTCACCGAGAGCCAAGGGTGTTTTGAACTTGCTTTGATGTTTCGCATCCTGTGCTCCTTTCACGTCTCACTTCTACTACTTGTGTGGTGTCGCCCATTCTTGCAACGCGCTCGAAAGGCCGAAATAGGTCAGAAAGAACGGCACCATCGCGACAGCGGGCAGGTACATCCACCAATACGAGACCAGCACGCTGTATTGCTGGAGATTGGCCAAGAGGTTGCCCCAACTCGCCAGAGGCTGTGGCACACCGAGTCCCAGGAACGACAGAGTCATTTCAGCCAGTACGTACTGCGGGACGAGAATCGTCGCCTGTGTTAACAACACGCTCGAAGTTTCGGGCAGGATATGCCGTAGTAACAGGTATCCATCGGGAGCGCCGAAGCCGCGCGCTGCGCGAACAAAGTCGCGTTCCTTGACACTCAGCACCACGCCTCGAATGAGCCGTGCTGGACGCGCCCACCCCACCATGCCAATGACAATGACGATTAGAAGAAACGCCTCCAGCGGACTAACGGCAAGAGGCAGGAACGCGCGCAAACCAAGCAACAGGTAGAGCCACGGCAATGCGAGAAAAAGTTCTGAGAGGCGCATCAGAACTTCGTCTCTCCAGCCCCCGTAATAACCCGCCGCGGCACCGATGCCCAAACCGAAAAACAGTGTGATTCCTGCCCCGAGCAAACCAGCCAACAGAGAAACTTGTCCGCCATAGAGAGTTCTGGAAAGTTGATCACGGCCAAAGCCATCAGTGCCCACTAAAAAGACGCGCTCGCCGCTGGTTGCGAACAGGTGCAAGCGGCACGGTACCAAACCCAACAATCTGTAGGCGGAACGATCGGCAAAAAAAATCAGCGGCGTAGCGCGCGCAATGTCTTCGTCATACTGGTCGACGGATCCTTCGCGCACGCGAAAGGGGTAGAAGAATGGACGCAAGTGAAAATGTCCTTGCATGTCCGTGAGATGCAGTTTCATCGGCGGCGCATAGGGGTGCTCGCGATCCTGCTCCAGCGGATCGTACGGTGCAAAAAAGCCGGCGCAGGCAATTACTCCATGAAGGACACCAAGCACGATGAGCCATTTGGCAAGTTGGCGCCGTTCGTTCATTTTGCGACCAGGTCGGCGTGGATCCTGGGATCGGTCCAATAAAGAAGCAGGTCCGCAATAAGGTTCCCGATTACTAGGAAAAGTGTGGACAGCAGAACGCCACCGATTACGAGATACAAGTCACGCGAGAGGATTGCTTCCACGAGAAGCGGACCGAGACCCGGCCATCCCATTACGACCTCGACGAGCAATGAGCCACTTAACAAAGCCCCAATGCTGAAGCCAAACAAAGAAATCAGCGGATTAGCGGCTGCGGGTAACGCGTATCGATAGAGAAGCCTGTGACGCGGGATGCCGTGCCCCCGAGCCGCTAACATAAACGGTGCATCTAGCACGTCAGCGATGGCCGCTCGCACATGCCTGACAAGCAGCGGCAAAGCCGTTAGAACTAGCGCGAGAACCGGTAACGTCATGTGTAGTACAAGGTCTTGCAGCTTATGCACAAGCGAGAGACTGCTAAAGTCAACAGAGACCATCTCCCCTGTTGGGAACCATCCGCTCCGTGCTGCGAATAAAAGCAAGCCAAGAGCCAGCGAAAGTTCGGGGATCACAAGCAGCGCCGCCATCGTCCAGGAGATCAAGGAATCCGGGAAGCGTCCGAGGTACTCTGCACTTCGGACTCCGATGGGCAGGGCGAGACCCCAACTCAACAAAGTAGCCACTAGCGTCAGAAAAAATGTGTTCCGGGCACGCACCCAGAGGAGCGGCCTAACGGGACTGTTATAGGAAAAGGAGTAACCGAGATCCCCCTGGATAACGGAATCGATCCATCTCAGGTAACGCAAGGGGAGTGGCCGATCGAGCTGATATCGCGCGCGCAGAGCTGAGATCGTCTCGGGGGCTATTTGGGTATTCAAACGCATCTCGTCGAAGTAATCACCAGGCGCGAGTGAGGCAAAGAGGAACGTAAGGATGGACGCTCCAAATATGAGGAAGGCTGCGTGCGCCACTCGACGTAACATGAAACGCATTAGCTAAGCTCCCAGCATCCGCGAAGTTATGATCGATTGCGGGGTCGCTGCCACCAGACGGCGTGTGGCTTCGTGTTCTGGAGAATCCAGGAGCTTCTGTGGGTCACCCCGTTCGACGATCCGGCCGCGATTCATAACCGCGATTTCATCGGCAATGTGGGCGGCCATTGCCAGATCATGGGTGATAAAGAGGTATGTTAGTGCGAACGACGATTGCAACTCTAGCAGCAGATTGGTGATCCGCGCCTGCGCGGAGCAATCGAGGGCCGACAACGCTTCATCCAGAATCAAAATTTTCGGCTCAAGCGACAACGCACGCGCTATAGCCAACCTTTGCTTTTGTCCACCGCTGAACTCGCCCACTCTGCGGCTGGCCATCTCCGCTGAGAGGCCAACGCGCTCCAGCAACGCGAACCCCTGTTCGCGCGTTTGGCGCCCCTTCCAGCGTCGCTGCAGAACGAGTGGCTCCGTCACTATTTCGAACGCGGTGAACCGCGGATTCAGCGAACTCGCGGGGTCTTGAAAAATGAGTTGAATTTGTGGACGAACGGCGCGCATTTGGTTCTCGGCCAGCGTTGCAATATCGCGTCCTCCAAACCAGATTTTTCCTGAACTCGGCCGCTCGAGACACGCGAGGCACAGTGCAAGCGTGCTCTTCCCCGAGCCTGATTCGCCAACCAGCGCAAGCGTACTTCGCGGGGCAATGGAGAGCGAGACTCCGTTGAGCGCGTGGACGATGTGTCCAGAGCTCAGGATCCGTCTGTGCCGGTAATATTTGCTAACAGATTCGACCCGGATAAGCGGTTGCATAAATTCGGACGACACAACGGCTCAGCGGCCAAACTTGAAACACGAAACCACGTGTTCGTTGGCTGGCGATACCGCCACCGGCTCGCGCGTTCTGCAATACTCGAAGCGATCTTCGCACCTTGGCTCGAATCGGCAGCCCAGGGATAGCAAATCGAGGTTGGGTGCATCTCCTGAGATTACGGGCAGCTTTGTTTTCCGGCTGGCTGCGGTGGCCCCAAAAGAGGGTGGCAGACATCCCAATAAGACTCGTGTGTAGGGGTGGAGAGAATGGAAAAGCACATTCTCAGCAGGGCCAAATTCTGCGATCCTGCCCGCGTAAAGGACGAGAACCCGATCAGCCAAGCCCGCCAGCAGCGAGGGATTATGCGTAATGAAAATGATGGCTACGCCGAATCTTCGCCTAACGTTTTCAAACACCGAAAGAATCTCTCGTTGCGTTGCTGGGTCGAGCGATGCGGTGGGCTCATCCGCAATCAATAGGGGAGGACCACAGGCGATAGCCTGTGCGATGAGGACTCGCTGGCGCTGTCCCCCACTCAATTGATGGGGATAGGAGGATGAAATCCTGTCGGTTTCTGTGGGAAACAGAGCTGCGAGAACCTGTTGCAACTTTTCACGCCTTGCTTTCCTACTCAGGTGGTCGTGGGCGGCCAGAACCTCGTCGACCTGATCGCTGACGCGCATCGTCGGATGGAGCGCCACGGAAGGCTCTTGATTAATGAGCGCGATGCGTCTGCCACGAAGGCTCTCAAGTTCTCGAGGTTCCGCCTGAAGAACGTCCTGGCCCCGGAATGTGATGCTGCCATGTTGGATTTTTCCGTTCGATGGAAGAAGACGTAGAAGTGAGGCGGCAAGAGTAGTCTTCCCTGATCCTGATTCTCCGAGCACGCCCAGAATTTCGCCGGACCTGACGTCAAAACTGACGTCCACGATTACGGAAGAGGGCACACTTGCACGCGATAAATACGCGACGTGAAGATTCCGCACTTCCAGAACGGGCTCAAAATTCCCTGCCCCCATCGGAAAGTGTCTCGATAAAGCCATTCAATCCCGCTTCAGGCTAGCTCGCAAGTGGGAGGGCGTAACTGCCCGGCTTTCTTCGGGAAGGAAACGATTGATGGCTGTAATCAGTTGCTTGCCGACTTCGGATTTCTGAATGAAAGTGCCGTCGCCAAATAGACGAGCCAGAAGATTGGCCTCCTGCGGCGTGTAGTAGCTGCTGATAAGGATGACCTTTGTCGCAGGCGCAACGCGGCTTATCTCGTAAGCTGCTTCTATGCCATTCATTTCTGGCATGACGATATCCAGCACGGCTACTTGCGGTTTTTCTTTTCGGACGCGCTCGAGCGCCAACTTGCCGTTTTCGGCTTCGTAGATGTGCCAATGGCGATGTTCGCCTAGGAGCGACCGCAATGTGCTCCGAACAAGCGGTTGGTCATCGACTACAAGGATTTTCGCCGGTATTGGCATAGGATGCGGCTGCGCTTCTTGTCTTAGTCATTCTTTCGGCCTGTTGATTAATGTTCGGTAGGACGATATCGGGCTCGAGCTTCCGAACTTTTGTAGCAGCTTCTTTGCCACATCGGGCCTCACCGCAGATTTCGAAAGAGTGCCACGTTTTTTGGGTGACAGAATTGTCGTCGGCGATAAGTATTTTGGCTGGCATTCTGCGCTTCGACGAGCTGCCAGCTACCCGGATGGCCGGGGAACCTCCCGGTGCGGACGCTTATATCTTTCTCGTAGATTTTTGTCTGTGCAATAAGGGAAACACCGTAGACAAAATCACCTCAAGCCTTGCAAAAACGGCTCCCGTCACCAACCTGAACGGCGGAAAAAGCTGAGATCGAAGTTCACGACGCCGATCATCTCTACAGAGAGCTTCGTATCGACAATGCTTTAGAGGGTGAGCAAGGCCAAAAGGTGAAATTGAAAGAGCACGCGGACGTGGACGTGTTGAGGCCGACC
>Ga0307475_10001562_pt1 | contig 13622 bp, 8 predicted proteins | sample atmos_gasesECM1C_FD_203317 | JGI IMG/M metagenome (GOLD analysis project Ga0307475, IMG submission 203317) | Hardwood forest soil microbial communities from Morgan-Monroe State Forest, Indiana, United States - atmos_gasesECM1C_515 | ecosystem: Environmental > Terrestrial > Soil > Temperate... | reverse complement strand
GGATGTGATCGTCGAGCACCTTGTTGAAGGTGACGTGATCGCTTTCCACGGAGTTCACGTAGCCGTGTACACACATGGGGATTTTATGGACAGCACCCCTGAACAGGGACCGGGCCGTATGCAGTACCGAACGGGAGATCAGTGGTACGCTGGTCCGGTGCGAGTCCTACGGTGGAGGAAATAAGGGACAAGCTTCGCACCCGACCGAAAGCTCAGCGTGAACCCTTGGAAGACAAGCCCGCGACAGCTATGTCCATTGAGGACCTTTTTTGGCCCGACCTTGACATGTCTCTGCGTGGTACTACGCTTCGTTTAGTGAAAGCGCCTCCATGTCGGTAAGATTTCTACTCGTTGCCTGCTTGGCGTTGGCCTACGCTCCCTGTTCGGCCAATGGCCAATGCATCCCAAAGCGGGATTCAGCTAGGCAAGAAATTTTTTCCTCAATAAAGAACCTCCAGGCTCAAGGCGTAAATGTTGGTCCCGCCGGAATAGAGCTGTCCCTCGAAGAACGGGGCGACCGCGTTATTGCGACTTTTCGGGACTACGCAGGAAGCTCAAATCCCATAGAAACCACGAAACTCCAAGGTACGCTTGAAGAGTCTGGAAGTGAGTGCAAGATCTCTTTGTTTGGGCGCAACCGTCACGGGAAAATGGAAATCCGCGGCACGATTGGAATCGCAGATTTTCAAGGGACTGTTATCCGTCAAGTCGGCAAGGACATGTTCTCGGAGAGAGTAGCCCTCAGACGAAAGCTAGCAGAAACGGATGTTCGAATCGGGATGTCGTCTGACGGGGCGCCCTCCACTTGCGCCAGCACCTTTCCTGCCAGACCAAGCGATTGTTGTTGAAACATCGCCATTAAACTCATTGAACGAGGTTTCCGGCGAACAAACGGCGCAAGCTGGTGAGAACGCCTGCTTTCGCCAATTACGACGCGGCTTCTTGGGTAGCGGTATACTTACGCTCCCAATGCCCCAGACACGAACCCGAGTTTAAGCCGGAAAAAGAAAGGAGAATCAAAAATGAGCAAGTTCGGAAAGTATTTTCTTCTCGCGACAGGTTTCGCGCTCCTTGCGACTTTTGCCCGCATTCCAGGGGCCATCATCAACGTTCATGCCCACGATCGCGGCTGTAGCGTTGCCAGCCTCAAAGGGACCTATGCCGTCCGCAGGACGGGCGTGAACAATGTCGTGGGTGGCCCTATCGCCGAGATTGGCATCCGCGTCTTTAACGGAGACGGGACGCGCGGCCTCATTCGCTCGACCAGAAGCACCAACGGTGAAATCCAAGACTGGACCGATATCCCGCCGAGCGGAAGCTACACGGTCGATCCGGATTGTACCGGGTCGTTCTTCACTGCGGATGGTACAAAAAACAACAACCTCATCGTCCTTGACGGAGGCAAGAGATTCTTCTTGCTCAGCGTGGCGCCGGAAACGATTACCACAGAAGAGGGGAACAGGCTCGAGGTGGAGGACTAACGGGGTGTTGGGTCAGGAATATGCCGGAATGTGCTGGGCCGCTCGCAAATTCCGGTCGACAGCGTTACTCCACCTCGAAGAGAACCTTCCGATGCCCCAAGCCACTCCACACGTTAGGCCGCTGGCGAGCTCCGTCAGCACGCAGGCGGCCCCCCTGTACCCACCGAATTTCGAACTCATTAGCTCTGATGCGAATTGGAGCGACAGCTGGACGCACATTGTGGCTGGGAAGTTCTTTGGCGACGATTTCAGTGGGCTCTTCTTCTACGCGCAAAGCAGTGGCGTGGGTGAGTTTTGGAGGACGAACGGTCAGGGCGAGATCGAGTTCGTGGCGCGCGCAGGGGACTTTCCGACCAGGTGGACACACATCATCGCGGGTGCTTTCTATCGACCGGACAGAACCGGCTTGCTTTGTTACGACCAACATTCAGGTTTGGCCGTACTCTACGACGTGAGCGATGATGGTCGGCTCGTTTCCAAACGCGAGCACGGCGGCTGGCGTCCGTCATGGACTCACCTCACCACCATTCGAATTCCGGATGACGGGCAGGACCACAATTCAGACTTCGCGGGGCTGCTGCTCTACGATCGAGGTGCAGGGCATGGGGAGATCTTTCGCTGTAAAGGCGCCGGCGAAATTGAACTCATCATCATGGAAGACGGCTGGCGAAAAAGTTGGACACACGTTGTCGCTGACGCCAACTCTGGCGCGAATGTACTCTTCTACGAAGCAGCTACCGGCCACGGCGAAGTCTACGCCGTCAACTGGTATGCGCGGACCGGGCCCCGAGATCATCGAGCAGAGGGATTCAGCTTTGATGATCAGAACGCTACAACAGAAGGATTGCCGGCTGCCGATCTGATCATTCCCGGAAACTTCGGATGGGAGAACACAGGATTTCTGTTTTATCGCGCGGGCGGTCTCGTCAACAAACCTGATCGGCCGAGCGTCGTGGCTCAGGGCAGCGGCGGTGGACAGGGAACCTTTATCTTCCATCGCGCAGCAGATGGTGGGAATCCCGGTGCGTTGGTGGAATCAGGCGAGAAGTACTCCGGCTGGAATGAGAATTGGACCATCATCGTGCCAGGTAAGTTCTGGGAATCTGACCCAGAGTACGTAAGGTTCCAAAACGGATTTACCGATCTGCTGTTTTACGACCAGGCGAGGCGCATCGGCGAGTTCTACCTGCATGAGCCCTACAAGCCCTACCAAAAAACCACGGAAGACGCTCCACTGGAGGGTTACGCCAAGCCGGAAAGTGTCGCTCCCGGAGACACGATAAATTTCTACGTCAACAGCGGTGTTGGGCCATTTGCATTGAATATCTATCGACAGGAACTAGAGGAAACCTTTGTGGGTGCCATTGCTGTCCGAGAGCTTTCACAACCCTTGCCGATCGGCCGGATGGATTATCGAGACGGCCCGTCGTGGCCTCCAGTGGGCGAGGTGGTGATACCACCAGACTGGCCGAGTGGTTTGTACTACGCACGGACAGACGCCGCCGGCGGACAGACGTTGAGGATCCCGTTCGTTGTGCGCGCAGCGCAACCGAGTAGTCAGTCGAGTATCGTCCTGGTGATTCCTGACGTCACGTGCGAAGCCTACAATTTTTGGGGTGGCCGCAGCCTGTATGGTTTTACCTCGACAGCGGCGCTTCCGAATTCCGCTGAAGTGTGGTCGTTTGGCCCATCTTTAGATCCCTTGCCGCGACACCAACTGCCTCGCGCCTTTCAGGTTGCCTTTGGTCGGCCTCACCGCGAGAGCCCGCACAATCTGGGTGGGCACAAATGGCAGCGCTGGCAGGTGCCTTTTATTCAGTGGCTGGCACGGCAGGGAATTGCGGTGGAACTGTGCACGGCCACGGACCTGCACAAGGCGGAAGCCAACCACGTCCAGTTACTCGGGAACTATATGTTGATGGTGGCGGTGGGTCATCATGAGTACTGGTCAAAGGAAATGCGCGATCAAGTGGAGACATTCGTGTCAGCCGGGGGCAATGCAGCCTTCTTTGCCGGCAATACCTGCTGGTTCCAGGTGCGCTTCGACCTGAACACTTCGCGCGTTATTTGCTACAAGGACAAAACTTTCGATCCGTATTGGCCGCTCTTCAAGGATTTGACAACCTACAACTGGTGGGCTGACCCGGTCTCTCGTCCCGAGACCTCGTTGACGGGGATTAGCTGGCTCGACGCCACAGATGGCGTTGGAGAATTCACTGTGCGCCCAGAATCTGCGAATCACTGGATATTCGAGGGCGTCGACGTCAGTACCCCGTTTGGGGCGGCCACGCTGGTCGAAAGCGAGACGGACGGCCAACAGCCACGCGGCTCGCAGGGGCACGATAACGGAGTGCACTCGCCTTCCAGTTTCGTCCTTCTGGCGGAGGAACGCTCTTTGACTGACCACGTTCCCAATTCCGCCACCATAGGAATCTTTTCTAGCGGTTCCGGCCAGGTCTTTACGGCGGCAACACAAGGCTGGGTTAACGGGCTGAGCGCAAGTGGCGATATCGCGGATCGGACCGCCGTTGATACGATTACTTTGAACGTGTTGAATAATCTCTCCTAGACGCACTCATGGGCGATAGAGGAGGCACTCATGGGATGGACTTACGTTGGGGATATTACGACCGGGCTGGGCCAAGTTCCTGGCGCGGCGTCGACACCGATCGGTTACGTGTTCGATGCGCGAGGGACGGAGCACATCACGTATATGGCTCTGGATTTCTCGTTGTGGGAGTTGACGCGCAGCGCCGAGCTTTGGACAGCGACCAATCTACTCGCGGCTGTTGGGCTACCGGCACTGGACGATCCTGGGAATCCGTCGCTGCGTTACCGAGACGCGGGCCCTAATGCTTACGTGTTTCCCTCACAGGGCCCTCGGCATGTCGCCTACGTTACGAACGATGGTTACGTGCACGAGCTATGGCACGACGGCACGACATGGAATCACAATCCTTTGTCTTCGTCTGTGGGAGGGCCTCTGGCGGTGGTAGCCCGACCGGCCGCATATCCCTTTAATTCCCAGAACACTCAGCATATCCACTATGCCGGAGCGTCCGATCGTCATATTAATGAACTGTGGTGGGACAACGACGGATGGCATCACCGCGACCTCACGCATGATGTGGGAGGGCCTCCGGCTGCGGGAGACTCGGGGGCACTAGCCGGATACGCCGTCGATCTGTACCACAACCACTACGTTGATTATGTCGGATGGGACCAACACATCCACGAGCTGCGCTGGAGCAATGGAAGCTGGGGTCACGCCGATCTCAGCGAGTTAAGCGGCGCGAGCGCAGACGTTCATCTGCCAGTTCCTCCAGGGGGCATATCCGCGTTCTTTTTTGCGCCTACCGGTACGCGTCACGTGTACTACTATGGCGCCGATCACCATATTCACGAGCTGATGGCAAGCGGTGGAGGTTGGTCGCACAATGACTTGACCGTCGCGACAGGCACGTGGGCCGAAACAGCGGAGCTCGGGGGACTTGCGGGGTACCCAGCCAGCCAACAAGGGACGCGACATGTCGTGTTTACGGGAGGGGCCGCCTCACTGATTGAGTTGTGGTGGTTCCAGAGTTCCTGGGCACATACCGACCTAAGATCGGCAAGTGGTGCCCCAGAGATCCGTTTGGTGCCACTCGGTGGATACGCGCGCACGGACGACAGCACGCAGCATGTGTTCTTTCATGGATCTCCTTCGCCTCACCTTAACGAATTGGTTTGGCGCCGAAGTAGGTGGCAGCACGATATCGTGATTCCTCACCCGGTCAACGCCTGAAAGCCGAGATCTTGATCTCGACCACACGATCTCCAGCCTAATTTAATTTTTGGTAATTATACGAGATATACTACTCTTCTCCAGTAAAATCTTCCTCACTCCCCAAAAGTACGCCCGCGGGAAGCTTAAATCTCCAATGGCGCTTGCCGCCGATTGCTGGCGGATTACGGGAAGACCGGAAGTAGCGCAGACACAGCGCAATTCGCCGTCTTTTTCTTTGAGGTTATTGGAGTCTTTCGGAAAAAAACTAGTGTCGACTCTACTGCTCGAAGTCTCCCGCTGCCTTAGTGTTGTGCGGAGTAATTGTCTCGCTCCATTTCAAGGCCGAATTCGGGAGGCCCCTAGATGTTGAACGCGCCACTCCCAAACTGGCTCGCGCCACGATAACTGTCGAGAACAGGGATTATCACCAGCTATCTCAGTCTGAGAACGGCAGTAGGAGCGGATTTCCACAAATATTCGACACACCGCCGGATGGATCGCTGCGTCGACCTCGGCTGACCATCGCCCCCAGGAGAGCTACCAAGTTTTCCTGATTGGATGGGCTTCGGTGTTGAAAACCACCTTCGTCAAATCGAGCGTGTCGGGTTGAGCAAACAGCAGGTAGAGATACTTCAACGTTTCAGCAAGAAAGAAACTCTCCATTTTGTCCGCCTTTGTCTTCTCTTCCACATCGCTTAACGCTGCATAGGCCACATCGGTTTTGCAGTATTTCTCAATGCCATTGAAGAATGTCTGGCTCATATCGAGGTAGCGCCGGTCCTTGGTGAAGTGGTAGAGGTAATACGCCGACTCGATAATCTCCGGACGAAGCCCATATCCGTTTTCGACAATTTTCATGTTGGAGTAATTCAACACTTCCGGTTCAATTCCCCATTTCGTCCACATCCTGTAGCAGGATTCTTCCAAGCTCTTGGCACGATCCAGGTCACCGGATAAGGCAAGCTCGCCAGGGAAGAAAGCGTCCAGCGCGCCAAAATAAGTGCCCACATGCTTTCCGCTATTCATGTTAGCTTGCCCGTACCAAAATCCAGAAACGGCATCGTTTGCAAGATACTGGTTCACCGCCTTGATGCTCGATTTCCACATTCGCTCGCAATCTTTATCATCAAACAGGAGTGAGCCCTTCAGCAGATACTCGTATTAGGAATCGATACCCCCACCGATGTGGCTGGTTTCGTCCGTCCACGCGCCGGTTCTGATGTTGATCCCGGAGCCAACGAGTCCGATGGGAGACCGCCGATTGTATAGTTCAACCAGCGCGTGTTTTGCCTTGTCGTAATAGATCGGTTTTCCCACCAGCTTGCTGAGCGTCCCGAACTCAATCAGAAGGGTGCCGACCTCAGCAGGATTGGTTTCTTCGCCGCTAACCGCACCGGTCTTGAGATTCACATTTACATAGGGCATGCCCGTCGGAGAGTTGAACACCGGCAACAAGCGGTTTCCCAAATCCTCAGCCAGCGCCAACAAACGCTTGTCGTCAGTGAGTTGATAACTGCTGAGCAAACCGCCAAGCATTCGGATACTGATCTCGAAGTTCTTGACGGAAATATCCTGGTCAAATGACAAATTCTTTGCGATGAACTCCCTCGTCTTCGCAGCTTCGTCGTCCAGTCCCATCAAGATCATCGTATCCAGCGCATCGACGGGCGTCACGTAAAGTGAAGCGCCGTACCAATCACGATAGCTCTTGCTTAACGGTTTGAGTTCATCATGTCCCCATGCGTACTGCTTGTACCCATTCCAGGCGTGCAGGAACTCTTGTCGCACGCGATTTGCCATCTCGGTCTGTTCCCTGGTGGTGACTTCGGTAGATTTCTGCGACTGAGAAGGGTTCCCGATTGCGAATTCCGGATAAATCGAGGATGCTGAAAAGCCCACCGTCTTCTCGGGTTTGAACACGTCAGATGCCTCTCGTGGACTGATCGGCAGAATGACCGCGCCAAGGACAAAGACCAGCGCCGTGACGCGAGCTCGTTGGTTGTTGACTAAAGCTTTCACGGGAATCGCCAATATATTTTCACATGTTCGTTTGATGGGAAATGTCAATTTGCCAAAGGATTTTGCTCAGAGCGTAGTTAACGAGGTAATCGGAGGTAGGGTATTTTCCAAAATAGGTGTTGTGAACAATCCGGCCAGGTACCACCATCTGGCCCGGTGATACTCCCTTGGGGCGACCACCCCGCCGGGCTGCAATCGAAATAGGGGTCCCAAAGTCCGCTCGGGATGCGTCGGTCCAACTCGGTGCGCGGCGCCCGAGAACAGTATCCTGGTTTTGTTGCATTCGTCACCAGCAAGTCGTTTAGTCACGGACCACAACTGCCCCGAAACCGCTGGAAATGGGCTTGTTTTGTTGCATTTCTCCTCCGACACGCCCGCGCGCCGTTCCCGTCCGTATCGCAGTGCTCAAACTTGCCACGCCGATCTCCGAGCGAATCGCGTGCGAGTCGAGGGCCACGTGCCGTTGAGAGTGCCTGGCCGCATAGAATTCGCGAATGTTGAAGGGATTGGTGCTTAGCGGGTGACGTGAGCTGAAAACGCGAATGTGCATCACTGACGAAGCCCAGGTCCGCCCTGCGAAAAGTTGGGTCCAACTTGGGTCCAAAACTCTGCTTGGTGGGCCTAAAAACGGACTATCGAAGCAGTAAGGGCAGCAGACTCAACGGGACTTTGGCGGAAGCGTGTGGGAGTCGAAATCACAGTGAATCTTCAAATCGACCGTGTCTGTGCGGCGTTGCGGATTCCCGCACTTCTCCAATCATTACTGAATATTACTGCGCTAGGGGTGGGGGATCGAAAATTCTACTAAACTACCAAAATCCCCACAGATCAGCGGCGTTGCAACCGCTCCTACTGAGACAATCACTACGAATACTACAGGGGGCCATTCAGCCATGTTTCAAATCGCAGTGAAAGAACCCACACAGGTGCGCGTTGCTCTGTTGTCATGCCCAGAAGATCCCAGGGACCCCGACGTAGGGGAACCCCTGTGATAGCAGACTTATATCCAACGCATCCCGTTGTCTTTGACTTTCAGCATGCATTTTCTGGTTGTCAGAGTGGTCCCGATGCAATCTCTTTGTTCTCATATCTTAAGGAGCGGACTTGGAGTATTGCGCGAGACGACTAGCATCAAATGGTTCTTGGCTCGGCTAAGTGCAACGTAGAGCAAACACCTTGCGTCGTCCCTGTCCGGGAAATTCTTGGCGTCGCAAGGCATCACGATGACGCTGTCGCACTCCAGACCCTTGGCCTTGTGGATCGTGCTGATAGCTTTCTCAGCGGGCTTTGGATGGGAATAAATCCGGCGATGCGTAATCTCCGCAAACCCATCGTCTGCGGTTTCGAAATCGCCAAGGTGGGTCGCTTCCCAAAATTCTTTTCCGCAGTCAATTTTGACATCCTTAAAATTACTGTCTGTGGTGGCGAGATGTGAAAGGCGGCGGAGCACCTTGGCAATGCCACAGTGATTAGGCTCGGCTACAAGAAATCGCGCAAGCTCCTGAATGGTTGCGGGTTTGCCCCGGCAACTTGCCGTGCAGCCTTCGCGTACCTCCTTCTCGAATCTGTTACCGAATGCCGAGGGACTGAACCCCCTGCCTACATCGCTCATGAACGCGACGATGGCAGCCGCTAGGGCAGCGCAATCCCCCTTTGCTCCGACAAGCACATCTACGAGCTTTTCGAGTCCGTCGCGGCTGTGACCTTCCCAGAGCGGAATGCGACGGTTAAAGAATCCCTGGAAGGACCTTGCGGTCTCATTGTAACGCGTTAGTATCAGAAGGGATGCTTGCCCTTTTTCAAAGATATCTATCTGCCGTCTGTCCTGCTGCGAAAGTTGATATTCAAACATTCTCTGCGACTGGTTTTCAGCAAAGGCGACACTGACACTGGGTGGCAGCCCATTACGGAGGTCGATGGCACCACCGGTTTTCAGCGCGGTGCGCGCGGCCAAGGTCCACTGCCCCAGCTGGGGACATCCGCGCGTCCATCGATGCGGGAAATCCAGTTGCTCAAATGCCTGGGCCTTTCGCGTGAGCCCGTCCCAATCGCAGGGGACACACGAGCCGCCGCGTGCTCTTTCCTTGAATATTTTCTGCATCGGATCGCCGAATATTCGGAGCCTTGCACCCTTGGCCTGAAGCGCCATAACGATGGAATGCTGTTCGCCGCTTGAATCCTGATGCTCGTCGCAGATAACGACGCGGTAGCGTTCGGCCAGCGACGCCACAATCATGGGATAGCGGTGCAGAAGTGCAGCGACGCTGCAAGCGAGGGTCGCATACCCATCTCGGTGCCTACGAACCCACGCAATATCGGCTGGGAGCCCCAAGCCAGTATGGTAGGCAGACGCAATGTGCGCGATCACACTGTCGATCGTTCGGATTTCGACGCGGGATCCGACACCCTTCGTACGGTCAGCAAACACCGAACAAGCAGCATGGGTATGGGTCAGAATGAGGAGCCTGTTGAAGGCTTCCGCGACGGCAATTTCCCGCGCGTAGTCAGCACCTTTGGTGGTCTTTCCACAACCGGCAGGCGCTTCCACCACCACGAGCGGAGCATCAGATCGAAGCGCGGCATAGACACTTTCGTCGCTCACGAATTCAGGTCCGGGATTTCCTCGAGATCGACAGCCTTGCGGACAGCATTGCAAAATGGCAGTAGGTCTGGCTTCAGCGTGGGCCAGATGCCGAGCGTGAAGACCTTGCGGGCAAGTTCCCTGCCGCCCGTGCTTGTCTTGAACCACGTCTGGCCGTGGGATTGATATTGCTTCTTCTCCTGTGCCTTACCCTGTGGAATCGTTCCCAATGCGGCCTCAAGGATGAGAGTTTTGAGTCCGGATCGGACTTTTGCCTTGATAACCTCAAAGTCCTTCTCCTGGATTGTGAGTCGATCTGCCAGCGTCCTCAGACGCATGCCTGTCTTCTCGCCCTCTGGGTCGATCAACAGCGCTTCTAGTTTGTCGTCCGGCAAAGCGCCGATGACGTTTTCCTCCGTACATCCAATTTTCCAGCGAAAGAGTAATTTGTCGAGTTTCTGCGAGAGATTCTGCCAGCGTGTGGGGTACTGTCCTTCATCGTCAGCGAATCCGCCGAAGCGGAGACCTCCACCGGCAAGCGCTTCAAGAAGACCAAGCGTGGTTGCGTGTCCGCCTCCATCGGTCACATGCACTCCGTGCTTCCGCAGAGAAGATCCGACTGCCTTTTCGAGAAGAGCGATGACAAAACCGAATTCAGTCGAGCCCTCGGCGACTACCGTAAGGCGCGAAAGGAATGCTTCCGGATCGCTTTTATGATGTCTGGCGATCTCCGCTGACGCAAACTGACCAATCTTGCCCGCATGGTCGATGTACCATAAGCTTGCGCCGGCCGCGGCGGAAATGGCCGAAGGGCTATGCGTCGTCACGAACACCTGCGATTTACCGTCCAGCAAATTTCCTATCAAGATTCGTTGCCGATAGGGCTCAAGGCCGCGTTCGACTTCGTCAACGAGTGTGATGGGAGCTTCGCCCTGGTTTTGTTCGGCAATGGCAAGAGCCGCGAAACGTCTTGTCCCTGCTCCCCAGGTCGCGAGCGGCAGTTCCACTCCTTCGCGCTTCGCCGTGAGTCCGATCAATGCCGTGATGGACAGCCCCTGCCCACCCGTGATCGCCAGATCTAGCCTGTCGGGCAAGTTCTTCGTCTTAAAAACTTGATCGAGGGCTTTCAGCGCTTGCTTCGCATCATCTGTGAGTTGTTCCGCCACGTCGCTTTTCGCGAGTTCGCTTGCCAGCCGGGACCGTAATGCCTTATCGGAGAGCAAGCGGTCGAGGGCCGAACCCTGCACCAGACGCAGGTCGCGATCGTTGCGGTCATCGCCGCTGAGGCGCACAAGACCGATCCTGCGGCGCAGGCCGACTGATAAGTTGTCGGCACCGCCGTCCGGCTGCACGATTTCGTAAGCCAGTTCCAGATCTTCCGTTCCGCGTACCCGAAGGCGATAAACCGGTTCGCCTTTAAATCCATCACCGCTTTCGATGCTGGGCACCACAGCGTCGGTCCCGTTCCAGGCCCAAGGCCAGGAAACCTTGGTCTGCTTGTTGATACCGATCTCAGAGGGAAGCGATACGATCGCCTCGATGACGAAGCCCGCTTGGATAGCTCGGTCGTGGTAGTCGGTATCGGCAAGGGTTGGTGGATTCGTAGGGCTGAGCAGAAGCGCGATAGCGTCCAGAATTGTTGTCTTTCCAACATCCCCTCCACCTAAGATGAGATTGACACCTTTGGCTGGATACCAGGATAGGTTCTCGATGCAGCGGAATCGCTCGATGGCCAGATGATGAATGATCGGTGCGCTCATTTCGTCCGTGATATTAAGCGTACTCTGAAGCTAATTTCGCTCCTCTATTAGTTGTCTCAGCATATGTCAGCGTAGAGTACTCCATCTTCAAGTCGAGGAGTTAGCGACTCTACCCCGCTGTCTCGATCTTCTCTTAAGGAGCCCACCCAAAGCCGTTCTATTTACTTCGTTGCACCACACTTATCGAGGCCACTATCATTATAGGAAGAACATCGCCGACGATTGTGAGCCAGTCCAAAAGGAATAGCGTTCTCGATCGCGAAAGCACCTAAAATGATTGAAGCGAATATCAAATCGGCCCCACTACGACAAATTCGGAAGGCAGCCAGACAACGATTTCGGATTGTCGACCAAGATCAACCAAGGTCAACCAAGATGCCTCGAACCATCGTGCCTCCTCCGCAGTCTGCCCGGATAATGCAACGGTATGTAGGCGGTGAAAGCATCAGGCAGATCGCCCGTGAAGAACAACGAGACCGTGCGACGGTTACAAAAATCGTTCGGTCCGGCGAGATGCAGGCTTTTGTTCAGAAGATGAGAGAGAGACTCTACGGCCTTGCATTTGACGCTATGAACGCTGTCGAGCACTCCTTACAACGACAAAACGATGCCCGGTTAGGCTATCGGATACTGACCGACATCGGAATCGTTCCATCAGAAAGAGAACGATGTTCAATCGCCACACAACCTCCGAGTATCGACAAATCAACAATGACGCCTCTCGAACGAGCTATCGCAGAGAACGAAGACGGGAGCATAAACCGAGTCGCCTACGGAGCGGCTTGTGTGATTGAGGAGAGCAGAAGGGTGTTCGGTACCGAGTTACCCACAGCCGAAGAATATAGGCACAGCTGTCGGGTTGCTAAGGTCGCAGATGAAATCACAAACGGTCGCTTTGCTCGCATCAGCCTGACCGACGGAGCTGAAGAGAGACGGATCCGCGAGTCAGCCGAGAAAATCGTTAGGCGTGAAGATGCCAAAAAGAGTCTGCCGCTGCGTCGTGAGCGGCGAGAGCTTCCACACGCACAGAGCACGAGAGCAACCCGCAAAGTCAGTCGGAGAAGTTAACGTCCCTCGGAATCCCGCCTCCGGTGCTATACCATCGGCAGAACCCTACCGCAGATATTCCACGCATATCCTCGGGCTGCGTTGGGCCTTGAGGGCGCCAAATCGGCCGAGCCCCACGCCAGCGAGTCGCCTAACCATGAAATATCGGCGTTGTAATTCAGCACAGGTTGGTCTCATTGCCAATCCAGATTGCTGACATTCGCTACCACCGGAGGCTCGTCATCGATCGGCTACAGAGAACGTTACCCGAGATTCGGGTTCCATTGCCGTTCCATTGTCGCAAACTCCATCGCTAGGCTTCGACTGAAGTCCGTGGGCGAGAGAGTCTGGTTTTCGCGAGGGATCTTGAATCTCATAGCCCCATTCCGAATCAATGCCACCTGAGCGATGAGCAAGGGCCAGTCGATCAGCTCGGCGCGAGGGCGCAACGTCTTCCAATGAAATGTGTCTCTTCGGAGTAGATCGATGCGTGTGGAATATCCGAGTTCCAATTCGCGCAGAGCGGAGAATCCGTCGCGGCGGTTGAGCTGGTGAAATCTCCTGCGCGCTGCTTCGTTCTTATAGACTGCAGGAAGAAGCCCAAGTACCACAAAGTCCGGTTTAGTCGCTGCGGCCGTCAGGGTCAATGCAAAGCGGCGATTGTATTCGCCCTTGGCAAGGAATGATCCGAGCTCCGCGGCTGTGTCATTGGATGCGGCGATTAAAAGCAACATTGGGAGCGTGCGGACAAGCTCTTGCACTTCAACGCGGTGATTCCAGTTGAAAAATGCGCTCCCGCCCGTATAAACGATCACCGCGCCCTCGCCTGTAATGCGGAGCGAGCTTCGTTGCGTCAATGCGCTAAATACGGAAGCGATAACGAACTGCTGCAGCGTTCCCTGGTATTCATTCTCCGCTTGAACGTTTGAACGCGAGAAAAGTCGACTCACCGCCTCCCTAAGAATCTC
>Ga0307475_10001561_pt1 | contig 13623 bp, 21 predicted proteins | sample atmos_gasesECM1C_FD_203317 | JGI IMG/M metagenome (GOLD analysis project Ga0307475, IMG submission 203317) | Hardwood forest soil microbial communities from Morgan-Monroe State Forest, Indiana, United States - atmos_gasesECM1C_515 | ecosystem: Environmental > Terrestrial > Soil > Temperate... | reverse complement strand
GCTGCGGCCAAGGCCTCCACCAAGAAACCTGCGGCCCAAAAGGCCCAGAGCAAGACAAAGACCAAGGCCAAGAAGGAAGCTGCCTAATGGGTCAGAAAGTCAATCCGACCGGACTGCGCCTCGGCGTCAACCGTACCTGGGACTCGCGCTGGTATGCGGGCAAGAAGGAATACGGAAAGCTGCTGCAGGAGGACATCAAGATCCGCGAATATCTCAGCGACAAGCTGAAGGCCGCAGGTGTCTCCCGCATCGTGATCGAGCGCCCGCACAAGAAGTGCCGCGTCACCATCCATTCGGCCCGTCCGGGTGTGGTGATCGGCAAGAAGGGCGCCGATATCGAGAAGCTCAAGAGCGATGTTCAGAAGTTCACCGCCGACGAGGTGCACCTGAACATCGTGGAAATCAGGAAGCCCGAAATCGACGCCAAGCTCGTGGCGGAAAACATCGCCCAGCAACTGGAACGCCGCGTCGCCTTCCGCCGCGTGATGAAGCGCGCGGTGCAGACCGCCATGCGGCTGGGCGCGCTCGGCATCCGCATCACCTGCGCGGGCCGCCTGGGCGGCGCGGAAATCGCCCGCGTGGAATGGTACCGCGAAGGCCGGGTCCCACTGCACACGCTGCGCGCCGACATCGATTACGGCATCGCCACCGCCTTCACCACTTACGGCACCTGCGGCGTCAAGGTTTGGATCTTCAAGGGCGAAATCATGGAGCATGATCCCTTCGCCACCGAGAAGCGTCAGGCCAGCGAGGCCGAGGCCGGCAATCGTCCGCCGCGCGAGCGTGAACGCGCGCCTGCGGCAGCGGAGTAAAGAGAAGAACCATGCTGTCACCCAAGCGCACAAAATTCCGCAAGCAGTTCAAGGGCCGCATCCATGGCCCTGCCAAGGCTGGCACCACGTTGAACTTCGGCGCCTATGGCCTGAAAGCGCTCGAGCCCGAACGCCTGAACGCACGCGAGATCGAAGCCGCCCGCCGTGCCATCACGCGCGAGATGAAGCGTGCCGGCCGCGTGTGGATCCGCATCTTCCCGGACGTACCGGTCTCCAAGAAGCCGGCCGAAGTCCGCATGGGTTCGGGCAAGGGCGCGCCGGAATTCTGGGTGGCCAAGGTCAAGCCTGGCCGCATCCTGTTCGAGATCGACGGCGTGGACTTGGCGACCGCCAAGGAAGCCATGCGTCTGGGACAGGCGAAGCTTTCGATCGCCACCAAATTCGTCACTCGCACGGGACTTTGAGGATCTGAAGATGGCAAAGAAAGCAGCTGCCAAAGCCAAGAAGCCGGCCAAAAAGGCGATCACTGCCAAAGCAGCGTCGAAGGCCGACGACTTCCGCGCCAAGAGCAGCGACGAGCTCTCCACCCAGCTTGTGGGTCTCAAGAAGGAGCAGTTCAACCTGCGCTTCCAGCGCGCCAACGGCCAGGTGGAGAATACCGGCCGCATTCGTTCCTTACGCCGCGATATCGCGCGCATCCAGACAGTTTTGACCGAGCAGCGCCGCGCTGCCCAGGCGAAGGGTTGAGAAACATGCCGAAGCGAATCCTGCAGGGCACAGTCGTCAGCGACAAGAACGCCAAGACCGTGGTGGTGAAGGTGGAACGCCGCTTCATCCATCCGGTGATGGGCAAGACCGTGCGCCGCTCCAAGAAGTATCACGCCCATGACGAGAAGGGTGAGTTCAAGATCGGCGACGTGGTCCGTATCCAGGAATGCCGGCCGCTTTCCAAGCTTAAGACCTGGGAAGTGCTGGAACGCGTCGGCAAGTAACCGGCGCTTTGAGGAGTTGAAGTCATGATTCAGATGTCCACGGAGCTCGATGTCGCCGACAATTCCGGCGCCAAGAGCGTGATGTGCATCAAGGTGCTGGGCGGCTCGCACCGCCGTTATGCCGATGTCGGCGACATCATTGTCGTGTCGGTCAAGGAAGCGATTCCGCGCGGTCGCGTCAAGAAGGGCGAAGTGCTCAAGGCCGTGGTGGTGCGCACCGCCAAGGGCGTACGCCGTCCGGACGGCAGTCTGATCCGCTTTGACGGCAATGCTGCCGTTCTGGTGAATGCGCAAGGCGAGCCGATCGGTACGCGCATCTTCGGGCCGGTTACGCGCGAGCTGCGCAACAAGAATCAGATGAAGATCATCTCGCTCGCCCCGGAGGTTCTGTGATGAGCAATATCCGCAAGGGCGACAAGGTCGTTGTCATTTCCGGCAGCGACAAGGGCAAGAAGGGCTCGGTGTTGAAGATTTTTCCGAAGGAAAGTCGGGCTCTGGTGCAGGGCGTCAACATGGTCAAGCGCCATCAGCGCCAGACCCAGAGCCAGCAGGCCGGGATCGTGACCAAGGAGTCTCCGGTCCATCTGTCGAATATCGCGCATGCCGATCCCAAGACCGGCAAGGCGACGCGCATTGGTTTCAAGACGCTGGGCGACGGCCGCCGGGTCCGCTTTGCGAAGAAGTCGGGTGAGGTCATCGATGTCTGAGGCTGGTAGCAAGAATCCGAAGGAAGCCGCCCGCGCCGACGCCAAGTCCGCAAAGGCGACCAAGCGCCGCGAGGTGAACAAGGGCACCAATGTGGCGGTGGGCGAGCATGCGCGCGAGGCCGGCTATGTGCCGCGCTTCAAGAAGCGCTACAACGACACCATCCGTCCGGCCCTGATGCAGAAGTTCGGCTACAAGAATGCGATGCAGGTGCCCAAGCTCTCCAAGGTCGTGCTGAATATCGGCGCGGGCGAGGCTGCTTCGGATGGCAAGAAAATCCAGCAAGCGGTGAACGACTTGACTGCCATCGCCGGCCAGAAGGCGGTGCAGACCCGCGCAAAGAAGGCGATCGCGACCTTCAAGATTCGCAAGGATCTGCCGATCGGCGCCAAGGTCACGCTGCGCGGTGATGTGATGTATGAATTTGTCGATCGTCTTATCACGATGGCGCTGCCGCGCGTGCGCGACTTCCGGGGCGTCAATCCCAAGTCGTTCGACGGCCGTGGCAACTACGCCATGGGCATGAAGGAACACGTCGTGTTCCTGGAAATCGACTACGACAAGACCGAGACGGTGTGGGGCATGGATATCGTGTTCAACACCACGGCCAAGACCGATGCGGAAGCCAGAGCCTTGCTGGAAGGCTTCCAGTTCCCGTTCACGAACTAAAGGCACTGACAAAATGGCAAAGATGAGTCAGATCAACCGCAATAAGAAGCGCGAAAAGCTGGTCGCGCTCTATGCCGTCAAGCGTGCTGCGCTGAAGGCCAAGGCGGATGACATGAAGTTGCCGCCCGAGGAGCGCTTTGAGGCGCGCCTCAAGCTGGCAAAGCTGCCGCGCAACTCCTCCAAGGTGCGCATCCATCACCGCTGCGAGCTTTCGGGCCGCTCTAAGGGCTATTACCGCAAGGTGAAGCTGTCGCGTATCGCGCTGCGTTCTCTTTCGAATTTCGGCCAGATCCCCGGTATGACCAAGGCGAGCTGGTAAGGAGCAACCATGATCATCGATCCGATTGGCGATCTCATTTCCCGCATCCGCAACGGTCAGTTACGCCGCAAGAGCAAGATCTCCTCGCCCAACTCACGCTTGCGCATTCGCCTGCTCAATGTGCTGCAGGAAGAGGGGTACATCCGCGGCTATGCGGAGGTGGAGGTCAAGGGCCACAAGGAGCTCGAAATCGAGCTCAAATATCATGAAGGCCAGCCGGTGATCCGCGAGTTGAAGCGCATCTCCACGCCGGGCCGTCGCGTCTATTCTTCAGTAAGGGATCTCAAGCCGCATCGCGCGGGTTTGGGCGTGTCCATCCTCTCCACGCCGCAGGGCTTGATGACGGACACCGCCGCCCGCGAAAAGAATGTCGGCGGCGAAGTCCTCTGCCAGGTGTTCTAAGGAGCGATCATGTCCCGTATCGGCAAGAAAGCGATTGCGCTGCCCAAGGGCGTCACGGCCTCGGTGGACGGCCAGACCGTCAAGGTCAAGGGTCCAAAGGGTGAGCTCAGCGTCAAGCTGGCGCCCGAAGTCACCGCTTCGGTGGATGATCGCGGCATCCATGTGGCACCGCAAAAGGAAATGGAAAGGGCGCCGCAAATGTGGGGCCTCTCGCGCACGCTCATCAACAATCTGGTGACCGGCGTTACCGCCGGCTTCACCCAGAAGCTCGAAATACAGGGCGTCGGCTATCGTGCCGCGGTGCAGGGCAAGGTTTTGAACCTGCAGCTCGGCTTCAGCCATGACGTGCCCTATGCCATTCCGCCGGGCATCACCATCACCACCGAAAAGCCCACCATGATTTCTGTATCGGGCATCGACAAGCAACTCGTCGGCCAGGTCGCTGCCGAGATTCGTTCCTGGCGTCCGCCGGAGCCCTACAAGGGCAAGGGCGTGCGCTATGAGGGCGAATATGTCCGCCGCAAGGAAGGCAAGAAGAAGTAATGACCAAGGACATCTTCAAGAAGCGCCAAGCGCGCAACCGTTTCCGCCTCGGCACGCACGGCACGCGTCCGCGTCTGTCCATCTTTCGTTCGGGCAAGCACATCTATGCCCAGGTGATCGACGACGCGCATGCGGTCACTGTTGCGTCCGCTTCGACCAACGAAACGGACAGCAAGGAAGCCAAGTCGTGGAACGTGGCGGCGGCCTCCAGCGTCGGCAAAAAGATCGCCGAGCGCACGCTCGCCAAGGGCGTCAAGCAGGTCATGTTCGACCGCGGCGGCTACATCTATCATGGGCGCGTGAAAGCGCTCGCAGACGCGGCCCGTGAAGGCGGGCTTGAGTTCTAGAGGATTCATAGTGGCAGCGTATGAACGAATCGCTGGCCCGCTCTAAAAGGTAAGGATCGATAATGGCACGCGAAGGACAGCAGCGGGATTCTAAGGAAGGCGGACGCGAGCGCGGTCGTGGCCGTGGCCGTGACAAGGAAGATCGCGACGGCGACCTGATCGACAAGCTGGTGCACATCAATCGTGTGGCCAAGGTCGTGAAGGGTGGCCGCCGCTTCGGCTTTGCTGCCCTGGTGGTGGTAGGCGACGGTAATGGGCGGGTCGGTTATGGCCATGGCAAGGCGCGCGAAGTGCCGGAAGCCATCCGCAAGGCCACCGATGACGCCAAGAAGTCGCTGATCCGCATTCCGCTCAAGGATGGCCGAACCTTGCATCATGAAGTGCGCGGTCATCACGGCGCGGGAAAGGTCCTGGTGCGTCCTGCCCCGGCCGGTACCGGCATCATCGCTGGCGGCCCGATGCGCGCGGTGTTCGAGGCCCTGGGCGTGGGCGATGTCGTGTCGAAGTCGCTGGGCACGTCCAACCCCTACAACATGGTGCGTGCCACGTTCGATGCTCTCAAGAACCAGCAGAGCCCGCGCATGGTGGCCCAGCGCCGTGGCCGCAGCGTGTCGGAAATCCTGGCCCGCCGTGAAGATCAGACGCCGGAAGCCGGCGCCTAACCGAGATTGAGAGAGAAAGTCATGGCCGAGAAGAAAGCTAAAGCCGGAAAGACGGTAACTGTGCGCCAGATCCGCAGCGCCAACCGCAAGCCGGACATTCAGGCCGCCACGTTGCGTGGCCTGGGGCTCGGCAAGATCCGCCGCACCCGCACGTTGGAAGACACTCCATCGGTGCGTGGCATGATCGATGCCGTGAGTCATCTGGTTGAGATCGTAGAAGACAAGTAGTGGGTGGCCCGCGCAAGTCCTTCGGACTGGCGGGCCATGACAGGAGATTTGGAATGAAGCTCAATCAGATCGCCAACAATCCCGGCGCCCACAAGCGCAAGGACAAGGTCGGACGCGGTTCCTCCTCCGGCCTGGGCAAGACCTCCGGCCGCGGCGTCAAGGGTGCCAAGGCGCGCACCGGCAATCAGGTGCATGGCTTTGAAGGCGGCCAGATGCCGCTGCACATGCGCATGCCCAAGCGCGGTTTCCGCAATATTTTCGCCCGCGACTTTTCAGAAGTGAACCTGAACCGGATCCAGAAGGCGATCGACGAAAAACGCTTGAGCGCAACCACAAAAATCACCGAAGACGTTCTGCGCAAGGCGGGTCTTGTCCATAAGAGCCGCGACGGGGTGCGTCTGCTGGGCAAGGGTGCGATAACCGCCAAGATCGAGATCGAGGTTGCAGGTGCGAGCGCCTCGGCCCGGCAGGCGGTGGAAAAGGCCGGCGGATCGGTTACGACCACCTTCCAGAAGAAAGTTTACAGCAACAAGAAGGGCCAGCCGGGTAAGCGCCAGACGCGCCGTGCGGAATCGGCCAAAAAGCGGGAAGCGCGCAAGGCATAAATTAAGGGGCCGGGCCCGCTCGCAAGGGCGGGGGCCTGTCCCCATATAAGATCGGCGCGTTCTTCCCAGGAGCACCTGATGGCATCTGCAGCCGAACAATTGGCAGCCAATTTCAACTTCGGTGCCATCTCCAAGGCCAAGGAGCTGCGCAGCCGCATCTTCTTCACCCTGGGCGCCCTGATCGTGGCGCGCATCGGCACCTACATCCCCATGCCCGGCATTGATCCGGCGGCTCTGGCCCAGCAGATCAATCAGTCGGGCGGTGGACTGCTCGACGTGTTCAACACGCTCGCCGGCGGCGCGGTGAACCGCATGGCGGTTTTCGCCCTGGGGATCATGCCCTACATCTCCGCCTCCATCATCATGCAGTTGATGACCACGGTGTTTCCGGAATTGGAAGCACTGAAGAAGGAAGGGGAGGCGGGCCGCAAGGTCATCAATCAATACACTCGCTATTTCACCGTCGCGCTCGCGATGATTCAGGCCTACGGCATCGCGCTAGGGCTGGAGCATTTCGGCGGCCAATCCCATATCGTGCTGCATCCGGGTTTCCTGTTCCGTATCGGCGCAGTGATCACGCTGACCGGCGGCACAATTCTATTGATGTGGATTGGCGAACAGATCACCAGCCGCGGTGTGGGCAACGGCATCTCGCTGATCATCTTCGCCGGCATCGTGGCTCGCTTTCCCCAGATCATCGGCCAGACCCTGGAACAGGCGCGCACCGGTGCCACAAGCCCGCTGCTGATCATCTTCTTCATGGTCTTCGCGGTGGCGCTGGTGGGTTTCATCGTGTTCATGGAACGCGCCCAACGGCGCTTGTTCGTTACCTATCCCAAGCGGCAAGTCGGCAACAAAATCTATGGGGGTGATTCATCGCACTTGCCGCTCAAGCTCAATGTTTCGGGCGTGATCCCACCGATCTTTGCAAGCTCCATCCTGCTGCTGCCCACGACTGCCGCGAGCTTCAATGCCCAGAATCTGCCGGGTTGGCTCCAGACGCTGGTGTCCTATCTCAGCCGCGGCCAGCCGCTCTATCTAGTGCTTTATGCCGCCCTCATCCTGTTCTTCACTTTCTTCTACACCTCGATCGTGTTCAATCCGGAGGAGACGGCAGACAATCTGAAGAAGTATGGCGGCGTTTTTCCCGGCATTCGTCCAGGTAAGAAAAGCGCCCAGTTCATTGACTACACGCTCACTCGCATCACCGTGATTGGGGCGTTCTATCTGACGTTCGTCTGCCTGATTCCCGAATTTCTGTTTTACAAATACAACCTGTCCTTCTCGCTGGGCGGCACGTCGATCCTGATCGTCGTGTCGGTGACGATGGACACGGTGGCGCAGATCCAGAGCCATCTGGTGGCGCAGCAATATGAAGGGCTTTTGAAAAAGTCACGGTTGCGGGGAGCGCGAAGGTGAATCTGGTTCTGTTCGGGCCCCCGGGGGCGGGCAAGGGCACCCAATCGAAAATTATTACTGAGACACGCGGCCTGCCGCAGCTATCCACCGGGGAGATGCTGCGGGCCGCAATCGAGGCGGGAACGCCGCTGGGCCTGGCCTGCAAGGCGCTGATGGCCAAAGGCGAGCTTGTTCCCGACGAGACGGTGATCCGGATCATCGCCGAACGCTACGACCAGCCCGATTGCGCCCATGGAGCGGTGTTCGACGGTTTTCCTCGTACCATTCCCCAGGCCGAAGCCCTGGATAGGATGCTGGCTGAGCGGGGCAAGAAGATCGACCTTGTGCTGGAACTGAAGGTCGACGACGCGGTGCTGCTGTCCCGGGTCGAGGCCCGGATCAAGGCGGGGGGCATTCTCAGGTCCGACGACACGCCGGAAACCCTGACCCACCGGCTGAACGTCTATTACAACAATACCGCCCCGCTGACCGCCTATTACCGGGGGCAGGGCAAGCTCAAGACCGTGGACGGCATGGCGCCTGTTGAGGCCGTAACAGCCCAGATTGCTGCCGTGCTGGCCGGAGGCCCGGCCTGATTGACCCATGCGACAATAAATCCCGGCCGGCAGTTGACGGGCGGGGGTGCATTCCTATAATCCGCGCCCTCGCGACAGATTTTCCTGTCATTTCCGCGTTTTCGGGGCGTTTTCGACGACCGCCCGGGCCCGGATTTGACCTGGATTTTGCCGTACACAATTAAGTCAACAAGTTCAATGGCTTAACGCCTTTCGGAGAGACCAGAGTGGCACGCATCGCCGGCGTCAATATCCCGACCCAAAAGCGAGTCGAAATCGGCCTTCGCTACATCCACGGCATCGGGCCCCACATCGCCCACCAGATCATCACCCAGCTCGGGATCGATCCCGCGCGTCGCGTCAGCGATTTGACCGAGTCCGAGGTGATCCAGATCCGCGAAATCATCGACCGCGATTATCTGGTGGAAGGCGACCTGCGCCGCGACGTGGCCATGAACATCAAGCGCCTGATGGACCTGGGTTGCTATCGCGGCCTTCGTCACCGCAAGGGCCTGCCTGTTCGCGGCCAGCGCACCCACACCAATGCCCGCACCCGCAAAGGCCCCGCCAAAGCGATCGCCGGCAAAAAGAAAGTCACGAAATAAGCCATGGCTGAAGCAGCAACCAAGGCCGCCAAGAGCGCCGGCCGCGCCCGCAAGAAAGAAAAGAAGAACGTCGTTGTCGGTGTGGCCCATGTCGCCGCCACCTTCAATAACACCATCGTCACCATCACCGACGGGCAGGGCAATGCCGTGTCCTGGTCGTCGGCCGGCATGATGGGCTTCAAGGGTTCGCGCAAGTCCACGCCCTATGCGGCGCAGATGGCCGCCGAAGATGCCGGTCGCAAGGCGGTCGAGCACGGCATGCGCACGCTTGAAGTGGAAGTTTCCGGCCCCGGTTCGGGGCGTGAGTCGGCTCTGCGCGCGCTGCAGGCTGTCGGGCTTGTCGTCACCTCGATCCGCGATGTGACACCGATCCCGCACAATGGCTGCCGCCCGCCCAAGCGCCGGCGCGTATAAAAAGTTTCGGACGCAGCACTAACCCGTCGCACGTATGGGCATGGTCCGACATGCTCGGGACACGATGAGGAAAAAATCATGTTTCAGAAGAACTGGCAGGAATTGATCAAGCCCGGCAAGCTCAAGACCGAGGCCGGTCATGATGCGGGCCGTACCGCCACCATCACCGCCGAACCGCTGGAGCGCGGCTTTGGCCTGACGCTGGGCAATTCGCTTCGTCGCGTGCTGCTCTCCTCGCTCCAGGGGGCGGCCGTCACCGCCATCTCGATCGAAGGCGTGCTGCACGAATTCTCCTCCATCCAGGGCGTGCGCGAAGACGTCACCGACATCGTTCTCAACGTGAAGATGATCGCGCTGCGCATGCATGCCGAAGGTCCCAAGCGCGTCAGCTTGCGCAGGCAAGGCCCCGGCGAGGTGAAGGCCGGTGACATCCAGACTACGGCCGATATTGAAATCCTCAATCCCGACCTGGTGCTCTGCACTCTGGACGAGAAAGTGGATTTCCGCATGGAGCTCACCATCGCCACCGGCAAGGGCTATGTTCCCGCCGATCGCAATCGTCCCGAAGATGCGCCCATCGGCCTGATCCCGGTGGATTCGCTGTTCTCGCCGGTGAAGAAGGTTTCCTACAAGGTCGAGAACACGCGCGAGGGCCAGATCCTCGACTATGACAAGCTGACCCTGACGGTCGAGACCAATGGCGCCGTCACGCCGGACAATGCGGTGGCTTATGCCGCGCGCATCCTCCAGGACCAGCTCCAGGTCTTCATCAACTTCGAGGAGCCGCGCGAGCGCGCCGCCGAGGAAGCAAAGCCCGATCTTGCCTTCAACCCCGTCCTGCTCAAGAAAGTCGACGAGCTGGAGCTGTCGGTACGTTCGGCCAACTGCCTGAAGAACGACAACATCGTCTATATCGGCGACCTGATCCAGAAGACCGAAGCGGAAATGCTGCGCACGCCGAACTTCGGCCGCAAGTCGCTGAACGAGATCAAGGCTGTCCTGGCAGAGATGGGTCTGCATCTGGGCATGGAAGTGCCGGGCTGGCCGCCGGAGAATATCGAAGATCTCGCCAAGAGGTATGAGGATCAATACTAACTGTGTCATCCCGGGCGCGGCGCAGCGTGTAACAGTGCGCCGCAGAACCGGGATCCACTGAGCAGATATAAGTTGGGCCCCGGCTCGCACATCGCCCGCACAGGTGCGGGCTCGTTGGCCGGGGTGACAGGAGATTAGGTATGCGTCACGGTAATCAAGGCCGCAAGTTCAACCGCACCGCCGCCCATCGCAAGGCGATGTGGGGCAATATGACCGCGGCGCTGATCAAGCATGAGCAGATCAAGACCACTTTGCCCAAGGCGAAAGACCTGCGTCCGGTGATCGAAAAGCTGGTGACCCTGTCGCGCCGCGGTCCTGCGGATCTGCACGCCCGCCGCCAGGCACTGGCCCAGATCAAGGATGCCGACCAGGTGACCAAGCTGTTCGACGTCATCGGTCCCCGCTACAAGGGCCGCCCGGGCGGCTATACCCGCGTGGTTAAAGCCGGCTTCCGCCATGGCGACAATGCGCCGATGGCGATCATTGAATTCGTGGACCGCGACGAGAGCGCCAAGGGCCAAAATTCCGGTCCGTTGGAAGTCGAAGCCGAGGCGTAAATCTCCGCGCTTTGCAGTGCACAACCGAATCAGGGCGGCAGCAATGCCGCCCTTTTTGTCATCCGCGCGTTTTGACCTTGATTTGGAACTTACCGAAAGGTCATGAACCATGCGCAAATACTGGATATTGCTCTCGGTGGCCATCTTGGCGGCCTGTCACAAGGACAATACGGCCTCGGGCTACGACACGTGCCAGGCGCCGGCCCAACCCAAGCTGCTTACTGTCGCTGGTCTCACCACCGACCAGAAGGCCGATGCCATGGGCATCCCGCCCTCGCAGGTTCCGCCTGATGCAGCCGGCGGGCCCGCCTTTGAGGATTATGTCGCCCGCCATAATGGCGCCGTCCAAACGGGCTATTGCGTGGATAATGAAGCCTATAAGGCCCGTGCCATGAAGGACGAAATGAGTAGCGTGGCCCGGGCGATCATGGCGACCTGCCATGAAGGGGCCGAGCCGGATACACTGGCCACGGTGCTCAAATACCGCAATTGTGCGGCCGGGAATAAATAGGAACAGACTGTCGGAAGGCTGGGCGTAATGAAGAGGATGTCGATGTCTGCGGGGCTTCTGGCCCTGGCGGCGGCTTGCATGTATGCGCTGCCCGGCTCGACCGCGGATAACAGGATGGCCCCAGGCAAGCCCGAGCCGTTGCGCGTGGCACCGCAAGGCCCGCGCGCGCTGCCAGAGGCGCCGTCTTCCATGGGCCAGGTGCAGCTCACCTTCGCGCCGGTGGTCAAGCGCGTCGCGCCTGGCGTGGTCAATGTCTATTCCAAGTCGATCGTGCAGACCCAGGTCAATCCGTTCTTCAACGATCCCCTGTTCAGCCAACTGTTCGGCACGCCGGAAATGCGCCAGCGCGTACAGCAGAGTTTGGGATCTGGTGTGATCGTGCGCGGCGACGGCCTGATCGTCACTAACAACCATGTCGTGGAAGGCGGCAATGAAATCACCGTCGCCCTGTCGGATAAGCGCGAATTCCGGGCCAAGGTGCTGTTGGCCGATCCCCGCACGGATCTGGCCGTGCTCAAGATCGACACCCATGGCGAAAACCTGCCCGTCGTGCCTTTCGCCAATTCCGATGCCGTGCAGGTTGGCGACCTGGTCTTGGCGATCGGCGATCCCTTCAATGTCGGCCAGACCGTGACCATGGGTATTGTCTCGGCCCTGGCGCGCACCCAGATTTCGGCCAGCGACTATCAATTCTTCATCCAGACCGATGCCGCCATCAATCCGGGCAATTCGGGCGGCGCGCTGGTCACCACCGACGGCAAGCTTGCAGGCATCAATACAGCCATCTATTCGCGCAGCGGCGGCTCCATCGGAATCGGTTTTGCCATTCCGGCAAATCTCGTGCGCCGGGTGGTGGAAGGCGTGGAGGGCGGGTTGAAGAATGGCGGCAAGGCCAGCGTGCAGCTTGCCTGGGTAGGCGCAAGCGGCCAGCCCGTTACCAGCGAAATCGCTGCAAGCCTGGGCCTGTCGCGGCCAGGCGGCGTTCTGATCAAGGAAGTCTATCCGGATGGCCCGCTGGGCAAGGCCGGCGTGAAGTCGGGTGAGGTCGTGCAGTCGGTGGACGGGACCGCGGTTGACGACATGCAGTCACTGAATTACCGCACCGCCACCCACCGCCCCGGCGAGACCGTGCGTATGCATGTCGCCGCGGGCAAGAGCGGACGCGATGTCGCCGTCGCGCTTGCGCTGCCGCCCGAGAATCCGCCACGCGAGGCTCAGACCATCGGCGGACGCAATCCGCTGACCGGCGCGCGGGTTGAAAATATCTCTCCCGCCACGGCAACTGAAATGCAGATGGACGTGATGTCAAAAGGCGTGGCGATCGTGGCGGTGAATTCCAGCGGTATCGCGGCCAATTATGGATTTCAGCCTGGTGACATCGTCCGCAACATCAATGGCACGCCCATAAATCGCGTGGGGGAGTTGGTCCGCCTACTTAATGCCGGCAATCATTGGGACATGGTTGTTGAGCGGGACGGCCGCAGATTGACCCTGTCCGTAGACGGATGAATCATCACATTTGATGTCATAACATTTGTCGTCATGGCGAAATCATGACCATGCACGGCGAACACGCGGGCACGCGGTGTCAAAATCTTTGTTACGCACTGTTGCCGGCGATCACTTCTGGCGCTTGTCGCCGTTGTAACGCGACCCGCACTGATTATCTGCGTTAGTCCTTGGGCATGGGGGGCACCATGCAAAGGACCCATTATGAAAAATTTGTTTGCTGCTTCCGCCGTGGCAGTGCTCGCTGCCATATCGGTGTTGGGCATTGGCGCGGCCCGGGCTGACTCCTATGTCTCGGTGTTGGGAGGTCCGACATTCGCGCCAGACTTGAACGTGAACGGCACCGCGCGTGGCATGGACACCGGCTTCAATGTCGGCGCTCGTTATGGCTATTACCTCAAGGACTGGAATCTGCCCAACGTCTCGCTGGAAGCGGACGGACTTTTCAGCCAATCCGCCTATTCCAACACCAATAACGCGCGGCTGCAGTCCAGCTCCTATATGGCCAACGCGATTTATCACTTGCCTACGGATTCGCCATTCCAGCTTTATGGCGGGGCGGGCCTTGGCGCTGTAAATACCAACATAGACAATGGCGCGGGCAACCATGGCGGCTCGACCGTGCTGGGCTGGCAGGCGCTGGGCGGCTTGGAATACCTCGCCTCCGACCAGGCCAGCATATTTGCCGAATACCGCTATCAGAATGCCCATGAT
>Ga0307475_10001560_pt1 | contig 13626 bp, 11 predicted proteins | sample atmos_gasesECM1C_FD_203317 | JGI IMG/M metagenome (GOLD analysis project Ga0307475, IMG submission 203317) | Hardwood forest soil microbial communities from Morgan-Monroe State Forest, Indiana, United States - atmos_gasesECM1C_515 | ecosystem: Environmental > Terrestrial > Soil > Temperate... | reverse complement strand
TACGAAACCCGCCTGAACATTTATTACCAGCCGCTGGAAGTTGTGGACGAGAGGAAACTCGCGGACGAGTGCGCGTTCAAGTGGTACAACCAGACGCTGTGCCAGGTGAATGATTCGGTGGTGCGACTGGGCGTCTTTGAGGGAGAGTACCACTGGCACAAACACGTCGAGGACGACGAATTTTTTTATGTGGTCGAGGGGCAATTGCTGATCGACCTGAGGGGAAAGACGGTAGCGCTCGGCCCGAGGCAAGGATTCGTTGTGCCGAAGGGGATTGAGCATCGCACGCGAGCGCCGCGGCGAACCGTGGTGCTCATGGTGGAAAACAAGGGGATCATTCCGACCGGAAATTGAAGAGCTAACGGCGAGAGCGGCTGAGGTGGAAGGCGAGGGGGCAACGAACGTGCCGCGCCTCCGGCGCTCCTAGACTTTGCGCTGCGCTTGTCCCAGCCCTAACGGGCTGGGCTAACGTCTGGCGCGCTTACGGTGCTGAAAAGAAACAGAACCCGAGACCGCGGGTGGCGAATCATTTGGTATCCGACTTTTCGGCGTAACGGCGGAAAAAAGAATCGGGCTTCCACTGTGGGTTTTCGGAGGCGTCGGCGGTCTCGATGAGGAGTCGCCGGACAATTTCCTCGTAGAGCGCAGCGGCTTTGAGGTTGACGGGCTGGTTGGCGTCGTCGGAGGGAGCGTGGTAGCGCTCGGTGAGCCAGTCCTTGAAGAGCTTTTGCTCGGGCGAATTAGGAGCGTAGAAAACGTCCATGATTACAGAGGGGATGCCGTGGCGGATGAAATAGTACTGATCGCTACGGATGAAGAGGTTACGGAGCGGTTCAGGGTCGGGGACGGACTTCACGCCAAGGGATTTGGCAACGGCGGCAGCACGGTCACCGAGATCGGAATCCGCGAGGCCCTGAATGCGCAGGATTTTCAGCGGCGCGATGGGCAAAAACATATCGACGTTTATGTCCGCGATGATCGACTTTCGCGGGACGGTGGGATGCGCGTTGAAGTATTTGGCGCCCAGCAAGCCTTTTTCCTCGGCAGTGAAGAGAACGAAGAGAACGGAACGCTTGAGAGTTTCCGGATGGGCTTTGAAGTCGGCGGCCATGTCCAGGACGAGGGCCGTGCCTGAGCCGTTGTCCATCGCGCCGTTGTAGATGCGGTCGCCGTTGATGGCAGCACCGATGCCAATGTGGTCGATGTGTGCCGAGAGTACAACGAATTCATTCTTGAGAGCCGGATCCGTGCCGGGCAGCCGGGCGATGACGTTATCGGAAGTGACGGCCTTGGACTCGACCGAGGCGGCGGCCTGGAGAGAAGTTTCCAGGCCGAAGTGCGGGAGCGGCTTGCGGTCTTTGGCGAGGGCGGCGATGTCGGAGAAGGTGTGACCGGAGCCCGCAAAGAGGATTTCGGCGGAAGCAGGATTGAAAACAATGCCGAGATCGAGTCCCTGGGTTTCGTTGAATTCGGCGTCGGCGAGATCCATTGCGGGCTGATTATGGTTGACAGAGATGCGGGACCAGGGGATGTCCATGGAGGCGGGGTTGGGGATGGTGATGATACCGACGGCTCCCGCCTCACGAAGCGCTTTCCAGCGTTCAGCGACGGTCTGGTAGTGCGCCGCGAGGGCACCGGGAATGTCCGCGGGAGAACCGGCGAGATAGACAGCGACTTTGCCGTTCAGGTCCAAGCCCGCGAGCTCGTCGAGATTTTTTTCAGGAATCTGGAGGCCGTAGCCGACAAAGACGAGCGGGGCGGAAACGGCCGCGGAGGCGTGGGTGAAGCGGGGACTGAAATAAGCGTCGTTCACGAAGGAGAGATTCTTGGTCTGAGTCCCGTAGACAATGGCCAGAGAAGACTTGGATTCCTCAACGCGATATTGGCGGAAACGGATGGATTGGTAGAAGCCTTTTGCACCAGCGGGCTCGAGACCGGCCTTTTCGAATTGCTCGACGGCGTAGGCTTGTGCTTTACGCAGACCTTCGCTGCCGGTTTCGCGACCCTCCAGGGAGTCGTCAGCAAGGAATTTGACATGCGACCACCAGGAGTTGCCGTCGAAGTGAGAGCTGGGAGCTTGTTGAGCGGATACCGCAGCGACGGCGACGAGCAACAGAAGAACGCAACGACCGTTGGGCATTCGAAGCACTCCGTAGCAAATTGAGAAAGATGAGAATAGCAAGGTTCGGGGCGGCGAGTCACTGATGAGGAGCAAACCGGTCACGTTCAAGCGGGAAGAGGGTTCGTACTGGTGCAGCGGGAGCTTAGCCTCAGCGCTTATTGGCCCTTCTCGTAAGGAAAGCCTTTTTCGGCCCAATCGACTTCGAAACTTGTTGGCAGGATAAGAACGCGAAGTTTCGTGAAGCCGAGGTCGCGGAGGGCCGCGAATGCGGGACGAACGTTAGGGCAGCGTTCCATGGGACAGCATCCGCAATAGATGACAAGGTTAGTGGAACGCGGCTGAGATTGGGCCCAGGACTTTATTTGAGCGAGGCCTTCGGCACTGCCGCCGGTGCCGTGATACTGAGCGCCCTTGATGTGGCCTGCAGCGTAGAGACGTTGGAAGCCAACGAACAGGACGGTGGGAGCAGACTTGGGATCGGAAAGCTCTTTGAAGAGGTCGCCGGGTTGGACGGTTTGCGAGACGCTCCAGGGATTAGGAGGATTTTGCGCGTGAGTGGACGGAAAGAGAGAAAAGACTGCTAGAGACAAGACAGCAAGAGCGAGAATGCGCGTGGGGCGGCGGGTGAACATGGCGGCAGAAAGACCTCGGCCGTATTCTAGCGCGAAACGAAGGGGCCAGTTGCGCGAGGGCTCAGGATCCGTCGCAGACCGAGGCGTGGCGCCGGAAGAACCTTGGCGATACGGGAGCGGAGATTATTTCTTCAGTTCGGCGCGGGTGCGCAGGAGCTTCGCGGCGGTAGTGCGCAGCGTTTCGGGAACATTTTTATTCATGCTCAGTTTTTTCAAATCCATGACGTTGAGCATGGGAAGCATGTGCAGGGTGACGTCGAGTGGCGTTTTGGGATTATTCATTAAATTGCGCACCACAACGTAATTCTTGCGGAACACGCGATTGCCAGCGATCAGGCGAAGGATTTCGTCGGTGAGACTGGTCATCGAAGCGAAGGATTCCACTTCCTGGTCGGTGAGACGAGGCGATTGAAGAACAGCGCGCTGAACGACCTTATTGGCGTCGCGGATGAGGGTGCGGCGGGCGTCGGAGCCACCTTTCATGGCGAACTGGACGCGCTGAGAAACTGTCATCTGGGCGATCTGTTGAAGAAGGGTCTTGCGCCGGTGAGGATCGGGCTCGACTTCGGCGGCGGCTTCCGCAACGTTGGGGTCGTTACCCGGGACCGCGGAGCTGCGAAGTTCGTGAAGGGTGTTCTTGTGGTCGGCGCTGAGATGAGGCGAGCGCTCTAAAGCCACCAAGAGGGCGGGACAGGCGGAAATGCGGTCGAGCTCGCTCACAAGAGCATGCACCTGGGCCGCACTAAGATGAGAGACAAGAGGGGCCAGGTGCCCACCCTCACAATTCCGGTTGGCGATCATGGCGTCGACAATTGCGGGGTTCGCAGAAAAGTTTTTGCCGGCGTAGGCAAAGAGCGCCTGGAGCGGATTTTCCCGCAGTATGGCTTGAAGAAAAATGTCAGGGGAGTCCGCAAAGAGAGCTTCCTGGGCGCGGGTAGCGATCATTTCGTCCTGATCGTGGATGAGCACAACGAGGATTTCGAGGCGATCGACGGGAGATAGATGCGCTCCCATGGAGCAGACCGCGAGTTTGCGTTCGCGAGGCGCGCGGCCACGCCGCAAATCTTCAATTACCTCGGGGCTTAGAGTTTCCACTGGATGCCTGCCTTAGGTCCTGACGACTCAAGTTTATTGTACCGGAGGAGCCGGGCAGTCCAAGCGGCGGCATAGCCTGACCGTTCAATTCCAGCAACACCGCCCCGGAGTCCGCTACGGTGACTTGAAATTGGCTGCTGGCGGAAAAATGGCGGTTCTCGCCGGGGTGAATGACCGTATCGAACACAGGATCTCCATCGGCGAGGACGCGGAGGTGCGTCGGACGACTGGGGGCGACAAGAAGATCGAGCGTGCGCGAGCCCTGGTTTTGTGATGCCGAGGCAGGTGACGAGGGATTCGAGGCGTGGACTGAAGAGCCAGGGGGCTGGTCTGGAGGCTGCGGAACGGCGATGGTCGCGGAGGCCATGGCCGTTTTTTGCGTGCGGCGCGCAGCGAGGTACCGGTAGCCGTAGATGCCACCGATAAGCAAAGCGATGAGGAGCGCAAGGAAGGCCAGGCCAAGCGCCACGGGTAGCCAGCGCGGAGGAGAGGGAATGCGATTCTCCAGTTGGCTGGCAGGTGGCGGGACCTGTGCGCCATGAGCAAGGTCATACTCAGCGAGGAAAGCCTCTTCATCGAGACCGAGGTAACGGGCGACGGAGCGAACGAAACCGCGATTGAAGACGCCGCCGGGGAGTTGAGCCCAGTCTTCGTTTTCGAGGGCTTCGAGGAACCGGGGTCCGATGCGGGTGGCTTGCGTGATTTCTTCCAGTGTGACCTCGCGGAGCTCGCGCTCGCGCTTGAGACGTTCTCCGAAGTTTCCCTTGGCCATGCCTTCTACCTAGGGACGAGTGTAGCAGCCACACAACTCCAGGCAAACACGCTAGTTGTGAAAGGCCTGGTTTTCGTGGAGAGCCAGAAGCGGCTTCGAGTCGCCTGCGAGAGGCACGAAGGCGGGGAGCGCGACTCGGTGCGGGCCGAGAAAGTCGGCGGGCAGGATGGCAAGATGGCAACGCCTGTACCACGGGCAGGTTGCGTAGGATTTTCCGAGGCGCCTATACTGACCAAGATTGGCAAATGCGGGTGTCGAAACTCGGAGGCGGGCAGGGAGAGCGGCCGGAGAGTTTCTTGATCAAGCGGAGACACGTCTAGACGTGAGCCTCGAAGAAATCAAACAGTTTCCGAATGTGGAGCGCCGGCGAAATCCCGGCGTACCCGCGGAGCAGCGTGAAGCGGGGGAAGTGGCGGTCTTCCAGGAATTGGGGAAGGCGCTGACGTCGTCGCTGCAACTGGACCAGGTGCTGCGAACGATCATGGAGAAGATTGACGAATTTCTGAGGCCGGACAACTGGTCGCTGCTGCTGCTGGACGAAGCGAAACGGGAATTGTATTTCGAACTGGCCGTAGGCAAAGCTTCGCAGGCGCTGAAGGATGTGCGGATCAAGCTGGGCCAGGGCATCGGGGGCTGGGTGGCAGAGCACGGCGAAGTGGTGATCGTGCCGGATACCTCGAAAGACACGCGGTTTTTCGGGAAGGTCGACGAAAAGACGAAGATGGAAACGCGGTCGATCGTAGCAGTGCCCGTAAGATTCCGCGATACCTGCCTGGGAGTGATTGAGCTGATCAATTGCGTCGGGCCGGAAGGGTTCGACCCGAGAGACCTGAAACTGCTCGAGGCGCTCTCAGATTTCGCGGCGATTGCGCTGGAAAACGCGCGGCACGTGAAGAGGATTCACGAGCTGACGATCAAGGACGATTGCACTTCGCTGTATAACGCGCGGCACATGGGGTTCATTCTGGACACGGAGATTTACCGGTCGCAGCGCTACAATTACGAGTTTTCGATTGTGTTCATCGACCTGGATCACTTCAAACAAGTGAACGACACGCATGGACACTTGGTGGGCTCGCGGCTATTGTCGGAAATGGGAGAAGCGCTGAAGACCAACTGCCGGCTGATCGATTTCGCGTTCCGCTATGGCGGGGACGAATTCGTGATTTTGCTGCCGCAAACGTCGAAGGAAAACGCAATCAATGTGGCGCGGCGGCTCCACCGGCTGATTCGGGAAACGGTGTGGCTCACGAAAGAAGGTTTGAATATTCATATCACGCCGAGCGTGGGACTGGCGGCGTATCCTGCGGATTCGAAAACGAAAGAAGGGCTGCTGCATCTGGCGGATGAAGCGATGTATCTGGTGAAGAACACTAACCGCGACAGCGTGGCGGCGGCGAATATGGGGATATTGCCGGCACTGGTGACGGGAGAAGCCGCGGGTTAAATTTGGCAGCTATCGGTTGTAAATCATAAATTCTGCGCGTTGACAGAGGCCTCAGGGCTTCTCATTCCACCACCAAAGCGGAGGCAGAGGCTTCTCGTCGGGATAGATCTCGTCAAGCGTGTCTCCCTGGAAGAGTTCACCATTCTTCATGACAAATTGGATGGTGTTGGTGTTGTGGATGTCGTCAAGTGGATTCTGATTGAGCACGACGAGATCGGCGAGTTTGCCAGCTCGATGGAGCCGAGATCCTGAGCAAAGCCGATAGCTTCGGCGCCGCGTAGGGTTGCCGTGCGAAGAACGTCCATGTTGGACGCGCCGCCCGAGGCGAGCGCCCACATCTCCCAGTGATAACCGAGGCCCTGGAACTGGCCGTGACTGCCGATGTACACGTGGCCGCCAGCCTTGACGAGCTTGGCGTCCTGCGCAGCGAGGCGCGGGAAGGCGAGTTCGTCTTTGCGCGTCTATATGCGGCGGCGACGTGTGCGGGCGTCGACAATGTTGTGGGGGATGAAACGGCGGACCTTGGGGTCGTCATGCACCTCAGTAGTCTCGTAGAAGTAGTTCTCCGCCCAAGGGCCACCATAGGCCACGATCAGGGTTGGCGTGTAGAACATGCCGGAACGAGACCAGAACTGGACGATGTCGTCGAAAAGCGGCGTGATGGGCAGGCTGTGCTCATTGCCGTTGAAGCCGTCGATCGCGTGCGCGAGGTCGAGCTTCACATCCAGCGAGCCCTCGGTGGTGGGCATTACGCCTTCCTTTTTGCAGGCCATCACCATCCACTGCCGTTGCTTGCGGTTGCCGACGAGATAGGACTTGAGATAGGTGGTGCGGTAAAATTCGCGGTAGCGGCGAACGATGTCGTCGGCGTCATCGAGCGATTGGAAATCGGTGTCGGGGAATACACCCGGACCGGTGGAGTAAGGGCGGGGGCCGAGGATCTCGCCGGTGCCGACCAGGTCCTGGTAGGCAAATGTGTCGTTGGTGCCGGTTTGAGGATCGCGACCAGCAGTCACGCCGTAGGCGAGGTTGGCGAGGAAGCTCCAATTCTGAAGATCGAGGACGCCACGGCGGATTTCGGTCCAGCGCGGGTGGATGTCGATAAAGCCGGGAACGATGGTCTTTCCCGAAACGTCAATCACTTTTGCACTGGAAGGCACAGAGACAGTGCCGCGCTTGCCGACAGCAACGATGCGGTTGTCCTTGACGACGACGTCCGCGTCTTCGAGCACTTCGTCGCCGCGCATGGTGTGCACAATAGGGGAATTGCTTCAGCGTGGCCGTCAAATGCCGCGGGAGAGTTCCCGTGGAAATCCTGTTGGACGTCAAAAAGCGGGCGCAATTGTGCACCAATTCGTGGGTTTGCAAGCTGAGCGGAAAAAGACGGCCAGCGCCGTGGATTTGGGGAGCAGGCTGTACGCGTTGGGGAAATTCTGATTAACTGGAAAACATGAAGAGGAGTGAAGCGGCACGGTATGCGAGATGGTCCGCGATCCTGGCGCTGACGCTTGCCGGGATAACGGGCGGAATTTACCTCGACCGGCGCTACGTGGCGATCGTGGAGAAACGCCACGCGCCCCCGCCGCTCGCCCAGAACGAAGAGAAACGTTCGATCGCACTCACCTTTTCGAAGGTGGATGCAAACCGGACCGTCTTCACCGTGCAGGCTTCGAAATCCACGGACCTGAGAGGTCAGGACATCAGTTTGCTCGAGGAAGTGAAGATTACTGTCTTTGGAAAATCGGGCGACCGCAATGACGTGATTCGCACGCAGAGTTGCCGGTACGCAAAGGCCGACGGGGCCATTCAGTGCGACGGGAGTGTGGTGATCGATTTGCAAAGCGCGGCCGATGCGGCGCGCGACGCCGAACACCCGGAAGCCAGGTCTAATGTGATCCACGTAGAGACGAACGGGGTGACGTTCGAGAGAGCCACGGGTAGGGCCCAAACGGTGCAGCCCGTGAAATTCTCGTTTGTGAATGGAGAAGGCGAGGGAGTAGGCGCGGTTTATTTCTCGGAAGAAGGCCGGCTGAAGCTAGTGAGAGACGTGCGCATCACGATCCAGCCGACAGAGGAAGAGGGAGCAGGGAGGAAAAGGCAACCTCGAACGAGAGAAGTGGTGTTGCGGGGAAGCAGCCTGGAGATGGAAAAGCTCGCGAGAAGGATTGTGCTGTCGGGCCCGGCGACGGCAACGACCAGTGAACAAGAATTGAAGGCGGGAGAACTGACGCTGCTTCTCGATCCACAATTTCGCGCGCAGAACGTGGTGGCCGCGCCCGGAGCGCTCGGCGAGATACCGCAGGTGACTTCACAGGGCGCCAAGGGTCCTTCGAATTTGCAGGCGGAAAAACTGACGGCGAGTCTGACTCCGGCGGGATGGATCCAGACGATTGATGCAGAGGGCAACGTTCACGGAATTTCGGCGAACGGCGAATTCCGGGCGGAGAGCGGAGACGTGGAAATGTGGCCGCGGGTGAACCGGGCGAAACTGGTGACGCTGCGGCGAAACGTCAAGGTGGATGGCCGCGATCCACAGAGCGGGAATCAGCGCCATCTGGCGACAGACGCACTGGAGATGAGCTTCGCCGGCGGTCAACCGGAAGAGCCGAGCCGCATCCAGCACGCGGAGACCCTGAGCCGGGGAACGATGGAGTGGACGGACACGGGCGGGGCGCGGTCCAAGATGACGGCGGACAAGCTGGCACTGGACTTTACGGCGGCGAAAAAGGCGCAGCAGCTTGTGGCCACGGGAGGAGTCGAGACGGAGCGCGAATTGAAGGGAAGGCCGCTTCAGACAGCCACGGCGTCGAGAGGCGACGTGCAGCTCGATGCAGCAGGGGAGTGGAGCCAGATCACGTTACATGGAAAGGTGCGCCTGAAGGAAGGGGAGCGAAACGCGGAGGCGGAGCAAGCCGTGTTCGTGAAGGCTGCACAGACCTCGGTGCTCACTGGGCAAGCCATGGTGCGCGACGAAGGAAACGAGACGCGCGCGGCGAAAATCACGTTCCACCAGGCGACGGGGGACATTGAGGCCGAAGGCAAAGTGCGCACCACGGATTTGTCCGCAAAGACGGGCACGGTGCAACTGAGCCAGGCGCCATCGAATATTTCGGCTGAGCACCTGCAGGGGAACTCGAAGAGCGGGAAGGCACTGTACACGGGACATGCGCGCCTGTGGCAAGGGCCGTCGGTAATGGAAGCGGATTCAATCGAGCTGCTGCGAGAAAGCCGGGTGCTGAATGCAAAGGGAAATGTGCGGGGAGTCTTTCCTCAGGAAGGGCAGGGGGACGCAAAGAAGAAGCAGCCGTCGATCTGCCACTTTTCGTCGGAAACGCTGACGTTCTGGGACCAGGAGAACCGCGCGCATCTCGAGAAGGACGTAATGGTGCAGTCAGCCGACCAGCGCATGAGAGCGCCGGTGCTGGATTTGTACTTCGCGCGAGAAGCCGGCGGCAAACCAGGAGGCGAGGGGACGCTCGAACTCAGCCAAGCCGTGGGAACTGGCGGAGTGATGGTGGAGCAGGGAGACCGGCGAGGGACAGCCGAGCGCGGTGTGTACATCGCAGAGGAGCAGAAATTCGTGCTTAGCGGAGGAACGCCGACGCTTTACGATTCGACCGAAGGCACAACGACCGGGCGTGAATTGACCTTCAATATTGCGGATGATACGATCATCATCGACTCGGGGAACGGAACGCGCACGCTGACCAAACACCGGGTCCAGAGATAACGGGAGCGCCCCGCGATCCCGCGTGATGCGGAATGCCCACACTCCAAGGCGTCGATCTAAGCAAGTCCTACCGGGGACGCAAGGTTGTCGATAACGTAGAACTCGAAATAGGCCAAGGAGAGGTTGTAGGTTTGCTCGGCCCGAACGGGGCTGGCAAGACCACGACTTTCTATATGATCGTGGGCCTGGCGCGGCCAGACTCCGGGCGCGTGTTGCTGAACGGCGAGGAAATCACCGATCTGCCTATGTACTTGCGCGCGCGGAACGGGATCAGCTACCTGCCCCAGGAACCCTCGGTATTCCGCCAACTCACAAGCGAAGAGAACCTTCTGGCAGTACTAGAAACCTTACCATTGACGCCGGAGCAACAACGGGACAGGCTTGAGGAGTTATTGGCGCAGATGGGCCTCGAGATGGTGCGGCACAACAAGGCGTACATGCTGTCCGGCGGGGAGCGCAGACGGCTGGAGATAGCGCGCTCGCTGACACTCGAGCCGTCGTTTATTCTCTTGGATGAGCCGTTTTCGGGAATAGACCCGTTGACGGTAAAGGATTTGCAGGATCTGATTCGCGAGCTCAGCCGGTCGGGTATTGGCGTGTTGATCACCGATCATAACGTGCGGGAAACTCTGAGCGTTACGGACCGCGCGTATATCGTGAATCATGGGAAAATCATGAAGAGGGGCACGCCTCAGGATTTGAGCAACGATCCGGAAGTACGTCGGGTCTACCTTGGGGATACCTTTCGCCTCAATTAGGTTTATTCTAGGGGCTGGGAAACCGACTGATGGCTTGGCAAGGGCTCAAACTTAACCTGAAGGTGGCGCAGAAGCAGATTCTGACGCCAGGCTTGGTGCAGATGGTCAGCGTGCTGGCGCTGAACCGGCTGGAACTGCGCGAGATGATCAACCAGGAGATGATTGCCAACCCCGTGCTCGAAGAACTTTCCGAAGAACCCACCGTAACCGACAACTACAGCGACGAGACGTTTCTTAAAGCGGAAACGGAGAAAGTGCCGGAAAAAGAGGCTAGCAATCCGTTTGATGAGTTTGACGTGGGAACGTTCTTCAATCAGTACCTAGATACAGGGGGAGACGGCGGGCAATCGCAGGAACGGGAGATTTCAGAGCGGCCGTCGTTCGAAAAATTTCTGTCGTCACCGTCAGGGCTAACCGATCACCTGGCGTGGCAATTAAGCGTGACGATTTGCTCGGACGCGGTGCGCGAGATCGTCGAGAACATCATCGGCAACCTGGACGAGAATGGATACCTGACCGCGTCGACGGAGGAGCTGGCGCAGGAGGGGAAATATTCGCAGGATGATCTGGATGATGCGTTGGCGGTGGTGCAGGATTTCGACCCGATCGGCGTGGGTGCGCGGGACCTGCGGGAATGCCTGCTGCTACAGTTGAAAGCCTTTGATCCCCAGAACACGCTGGCGCAACAGATCGTTTCCGACCACCTGAAGCAGGTGCAGGCGAACCAGTTGAAAGAAATTGCGCGGGCGCTGAATCGGCCGCTGGACATCGTCAAGCACGCCATCGACACGATCAAGAAGCTCGACCCGCGGCCGGGGCTGAGATACAACAAAACGGAACCGCGGCTGGTGGAGCCGGACGTGTACTTCCGGAAAGTGGACGACCAGTGGCAAGTGTTCCTGAATGAAGACGACATGCCGCAGTTGCGGTTAAGCCCGACCTACCGGCGTCTGTTGACGCGGGACGCGGCAGATAAAGATGTGCGGAATTACGTAAAGGAACGATTCACGGCGGCGATTCAGTTGATGAAGAACATCGAACAGAGAAAGCACACGATTCTGCGGGTGTGCCAGTCCATCATCGCGCGGCAAGGGGAATTTCTGGATCATGGACCGGACACGCTGAAACCGATGATGATCAAGGAAGTGGCGGAGGAAGTCGGCGTGCATCCATCGACGGTGAGCCGCGCGGTGGCGAGCAAGTACGCGCACACGCCGCAAGGAGTGATTGAGCTGCGCTCGTTCTTCAGCGAGGCGGTCAACGGACCGGAAGGCGGCGGAATGTCCTTGCTGACGCTGAAGCGGCTGGTGAAGAAAATGATCGATGAAGAGGACGCAACGAGACCGCTGACCGACGAGCAAATTGCGAAGAAGCTGGAAGAGAATGGAATCCAGGTAACACGGCGGACGGTGGCGAAATACCGGGAGGATATGCGGATCCCGAGCACGCACCAGCGCCGAGTGAAGAGTTAAGCCAGTCACAACCGTGAAGCGCCGAGCCCGCCATTCACGAGACACAAGCGATAGAAATAAGGGACGACAACTCGTCATTCTGACCGGTCTCTCGGGATCGGGAAAGAGCACGGTTCTCAAAGCGTTTGAGGACATGGGCTACTACTGCGTGGACAACCTCCCCGTGGAGTTGATCCCGATTTTCGCGGAGCTGCACGCGGCGGGCGAAAGCGACTTCGCGCGGGCGGCGCTGCTGGTGGACGCGCGAGAAGGGCTGCAACTGGAAAAGCTGCCGGGACTGTTGCAGCATCTGCGGCGGGAACACCCGATCATTCTGGTGTTTATCGAGGCGCACGAGGATGCGCTGCTGCGGCGGTACAGCGAGACGCGGCGGCCGCACCCGCTGGGCAAAGATTTTTCGGTGCGGGAGAGCCTGCACCACGAGCGCGTGTTGATAGAGCCGATCCGCAAACTGGCGGATGTGGTCATCGATACGTCGCAATTCAATGTGCACGAACTGCGACACTTCGTAAATGCGCGGTTCAAGAGCGAAAGCTCTGCGTTGCTGTTGTCGCTGGTAAGTTTCGGTTATAAGTTCGGGGTGCCAACAGACGCCGATCTGATGTTCGACGTGCGGTTTTTGCCAAATCCACATTTTGTGGCCAAACTTCGGCGGTTTACGGGCAAAGACGTGAAGGTGCGGCGGTACATCCAGTCGTTTCCGCAAACGGGGGAGTTTCTGAAGCGGATGCTCAGCTTGCTGACTTACTTGATTCCGCACTACATCGAAGAGGGGAAGAGCTACCTGACGATTGCGTTCGGGTGCACGGGGGGAAAGCACCGGTCGGTGATGATGGCGGAGTGGCTAAAGAAGGCGCTGGAGAAAAAGGGATTCGCCACGAGGGTCGTGCACCGGGACATCAGCAAATAGCAGAGGGCCCGGAAGCGGGTTTCCGAAGCGGGCCCGAAAACTTGACACACTGCGCCGCAGCCGAATAGCGTACCAAGAGGGTGAGGCAGGATTCTTTCCGGGAGCGGGGAGTGGGTTCTCTTTTTTCGCCACAACTGAAGCGGTTGCTGGGATACGTGAAGCCCTACAGCGCCAGGCTGGTGCTGGGGGTCATCCTGGTCGCGTTCGTGGCGGCGGCGGAAGGGACAATCGCGTTCATGGTGCGTCCGGCCGTGGACTTTGTGCTGCACCCGGAAAAGTTTTCCTACAACCTGCCGCTGGTCACGCTGCCGTGGAATGGGCAGGTGATCTACCTGAATAAATTCTTTCCCTCGAGCATCCACAACGTCTGGACGATTTTTTCCATCACGCTGCTGATCCTGTATGTGAGCAAGGCGATTACGGAGTACATCGGGCTGACGCAGATCCAGTATGCGGGCTTAGCCGCGATCAGGGATCTTCGAAACGCGTTCTATGAAAGAGTGCTCCGCCAGCCAATGGGCTTTTTCCAACACAACCCGACGGGGCGGATCATTTCTGTGGCCATCAACGATGTGGACCGGACGCGGTTCGCCATGAGCGAGTACCTCGCGGACTTGTTCATGAAGAGCTTCACGTTCCTGGCGTTCGTGGCGGCGATGCTGATCCTGAACTGGAAACTGGCGCTGGC
>Ga0307475_10001559_pt1 | contig 13627 bp, 14 predicted proteins | sample atmos_gasesECM1C_FD_203317 | JGI IMG/M metagenome (GOLD analysis project Ga0307475, IMG submission 203317) | Hardwood forest soil microbial communities from Morgan-Monroe State Forest, Indiana, United States - atmos_gasesECM1C_515 | ecosystem: Environmental > Terrestrial > Soil > Temperate... | reverse complement strand
TGCAGCGAGAACTGAGCTCGGGATTGTAGCTTTCAAGTTGCTACCGAACGGTCCGATGCGATTCTCTTGCGGCCAGCGCGATACCTAGAAGTTATCTCATAAATGCGAATCGGAGCCGGGTGAACCATGGCTTCAGGGGCTTCCGACAAAAGGCGTCGGGACGCAAACGGCGCGAAAGCCCCGCTAGTTGTGGCTTTGGTACGGCGGGGTTGAAACCCCGCCCTTCCTGCCCGTTTATGAGATGACTTCCAGCCCCATAAACAATTCAATGAGGTAGAAAGGCTCCTGCGGAATCCGCCCGGTGAACCACCATGAGCGTTTGATCGTCGGCGAGATGCGCACCGGGTGAGAATTTGCCGACGTCTTTGAGGCACGCGGCGAGAAGCTCTTGCGGAACCCATCCATGGCGTTCGCCGGCGGCGCGCGAAAGCCTGGCGATTCCATACTCGCTACCCTCGGCATCACGAGCTTCCGAAATTCCGTCGGTGTAGAGAAGCAAGCAGTCGCCCGGTTCGAGATGGACGCGCTGGGTGGTATAGCGGCTCGTCGAGAACATTCCCAGCGGAAGCCCGGTGGAGTGAACTTTCTTCACGCCGTCCTTGGCTACGAGAAGAGCAGGGAAGTGGCCCGCACTGCCGATTTCGATTTCGCCGGAACGTCCTGCGCGGCCGCAGATGAGCGTGGCATATTGCCCCGCCGTCGTGCTTTCGCAGAACACGCGGTTCGCATGCTCGAGCAGTTTTTCGAGCTCGAGGTCAACACCGGCAAGACTGCGGAACATGGCGTGCAGATGCGTCATCAGCAGCGACGCTGCTACTCCTTTGCCCGCCACGTCGCCGAGAAGGAAAATCAGATTCCCGTTCTCGTTCGCCGGCAGAATCAGGTCACAGTAGTCGCCGCTCACCATCCCGGCGGACCTGTACTCATAATGAATTTGCCAATCGCGGAAGCGCGTGCTTGCCGCGGGAAGCAGAGTGCGCTGGATGCGTGAGGCAAGCTCCAGATCCTGTTCCAGCGCGCGTTTCTCGACGTCCGTCAGGCAATCGAGGCAGACTCGCACCAGCGGATCGGCAATCAGGCGTTCTTTTTCCACGGTGCCGTCGCATACTTCGCAGACTCCGAAGACGCCTTCGTCCATGCGGTGAATGGCGGAGTCTACTTCCTGCAAAAGTTCCAAAAAGGGCGCGGTGGCCGGCGCTTCCGAGCATACGGACGCCAGTTCCTCGCGCCTCTTTTCGAGTTGATCGCGCAGATACGGTTCGCTCACTTCCGCCATGGCTTTGCTTGCTCCTGACATTGATTGATCTTCAGATTCTGAGCTTCTCGCAACTCGTGCAGCGGAGCTATCCGATTCCAGCATCGAAATTCTCCTGGGTGGGGCTTCATAATCAGATTCGTCAGGGGGATGCTTCGATTCCGATTCTAGGGGCCAAGAGAAGCATCCCATCTGTTCGCTTTTTGTTCGCCAAGAATAGCACGGCAAGCGCGGCGACGCAAGAACGAATTGGGGGTATTTTTCAGGCCCGGCGCTGTATGTCAGCTGTCCTTACGGATGGTTCCGGCTAGCTCCATCGCCTGTGGTTTGCTGTTTGTCACCAGCATGGCCTTGACAGCGATGCCCGCTCCCGATATAGAACGTGCATGGCTCACACGTTCTTGATTTTCGATTTCGGCAGCGACGAAAAAGCAGCGCAACAGGCCCGGCACAAAGTCGAGAGTTGGAAGCAGGGGTTCCGGCTCGGCAATAAGATTCTTCTCAAGTTCGAGCGCGAGGACAACGAGGCGGAGCCCGAATCCGCGGCGGAAGCTGGCGACGACTCCGAAGCTCAAGGCAAAGGAAAGAAGACTGTAAGCGCGAAGAAGGAAAAGTCCGGAAAAACTGGAGCTGCGGGCCACATCCGCGTGCTGGTTCGGCTCGATTTCTCCGACCACGAAAAGCTGTCGCATCAGAGGTGGCTTGATCGCATTCCCGCCGAGGAGGTATTCAAGCCCGCGAAGAGCGAAATCGTCCGCCCGGGCGACGCGGAATTCGACAAAACCTCCATACGGTTTGAGTTGCTCGGCTAGGCCCGGCCGGCCTACATTCTTCAGTGGGGTGCAGAGCCCGTGGGCGCGGTCGCCACTTCGGTTGTCATCTTTTTGCGAATTTCGTCCCGTATTTCTTTTGCGCGCACGGCTGCCGCGCTATTGGGGTCCAGCTGAAGGTAGGCGTCAATATCGTGAAGCATGGCGGGATAGTTCTTCTGCTGCGAGTGGATATTGGCGAGCAGCCGGTAAATCGACGGGAAATTCGGGGCCAGTGAGCGAACCTGTTCAGCTAATTTTTCCGCGTCAGCGAGGTGATTCTGGCTGAGTTCGATTTTTCCGAGTTCGTAGTAACCGAGCCAGCAATTTGGACTTGTCAGGATGCCGCGGCGCAGCGCTTTTTCGCCGTTGACGACATCTCCTTCGTTGACCAACGCCGCGCCGAATCCGACTTCGGCATCCCCGAATGTCCCGTTGCTCATTGCGAGCGATTCTCTGAAATTCTGTCTCGCATCGGCGCTCTTTCCCATCATGAGATAGGCCAGCCCGATCTCATAATAGGCTTCGTAGTAGCCGGGCGCAGAAGCGATAGCGCGACGCAGATCGGCAAGACCTCCTTCGACCTTCTTATCGAGCCATATCTTTTTCTTGCCCGCTGCTACCAGATCGCGGACGTCCTGCGGAATCGACATCTCGTGTGCGGACACGCTCGACCCGCCCGCTGGCGCGTGAGGCGGCCTGCCTTCGACAGGGCTGAGGTAGATATCAACCGAACGGTCCGAGGCAAAGTTCAGGTCCACATCTACACTTTGGGAGTGGAAACCAGCCGCCTCGACCGCAATTGAATAACTGCCGCGCTGCAATCCGAGAAACCTAAATTCCCCTGAATCGGAAGTGACCTCCTGAGCAAGCGTGTTCCCGCCGCCATCGCACAGCCGCACGGTTGCGTGATTGATCGCTGAGTGCCCGCCATCCGCGTAAACTTTTCCCGCAACCCTGACCGGGCTTCCGCCTTGGGCTGCTGAAAATCCCCAAGCGAACGTCATCGCAGACACCAACAGCAGAACTGCCGTGGTCACACCGATGAAAAGCCGGTTCATCGCCCCTACCTCCCCGGCTGATTTGCGCGGATAATAGCACTTCGCGCCGATGAAGCAATAGGGATGCCCGGCCGATTCTGGTTAGAAAGCATGACGTGCTAAAGTTGGCTGTCAGGCGACTCAAATTTGAAGCGATTGCTGAACATGTTGTAGGTATCGTCTTTCAACGCGGATCGAGATTCGGCGCGACGGTCTTGTTCATCCAGTTCACCAAGCACTTCGCGTGTTCGCATGGGAAGTGATCCAACCCTGATGGCCACGGCCAGATATTGGCTTTGCCGCTCATCCGTGTCTACTGCGTCTTGCACCTAGGTTATAATGGGGCGAATCACACACCCTGCGAACCTTCTGAGGCGGAAGAGAACGAATGCCTACCCAGACAAAAGCCAAGAGCGCGAAATTTGACGCCGGGAAGTACCACGGGCTGGACCGCGATGCCCTGGTGCGCATATACCGCACGATGTTTCTTTCGCGGCGGATGGACGATCGCGAGATCCAGCTTAAGCGGCAGAACAAGATTTACTTCCAGATCAGCGGCGCGGGGCACGAAGCAGTGCTGGTGGCGGCAGGGATGGCGCTGAAGGCGTCGCACGACTGGTTCTATCCCTACTACCGCGACCGCGCGCTTTGCCTCGCCCTGGGCGTGACGCCGTACGAAATGATGCTCGAAGGCGTGGGGGCGAAGGACGATCCCGCTTCCGGCGGACGCCAGATGCCGTCGCACTGGGGCCATCAGAAGCTGAATATTGTTTCGCAGTCGTCGCCGACGGGAACGCAATTCCTGCAGGCGGTGGGCGCGGCGGAAGCGTCGGTGTATTACGAGCAGTTTCCCAAGGCGTTCGAGCAGGCGCGTTCGGGGCCACTCGGCGGCGCGATGAATCATCATGCCGACGAAGTGGTCTACGTATCCGGCGGCGAGGGCGCGACGAGCGAGGGCGAATTCTTCGAATCATTGAACACGGCGAGCAATAAGCGCTTGCCGGTGCTGTATCTCATTGAGGACAACGGCTACGCGATTTCCGTGCCGGTGGAAGTGCAGACGGCGGGCGGCAGCATCTCGAAGCTCGTGGCAAATTATCCGGACCTTCTTATCGAGGAATGCGACGGCACCGATCCTCTTGCGAGCTATGCCGCGATGAGCCGCGCCACGGCGCACTGCCGCGCGCGGAAAGGGCCGGCGCTGGTCCACGCGCACGTGACGCGGCCTTATTCGCATTCGCTTTCGGATGACGAAAAACTGTATCGCTGCGATGCCGAGCGCGAAGACGAAGCGCGGCGCGATCCGATTCCGAAATTCGGGCTTTTCCTGGTGCGCGAAGGAATCCTCGAAGAGCGCGAAGTGGAGGCGCTCGAAGCGGATGTGGAGCGCGAGATCGCCGAAGGTACAGACCGCGCCCTCGCGGCCGAGCTGCCGGCAAAGGACTCGATCTACCAATGGGTGTACTCGCCGGACGTGGATCCCACGGGAAGCCAGTTTGAAGCGGAACCGAGAATCGAGGGCGAGCCGAAAACGATGGTCGAAATGGTTTCGGCGACACTCATGGACGAGATGGGCCGCGACGAGCGTATCGTTGTTTTTGGCGAGGATGTGGCCGACTGCAGCCGCGAGGATTCGCTGGCTGCGCTGAAAGGCAAGGGCGGCGTCTTCAAAGCCACGGCGGGCTTGCAGCGCAAATACGGCGCGCAGCGCGTGTTTAATTCCCCCCTGGCCGAGGCAAATATTGTGGGGCGCGCGATCGGGATGGCGACGCGCGGGATGAAGCCGGTGGTCGAGATTCAATTCTTTGACTACATCTGGCCGGCGATGATGCAGATTCGCGACGAGCTCGCCACGATGCGGTGGCGCTCGGCGGGAACCTTTAAGTCGCCGCTGGTGATTCGCGTGGCGATTGGCGGCTACCTCACGGGCGGGGCAATTTATCACAGCCAGTGCGGCGAAGTGACGTTCACGCACATTCCAGGGCTGCGTGTGGTGATGGCGTCAAGCGCGCTGGATACGTGCGGCCTTTTGCGGACGGCGATCCGGTCGGACGACCCCGTGCTCTTTCTGGAGCACAAGCACCTGTACCGGCAGCCGTACAATCGCTCGGCGTATCCCGGAGCGGATTTTACAATTCCGTTCGGCAAAGCACGCGTGGTGCGCGAAGGTACGGACGCGACGATCGTCACGTATGGCGCGGTAGTGCATCGCGCGGAGGTGGCGGCAGCGGAACTGGCGCGCGACGGCGTCTCGGCCGAAATTCTGGACCTGCGGACGTTGAGCCCGTACGACTGGGGGGCGATTGAAGCGAGCGTGCGCAAAACGAATCGCGTGCTAATCGCCTATGAGGATTCGTTGTCATGGGGCTATGGAGCGGAGATTGCGGCACGCGTGGCGGATGAATTGTTCGGCGAACTTGACGCACCGGTGCGCCGCGTGGCGGCGACGGATACTTTTTGCGCATACCAGCCGAAGCTTGAGGACGAGATTCTGCCGCAGACTGAGGATATCGTTCGAGCGGTGCGGGAATTGACGGCGTACTGAATGACGGCGGGAACTTTTTGTGAGCGAAGATCGTATATTACAACAGTAGCGCGGGAGGAAGTGTGCATGGCCCGCGTGGGAGGGTAATTCTATGGTCTGTACCAACTGCCGCAGAGACATCGCGGACTACTCGAATTTCTGCTACTACTGCGGAGCCCGGCAGACGGTGGCAACTCCTGCGGGCATGCCGCCAGGTGTCAAGCGGCTTCGCCGGTCGGTGACCGATCGAAAGCTCGCGGGGGTTTGCGGGGGGTTCGCCGAATACTTCGAGATGGACTCGACGGTCCTCCGCATCATCTGGGTGCTTGCGGCGATCTTTCCCATACCTTTCGCCGCCGTGGTTGGCTACCTGGTCGCGTGGCTGGTGATGCCGGAAGCGCCGCTACCGGTTCCCATCGCGGCCCCTGCGCCGGCCACGCCCCAGTCCACGCAGACGGCCTAGGCCGGCATCGCGCGAGAAAGTTCAAGGTTAGTCTTTTTCGCGTGGTCTGCGGGGAACGCGGCCACCCTCGCGGAAAATTGCGTGGTCCAGCGAGATGAGCCCCGCTCCCATGGTTGCCAGCGCAAACGCGCCAACCGCCAGTGCAAGCGGGAATTCGTAATTTTTCACTTGCGTCACCGGCCCCTGGGGCAAGTGGACTCTTAGAATCGCCACAGCCATTTCCCCCGCCAGCAAGAGACCGGTGACCCGTGTAAAGAGGCCCAAAATCAGCGTCACTCCGCCGAAAAATTCCAGCACTCCCGCGATATAGACAAAGTAGCCTGGAAAGCCCATGTGCTCGAATCCCTGCATCGCAGCGCGCGTGTTCACGAACAGTTTCGGATAGCCGTTGGCGATAAAGATGATGCCCAGTCCCAGGCGCAGCAGCAGGAGCGCGAGCGGCTTGAACCTTTCCAGCATCCGCATACGGATTCCTCCGGCAGGAAACGGCCAGCATCGAATCGAGCGGTTGGGATTGTAGCAGAAAGCAACAAGCGATTCGGTGCAGCGGCGGATGGGAACAAAAACGCCAAGCTCACCGAAGGCCCGCGCGGCGATTGGTGTAAAATCCTTTGTTGCTTTTTCCGCGATGAAAACGATGGATCCGAATAGCGAGCGCGTGCAAGCAGCCCTCGCGGTGGGAAATTACATTCGGGAACCGGGCTTAAATGTGTAAGAAGTGATGCGAAAAACTCTCCTAGGCTTCACCGTGCTTTTGGTGATTTGTGTCGGCGCGTACGTGCGCCTACATCATCGAAAGCCGCCCCTCGAGGTGGCATACGCGGGTAATCGTCAAGTGACCCTGTGGAGCACGACGGCGCAAGTGCGCGAGCCTGTGGCAGTCGCCAGCTTTGGCGACCGCTTCGAAGTCGTGCAGCGCTTCCAGGATCAGGTGGAAGTGCGCACGGGGCGCGGGATTACAGGATGGGTCGGCGAACGCGATTTGCTCTCCGCGGATATGTGGCAGAGGGCCAAAGATCTCGAAGTGAAGGCAGCGGCAATGCCGGTCGAAGCGCGAGGGCACACAAGGGTGCTGACCAATTTGCACCTCGAACCCGGGCGCGACACGGCGCGCCTCCGTCAGTTGAATAAAGGGCTTCTCGTGGACTTTCTTGCGCGAGAGACGGCTGGCGTGCCGGCCGCGCATACGGCAGGGGCAGACGAGGAAAACACAGGCGAGCCCGCGCAAGCAAAAAGAGAAGACTGGTGGCTCGTGCGCGTGCACATCGCGGACCAGAGTGCGCTTTCGGGATGGTTGCTCGCGCGATTTGTTGAACTGGATGTTCCGTCGCCGCTTCCGGATTACGCCAGTTCGGCAGGAATGCGGATTGTTGCGTGGTTTGAATTGAATCGCGTCACCGACGCTGGGGGAGGTGATCATGCGCAGTACCTGCTTGTTGGAACGCATGGTCCCGAAGGACAACCCTGCGATTTTACGCTGCAGCGCGTGTACACATGGGGCGCGAAAAGGCAACGGTACGAAACGGCATTCGTCGAAAACAATATTTGCGGAATGCTGCCCGTGAAGCTGACGCGCGCGCAGGCGTCCAAGGCAGGTTCCGAAGTTAACTTCGAATTCAGAGACATCAGCAAAGGCAAGGCTGAAGAGCGCGTTTATCGTATGTACCAGACGGTCGTTCGTCGTGTGAAAGAAAGCGGCGCCACTGCCCCACGAAAGAAGCCGCATCTCTAGCCGCCCGATTGCGTGCGTGGAGGCTATCGAAAAGGACTCAGACCACTTCTATGAATTGCGCACCGGCACGCCCGCAGGTACGATATTTATTGCGACGATGCGCTCCCGGCTCCATCTCGCTTTACAGATTCTCACCCTCTTGACGCTGCCGATTAGCGTTGGATGCTCGCTCGGCGACATGCAGGCCCAGCCTCCCAAAGCGCTGGCGCCGCTGCTCGAATATGCCGGCTCGTGGGGAGCAAAAGGCGGGCTTCCGTGGCAGTTGGATGATCCCGTGAGCATCTCGACGGACGCGCTCGGCAATGTTTATATCGTGGACGCCGGCAGCCTGTTCATTCATAAGTTTTCCCCGCAGGGCACGCCGCTCCTTTCTTTCCAGAAGGATCCGCTCAAGCATCCCGAGTGGATCACGCTCGATCGCGGCGGAGCAATTTACGTTTCCGATCCTGCCCGCAGCAGCATCTTCATTTTCCTCCCGGATGGAGACCACTACCGGGAACTGCGGCTGAAGACGCGGTCCAAGGAAAACATGGTGAGCGTGGCGGTTGGGTGGGATGGCCTGATTCATGTTCTCGATTCAAGCGCAGCAAAAGTATTCACGTTCACTCCACGGCTTCGCCTCGTGCAATCGTGGCAGCCGGCGGGGACTTCCTCCGGCTCCAGGGCACAGCCCGGCCCCATCGAAATGGGACCGGAGGGTGACCTTTACGTTGCGAACGCAGGCACGATCATGAGGTTCACGCGAGAGGGGCACCTGGTTTCCGAAATCGGTGCGAACTCGAGTGGCTCCGGTGCAAGGTGGAGCGACAAATTCGCGGTTTCCGGCAACTATCTTTTCGTGATGGGCATTGATGGGCGGCAACTTCATATTTGGACTCTCGATGGCAAGCCGAAGCTTGATCTTGACCTGGCTCCCCAGCTGGGGCAGGGAGCGCGGCCAGCTCCCGCGCTGGCGGTAAGTCCTAAGGGAGAGTTGCTCGTGCTGGACGCTCAGGAAGCACGAGTTCTGCGCTATCGCATCAATTTTTGAAACGGTTCCCGCCTGCATTCAGTATTATCTCCGGGATTTGAGACCTAACGTGGCATGGGAGATCATTCATGGCACTACTGCTCACCGAAGCAAATGTAAAGTCACTCTTGACGATGCCTCTGGCGCTCGAAGCCGTCGAGGATACCTTTCGGCGGCTGGCCGAGGGCAGCGCGCTGCTGCATTCGCGCCAGCGCTTGCACATCCCCGGCAAGAGCTACCTGCACTATATGGCGGCGGGCGATTCGACGAGCGGCTACATGGGACTGAAAGTTTATACGAGCGCCCGAGAGGGCTTGCGTTTTCTTGTGCCGCTGTTCCAGGCGGAATCGGGCGACCTTGTGGCGTTGATCGAGGCAGACTATCTGGGGCAGATGCGCACGGGAGCCGCCAGCGGCGTCGCCACGCGCTTCATGGCGCGAGAAGAGGCATGCACGGCTGGGATTGTCGGCACGGGATTGCAGGCACGGACACAGCTTGAAGCGATCGCTCTCGTCCGCAAACTCGAAAGCGTTCGCGCATTTGGCCGCGATCCGAAGAGAAAGGAACAGTTCGCGAAAGAGATGACGGCGCGCCTGCAAATTCCAGTTACCGCGGTTTCTTCCGCGGAAGAAGCCGTTCGCGGCGCCGATATCATCATTACCTCCACAACGAGCACCAACCCTGTTGTCGAGGGGCGCTGGCTCCAGCCCGGAATGCACATCAATGCTATCGGCGCAAATTTCCCGCAAAAGCGCGAATTGGATGATGATGCAGTCCATCGCGCCGGGATTGTCGCAGTGGATTCTCGCGAGCAGTCCAGGCAGGAATCTGGAGACTTGATTCACGCGTTTGGCGGCGACGAGTCACAATGGAGCCGCGTCCAGGAACTTGCGGAGATCGTGGCTGGGAAGACTCCGGGACGCACAAGCTCCGCTCAAATCACGTTGTTCAAGTCCAACGGCATCGCGATCGAGGATATTGTCGTTGCGGGGCGAATCTACGAACTGGCTCGGGAACGAGGCATCGGCAGGGAGGTTCCCATGTGGGAAAAAGAAGCTCGATTCGGCGAGGCGCGCGGCGTTTAGGCGGCGCCTCGCCCGGCATGCGTGTTAAGTGCGGATGCGTCGAAGGCGAGTCTTAAGAGCCTCGCGAAGCCGGAGGCGAGTGTCTTCCGGAAGGGGTGCTGGTTCCGACTTGCAAAAGATTTGGATCGTCTGCTTCGTGGTGTCCACGACGATGCGGCAGTCCTCACAGCCTTTGAGATGTTCCTCGATTGACGCTCGCAACGTCGGATCAAGCGCTTCGTCAAGGTAGTTCACAAGTTCCTTGATAATACCTATGCATTTCACGACTTCTCACTCCGATGAAAATATCGGTTCAGCTTCGTTCGAAGCTTAAGCCGGGCCCGCAACAGCCTTGACTTCACCGCCGGCACCGAAAGCCCCAGCGCCTCCGCTGTTTCTTCGGTGGACAATTCTTCGATGTCTCGCAACTGAAAAACGACTCGGAAAGAAGGGTCCAGCTCGCCGATCACGCTCGAGAGAATCTGGCTCAACTCCGACTGCTTGTAACGCTCCTCGGGCGAAGGGCCCCAGTCCTCCACCTCGCGGAAAACAGGCTCCTCGCCGGTATCTATTTCCTGGTCGAGCGAAACTTGATTCGGGCGGCGCTTGCGGAGTTTCATCAGCGCCTGGTTCACGGCGATGCGGACAAGCCAAGTGTAAAAGCGCGAGTTGCCCTGAAACTCGGGCAGATGCTCGAAAGCCTTGAGGAATGCCTCCTGCATGACGTCTTCAGCATCTTCGCGGTTCTGCGTGATGTTTTGAGCGAGGCGGAAAATCTTGCGTTCATACCGGCCCACCAGCGTTTCAAAAGCGGCTATGTCACCGTCTTTTGCAGCCGCAACGAGAACGGGCTCGTCGTCCTTTACCACTGTCGAAGGCAGCGGTGGACGCGGTTCCGGCGGGTTTACTTTCGGTATGCTCATGAACTCAGTATTCTGCATGAAAGGGTAGCACAGGTCTTCAATGGCGCAGAGGTTCATCCGATGATTTACAGGGTCCACGTCCTGCGAACCCTATCTTACTTCGATGCGAACGTGTCGCAGCCGGATGCAGGAGTTTCCGGAGAATTGGCGATCTGAGCCAGACCCGACTCTTTGGGTCATGTATACACAGCGATTTTCCCCAATTTCTTGACAGTCCACCTAGGGTGATTTAGCTTTGAGTACCCATCAAATTGGAGGCAAGAGTGGCAAGCCCGCAGCCGGTGGAGCAGCAGCGATTGGTTCGCTATCAGGTAGAAGATGGAATCGCCATCATCGAATTAGATGATCCGCCGGCGAACACGTATACCTATGAAATGATGCAGCAACTCGATACGGCCATACTGAAGGCTCGCCTGGACGAAAGCGTTCATGTGATCGTGTTGCGCGGAGCGGGCGATAAATTCTTCTGTGCCGGCGCCAGCATCCCGATGCTTACGAGGGCGGATCCACAGTTCAAGTATTATTTCTGCCTGCACGCGAATGAGACGCTATGCCGGCTGGAGCAAACTCCCAAGCTTGTGATTGCAGCGCTCAACGGGCACGCAGTGGGGGGAGGACTTGAGATTGCCCTTGCGTGCGACATTCGCATCGCAAAGAAAGAAGGCGGAAAGATAGGCTTGCCGGAGGTGAATCTCGGCGTCCTGCCGGGCACGGGCGGCACGCAACGCCTGTGCCGCGTGATCGGCGGCTCACGCGCCATCGAGCTGATGGCCACGGGGCGCACATTCGGTTTTGAAGAAGCTCTCGAGCTCGGCTTGATTCATCACATCTATGAGCGCGAAGCGTTCTGGGACGACGTCATCGCTTACGCACACCAGTTTTGCCCGCCCAAGAGCGCTTCGGGTGCCGTTGGCCGCATCAAGCGCGCTGTCGTCACCGGATCGGAAGCGGGCTTCAGCGAGGCGTTGGCTATCGAGCGCGAACTGCAGCAATTGCTTTTTATGAGCGAAGACGCGAAAGAAGGTCTGAAGGCTTACGTCGAGAAGCGGCAGCCAGAATTTAAGGGGAAGTAAGATGCGCGGATGCGACGCGGCTGCCAGAGGTAAAAGGACAACACGAACTGATGCGCACACTGCCTGATTATTTGCGCAAGGGAATGAAACTGATTCTGGTCGGCGCCAATCCCGGCGAGCGCTCGGCGCGAGTGGGGCATTACTATGCGGGCCGCGGCAACCAGTTCTGGCCGATCATGTACGATTCGGGCGTCATTCCCGAACCCATCGGATACGAAGACGACCGGCGGCTCCTTGAATTTGGCATCGGCCTCACCGATCTCGTTAAACGTCCGACGCGTGGAATGGAAGAGATCGAGCGGCAGGAGTTTGCGGAAGGCCGCGTCCTTCTGGCGCAAAAGCTCGAAGACTTGCGTCCCCGAGTAATCGCTTTCAACGGCAAAATGGTGTACGAGAAGTTTACGGGGCGCCCGTGCAAGCTCGGCTTGCAAAAAGAAATGCTCTATGGAGCGCGCGTGTTTGTTCTGCCTTCAACAAGCGGGCAGAATGGCGGGACGGAACTCGGAGTGAAGAAGCGCTATTTTAAGAAACTGGCCGAACTGTTGAAAAGCATGAGGGACTAGGGGGACTGATGGTGAGCGGAGCAACTCCACAAACTGCCAACCAGACCGTGCTAGAAGAATGTCACGGGCCTATTTGTACTCTGCGTCTGAACCGCCCGGACCGCTTGAATGCGCTGAACATCGAGATGGCCCGCGCGCTGGTGGCCGGGTTGCTGCGAGCGAGCGACGACAAGTCGGTGAGGGCCGTTGTCATAACAGGCGCAGGCCGCGGATTCTGTGCCGGCGGTGATGTGGGGCTATTGCGCGACCTGAGAAAGCGGAAGGCATCCGGGGAACTAGAGCCTCTTTTGACCGCGGGCAAGGAAATCTGCATCGCGATCGCGAGCATGGCAAAACCGGTGATCGCGGCGGTGAACGGACCGGCGGCCGGCGGAGGAATGAACCTGGCGCTCGCGTGCGATTTGCGCATCGCTTCGGATCAGGCGAAATTCGCGGAATCGTTCGCGAATTTGGGGTTGTACCCCGATTTCGGTGGTACGTATTTTCTGCCGCGAATTGTGGGCATGGCGCTCGCTGGCGAGTTGTTCTACACAGCCGAACTCCTCACGGCCGAAGACGCGCTACGGCTGGGAATCGTAAATCGCGTATTCCCGGCGGACAAGTTTGAAGAGGAAGTGCGCACGCTGGCGGGGGTTCTGGCGGCGGCGCCTCCTCTCGCGCTGCGAGATGTGAAGCGCACGATACTCGGGGAAGATCGCCGCACGCTGGAAGAAAAACTCGACGAGGAAATACGCCTGCAAATTCATTGCTTCGAATCGGAAGATTGCCTCGAAGGCCTCAATGCTTTTTTTGAGAAGCGCAAGCCGAATTTTCGTGGTGTGTGAGCCGGTGGCTTGCGTTTCCATACAACCCTAGATTTTTGGCTGCAATCGGTTGCACCGAAAGGAAACCTGGCCGGATCGTGACCACTCGTGTGGAGGCAGAACTTGCGGAGCGTGGCTATACCTTCAGTGAACTGATGGTTGCCGCTGCCTCCCGGGAAATCCGTGATGCGGAACTGGTGTTTGTCGGCATGCGATTGCCGATGCTGGCATTCCTCGTTGCGCGGCGAACGCATGCGCCACGCGCGGTCGGCCTGTTCGAAAATGGCGTGATCCGCGAAACGCCCTCTCTGGAACTCCTCTACACGATGGCCGACCCGCCAAATCTTCGCGGGGCCACGCAATGCGGCC
>Ga0307475_10001558_pt1 | contig 13628 bp, 11 predicted proteins | sample atmos_gasesECM1C_FD_203317 | JGI IMG/M metagenome (GOLD analysis project Ga0307475, IMG submission 203317) | Hardwood forest soil microbial communities from Morgan-Monroe State Forest, Indiana, United States - atmos_gasesECM1C_515 | ecosystem: Environmental > Terrestrial > Soil > Temperate... | reverse complement strand
GTTCCTGCTCCTGGACAGGGAATTCCCACGGTCGGTTCACTTCTGCCTGGTCGCCGCCGAAGAAGCCCTCCACGAGATCACCGGAACGGCGATCGGCACGTTCCGGATTCCCGCGGAGCAGCGCCTGGGACAGCTGCGCTCGGAGCTCGCCTTCGCCCGGGCGGAGGAGATCCTGGAGCACGGGCTTCACGAGACGATCGATGCGCTCCAGCTCAAGCTGAATCTGGCGGGCGATTCCATCGCCGATGCGTTCTTCGTATCCAGCCCGATCTATTCGGGGTAAAGTAACCCCATGACCTTTTGCCTGGGCATCCGCGTCCGAGACGGCCTGGTGGGCCTGGCCGACACCCGCGTCACCTCCGGCAACGAGATCATCGTCGCGCGGAAGCTCGCGACGTTCACGCACGAGAAGCGGGCCGTCTTCATCATGACCTCCGGCTTGCGGTCCGTCCGCGACAAGGTCATCACCTATTTTGACGATCTCTGGTCGAGGCCCGATCCCTCGCTGGACCGGCTCTTCAAGGTCGTGAATCTATTCGCCTCCCAGGTGCGACGGGTCGCCGACGAGGACCGCGGGGCGCTCGAACGAAGCGGACTGCAGTTCAACATCCACGCCCTCATCGGCGGTCAGATGGAGAATGACCCCGAGCACAAGCTCTATCTCGTCTATCCGCAGGGCAACTGGGTCGAAGTGGGGGAGGGGACGGCATACAGCATTATCGGCGCATCCGGATACGGAAAGCCGGTGCTCGACCGCACGCTCAAGCCCTCCGATCCGATGCGCTTCGCACTCAAGGTCGGGTTCCTGGCCTTCGACTCGACCCGGATCAGCGCTGCGGACGTCGACTATCCCATCGACGTCGTTCTGTGCTCCAAGGGCTCCTACAAGCTGATCGAGCACCGCTTTGAGAAGAACGACATGCTGGAGATCTCGAACTGGTGGCAGGAGCGCCTGCGCCACTCGGTGAACGAGCTGCCGCGACAATGGATGGAACGCGTCTTTTCGAAGCTGGGGCCGGAGGCGGAGATCATCGGCATGGACACCGTGATGCGGCCGTCAGCCCCCGGGAAGCCCCAGGCCGCCGCGGAGCAGCAGACCCAGCAGCAGCAGTAGGGGCCCCGTCGCGCCCCGGGCTCAGTGCCCCGCCTTGGCCGCCTTCTCTTCCTTCTTTTCGGGCGCCTTCAGCCTCAGCGTCTCGTCGAACTTCTCCAGCAGCTCCTGGTGGAAGGCCATCGCCTCGTCCTCCCGGAAGAAGCGCTTGATGAGGGGCTGGATCAGCACCGTTCGACCGCCGTTCGCGTTCACTTCCTCGACGTTGGTCTCGTGGGTGGCGAATTCCGGCGACGGCTTGAATTCATAGAGCTTGAACGTGAGGATCTTGTAGTGCTTCTCGTCGGCGCCCTGCACGTACGTGTGGCGAAGCTGCCGGGCCCGCGCGACGAGGGGCAGTTCCTGAAGGATCTTCATGGGGCACTATTCTACCGGGGACTCCGACGATTTGAAGAATTTTTCGAGCTCGTCCAGCTCCCGGCTGACCCGGCAGTCCGGCAGGCTTCCCAGCACTTCCGCTCCATAGCTTTTCGTGAAAAGACGGGTGTCGAAGATCACGACGACGCCGCGGTCGCTGCGACGGCGGATCAGGCGGCCGAACCCCTGCCTCAGGTCCAGGATCGCTTTCGGAAGGGAATAGTTCGAGAAACTCTGGGGATCGCGCTCCTGAAGGGCCTCCAGCAGGGGATCGCCGGGGTTCATGAACGGTATCTTGTCGATCACCAGGCAGGACAGCGCCTCTCCGGGGATGTCCACGCCCTGCCAGAAGCTGGAGGTCGCGAAGAGGGCCGTCCCCTCGTCGCGCCGGAATTCCTTCAGGAGCTTGGAGCGGGGCTGGTCGCCCTGCCGCAGGATCTTGACGCCCGTTGCTGCCGCAGCCTGGGCGCAGGTCTCGAGGTTCTTGTAGGAGGTGAAGAGGCACATCGTCCGCCCGCCCAGCGATTTGATGATCCGGTTGATATGGCCCGAGATTTCCATCGGGAAGCCGGGCTCGTTCGGCTGGCTCTTCAGCTTCGGGACGATCAGGATCTGCTGCTCGCGGTGATCGAAGGGCGAGGGAACCTGCAGTTCGCGGGCATCGTCCGCTCCGGTCTCCCGCTTGAGGAAGCCGAACTGGCCGTTGGCAGTCAGGGTCGCCGAGGTCATGATCACCGTCGACGTCGTCTTGAAGAGCTGCTCGCGGAGGATTTCGCGGACGTCGATCACGCGGGCGAAGAGGCGGGCCGCCCGGTCGTCCTTTTCCGCCCAGTAGACGCAGTTGGGGTCGTCGAGCTGGATGAATTTCAAGAGCGTCTGGGAGTAGTGCTCGGCGGCGCCGGAGAACTTGGCGATCTTGTCGAGCTCGTCCTCGTCCTGCGTCTCCGCCCGGGCCTCCTGGAGCAGGGACTGGTAATCGCCGAGCGTCTTCAGGAGATCCCCGGCATCGATCCAGTTCGGCTTCCGGAGACGCCGCTCGGCCGTGTCGCGGACGCGGCCGAAGAAGGCACGTGACGCCAGGCGCAAGCGCTCCGCCATCCCGCCGTGGCGCAGGTGCTTGGCGCCGCGGACGAGCATCGTGGCAGAAAACGGCGTCAGCCGCATCCCGAAGAAGTCCCTGGCGATGTCCGCCAGGTCGTGCGCTTCGTCGCAGATGACCGTCGAGGCGGAAGGGAGGATCACGTCGCCCGCGCCGAGGGCCTTGACGCGGAGGTGGGCGAAGAAGAGATGGTAGTTCGTGACGATGACCTGCGCGCCGCGGAGTCTGCGGCGGGCATCCATTGCGAAACAGTCCTCGTAGAAGCGGCACTGCGAGCCGTTGCAGAGCTCCGAGACGCCGTTCACCCGGCTCCAGACCGCGTCGTCGGGCTCGAAGTCGAGGTCGCTCAGGTCGCCGGTCTTGGTCTCATCCGCCCAGGCGGCGACCTTCTGGAAGTGCCGGAGCTGCTTCCGGTCGAACGTCACGTTCATGAGGTCGCCCTGGGTTTCCCCTAGCCGGTCCAGGCAGAGGTAGTTGTTGATCCCCTTGATGAGGGCCCAGGTGAACTTCTTCGGCATGAGCTTGGCGAGGCCCGGCAGGTCCTTCTCGACGATCTGCTCCTGGAGGGCGATGTTGGCCGTGCAGACAATGACGCGCGAGTCCGTGGCGATGGCGTGCTCGATGGCCGGGATCAGGTAGGCATAGGTCTTCCCGATGCCGCAGGGCGCTTCGATCGAGAGGTGCCGCCGCTCGGTGAGAGCCCGGTCGACCGCCTGGGCCATTTCGATCTGGCCGCTGCGGATCTCATAGTCCCGGGATTTCTGCTCGAGGAGGCCGCCGGGTCCGAAGTACGAGGCGATCATGGGGCAGCAGCATTAAGCACAAAGATCCGGCGGGCATCAAGAGGTGCGAATCGACCTCGAAAATGTTATATCTGATGGAGCTGGGGTACCAATGCACCGTATGGGCCGAATCCTCGCGATCCTCCTTCTCCTCCTGTCCGCTCCCGCTGCCGGCGAGCAGGACAAGACCGGCGACCGGGTCCGCTGGACGGCTTCCCGCCTGACGGGCTCCCCCGAGCCGCCCCCTCCTCTGCGCTCGGAGCGCGCGTTCCCGAACCTCACGTTCAAGTCGCCCGTGCAGCTGGTTCCGTTCCCGGATCATCGCCGGTACGTGCTCGTGGAGGAGCACGGCATGCTCTACAGCTTTCCGAACGACCCCAGCTGCTCGAAGGCGGATTTGTTCCTCGATGCGCGGAAGGAGATCCGGAACTTGGACAAGATCGCCGGCTGTCGCGGCGTCGGGTCCACCTACTCCCTGGCCTTCGACCCCGAGTTTGCGCTGAACCGCACCTGCTACGTCATGCTTCTGCTGGTCTCGAAGGATCGGAAGCCGCTCGACAACGGCACGCGCATTTCGCGCTTCAAGGTGACGGAGGCCGACCCCCCCAGGATCGATCCCGCCTCGGAGGAGGTCCTCCTCACCTGGGTGGGGGGCGGGCACAACGGGTGCGACCTGCAGTTCGGCAACGACGGATTCCTGTACATCTCCGCAGGGGACGCCGAGGATCCGAGCCCTCCCGACCGCCGGCAGACGGGTCAGGACATCAGCGACCTCATGTCGTCGATCCTCAGGATCGACGTCCACCACACTTCCGACGGCAAGCTCTACGCGATTCCGGCGGACAACCCCTTTGTCGGCCTGCCAAAGGCGCGGCCGGAAGTCTGGTGCTACGGGCTTCGCAATCCCTGGCGGATGAGCTTCGACCGCAAGACCGGCCGCCTCTGGATCGGGGATGTGGGCTGGGAGCGCTGGGAAAGCATCATCGCCGCCGAGAAAGGCGGCAATTACGGCTGGAGCGTCATGGAAGGCCCCCAGGTCTGCAACCCCGACGGAAAGCGCGGTCCGACCCCCATCCTGGCCCCGGCCCATGCCATCCCGCATCCGATCGCCGCGTCGATCACGGGGGGCTTCGTCTATCACGGCGCGAAGCTCCGGGGCTTTGAGGGCCAGTATTTCTGTGGCGATTGGGAGAGCCGCCGGGTTTGGGCGTTCCCCGTGAACGGCGCTGCGCTCGGCGAGCGTCGGGAAGTCGCCCGCACGGCGCAGCGGATCGTCGCCTTCGCCGAAGAGGCCGATGGCGAACTCCTCCTGGTCGACTATGAAGGAGGCGGACTTCACCGGCTGAGGGCGAACGATTCGGGCTCCGGCAACGCCGAGTTTCCCCGCACCCTTTCAGGCACGGGACTCTTCTCTCCAGTGGCGACGCAGACTCCGTCGGCGGGCGTCCTTCCGTTCCGCGTCAACGCTCCCTGCTGGATGGACGGCGCGGCGGGGGAGCGCTGGATCGCGATCCCCGGCGAGGGGACGATCCAGCTCGTGGACAAGATCAAGGACTGGCCGCGCGAAAGCGTCTGGCCCAAGGACAGCGTCGTCGCCAAGACCCTGAGCCTAGGGGGGAGAAAGCTCGAAACCCAGGTCCTTCATTTCGACGGTCAGCTGTGGAACGGATATTCCTACGTCTGGAATGAGTCGCAGACCGATGCCGCGCTCGCGCCCCCCGAGGGGGCGCAGCTGGAGCTGGGCAGCGGCCGGAAGTGGCGCGTGCTCGGCCGTGCAGCGTGCATGGGCTGCCACACCCCGTGGCAGGGTTATGCCCTGACCGTCAACGGCGCCCAGCTGCCCGACCTCCAGAAGTTCCAGGAGGCGGGGCTCCTGGGCCCCGACGTGCCCCGGCCCCGGCCCCTGGTCGACCCCTACGACGAGAACGCGGCGCTCGACGACCGGGCGCGCTCCTACCTGGCGGCGAACTGCGGTCATTGCCACCGCTTCGGGGGCGGCGGCGCGGCCAAGATCGATCTCCGCCAGGAGATTCCCCTCACCGAGATGAAGCTCGCCGGCGTCCGTCCGGGCCTGGGCGCTTTTGACCTCACGGATCCGTACCTGGTCTCGGGCGGCGATCCCGCCCGTTCGGTGCTTCTCTTCCGGATCTCGAAGCTGGGCCAGGGCCGCATGCCGCACATCGGTTCGGAGACCGTGGACGAACAGGGCGTTCGCCTGATCCGGGCGTGGATCGCGTCGCTGCCCGAGACGCCCTGCGATCCCGGCTCAGTGGCGATCCGGTCGAGGGACCGGGCTGCGCTCGATCGCCTCCGGGCCGGCGAGGCAAACGCGTGCGAGACGCTCCTGTCCACGCCGTCGGGCGCGCTGGATCTCCGGGGCAGCCTGGAGAGCCTCCCCCAGACAGTCCGGAAGGAGGCCATCCAGCGGGCCCTCGAGGGGCCCCCCTCCGCGATCCGCGATCTCTTTGAGACCTTCGAGCCGGCCTCGCAGCGGCGCGAGCGCCTGGGTCTGTCGATCCAGCCGGAGAAGATCCTGGGTCTGAATGGAGACTCCGAGCGGGGCCGCCGGATGTTCGCCGGCACGACGGTCCAGTGCTCGAAGTGTCACCGGGTCCAGGCGGGACCGGACACGCTTGGACCGGAACTCTCGAAGATCGGCTCGAAGTATAACCGCGCCCAGCTGTTGGAGTCGATCCTGGACCCTTCGAAGACCATTGACCCCAAGTTTTCGGGCGTCATCGTCCAGACGACGTCGGGGGATGTCCTGAGCGGCATCGTCGTCCAGAAAACGGATTCGGAACTCGTCCTCCGCGACGCCGAGAAGGCGCTGCGGCTGCCTGTCGGATCGGTCGAGCGGATCGTCCCGATGCAGAAGTCGCTGATGCCGGAGGGGCTCCTGCAGCACCTGACGGCCCAGGAAGCCGCCGATCTGGTGGCTTACCTCGAGTCGCTGCGGTAACCCTGGCCTACCTGAAGACGTAGACCTCGAGTCGCTTCTGGCCCTGGGGGGAGAGGCCCAATTGCGCCGCTTCCGATCGGTACTGCTCCTTTGTTCCGCGTCCGGCGATGTATCCGTTCACCCGGGCGGCCGCGGTTGAATTGCAGAGATCCCTCGCGTCGGGATAGATCGCTCTGAATTCCTCGATCAATCCTTCCGTGCAGCGCAGCTCGTATTTCTGATGGTAGTCCTCGGCCAGGGTAAACTCGCCCAGAGGCAGGATTCCCGTCTTGATCGTCTTCCCGAGCTCCTTCTCCCGGCGCTCCTTGCTTACTTCAATCGACTTTCTCTGGGATTCGGAGGCATAGAAGATCGCATTCCGGTACTGCTTATAATCCGTGCGGACGCACGGATTGTGGCTGGTCCAGATACGGTCCAGAACCTGCGGGAACGTGAGCAGCCCCGGATCGTAGTCGATCTGAACGCACTCCGTGTGGTCTCCCAAATCGTGGTAGCTGGGGTTCGGCGTTGTCCCGCCGGCATAGCCCACGCGCGTGCGGATGACGCCCCGCATGATGCCGAACTGGGCGTCGGGACACCAGAAGCAGCCCAGCGCGAAGGTGGCGGTCTCCCATCGAGCGGGAGCCGCGGCGTCGAGCGGGGGAATCGTGGACGCGTTCATCATGCGGGCGGGTTCCCGTTCAGGAATTCCGCAGCCCAGAGCTGCGGCCAGAAGGAAGGCCGGGATCCTCTGCCTCACGTGTCCAGTCTAAGGTCTTCCGGGGCGGAAGGCCAGCCCGTCAGGATTCGAGCAGGACCGACACGCCCAAGAGGCCGCCACCGACGAAGAATGCCAGAAGTCCGCGCCAGCACTCGTTCAGGTGCAAGAAGGCATAGCCGACCGGGACGACCGGGATAAAGACGCCGACGGTGACGGCGGCTCCGCCGATCGCCACGCTCATCCGAACCAGGATGGCCACCAGTCCTGCGAACGCGACCAGGCAGCCGAGCGTCGCCAGGACCTTCGCCGCGAGCCAGCGGCGGGGGGCCCGCTCCCGCAGTGAGTACTCCGAGATCGGCCCTTCGATATTGGCGAGGATGATGTTCCAGTCCTGGTTCATCGTGGACTCCCAGGTTGGCTCGGCGAAGAGGTTGAGGACCACCGTGCCCGGCTCCAGCGGCAGCCAGACCATGCGTCCGTACACGCCGATCTCGCCCTGGACGAAGCCCTGGTAGCGGGCGCTGGCGACCGGCTTCCCCCGCCAGATCCCCACGGTCGCCGTGAAGCGGAGATTCACGAGCGTCGGATCGACCTTGAGGAGATCCGCCTCGAGGGGAACGACGGGGTTGATTGGCGGCTTCTGGGACTGGTACTCGACGCGAAGCGTCACGAGCTCGGGATCCGAGACGGTGGGCTTCCTCGCGTACTTTCGGGCCAGCCGGGCATCCGGTTCGTAGGCCGGAGGGAGCCACAGTTTCAGGTTCTGCGCCGGATATTCGAAGGCGAAGCGCTTGAGGAGGTCCCGGGGGGCCGCGGCGGACTGCCCCAGGAGGCCCATGATGAGGGTCAGGAGGGCGGCGACTCTCATGAGACTATTAATGCCGTTCCCGCGCAGGACTTAAAGAAAATCCTTGGGCCTCCATGTTTTCATTGTGTTCCTGCTCCCGGGCAGTTCAATGGCAGGGATGGTTTCCCTGGCCGACATTCGCGCCGCCCACCGGATCGTCTCCAAGGTCGCGCTGCGCACCCCGATCGTGCCGCTCAAGTTCTTCGACCGCCCAGAGACCTTCATGAAGTGCGAGAACCTCCAGCGCACCGGCGCGTTCAAGATCCGCGGGGCGTACCACCGGATCTCGAAGCTGCCGAAGTCCGCAAAGGGAGTGACGGCGTCGTCCAGCGGCAACCACGCGCAGGCCGTCGCCTATGCCGCCCGCCTTCGCGGCCTGCCGGCCTGCATTGTGATGCTCGACCAATCGGTCCCCCATAAGGTCGAGGGCACCCGGTCCTATGGCGCCGAGGTGATTCTCGGAGGGACCACCAGCGTCGCGATTACCGAGCGCGCCGAGCGGGAAGCCGCCGAGCGAGGATACGTCTTCGTGCCTCCCTTCAACGATCCCGACGTCATCGCCGGCCAGGGAACGGTCGGCCTGGAAATCCTCCAGGACCTCCGCGGCGTCCGCTCCGTGATCGTCCAGATCGGGGGCGGCGGGCTTTCGAGCGGCGTCATGACGGCGGTGAAGGAGTCCAACCCCCGGATCCGGGTGTTCGGGGTCGAGCCCGCGGGGGCGGCGAAAATGCGGGCGGCGCTCGACGCGGGCAAGGTGGTCACGCTGGCCGAAGTGAAGACGATCGCCGACGGCCTCAAGCCCACGAGGGTGAGCGAGCTCACGCTGGAGCATGTCGGTCGCTACGCCGACGACGTGGTCTCCGTCAGCGACGAGGACATCCTGGAGGCGACCCGGCACCTGATCCTGAAGGAAAAGCTGGTGGTGGAGCCTTCCGGGGCGACCGCGCTTGCGGCGGTGATGGCGAAGAAGCTGAAGCTGCCCAAAGGCCCGGCCGTCGCGATCCTGTCCGGAGGGAACGCCGATGTGGGGATGATTCTGGGACTGAAAGCCTAGCGCGCCCGCCCCGCGGGAGGGCGGCGAAGCGTAATCCAGCCAAAGGGGAATCATGATGAAATCGATCCTGGCGGCCCTGCTCCTTCTCGGCGCCTGCTCGCCGTCGCCCGTGCCGGAGCCTCCGCGCGAATTCCCCGAGCCTTCGGCGCTCCCCGTCCGGCCCGGGCTTCCGGATCCCCTCACGACGTTCGATGGGAAGAAGATTTCCTCCCGGGCCCAGTGGGAGGGCGAGCGCAAGCCCGAGCTCAAGGCGCTCTTCGAGCACTACATGTACGGCGTTCTCCCGCCGGCGACCGGGGTCTCCGGCACGCTGCGCCGGGCGGATCCGGCGGCGTTCGGCGGCAAGGCGACGCTTCGCGAAATCTCCCTTTCGATTGCGGGGCCCCAGGGGCCGAAGGTCGACCTGCTTCTGGTCATTCCGAACCATCGATCCGGTCCCGCCCCGGTCTTCGTCGGCCTCAACTTCTCCGGCAATCACAGCCTCGTGACCGATCCGGCCGTCGCGATCCCTCCGTCTTGGATGCGCGGAGCCGGGAAGAGCGAGGAGATCGTGAACAACCGTGCGACCGAAAAGAGCCGCGGAAAGAATGTCGGCACCTGGGCGCTGGAGCAGTCGATCGACCGGGGCTACGCGGTGGCGACCGTTTACTACGGCGATATCTTTCCCGACAAGCCGGATTTCAGCGAGGGCGTCTATCCCCAGTTCCACGCGCCCAGGGAAGGGCAGAAGAGTCCCGGCGACACCGGCTGCGGCGCGATCGCGATGTGGGCCTGGGGTATCCATCGCCTCATCGACTACCTGGTCATGGTCCCGGAGCTCGACAAGACGAAGATCGCCGTGACCGGTCATTCGCGGCTGGGGAAGACGGCGCTCCTGGCGGCGGCCTTCGACGAACGGATCGCGCTCGCGATCCCGCACCAGGCCGGCTGCGGCGGGACCGCGCCGAGCCGAACCCGCAACCCCAAGGCCGAAACCGTGAAGCGCATCAACATCAGCTTTCCGCACTGGTTCGACGATCACTTCAAGAAGTTCAACGACGACGTGGACCGCCTCCCCTTCGACCAGCACTGTCTCCTGGCGCTCTGCGCGCCCCGCCCGGTGCTCTACACGAACGGCGTCGAGGACCAGTGGGCGAACCCGGAAGGCCAGTTCGAAATGCTGAAGGCGGCGGCGCCGGTCTATCGCCTCTATGGAATCGAGGCGCTGGACGTGTCGGAAATGCCCCCCTTGGGGAAGCTGGTGGAGAGCACGCTGGGCTACTACATCCGGGTCGGTCCGCACGTCAGCGATCCGGACTATTGGAAAATCTTCCTGGACTACGCCGACCGGCACTTCAAGAAGTAGCCTCCGCGTCCCCTTCGTGGTGTTCGGCCTGGTGCCGCTTGGAATGCTCGATCACGGTTTCGACGTGCTGAACCCAGCCCCGGGCGACGTCTAGCCGTCCCAGCGATTCGGGCGCGGGCGGGTTGGTCTTCATGCGTTCCAGGAAGAAGGAGTAGAGGCGAACCATCTCGGTCACATCCGGCTTCGTCTCCGCGAGAACGCCGAATCCATAGGTCGACAGGGCGTCCGTCGGATGTCTCTTCGCGTAGACGGAGAGCGAGGCCTTGGCCGCGTCGAAGTCCCGCCGTCGTGCATGGACCAAGCCGAGGTTGAGCTGGGCGGCGTCGAACTCGGGATCGGCGCTGAGCACGGCCAGGTAGGCCGTCACCGCCTCGTCGAGCCGGCCGGTATTCGCCAGAAGGATGCCCTTGTGGTTGAGCGCGACGGGCTTGATCCATCGATTGCCCTTCCCGGCCAGCTCGTCGAAGGTGGCGATCGTCTCGTCGACGAAGCGCTGCTCCATCGCGAGATTGCGCAGAAAGACGAGCGGTAATTCGCGGGGGAAGCGGAGGCGCTCAACCTCCTGAGGCTTTTCGAGGATCAGTCCGATCACCCGCTTGCCGGCTTCGAAGGCCGCACGGGGAAATTTGATCGCATAGACCTCACACTGCGCGTGGAGGATATCGATCCGGTCGGGCGCCTGCTGGAGCGCCGTGTGGAGCGCCTCGTCGGCCCCGAGGAGGTCGCGGAGTTCCAGCTGGGTCTGTCCCAGGAGCAGCCACGCGTCCGGATCGTCGGGCGTCCGTTTGACGCACTCGGCCAGCGCTTCGCGGGCCCGGGCGAGCTTTCCCAGGCGCAGGGCGCAGGATCCGACCTGTCGAAGGGCGGTCACGCGTTCTGCCTCGTTGGCCAGCTCGAGGCTGGATTCGTAAACCGCGAGGGCCCGTTCGAGGTAGCCCTCGCCCTCGAGGGCCCGGGCACGTCGGAGATCCCGTCCCACCAGCCAGCGCCGAAAAAAGTCCATCGGGACGCGCCGCCTTATTTCTTGTCCGGAGGACGGGAGGCTTCCAGGTGGGGCGCCTCAAGTCCCGCCCAGGACCAAACGCCCCCCTTTCCGGCGAAGCGCACGTCGAGAATGATCTTGCCCATCCTGCTCCCGTCCTCGACGCGGCGCAGACCGATCAGCAGCTCCTTCAGGCGGCCGTCGTAGCAGATGATCTTCGGATCCGCGTCGTTGCCCGGCAGCTTCGCAATGTCCATCTTCATCGCCGAGGCGTCGATCGACCGCTTGACCGGCGCCTGCTTCTTGCCGTCCATCGTGAACGTGACCTCGATCTGGCCTTCGGGCCGGGTCTTCTCGTCGAACCCGTCGATCCTGAGTCGGATGAAGATCGAGTCGCCGCTGTACTGCTGTTGTTTGTTGGCCGTCTTGTAGCTGCCGGGGATGACGCGCAGCCCCATGACCCCGACCTTTGGCCCCGGGTCGGGATCATAATAAAGCCGCGGGTTCTTCATGGTGTAGTTCTCGTACTCCACGGTCCGGTCCAGGCCCTCGACCGTATGCCGGATGACGACCTTGAACGTGAAGCGGGTCGCGCCGGGAAGAAGCGCGTCCTTGAGCAGAATGCCCACGCCCTTGCGGGGGCCGAGGCCCCCGATGACCTGCCGCGGAAGCGTCTTGAGGGGAAACTTGTTGTCGCCGATGATGACGACGTCCACTGACACCGCGCCGAGCGCCCAGGGCGTGCGATTGAGCAGGGAACCTTCGGCGACCAGGCCCTGGTCGATCTCGGAGTTCCGCACCTCGAAGGCAGTCAGCTCCACGCAGGCGACCTCGGCAGGAGGGGGCTCCCCCTGCGCCAGAAGGAGGGCGGCGAGAAGCGCGATCATGAGGACGATGGTACCTCGACGGACGGAGCAGGGAAAGTCAAACGACGCGGAGGCTATTTGACGCGCTTCGCCGCGGTATCGATCGCGGAGGCCATGCCTTGGAGCGAGTCGCGGAGCGCTTTTCGGGACTCGGGGGTGTGCGCGAACTCGCAACCCAGGATGAACAGCTCCTTGCTAGCGTCCCGGTCGACCCAGCGAACGTGCGCGGGAAGCTGAACCGGAGCGGGAAGGCCGATGGAAAGTTGGAGGGCATCTCCGACGGCGTGGCTCTCGGAACAGATGACGCGGCAGCCGTCGAGGCTGATGTCCCGGAGGGGAACTTTGCTGGTGCCCTTGGAGCCTTTGATTTCGCACGGGACAATCAGCTTGAAACGACCCGATTTGCGTCCCGGCGCACTCTGACCTTCACCCTGTGCCATGGCGTCTCCAACCCGGATTCCCGGTCCCCCCATTTGTACCCTCCCTCCGCCCGGAACGGCTCGAAAAAATGAGGAGAGGTCCGGGTCAGGATCTGGCGGAGGAGACATCGGCCGCGGATTTCCGGGTCGTTCCATCCAGGTGTTCGCGGCACCAGACTTCGAACGCGAAGACGAGCCACAGTTTCTCTGCCGCGTCGCCCCGGCCCGCCTCGAAGTCCGACAGGAGGGAGGTGACGGTAGGGGTCTGGAGAATGCCCCGGCGAGCGATGGCGTCGGGATCCAGCGTTTCCCGAAGCTGAGGCCGCAGCCCGTTCCGGAGCCACTCCGGGATCGGAATGGTGAATCCCCGCTTCGGAAGCGCCAGAATGTCGTCCGGCACCAGTCCTCGGAGCGCACGGCGCAGGAGATGCTTGAGCCGGAAGCCTCGAACTTTCAGGGCGGCGGGCAGGTTCTGGGCGAAGCGGGCCACCGGAAGATCCAGGAACGGCACCCGCGCCTCGAGGCCGACCGCCATGGTCGGCCGGTCCACGCGCTCGCAATAGCCGTCGGTGAGCTTGGTTTTCTGGTCCGCGTACATCTGGATTTCGGCGCCCTTGAGCTTTTCCGAGCCGCGGCGGAAGGCGGCGGCGTAGGCCGCCAGCGCCGGCGGCGGGGAGCAGCGCCAGGCCGGCGCGATCAATCCGTCGGCCTCGGGCGGAGCGAAGACGTAGTTCCACGCGGCCCCGCGCTCGGCGGGATCGGCGAGGTCCAGGTTTCGGAGCGCACGCCGGATCCACCGGAGCCGTGGCAGGGTCGAAGCTGCCAGGCCTGCCGGCTTCAGGAGGAGGCTGGGAAGGCCGTGGTACCAGTTCCAGACTGAAGCGGCCGAATAGCGGCGATAGCCGCCGAACAATTCGTCGCCCCCGTCACCGGTGAGCACGACTCTGACCCGTTCCCGGGCGAAGCGCGCCAGGGCATACATCGGGAACGCTGCGGCGTCCCCGACGGGCTCGTCCATCAGCCGGGAGAGGGTTTTCAGGTCTTCGGCGAACTGCTCCGCGGTATAGATGAGCTCGTGATGCTGCGAACCGAGCGACCGGGAGCTGC
>Ga0307475_10001557_pt1 | contig 13630 bp, 10 predicted proteins | sample atmos_gasesECM1C_FD_203317 | JGI IMG/M metagenome (GOLD analysis project Ga0307475, IMG submission 203317) | Hardwood forest soil microbial communities from Morgan-Monroe State Forest, Indiana, United States - atmos_gasesECM1C_515 | ecosystem: Environmental > Terrestrial > Soil > Temperate... | reverse complement strand
CGGGCACAAGTGTCGCTTGCTCGCCGGCGCCCAACACGCTCTTCCCGATCGGGACGACCACCGTTGCATGCACCGCATCCGATCCGCTCGGCCATCATTCGACCGCATCGTTTTTGGTTACGGTCCACGATACGCTTGGTCCAGCGTTTTCGCCTTCGACGGTCGCCGATATCGCTGTGACAGCGACCAGCGCGAACGGAGCAGCTGTCTCATTCGCGCCGGTGGCGACAGATCCGGTCGATGGGCCTGTCGCGCCTGTCTGCAAGCCCCTTCCGGGCAGCACGTTTCCGGTGGGTACATCACCCGTCGTCTGCATAGCCACCGACAAGGCGAATAACCAAACCGTGGCGGCCTTCGCCGTAACGGTCGCACCTTCGTCGTCCGCTCCGACGCTCGTTCCGCCGACGCTCAGCTGCGTGGGTTCGCAGGGCTCGCCTGCCATGGTCCCAATGCCTGATAGCAGCTGCGGCGTGGTATTGAGCAACGCATCAGGGCAGGCCGGCACCTGCTCCGAAGGCGGCCGGGGCTTGGCGTCGTGCACGTTCGATAGCCAGACCTCGGAGACGCTGGGGGTTGGAAGCCATACCATCGCCGTGCTGGGAACCGCGGGCGACGGCTCGACTGCGGGCTGTACGTCGTACGTCAGCGTGGTGGATAACCAGAGTCCCACGATTCAATGCACTAACCAGACGCTCGAGTGCATGGGCAACTCCAGCGCGACGAGCACTCCCACGGCGACATGCAGCGACAACTGCAGCTGCACGGCGAGCTGCACGAGGGCGAGCTTCCCCCTCGGTTCCAGGCCCGGCAGCTGCTCGGCCAGCGACCCGTCGGGCAACACGGCCCGCTGCCAGCCAAGCATCACGGTCGTCGACACGACTGCGCCCGTGGTGACGCCGCGCCCCGGCCCCACGCAGCTTCAGTGCCACGTCGACACGTGGACCGATTCCGGGGCGACGGCGCTCGACGTGTGCGCCGGCGACCTCTCGGCAAGCGTGAAGGCCAGCGGCATCGTTGACCCGAGCCACATTGGGTCTTACACCGTGACCTATTCGGCCACGGATCCATCGGGCAACGTAGGCTCAGCCACGCGCACGGTCGCTGTCATCGATACGCTGCCTCCTCAGGTGACGCTCGCGGGGTCGTCGAGCCTGTGGCCGCCCAATCACACGTTCGTGTCCTTCGACGTTTCGCAGGCCGTGACTGACGACGACCTGATCACCCTGGCTCGAACAGAATCGCTTGGTGATCTCGGGAATGTTGCTGCCCGGTCCCGCGCACGCGTAGTAGCTCGGCGTCTGCGCGATGGGACCGGTCGCGGGGCCGTTGCCCGAGGCCGGCGGCGCGGCGGGCTGGCACCCCGTAGCGTCGCAGACCGCAGGATTGGTAGCAAAGATATTTCCGTAGTAGGCCCCCTCGCGCAAATTGAATGGCGGCTGGCCCGCGTCGTTGCCGTTGCGCTCCAAGTCGCTGACCGCCAGCGCATCCTTGATCGCCTGCGGCGCATCGGCTGGCGCGCGCATCGAGAGCTCGACGTGCACGCCGTACGCGTTGGTCCGCGCCAGCACGCATGCCGAGACCCAGCGCTGGCAGGTCTCGTCGCAGACGCCCGCGAAGGTCGCCGTTCCTCCGTCGCCTGCATCGCCGGAGCTTCCCACGTTGCCCGATGTGCGCCCATCGGCGGAAGGCGGCGGGTCCCACCAGTGCGTCCCATCGGCGTTGATCGCGAGACCGATGAGACCGCGACCCGGGCTGGTCGTTCCGTCGGGGTTGGTGATCTGGCCGCCCGTTCCCAGGCCGGGCCCGGGCAGCGGCAGCACGCACGTGCCCGAAGTGGAACATGCATAGCCGGCATCGCACGCATTTCCGTTACCGCACGTCAGCGTCCCATTCGACAGGTCGACGGCCATCTCGCGGCCCGCGGGCATCGCGCACGAATAGATGTACTGCAGGAGCTGTCGCGCATACCGGGTCGATTTGAGCCGGTCGGCCATCAGGCCGTTGGAGATGAACCCATTCGAGATGAAGCCGTTGGAGATGAAGCCGTTGGCCCAGACGCCGTTGAGCCAAGTCCCGTTGGAGATGAAGCCATTCGAGATGAACCCATTCGAAATGAACCCATTGGGCACAAGTCCGTTGGAGATGAAGCCATTCGAGATGAAGCCATTCGAGATGAAACCGTTGGAGATAAACCCGTTCGAGATGAAACCGTTCGAAATGAAGCCATTGGAGGCAAGGCCGTTCGAGATAAACCCGTTCGAGATGAAACCGTTGGAGATCAGCCCGTTGCTGGTAAGCCCGTTCTGCGCAAACCCGTTCTGTGACGTAATCGCTTTCGAGACCGTCGCCGTCCTCTCGACGGGATGGGTGGAGGCCGACTTACCCGGGGCGCTGCAGCCAGCGAGGGCGCCCACCATCGCGAAGAGCGTCCATGTCCGTGCACATCCCGCGAGCTTCTCGAGTGCCATCGAATGTCTCCCTTTCGCAATCGCGACGCCTTTTTGCGGTGCCAAGTCGGCCAGCTTGCGCACGATTCGCCAACGATTGGCGCGCTGTCTATAGCAATTGCAATGGTGCAAGAAACAGGGGCCAGCGCCCCTCCTCGAAGTCCACCGAAGCCGCGCACTGGATGAACGACTCACGTTCGACGGTGAGGTCTTCGGAGAGCTCGAGGTGCTCCGTATCGCTGTCGACCTCTTGCGCGCTCAGCACGAGCGCGATCGTGTGGCCCCCCCTATTAGGCGCGTCAGCACGGCTCGTAGGCTCAGAAGGGCTGGTTGCGACGGTAAAGCCGGCGCCCACGTCAAGCGCAGTCGCCCCCGGGGTCGATCCACGTGTTGACGCCGCACGGAAGTTGCGCAGGGCCATTCGTTCGATAGCAATCGGAACGCATGCCGACGGGTCATCTGAGCGAGATCAGGATCGTATGGCTGGCGCCATCGTGCAGGTCGACAAGCAGCCGCCAGGTCCCCGTCGAGAGGCCCTTGGTGGCCATATTGAAGATGTACTGGCCCGAGCTGCTGTCGTACCGGAACGTGTTGCCGCTGCTGGCGGCCGAGGTGGACACCGCCTCGACGTACGTGCCGGTGACGTTCGACGAGACTTGGGCCACCGACAGCGTAGCCACCGCGTTCGTGATGCCCGCCGACGCGCCCGTGAGCTGAAACTTCACCGGGACGGTCCTTCCGAGCTTGAAGATCGAGCTCCCGTCGGGATTGATTGGTTGAAGGATGCCGGACCAAGCGTATTGCATCTGTACTTGGAACGCCCCGGTCGCCTTGTTGCCGTGCGCGTCGGTAGCCGTGCACGTGACGCTGGTGACGCCTGGAGCGAATGTCGAGCCGGATGCGGGGACGCAGCTTGGCGCAACCGCACCGTCGCACCGATCCGTAGCAGAGACCGAGTAGGTCACCTGTGTGCCGACCGAGCTAGCCACTGTCGTCGTGATGGTCCCAGGAAGCGTCAGCGAGGGAGCCAGCGTATCGATGACGGTCACCGCGCGGCCAGCGGAGCCGACGTTGCCGGACGGATCCACCGCCGAGTAGCTAACCGCGTACGAGCCGACGTGCATCGGGTCGACGATGCCGCTGGCCTTCACGTTCGCCGAGAGGTCGCCGGCGCAATGGTCGAGAGCGGTCGCCCCAGGATCGGTCCACTTGTCGACACCGCATTGGAGCTGCGACGGGGCCGAGCGGGCCGTCACGACCGGCGGCCTGGTATCCACGACCGTGACGTTCGGCTGGCAGCTCGCTGTGTTGCGGGAGGGGTCGGTCGCCGAGCAGCTTCCTGGCGTGGTCCCGAGGGGGAAAGTTGCCATCGTGCAGCTCGCCGTGCAGCTGCAGTTGTCGCTGCATGTTGCCGTTGGAGTGCTCGTCGCGCCAGAGTTTCCCGTGCACTCGAGCGTCTGGCTGTTGCACTGAATCGTCGGATTCTGGTTATCCACCACGCTCACATACGACGTGCAGTTTGCCGTGGAGCCGTCGCTCGCTGTCCCCAGTAGCGCGATCGAATGAATGCCGACGCTCAGCGTCTCAGACGTCTGGCCGTCGAAGGTGCACGACGTCAGACCCCCTGCGCCCCCCGAGCAGGCACCCGCCGTGGCCGAAGCACTGCTCACCGCTACGCCGCACACCCCCTGCGGGACCGGGACGACAACGGGCGACGAGGGCGAGCCCACGCAGGCTACTACGGGCAAAGGACTGCAACTCCCGGAGCTCGGCCCGCTGGTAACGCACACCGGGGTGGCGGCATTCGACGCGGCGCATTGGGCGTTCGACGTGCAGCCGGCGCAACCAGCCGCGCCGCACAAAGGTGTGCGGCTGGAAAGAGCTGCACACTGGACATCGCTTGCGCAGTTGCCGCACGCTCCCGCTTGGGGTCCACTGATAACGCACACGGGCGTGCTCGGATAATCGGCCGCGCACTCGATGTCGGTCGTGCAAGCGCGGCATGCACCCGCCGTGCAGAAGGGTGTGCGAAGCGAGCCCGACGCACACTGCACATCAGTGGAGCAAGGCGCGGCGGTCACGGTCACCGTGAACGCTGCCACCGACTGATTGCCCGCCTTATCGCTTGCCGTGCACACGACCGGGGACGTGCCGATCTGAAACACAGTGCCAGATAGCGGCTTGCAAACGGGCGTGATCGGTCCGTCGACTACGTCTGTCGCGAGAGGCGAGAACGAGACTACGGCGCCGCTCGCGCTCGTCGCCGGCCGAGTGATGTCGGTAACTGTCGACGGCGTGAACGCTGGACCGAAGGTATCTCTCACGGTTACCGTGAACGACCCCGCGCCGGGGTCCGACTTATTCCCCTGCGGATCGGACGCGGTGCAAATGACCGTTGTGTCGCCGATCTTGAACATCGTGTTCGAGGGAGGGTTGCAGACGACGCTCGTACCCGCGTTGTCCGTGTCGATCGCTGTCGGCGGCATGAAGAACACGATGGCCCCCGCCGCGCTCGTCGCATCGACGACGATATGCGGAGGTACCGTATTGTGATCGGGACCAACACCAATGCCGGGCGGCGTTGTGTCCGAAGGTGGTGGCTCGGCGAACGACGACAAGAAAGGATTGAAGTGGTTGAGTGTCTCCGGTACGTCCGTTACGAGAAATGTGTCGTCGGTCTGCATTGAACCGCTGTACGCGCCGCCCATGACCACTCGACCGTTATTGTCTAGCGCCATGTCGTAAAGCTGGCTGTACAGGATGGTCGGGATTTGCTTGGCCCAAACGGCCCCGCCGCTACCGCCGTCCGGGGTGTCTGGGGAGTATGCCGCCAGAAAGATGTTCGGAGCGTGATAGCTCGGAAACGATCCGACGCCGAAATCGATGCTGCCCCCGATGCCTGGGTCTCCCGTCATGGCCACAACGACGTTGTTGGATGGATCGAAGGCGAGCTGCACTCCCTGAACCGAAGGGAAACACGCGCCGTATTCGTTGCCCGATCCGCAGGCGACGGACGCGTACTTGGTCCAAAGTATGTTGCCGTTCAAATCATACTTTGTGAGGAACGGCTCCAAACCGGCGCCACCGGGAAGAAACATGCCGGGAGCGCCCGTCGCATAGATGTTGCCGCTCGGGTCAACGGCCGTGGCCGAGAACCAAGCTCCCATAGGGGGCTTCGTCCACAACACGGAGCCATTGGCTCCGCAAAGCTTCCAGAGTCCGGGGTTCGTTCCTCCGTTGCCCGAGGTGACCAGCACGAGGTTATCGGCGACCACCCCGCCGTCCCCCTGTACGCCGGCGCCGCCGGCTTGGCCACACGACCCGGCATCCGCGTGGGACACCACCAGAGAGACCGGCTGCGGTGTCGCAGTGCCACCTGAGAACGGACCTAGGCCGAGGCTCTCGGCCCACAAGGGCGTGCCGTTCGCGGAAACCTTTGCAACGAAAACGTCGATGTCGCCATTGCTGTCACTATGGAAGGAGAATTGACCGAATGTGCCTGTCCCCTGATAGCTGGCGGCCATGATAATGTTGCCTTGCGAATCGATAGCGATGCGCACTGGACCGCTTGTTTGGAAATTGATGGGCGAAGAGAAGCTCGGCATGGGAAACGTGCCAGCTTGATGACCATCGGCGAGCGCATGGATCGATCCCGACCAGCCGCCCAACCCCTCGCCCCCCAAAGTACTATAGATGTTGCCGGCCAAGTCGATCGCGACGGGCGGGGGGGGAAGGGCGCCAATAAAAATGTCGTTCGCCGCGTACGTCCATAACTGGCTGCCGTCCGGCGCGTACCTCGCAACGGTCCCGTCACCCGCCACGCTCACAATGGAATTGTCGGGCGCAACAGCCAACATGACCCGTGGCAAGGGGTAATCGAGCGTGGTCGTCGGAATGCTCGGGCTAAAAAGCGTTCCAGTGAAGTCGAAAGCAGAGAAGCTTTTGGCCCACGTTCCTGGATGGCAATCGCTTGGGCAATAACAGGGCGACACACTCGCGTTCGTCGAGCACATCGGCTTATTAGGGTCGTCCTCCCCGACCTCGCACACGGCATTCCCGCACACGGCCAAAGGCTCCTTCAAATACACCGAGATGACCTCGCCGTAGTGTGTTCCGTTGTGCTGCACGCCGCCGTCGGGGTCCGCAGTGGTGCCGACCGCCGTGTGGCAATCGCGGATGGCGCCGTTCGCGTCCGAGTCCTGGCCGTCGCACGTGCCTTGCTCGCCCGCCGCGTTGGTAAGGCACACGCCCGGCACGTGGATGACGACTTGGTCGCCTTGGCTGGAGCAAAAGCGCTTCGTGATCTCGGGAATGTTGCTCCCCGGTCCGGCGCATGCGTAATAGCTCGGCGTTTGCGCGATTGGACCGGTCGCCGGGCCGTCGCCCGAGGCGGGCGGCGCGGCGGGGCTGCACCCCGTGCTGTCGCAGAGCGCCGGCGTCGTCGCGAAGATGTTGCCGTAGTAGGCCCCTTCGCGCAGGGTGTACCCGCAGCTCGGATCGCTGGCGTCGAGTCCCGCCTGGGCGCAAGGAGTGACTTCGGGAAAGCTGGTTGAGAGCGCGTCCTTGATCTGCTGTGGCGCACTGTCCGGCGCCCGCATCGAGAGCTCGACATGCACTCCGTACGCGTTGGTCCGTGCCAGCACGCACGCCGAGACCCAGCGCTGGCATGTCTCGTCGCAGAGGCCCGCGAAGGTCGCCGTTCCGCCGTCGCCGGCATCGCCGGGGCCCCCCACGTTGCCCGATGTGCCCCCATCGCCGGAAGGCGACGCGTCCCACCAGTGCGTTCCGTCGGCGTTGACGCCCAAACCGATGAGACCACGGCCCGGAATGGTTGTCCCGTCCGGATTGGTGCTCTGCCCACCGGGTCCCAGGCCGGGACCGGGCAGTGGCAGCACGCACGTGCCCGACGGGGAGCATGCGAACCCTACGTCGCACGTTCCACCGTCCCCGCACGCCTGCGTCCCGTTCCACAGATCGACGGACGCCTCCCGCCCAGCCGGCATCCCGCACGAGTAGATGTACTGCAGCAACTGCCGCGCGTATTGGCTCGACTTGAGCCGATCGGCCATCAGCCCGTTGGAGATGAACCCGTTCGAAATGAACCCATTGGATATGAAGCCGTTCGTCCAGGCACCGTTGAGCCAAACCCCGTTGGAAATGAACCCGTTGGAGATGAACCCGTTGGAGATGAACCCGTTGGGCACGAGCCCATTGGAGATAAAGCCGTTCGAAATGAACCCATTCGAGATGAAGCCGTTGGAGATGAAGCCATTCGAAATGAAGCCGTTCGAGATGAATCCGTTGGACACCAGTCCGTTCGAGATGAAGCCGTTGGAGATGAACCCATTCGAGATGAAGCCGTTAGAAATGAAGCCGTTCGAGATCAGCCCGTTGGTGGTCAGGCCGTTCTGCCCGAACCCATTCTGCGAGGTAATCGCTTGCGAGACGCTCGCTGTCCTCTCGACGGGATGGGTGGAGGCCGAGTTGCCAGACGCGCTGCAGCCGACCAAGGCGCCCACTATCCAGAAGAGCGTGCATGTCCGTGCACTGCCTGCAAGCTTCTCGAGTGCCATCGAATGTCTCTATTTCACAATCACGACGCCCTCTTCCAGTGCCCAAGATGGCCAGCTTGCGCACCCTTCGCCGCGTTTGGGGCGCTGTCAATAGCAATTGCAACGGACTGTTCGCGTGTTCCTGTCCCGGCGTTCACGCGACTCCAATCTGACCATCCCTCCTCGATCGGCGGGTGGAGCAAGGAGCAGGTCGGGTTCCTTCCAGTTGCCAGTTGCGCCGATAATTATCGCAACGATCCTTTCCAAAGTGCTTTGACGGCTCCTTGGCGCGCGGTGTACTAGGGCGGAATGATCTCCCGCATCCACCGGCTGCGATGGCTCCTCCCCGCGCTCGTGATGTCGCTGACCGCGGGCTGCGGAAGTAGCGACAATGCCAAAGGCTCGAGCAACTCTCTCGTCCTCGACCCAACGCAGTCCCACTACGGGCATACCGCAGACGAATGGGGCACTCTTTGGTTCAAGTACATCTTCGAGCTCGCCCAGACCGACGCAAAGAACTGCATCATTCCGTACTCGGATCCGAACGGAGCGAATTGCACCTACGGCCAATCCGGAGACGTCTTCTTTTTCGCGGGCACCCAAGGGGGGGCGGTCGTGCGCGACCAGTGCGTGGTCCCGGCGGGCAAGGCGATCCTCGTTCCGATTGTGAACGCCGAGGGCGATAATGTCGGGGTCGCCCCTCAAAGCGACATGGCTCTGATGACGTATGTCAAGAGCCAATTGGACGGCGTGACGGATATGTCCTTCAATATCGATGGGACCGCGCTTTCGAACCTCTCGAGTTACCTCACTCAAGCTACGAAGTTCACTTATACCGAGCCGATGGAGCCGAACTTCTACACCTGCAACGCGGTGACCGGCATTACGGGCCCCGTCTCTCCGGCGTATGCGGCCGGCTATTACGTCTTGCTCAAGCCGCCGACGGTCGGTGCGCACACGCTGCACTTTGCAGCGAATTCGCCGAAAAGCATGCCTGCCTTCATGGTCGACGTCACCTACAAGTTCAAGGTCCAGTAGCCTATGGGTTCACGAGGTTCGCTTCGTCGGAGTTGAGTTCCGCGCAGCAGCGCAGACCAAGCCCCCGATCGCGCGTCTTTCGTGAATCGCTGTCGCCAGCGCCGAGGTGCTGCTGGCAAGTCGCCTCCTGGAGCGTACTGGCGAACGAACCTCCACGGTGAATGCACAAGGTGTCGGGATCGCCGGCGTCGGCCGAGCTGCCGCACAAGTCGACCCATTCGGCGACGTTACCAATCATGTCGAACGCGCCCGACGGGCTGACGCAGCTCTGGAACGATTTGACATCCGTGGCAGCGCAGACCGGTTGGCCGAGATTTCCATAGCAGGTTCCGTAGTGATCGAAATCCACGTTGCATGCGCCCGCTTCGGCGACCGGGCCGTAGACGTAGGGCTGCAAGCCATTCGCGGAACATGCCTTGCCCCATTGATCGATGGCGTCGGTCGTCGAGAGGAACCCACCGCTCGTGTCGCCCTTGCAGAGTTGCTTCCCGGCCCAATGGCAAAAGGCTTTCGCATCGCACCAGTCGATGCACCGGGCGGGTTTCGTCGAACGCAGCGCTTCGGATTCCATGTTCATCATGCAGGGATTTGCTTCCTTGCGGGGGTCGGACGGTCCTGCATCCTTCCACCCGCAGCGCGGGTCCCACTCGACGGTTCCGCCGTCGGCGACGGAGTCGGCGAACCGATTGTACTGGTCGAATGTCACCTCTGCCTCGTCGATCCAGTAACAGGTCGATTTCGGTGACGTTACTTTCGAGAGAACCAGTTTGACCCCCGCATCGTCGATTTTCGACGTGCGCCTGAGCAGGTCGCATGGGTGCGGCATCGGCGGCTGGAACGACTCGTAGCCGGCAACAATTTGGCAAGCGGAAGCGATGGCGAAGGCAAGACCGGCGACCGTCACCAGGGCGACAACCACCGTCGGATTTCGACGTGCCACCGACCCGGCCTTCAGCGCAGTCACTGCCGCGCACTTTCCCACACCGCGGTGGTCGTGGCCAGCGCCCTCGCGCCTCCGTGCGCATTGGCCGCGCCGCGTCGCCGCTGCTCCAGCGGCCCGTGCATCAACCCCACCAATACGACAGTTCCAAAATGAGGGCGTCGGCGGCCGGCGCCCGCCGCACCGAACCAAGGTCGAGCGAGCCAATCTCACCGGGCCCGAGGGCAACGTTGGGCACCTGCGAGCGCCCGTACACGACACTAGAGACCCCAGGCGCCATTCCCAGCGCAGCACGAGGTTCACGTCAAGTCGGCCGCGACTATTCCCACTCGACACCAAGGGGGATGCTGTCGACCAGGATCTGCCGAGCGGCCAGGACAGTGTCGCGTGCGAATCCGTATTTTCGCATGACGGTGCCGTCGGCGACGCGGCGTCTTCGTCCCATATCGACGAGGTACACGCTGTCGGTTTCGTGCCCGCGGATTAGCATCGTGCCGCTCGCGAGGGGTGGGCCCAGCGCGATGCGTTCGATCTCGCCGGAGCCCGCAACTTCCAGGTCGTTTCCGAAAAGACGCTGGTAGACGAAGTCGCTCGGCACCCAACGGCGGTAACCCCCTGGGTCGACGAGGTAGACCGCCCATCGACCCGGCACGCGGAGCCGACTTCCGGCGAGGTCAGGTCGCGGGGGAATCGCCACTGCCGCGTCGTGGACAATCGGCCGAGGACCGTCGTCCGGTGCGTGCGGCGGCCGCGCACGAAGGAGCATCCGCTGCGCGGACGCGTCGTTCACCGTGCCTCGTAAAAGGGAGCGTTGAAAAACCCCGATCGCTCGATGTTGATTGCCATTTCGCGCGTCGTTAGAGCAAGGTCGGGGCCAACGGGCTCTGTTGCCAAGGGTCCACGAAATTCCTCGGAAAACGCGCAACGATGGGTGGCGTTTTTGACGGCAGGTGCACGGAGTTCGGTGCGCGCGCACGTTCGGACCACGTGCGCGCACACGGCCAAACGCTGGGGCGCGCATCGCGTACACTTCTTTCCGACCTGCGGATCCAAACGTTGACCCCTGCGGCTCGGCGACAATACATTGGACCACTTTGCAGTGTCGCTGAAAGATGCCGGAGTTAGACCTGCCGCTAGTGATCGGGGGCCGCTATCGCCCCGTGAGGCTCCTCGGCAAGGGGGGGATGGGTACTGTCTACGAGGTTGAGCATCTGCGTACGGGTCAGCGACTCGCGCTCAAGGTACTCACTCTTCAAGCGGCCAGCTCGGTGGAGCGTTTCCAGCGCGAGGCGCGCGCAGCGTGCCTCATCCCGAGCGAACACGTGGTGCGAGTCACCGACGCCGACGTCGCGCCGGAGCTCGGGGGCGCGCCGTATCTCGTCATGGAGCTCTTGGCAGGCGCCGATCTCGAGCACGTTAGCGGTAACGCGCCGGTGGCTCCGGCCGAGGTCGTCGAATGGCTCCGCCAAGTCGCGAGCGCGCTCGGCAAAGCTCACGAGCGCGGGATCGTGCACCGCGACCTGAAACCGGACAATCTGTTTCTCACCCACCGCGAGGACGGCGCGCCGCTGGTGAAGGTCCTGGACTTCGGGATCGCCAAAATGATGGCCGACGCGACTGCACTCACTCGCTCCGACCAATTTCTGGGGACGCCACTGTACATGGCGCCCGAGCAGGCAAGCTCCAATGGCCCGCCGATTGCGCCGCAAGCCGACCTCTACGCGCTCGGTCTGACGGCCTTCAGGCTTCTGACGGGCCGCACCTATTGGAATGCAGGAAAGCTGTCCCAGGTCCTCGCCCAGATTCTGGCGGCGCCTATGCCGCCGCCTTCGAGGCGCGGAGCGCACTTCGGTGCGCAGTTCGACGCATGGTTTCTTCGCGCATGCGACCGCGATCCTGCCAGGCGCTTCTCGTCAGCGCACGAGCAGGTCGAGGCTTTGGCTGCGGTGTTTGGCTTACCTGCGCAACTGCGCATCTCGGATCCAGTCCCTAAGGCGGTTGGCCCTTCGGCAGTCAAGACTCTCGCGTCGCCCACGCCCCCGGGGTCGTCCAGCGACGGAGGGCTAAGCCAGAGCCTACTTGGCCGCAGGCCCGCGTTGACGGGGGGGCTCGCCCTCGTCCTTGTAGCCCTGCTCGCGATCGCGATGGCGAGCTTGCGCGACCCGACGCGCAAAAGGCCGGTGCCTTCGGGGACCGATGCAACGCGACCGGACGAGGCCACGAGCGCTATCGTGTTTCCCCCCGTCGCTCCGTCGCATGCGGGCAACGACGAGCCATCCACCCGCGCGGCCTCGAGTGAGCGCGGGCCCGGGGCCGGTGACCCTGCCATTGCGATCTCGACCCGCGACGCGTCTCCCGGGGAGGGTGGTCTAAAAAGCGATGCCGCCAAGCCGCTCGATCTCCGCCAGGGCCAGCTCTAGCCGGGTCCCGGGGCCCTACTGAGCGCCCTCGATGCCATGTTTCCTCATCAGGCGATAGAGGGCAAAGCGACTCGACAGCCCCAAGTTGCGAGCTGCTTTGCCGACACTGCCGCCCACAGAGGCGAGCGCCGCTCGAATGTCGTCTGCCGAAGGCTCGGCGGGCGGACGAGGTGACGCCGCGGTCCGCGGTTCGCGGGCTGTGGATGCAGCCTCGCTGCGCCATTCGCTTGGGGCGAGGATCTCGCGATCGGGCGCTTCGGACATGGCCTTCCACAGTGCGGCCTCGAGCTGCCTGGTGTTGGCGGTGAATTCCTGGCGCAGGGCCAAGTCGATAAACCCGGGGGCGAAGTGAGCGAACGGCCGTCCCGTCGCGGAGCGGTCGACAAAGCGACCCGCCACCTCTGGGCTCTGTTGTGCTGCGCGCACGAGCAAATGCCGCGCGAGAAGTGGAATGTCCTCCCGGCGCGACGCGAGGGTCGTCAGTTCGATGACGGACGTCAGCCGCGCACGCAAGTCGTGCTTGAGCGCGGACGGGTCTCGATTGGTCGCTCCGACCAGGCGCAAGTCCGACCGGCGCGTCGTCGCCTCGCCGAGGCGCTGGTACTCGCCGCCCATGTCGAGAAGTCGCAGCAAGTGCCCTTGCTGCTCCAAGGGCAGCTCGGCAATCTCGTCGAGAAATAGCGTTCCGCCGTCGGCCTGGCCGACGAGGCCTGGGCGCTCGGGCATGCCCGCGTTCGGGTAGTTTTTGGCGCTGCCGAAAAGCTCTGCATCGATGAGACCTGCCGGCAGCGTGGAGGCGTTGCGAGCCACGAACGGTTTCGAAGCTCGGCTCGACATGGCGTGAATCGCCCGCGCGGCGAGTTCCTTTCCCGTTCCGCTCGCCCCCAAGAGAAGTGCGTGCGTCGCCGACTTGGCCACGAATGCGAGCTGCTCGCGCAAGTGCCACGTTGCAGGAGACTCCCCGAGGATACCGTGCATGTCCGATTCGCCAAACTCGCCCCAAGAGGACTCAGGCAAGTGGCGTCCTTTCGGGATGAATGCGGCTCGTCGCGTAAAGAGAAGAAGGAGTTGGCGGCGCAGGTACAGCGTGTCACCAGGACGAAGGACCGCCCGCTCGCACCGAACGCCGTTTATCTGCAGCTCGCAACGGCCGATGCTCTCGACGACCACGCTATCCTCTTGAGTCGTCAGCAGAAGCTGACGCCGCGATAGCCCGTCCCCCTCGAGCGCAGG
>Ga0307475_10001556_pt1 | contig 13642 bp, 13 predicted proteins | sample atmos_gasesECM1C_FD_203317 | JGI IMG/M metagenome (GOLD analysis project Ga0307475, IMG submission 203317) | Hardwood forest soil microbial communities from Morgan-Monroe State Forest, Indiana, United States - atmos_gasesECM1C_515 | ecosystem: Environmental > Terrestrial > Soil > Temperate... | reverse complement strand
CCGGCATTATTTGTTCTCCAGGAACTTCACGTCGGCGTGGATGCCGGCGCGCAGGCGCGACTCCGGGTTATCGACGCGCAGCTTCACTCCGATTACCTGGTGCTCGCGCTCGTCTTTGGTTTCCACATTGCGCGGTAGAAATTCCGCCTGCTGCCGAATCTGTTCCACTTTGGCGCGGAATGGATGATCGAAGGCGTCCACGCGTACTTCGGCCTCCTGCCCGAGATGCACGCGGCCGATCATTCCTTGCGGCACATAGACCACTACGTAGAGCTGATCGGTCTCAAGCAGCTTGGCGACGGTGGTATTCACCGGAAGCAGGTCGCCGGGACGGATGTCCATTACCTCAACCACGGCATTGGTTGGCGATTTCACCTGACGCTCGTCCCACTGCGACTCCGCCTGCCTCAAATCGCCTTCGGCAGAGATCATCTGGGCTTTGGCCATGGCGATGTCTTCGGGCCGCGAGCCGCGTTCCGCGCGTTTTTTTGCGGCTTCGGATGCTGCGATGGTTCCCTGCGACGCGGTTAGCGCGTGCTGATAGGAAGCCAGCGTCGCCTGGGCGGCTTTGTACTTGTCTTCCGCATCGTCGAGATACTGCCGGGAAACGACATCACTCTTCACCAGAGCCTGTGCGCGGCGGTAATTGGCTTCGGCGTTGGCGAGGTCTGCCTTCGCCCGTTCGATGTCGGCGCGATAGGTGTCGGCGAAGCGCTGCTGATATTCGGCGGTGCCGCGCGCCTCGGCGATGTCTTCCGGGCGCGACCCGTGCAGCATCTTCTCGTAATTAGCCTTGGCTTCTTCGTACTTGCCCCGGGCCGACAGCAGGCGAGCGTTGAGTTCCGAGTCTTCGAAGGTGAGGATTATCTGTCCAGGTTGAACATGATCGCCTTCAAGGACGTTGACCTGCGAGACGCGTCCCCCTACCTTCGATCCGACATTCACGTTGCGGGCTTCGAGCGTGCCCGAGGCAGTGAGCGTGTTGTCGCGGGTAAACCATGACCTCATGCCCAGCGTAGCCAGCGCGGCCACCAGCACAATGACGATTGGGGCCCAGCGTTTCATGAGGATTTCTCCTTGCGCGCGGGGGCTGCGGCCGCTTGGGACGGAATCGCCTCGCTTGCGATTCCGCGCCAGAAGATGTCGAAGGTTTTGTCGAGCCACTGGTCGAGATCGCTGCGCGCGCTGATCGACCAAATCATGTTGGTGCCAAACATCGCATGTTGCATCACCCGGGCCAGCTCGGGCGGAGTGTAGTCGGAACGTATCTCTCCGAGTTCCTGTCCCCGGCGCATGATGCCGGCAAGATGTCCGCGGCCCATTTCCAGCACCCTTCCCAGGAACTTCGAGAGAGTGTTATTGGTGAGAGCCACGCCAATAAGGCTGCGCACCAGCAACTGGCTGCTCGATGGCTTCTCCGCCAGGCGATGGATCATCTCGCGAAGTACCGGGCGGACAGTAATGGCGTCCCGCGAACGTTCTTCAGCAGCCTTCACCACACCAAGCTGGCGCTCGGCCACCGCTTCAAGAATCGATTCCTTGGTAGGGAAGTAGTTGAAGAACGTTCCCTTGGCGACGTCGGCCGCCTCGGTGATCTCTTCCACCGGAGTATTGGCGAAGCCGCGCTGCGAGAAGAGGCGCATGGCCGCTTCGAAGATGCGAGCATGAGTCTCGCGCCGGCGGCGTTCGCGGCGTCCGTGTTTCGCGGCAGGGAATTCACCGTTGCTAGTGAGCATAAATGACCGATGGTCAGTTTCTTTGGCAGAGTGTACTCGCAGAGTGACTGGGGGTCAATATTATTCATTTGGTCAATATTAGAATGACCGACTCTTTGTGCTATTGGAAAGACTCATTACGATCAGGCTGAGCCGCACAGATCAGTCCACATAATGAGAAGAACATCGCCGCATTCGCCGGAACGTGCAGATTGAAATCGCTGAAGCTGTGGAGAAGCAATCCGCAACAGCCCAGAATCGCCGCCGACACCACTCCGGTCGGTGCCCGCGAGAATCGCCTTATGCCGACGTGCAAGACCAGGCCGACAAAGATCAGCATTAAACCAAGCCCGGCTGCACCGGTTTCGACTAGCAATTGCAAGTAATCGTCGTGAGCGGCATTCACGAGTGAATCTCCATACCAGGTCGAGACCTGTGGATATACCGTCAAAAATGTCCCTAATCCCCATCCCAAAATGGGTCTTTGTCTCACCAATTCAAGGCTGTCCCGAGTCAATTGGCGACGATTTATAACACTGGCATCCGCCATAGGATCGTGCAGGGCGGCAGCTTGATCGATCAACGCTCCTCCTGCGATCCAGATGACGAGTGCAATGCCGAATACCGTCGCCAACAGCGCAGAAGCTACTCGAATTCGTCCAGCACGCGATGCTGGCATTACGATTACCACGAACGCGATGATCTCGAAGAATACGACTGCACTTCCGCTGCGAGAGCCTGAAAGAAAAACGCTGGCAATCATCACGCTCGCGGAAAACGCGAACAACACGCGCTGACTTCGCGGGGCGTTTAACCTCGCAGCGCCAAGCAGAGCGAAAGGAATGATCATTTCGAGCAGGCCGGCATAATGATTCTTGTTCGCATACGGCCCAAAGAATGTTGGAGTGGAGCTGGCTCGAAGCCAATAGATCAGCCCGTTTCCTTGCAATTTCTGGACAACGGAGAATGTGGCAAGTAGAGCGCCGAATATCGTAAGAGAAGCCGCCGGCAATCTGCGTGTCCAAGACGTGAGGAAAAGCTGCCGAGCCAGAAGGAAGCAAAGGAAGTACGCAGCGATTTTCAACAACTCTTGCTGACTGGCATACGTGTATGCGCTAGCGCCAGTCCAAATCTGGAACACGATCAGGCAGCCGAACAACAGCAGAACAATAGTTGGAGGATCCAATCGCACACGTGCTGAGCGCCAGCACAAAACGATCCACAAGAGAAGGACGACTACGCTGCCAACTTCCAGCAAAAGCAAAGACCAGGGTTCGAGAGCGCCGAAGCACAAAGGGCCTGCCATCAGCAGCAAGAGGAGTGTCCATTGCGCCAAAGACACTCGCCACTCCTCAGCCGGAACGGCACGAGAGACGCCGGCTCCACGCGTTGACACAGTCGAAATCAATGCGCCGCTTCCGGAGGATCGCAATCGACAACATTCCCATTCTTATTCAGCGATACATGGCGAGCAAGTTCAAATGCCTCCTTGGCCCGTACGCGGTTATGCTTGAGCAGCACGCATACTTGTGCCAGCGTTAAGCCGCGATCGCCGAGTGCGGCATACAGATTCCCGGCTTGCCAAACGACTTCCAGCCGACGCGGCTCGGCGGCGAGCGCATGCGAAATAGCCTGGCGCTCATCATTCGGTCGATCGAGAACTTGCAGAGCGGAGGCGGTTCCGATCCAGGCGTCCGCATCGCGAGGATTGAGCTCGGTTGCGCGGCGAAACGCCAGCAGCGATGCTTCAGGATCGTTTTCCTGATACAGGCGCATGTCGCCCAGTTGTCGCCAATACACCGCATTCTGCGGTTCAAGCTCGGTAGCGCGGGTCTGATTCTGTAGGTTGCCAGCTTCGGCCAGCTCCCAAGCGCGGAAACTGCGCGTGCAGAAATGGCAGTAGAGGAGGCCGGCAAATGCCAGAGCCAGAAGCAAGGAACGGTTGAAATGCGGACCTAAAGAGATAGGCATGGAAAGGGAATCCGCCCGCAACTATAGCTTAGGATTTCGAATGCTCATCTTGGTAGTAGCTCTTGGTGAGCTTTGGATAGTAGCCGTAGTAGTAGCCACTGGTCCGAACATCGACACCGTTCACCACGATTCCCAGCACCGGCAAGTGTGCCTGGTTGAGCAAGTCACAACTGCGGGCAAGCGCCTCGCGCGTGGTTTGCCCCGAGCGCATGACGAGCAACAGCGAATCCGCCTCGCTGGACAAACGTATGGCATCGGTCACAGCAAGCAGCGGAGGAGTATCGACGATGACGTAATCGTAGCGTTCGCGCCAGCAAGTCATTAACTCCCGCATCTTGGCAGAGCCCAACAGCTCGGCCGGCATCGATTGCGCGGGTCCGGCGCCCAAAACAAAGAGGCTTGGCAGTTTTTCGTGACAGACGATTGGACTTGTCGCATCGGAACTGCCAAGCAGAATACTGCTAAATCCAAGCTCGTTCGGTAAGTTGAACCCGTGGTGCAGCGTGGGCTTGCGCAGGTCGGCATCCACCAATAGAACACGCCTTCCCTGTTGTGCAAGGACAATCGCGCTGTTCATTGCGGTGAGTGTTTTGCCTTCGTTGGGAAGTGGACTTGTCACCAGCAGAATCTTCAGTTGCGGAGAGGCCAACATGATCGATGTGCCCAGGCCCCGATAAGCCTCCGCGATTGCAGATCGAGGTTGAGTGAGACACACGACATCGATTGCATCGACTGCCTTCCCGGCAGTGGCGGCCTTTCCGCGCTCTCGCAATGGAATCACGGCCAGCGGTGGCATCGCTGTGAAGGACTCAACTTCAGCGGGATCGCGAAGCGCACGATTCATGCCTTCACGAATGCCGATGACAGCGGCGCTGATGAGGAATCCAAGAAAAAGGCCAATCGTGCCACTCCTGGGAAGATTGGGCGATATGGGAACGCTCGGTGGATCAGCAGGATCGATGAGGCGAATGTTGCTCGAGCGCAATCCCGCGGCCACTCCTGCCTCTTTCATACGCTCTTGCAGACTGTCGTAGAGTTGGCGGTTGGAATCGACTTCGCGTTTCAATAGCCCGTATTGAATTGCGCTCTCGCTTAGGCGGTTGGCTTCGACTTTCTGAGAATTGAAAGCGTCACGCAGTTTCTGCTCCCGCCTGATCGACGCCTGATACTCTTCGTGCGCCCTTCCTTCTAACCGTTTCAGTTCGGCCTGAATGCTGGCATCCATAGCCCTGATGCGATTTGTCAATTCCAGCACCTTGGGGTGGTTCGGGCCATAGATGGTATTTGCCTGCGCATACTCGTTTTTCAACTCCGCTTCGCGGAGCCGCAAGTTTTGCAAGGCTTCGCCACTCTTGCTCTCCGGAATCTGGTCAAGACTGCCGCTCACAATTGTTTGATAGAGGGACTCCTTGTCGATGCGATCCGCTTCGGCGAGCGTGAGCTGCTTATTCAAGTCATCAAGCTTTGTGGTAATGACATTTTGTTTCTCATCGACGCCCACAATGTCGTGGTCCCGCTCGTATGCAACCAGCTTTTCCTGCGATTCCTCAACCCTGCCACGAAGATCCGCTAGCTGGCCGGAAAGAAATTTTGCCGCGCGCGTAGCAGACTCGTATCGCGACCGGATGCTGTCTTCGATGAAGCCATCGACGAGGGCATTCGCGATCTTGGCATCGATGTCCGCCTTTGGGCCGGTAAAGCTGACCTCAACTACGCGAGTGTCTTTCACCGAGCGTACTGCAAGGCCGGATAACACCGCATCGACAGCGGCACTCTCAGCTTCCGTTGTCGTTGGATTCGATGTCTCGCCCTCTAAGGCTGCGGTAGTACCAGGCTGCTCCTTGCCGGTAAATTCTGCGTTTTCATCCAGTCCGAGCTTGCGGACGACGCCGAGAGCCAGCCTTCGGCTCTGAAGAATGTGGAGTTGAGTTTCCAGGCTGACGGTGTACTCGTCGAGGTCGCCGACCTCCTGCGTGTATTCCTTGCCCAAGGAGATCGTTGCCTGGTTATCGCGATAGATGGCGATGTTGGCTGTCGCGCAATAGAGGCGTGGTTGGCGGGCGGCACGTAACAGACAAAGCGAGGTGGCGATCAGCAGACATGTGACGATCGTCCAGGCATTCCTTTGCAACAGGACAACCGTGCGCTGTACTGGAGTAAGAGTAATGACGCGAACTGCAGATGCACTCTCATCCAGAGACAAGTCGGGGAAGCGCCGGCTAATCTCGGCAGACTCTCTTCTCCGTTTCACCAGCTCCTGAGAATCCATGTGTATCTCGTCTTCCTAAGTGCCGAGTCCCCTCTGGTGGCCCACAGGGCAAGGAGATGAAGTCACGACATTAGTTCGCCGCAAATGCTCCTTGCGCGCCCAGGGGCCACGGCGCGTACACCTTCCGTCAAACTGTTTGGATACGGCTAACCCGAACTCCACAGAGTCAGGAGCCCAAACGAGAATTCGGGAAGAAGGTACCTGAATTAGCGAGGTCGTTCAAGTGCGGAGTTCTGGGCCAATGTAACGCGGCCAACATTTACGCCGGCAGGACTAACGAGTCGAGTTCGAGGAACTGACGCAATATCGGATCGTCACTCTCGCTCATGCCCTTCATGGAACCGAAATAGAGCGCGTTGCCTTCATGCAGAAAGAGCACCCTATCAGCGAGCTTCTGCGCCAGGCGCATGTCGTGAGTCACGACGATGCTGGTCAGCTTCAGTTGAAACTTCAGCTTCTTAATCAAGTCGCCGAGAAGCTGCGCCATCAGCGGATCGACCATGGTTGTGGGTTCGTCATAGAGGATGCATTCCGGTTGAGCGGCCAGGGCGCGGGCGATGGCTACGGAGCGCTTCATGCCTGTGGAGAGATCTGATGGAAGAAGATCCCGCATGGCCTTTACGCCGACCATCTCCAACAATCCATCTACTACCTGAAAGATCTGTTCCTCGGTCAGGTCGTGCCGTTCGCGCAGAGGGAAAGCTACGTTTTCGCCCACGCTCAGCGAATCAAACAAAGCGCCATTCTGGAAGACCATGGTGACCTTCTTGCGGATGCGTTCCAGATTGGGCTCGTCCATCTTGGTGATGTCTTCGCCTGCAACCATTACTTCTCCGCGATCGGCCTTGAGAAAGCCCATCAGGAGTTGCAGGGAAACGGATTTTCCGACGCCGCTTCTGCCAAGAATGCACATGGTTTGACCGGGCAAGACGTCGAAATTCACGCTCTGCAGGACTACCTGCGTTCCAAAAGCCTTGCACACGTCGATGAACTGGATGTACGGCTGACCGTCCGGCAGGTTGCCGTTCGATTGCGTGAGATTGTGTCCGTTGCTAGACATGCAGGCCGTTCGCGATGCCTCTGGCGCGTTCCAGGTCTTCGGGGGTGTTTACATTTAACAAGATCTCCGGTCGAAAGCCCTGAGCGATCATTTCGTCTTCTTCCAGCACTCGAATGTTGCCGGTATTTTTACTCATGATGCCCGCAATTCGTTGTTCTAACAAGCGGTGAATTGAGAGACGGCCTTCGTCGATCGCGTTCTGAATCTCGGGAAGCAACTTACAGTGATAGGCGGCGCAGAGCGGCTGCAGACGTCCGCCGACTTTGGGCACGACCGCCACACTCGGGCTGCCGCCACAGTCTTCGACAATAAGGCCCAGCAACGCGGGAGTTACCAGCGGCAGATCGACGGCGAGAACCATGTTCCAGTCAGTATTCGTATGCGTCAGCGCGGTGTGAATCCCAGCTAATGGACCGCTGTTAGGGTAATTGTCAGCCAGAACCATGGCCGGAGGATTCTCGGCATGCACCCGGCCCACGACGAACACCTTGGACGCGACTTTCTCTAAAATCCCTATCGAATGCTCTAGCAGGTTTCCCGAGTTCCACCGAATCTGCGCTTTATCCTTTCCCATGCGCTGGCTGCGCCCGCCAGCCAGGACGAATCCGGTGATGTCATCGCGCCGCATCTTCATTGTCGAAGGTACCGCAATCTCGCTGAAAAGCCTATGGACGAAGCACTCATACGTCCTCGGACCCCCTGATTTCATGCTAAAATTCAGCTACTTTCCCACCTTTACCGGGCCTTAATGGAACTCCGCAAGCAGCTCAGGATCGCCTTTTTCATTCTCTTTATTGTTCTGGCAGTTAGCGTGGCCGGTTACCGGCTGCTGGGCGGCCCTTCGGTCACGTTTCTCGATGCCATCTACATGGCGATTGTCACGCTGTCCAGCGTCGGGTACAGCGAGATCGTAGATACCGCCCACCATCCCGCGCTGCGCGTTTTTAACATCTTCGTGATCATTTTCGGAGTGATGATCATGTTGTATGTGTTCTCGGTGGTGACAGCATTCCTGGTAGAAGGCGAAATCACCAACATCTTTTGGAGACGTAAGATGCTCAAGCGAATCAGCGAGCTCAAGGACCACTACATCGTATGCGGATTGGGCGACACCGGCCGTCACGCGATTGAAGAATTGGAGCGAACGAATGCTCCCTACGTGGTGGTCGATAACAATGAAGAGCACATCAAGCGCGTGGTGCACCAGGAGAACGGACTGCATCGGGAATTGTTGTACGTGGTGGGCGACGCTACCGACGCCGACTTGCTCGAAAATCTTGGCATCGATCGGGCCAAAGGACTGATTACGACCCTGGCCAGCGACAAGGAGAACCTGGTGATTACGGTTCTTGCGCGGCAAAAAAATCCCAACGTGCGCATCGTGGCCCGTTGTATCGATCAGAAGTTTGCTGATCGGTTAACCAAGGCGGGTGCCGATTCAACCGTTTCACCCAACCAGATCGGCGGATTGAGGATTGCCAGCGAGGTGTTGCGCCCTAACGTTGTCAGTTTTCTCGATCTCATGCTCAAAGACATAAGCCGCACGCTACGCATCGAAGAGATCGAGATTCCCGAAAACTCAGGCTGGGTCGGCAAGCGCTTGGGCGAACTCAATTTCAGCGGTAATTACAATCTCCTCCCTCTGGCGATCAAAGATGCCTACCACAATGGCCAGCAGCATGGATTTTGGGTGAATCCGCCAGAGAACGTCAGTTGCCATGCTGGCCTCGTTGTGATTGTGCTTGGTGAAATCAAAGACATCCATGAGGCGCGACAACACGCCAGCAGGCTCCTGCACTTTGCCACTTCATAATCTGATAGATTGAATTTGAAAGTAGCTGTGCCCCATGACCTGGACTGAAACGTTTCATTGTGAAATCTGCGGCAAACAGAAGGGCAGCGTCGATCACTGGTGGCTGGCTTGGACTGAGCAATACCGGCCGCCTCACGAAGAAGCTCATGAGCGTCCGCTGCTAAAAATCTATCCTTGGGAAAACCTGTGCGCCCACGATGCTCACGCAAAGCATCTCTGCGGGCAAGCCTGCCTGCAGACGCTGGTCGCACGCTGGATGAATGCGACCATAAGCGTTGCACATCAATGAACATCTGCAGAAAGTATTTCCATCAATGATTTGAGCGCGGATTTCTGAGTCCGTCTCGAAGCTCGCTATTCCGCCACCATATAATCGCACCCTGAGTTCTCCCGTCATGATCCCTCGATGCTTTCTCTCACTGCTCTGCCTTCTCTTTCTTAGCTCGATTCTTCCGGCGCAGGATTCGCCTTCCTCGCCAGCTTGGAAACGAGCGCAGCATCTTCGCCATGGCATCAATGCCAGCGAATGGTTTGCGCAATCGCGCGACTACAGCACACAGCGGCTCTCCACTTACACCACACTTGATGACATTGCTTTAATGCATGAGCTGGGCTTCGATCACATGCGATTGAGCATTGACCCGGCGATCTTCGATTGCGCTGGTTCCTGGCAGGACTGCGATCGTGTAAAAATGCTTGACGCGGTAGTAGCAAAGGCCCTCGCTGAAGAGTTAGCCGTCATTATTGACTTGCATCCGAACGCGCAGTTTAAGCACGACTTATCTGCTGACAACTCTGCCGCCGAGAAGTTTCGCCTGCTTTGGGGAGCAATCGCTGGCCACTTCGCCTTCAGCAATCCGGAGATGGTCGTCTTCGAGGTCCTGAATGAACCGGAAGACAGAGATCTTTATCGCTGGTCTGGGGTTGAAGCTCGCATCATCGAAGAGATTCGCCGGCACGCTCCAAAACATACGATTGTCGTCAGTGGAGCGCGATATTCCGACATCGGCGAGTTGGTCATGCTCCCGCAGTTCAGCGACGACAACTTGATCTACAACTTTCATTACTACGAACCCCATCTGTTCACACACCAGGGCGCAAGTTGGGGAGTCCCATTCTGGATCAAGCTGAGGGATGTGCCTTATCCGCTCACGCCCGAGTCCGTTCAGAAGGCTGTCTCCGAGCAGGATGACTGGCTGACGAAGTGGGAGCTTACCGAAACTGGGCTAGGCCACTGGAACCAAACCCGAATCGCAGAGGAGATGCGCTTTGCCGCCGAGTGGGCCAAGACTCATCGTGTCCCTCTTACATGCAACGAATTCGGCGTGTATCGGAACTTCTCCGAGCCGGCGTTTCGCGCGCGTTGGATCGAAGACGTACGCAAGGCACTTGAGCAAAACAACATCGGATGGACAATGTGGGATTACCGCGGCGGATTTGGTGTAGTAACGAAGCAGAATGGCGCAAGTGTGCCCGACGAAGGTGTTCTGCACGCGCTGGGCCTCAGATAGTCGCAGCCTGGTAGTTGTTGCGAAATCCATTCCAACCTGAAGCGGCACGATGTGTGCCACCGGGTTTCTCGCTGACGCACCCTTTACCAATCCAGCTTTTCTGGCAGAAACTCCGCGAAGAGATCGTCGTAATAAGGCTTTAGTCGCTTCAGATCTGGTTTGACGCGTCCCTTCGAATACAAGTCATATGGATTGAACTTCTGCACCCACTCCAATATGTTCCGGTCTTTGTCATTTTCGAGGTACTTATATGCGCCGTGACGATGCCAGGCATAGAAGGAGTGAAAACGAAGCATGTAAAGCGCCTCGTCCGGCAAATACGATTTCATCACCTCCGCGATATAGCCGTCGTGCCCAAAGGACATGTGCAGGTTCTCCATGCCGCAGCCCGGCCCGTAGATACCGAACTTGGTTTGGTACTCTGCAACCTGTGCGTCGGGATTGTTAACGAAATACTCGGGGAACACCACTTGGTCGGACCACGCACAGCCTACGGGGAAAGTATCTCCAACTACGCCCCACTGGGGCTCGCCGTAAAGGCATAGACATTTGCCCAGATCGTGAATGAATCCGACCAACACCATCCAGCGCGGATGACCATCCTGTCGGATAGCCTCGGAGGTTTGCAGAAGGTGTTCGATCTGCGTGAGGTCGGTGTCAGGATCGCTATCATCGACCAACGTGTTGAGATACTCCGCGGCCTCCCAGACGCTCTTTTTGCCGCGCTTCAGTTCAAAATATTGCTTCTCTTTGCCAAGAACATAGTCAACGGTTTGCTTTTCGTGGTTGACTCGGTAGAACTCGGCCACTCCGGGATTGGCCTTGGCATCGTACTGGCGGAACTCAGACTCGGACTTTCCTTCTTTATACCGTCCCTCGAGGAAATCCTCCCATTGATCCAGATCTTGAAGCGGTTCTTCCGATCCACGAACGCTCGTTTTCATACGTTCCCCCAGTGAATGGCGCGCCTGCCCTGAGTCTAGTTCCGGGGCCTTCAGCAGGCAACTTCGCTCAATTTGATGTGATGCCTATAAGGCCAAACTGTATATCAACTTGATAAGGAATTCATGAGAACTTTGTCCGCCTCCAGAGAATCCAGCAGCAAGATCCCAGACTGGCGCCCAATATGATTGCCAAGGCAGCAATCCATCGGAAATTCATCGAGATAGGCGGAACTGTAGCATTGGCGGCGAGCCAGCCAAAGAAGCCGACTCCAAGAGCAAGGATGAGATAGTCCCACCAGTCACGGCGTGTCTGCTTCTCGGCGGAGCCTTCCCCGTGATACTCGGCGACTACGCGGTCATAGTTGAGCTGGTAACGATCGCACTCCCTGCGCAGCGAACTATCCGTGGAAGAGTGTTCACCTTGTCCAGCAACGGCGGAGCTGATGGAGAGCGCCCCGAGGATCATCGCCACCGACCCGCTGATGACGAAAAGTTTCTGCGTCACCGGAGCGTGTGAAAGCTCGCCAAAGACCAACGCTCCCCAGGCAAGTCCCCAAAGCTGGTTTGTATTCGACAACGGTATTCCCCGGCCGATGCCCAGATATTTAACCGCGAACTGCTGCAACAGGTCGCCAATCACCCACATAAATCCGCCCAGGAAGAGCCAGAACAGCAGCGGTCGAATGAGAGCGGAGTGAAAAACTGGGGAATGGGTTCCGCCATCAAGAGCGAGAACCATGGCAAAAACAGTGCCGAGTTCGCCCACGGTAAACACGGTCACAAACGACAATGGGTTCATGCCGCTGAGGTAGGCTTTGCGATACGGGATGTACATCGTTCCCCAAAGCAGGCTTGCGCCGGCGGCAGCCGTGATTCCATGGACGGCGTTACGAGGCGCCGCTATGCCGCCATGGATGGTGCTGAACCCGAGCAAGATGGCAGCAGCGACAATAACGACTGCCCCGATCACGACTTTCGCGATGGTGGCTCGATTCGCGCCGCGCAATTCCCCGAACAACAGCCATCCCCAGAAAAGGCCTATCAGCGAGTTTGCGTTCCATAACGGGAAGGCAATGGCGAGTCCGACGTCACGGATTGCGAATACGGTTAATGTATTGGCCACTGCCCACAGCGCCCCAGCAAGTAGCGACCAGACGATCAAGTGCTTTTTTCGTAGGAGATCGGAGAAAACAAACCGAGTTCCCTTAAGCAGAGTGGGAAAAGTCCATCTTGCTGTGAACACTCCTGCCACCATACAAAGAGAGACCGCGAATGGCGATAATCCAGAATTCACCAGCTTCGTTGGCGCTTCGGCGGCTCCCAGCCACACTCCTGCTCCCAATCCGCAGACCACGCCAAGAGCGTGTAACGATAGAGAAGGTCGCGACGCTGGAGTCATTTGTTGTTTAGTACTCATGAATGCATTTGTGAATCCCAACCAGGAAGCCGAAAACGAAGCGGTGACCGAGCCGTCATCAATGAAGTTCGATCAGAAGACAAATGCCAAGCAGCAGCACGAAAAGAGGAATGATGAACTGCAGGTCCGTAAGGATCGCTTTGGCGGTTCGGATGAAACCCATTTTGCTTTCCCAAATGGTTCCGGAATGGGATGCGAGTGCCCGCTTATGATCTCATGGGCGTCAAGAGCTTGGTGCGTTGCGCGCCGCTCAGTTCATAGGAATCCTGCAGTCGCGGACTCGCATCCTTTATGCTCTTATCTGGAGCAAACTCGATTTAGTTGCCGCTCTAGAGCACGAATTCCGAGCCGCTGAGCTGCGTTCTCGGTTATATTTCTTTACGCGAAATCCTGAGGACCACCACCAGAAATGCCTGCGACAACGACGACTACCGCTTCAGCCACCGGCTCAACTCCGCAAACCACAAATTATCGCGCTATGGCGATGGTGACAACGCTGTTTTTCATGTGGGGATTTCTCACCTGCCTGAACGACATCCTGATCCCGCACCTGAAAAGCATCTTCGACTTGAATTATGCCGAAGTGATGCTGGTGCAGTTCGCGTTCTTCTCGTCGTACTTCGTCTTCTCGTTTCCGTCAGGAAAAATCATCGATTTCTTCGGATACAAGAAGGCTATGGTCGCGGGCCTCATGACAATGGGAATTGGTGCGTTCATGTTCGTCCCTGCGGCGGCGGTTCCGTCGTTCCCGCTGTTCCTCGCCGCGCTCATCACGCTTGCGGCGGGCATGACGATTCTGCAGACTGCTGCCAATCCTTATGTCGCCGTATTAGGACCTCCACGGACGGCCTCCAGCCGTCTGAATCTGACCCAGGCATTCAACTCGCTGGGAACCACAGTGGCACCCGCGTTTGGCAGCAGACTCATCCTGGGAGCGGTCGC
>Ga0307475_10001555_pt1 | contig 13649 bp, 6 predicted proteins | sample atmos_gasesECM1C_FD_203317 | JGI IMG/M metagenome (GOLD analysis project Ga0307475, IMG submission 203317) | Hardwood forest soil microbial communities from Morgan-Monroe State Forest, Indiana, United States - atmos_gasesECM1C_515 | ecosystem: Environmental > Terrestrial > Soil > Temperate... | reverse complement strand
GGCAATTTGGTCCTCGGTAATACCAAGCCAGCCCAGCCAGTTGGCTTCGTCGGTCCCGGTCCATAAGGAGGCGTCGCGCTGCCACAAGCGACGCACTTTACCCGCCGCGCGCCAGTCATCGATGTTTGTCTTCACTGCACCCGCCAACGCGTCCGGCAACTTATAGGTTTGCCGGCTAACCTTGGGACTCACCGGCGACTTCGAATTCTTTTCCACTGCTTCGAGGAGTTTGTCGAAAGCCTCAGCGAAGAGACGGACGCCGTCGTCTGTCAGCTTGTCAGTTACTTCGTCAATGGAGATGCCCAGTTCAGCTAGCGTCTTCATGGTTCGTCTCGAAGCCTCGAGATTCTCGGTGAGGCTGGCGCGCGGGTGTCCGTGATCGCGGAAAGCGTCGAGTGTGGCCGGGGGGACCGTGTTCACGGTGTCCGGGCCAATCATCTCTTCCACGTACATCACATCGTTATAACTCGGATTCTTCGTGCTGGTGCTGGCCCAGAGAACGCGCTGCGTCTGTGCTCCCTTGGCGGCAAGTGCCTTCCAGCGGCTGGTGCCGAAGATGGCCTGGTATTTTTCGTAGGCTAGCTTGCCATTGGCGATTGCCACTTTGCCCAGAACGCCCTTCAGTTGTTCCTGCTCGCGCGGCTCTTTCGAGGTCTTGAGCCGGTCTGCGACGATGGAATCAACCGAATTATCAATGCGGCTGATGAAGAAGCTCGCCACGCTAGCCGACCGGCTAACCTCGCCTCCGCGAGTGGCCAATTGTTCCAAACCGGCGATATATGCGTCGGCGACTTTCTCATACACCTTCTGCGAGAAGAGCAGAGTGACATTGATGTTGATGCCTTCGCTGATCAATTGCTGGAACGCCGGAATGCCTTCGGCGGTGCCCGGAACTTTAATCATCACATTCTCTCGCGCGACGGCCTGCCACAATCGCCGCGCCTCCGCTAGCGTGCCTTGGGTGTCCCGAGCGAGATAGGGAGAAACTTCGAGACTGACGTAACCGTCGCGGCGTTTTGAGCTTTCATACACTGTCCGCAGAATATCCGCGGCATCCTGAATGTCGCGGATGGCGAGAATCTCGTAACGGGCCTTGGCGTCGAGATCAGTTCTGGGCTGCAGTGACCTCAACAGGTCAGCGTAGTCGGTGCTGCCGGCAATGGCTTTTTCAAAGATGGAGGGATTGGAGGTCATGCCCCGCAGGCCATCTTCATCGATCAGGCGCTTCAGTTCACCGCTGGTGATGAGATTGCGCCGTATGTAATCCAGCCAAACTGACTGGCCGTATTTCAGGAGATCTTTTAGGGGGTTGGTGGCTTTAGCGGTTTCAAGAATTCCAGTCGACGTCATAATGTGCACCTCACTATTGCGAACATTCCATATTGCAAATATTTGATTACTTACTATTTCGCTTGGGCGATGGCTTCGCGGGCTGCGGCGACAACCTTCTCGGTCGTAAATCCGAATTTCTTCAGCAGATCCTTGATTGGCGCGGACGCTCCGAATCTGTGCATTCCGATAGCGACACCGGTTGGTCCGAGGTAGCGGGACCAGCCGAACGTCGCCGCCATTTCCACGGAGACCCGCGCCTTCACTTCCGGCGGCAAGAGCTGCTTTCGATAAGCCTCATCCTGGCGTTCAAACAGGTCCCATGACGGCATACTAACGACTCGTGCCTTGATACCTTGCGATTTGAGCTGCTCGTAGGCCTCCACACAAAGCGAAACTTCGCTCCCGGTCCCCATCAATATGACATCGGGCTTCGCATCTTGCGTGTCCGCCAGAATGTAGGCGCCCTTAGCCACTCCTGAAGCAGGAGCGTACTTCGACCTGTCGAATGTCGGGACGGGCTGCCGGGTCAACACGAGTGCGACGGGCTGGTCGCGGAGTTGGATGATGACCTTCCATGCTTCCACCACTTCGTTTGCGTCGGCTGGACGCAGCAGCATCAACCCTGGCATAGCGCGTAACGCCGCCAGCTGTTCGATGGGCTCGTGGGTGGGACCATCCTCGCCCAAGCCAATCGAGTCGTGGGTGAAGACGTAGATGGTGGGAATCTCCATGATCGATGCGAGTCGAATCGAAGCTCGCATGTAGTCGCTGAAATTGAAAAACGTGCCACCAAATGGCCGTATCTTGCAGAGTGACAACCCGCTGAGCGCCGCGCCCATGGCATGTTCACGAACTCCAAAGTGCAGGTTGCGTCCGCCATAGCTGCCAGCCTGGAAGTCTCCAGCACCGTCAAACTTCAGGCGGGTGCGGTCGGAAGTCGCCAAGTCTGCAGAACCCCCGATCATCCAGGGCACATTTTGCGCGAGGACATTAAGCACCTTTCCGCCGCTATCGCGAGTAGCCAGGCCCTTAGGGTCGGCGGGAAACGATGGCAGGTTCTTGTCCCATCCATTGGGAAGTTCGCGGTGTTGCATGCGGTTGATCTGGTCCGCTAGTTCAGGATATTTCTTGCTGTACTCGGCGAACTGCTTTTCCCACTCTTGCCTTAACTCTTGTCCCCGCTTTCCGATTCCTTCTTGAAAGTGCTGACGGACTCCATCGGGCACTAGAAAGTGCGCGTCTTCTGGCCAACCGTAGAATTTCTTGGCCAGTCGCACTTCGTCCTCACCCAAGGCTTCACCGTGGGCCGCATTGGTGTCTTGTTTGTGCGGCGAGCCATAGCCGATATGGCTGTTTACAACGATCAGAGTTGGGCGGTCATTGGTTCGCAGAAAGTTGCTGTACGCATTGGACAACGTGTTGAGGTCATTCGCATCGGTAACATGGGTGACGTTCCATCCGTACGCGGCGAAACGGGCTCCCACATCTTCAGTAAAGGACCAATCAGCCGGACCGTCCAGGGTGACGCGGTTGTTGTCGTAAATCCAACACAGATTCGGTAGCTTCAGATGCCCCGCCAGGGAAGCGGCCTCGCTGGCCACGCCTTCCATCAGGTCGCCATCGCCGCACATGGCATACACGTTGTAATTGAACACTTCGAAACCGGGCCGGTTGAAATGTTCTGTCAACCACTTGCCGGCAATCGCCATGCCCACGCTATTGCCCACCCCTTGGCCGAGCGGCCCAGTCGTGGTTTCTAAGCCGGGAGTCAGGCGATATTCGGGATGGCCGGGGGTCTTGCTATCAATTTGGCGGAAGTGCTTTATATCGTCGAGTGTGACCGCCCACTCGCCCACCTGTTCGTATTCCGGATTGACTCCGCGAACTCCAGTGAGGTGAAGCAAAGCGTAAAGGAGCATCGAGGCATGGCCATTGGAAAGAATAAAGCGATCGCGATTCGGCCAGACTGGATCAGCGGGATCGTATCGTAAAAATTGCTGCCACAAGCAATAAGCGGTAGGCGCAAGCCCCATCGGCGCACCCGGATGACCGGAGTTCGCCAATTGGACTGCATCCATCGCCAGCGTGCGAATGGTATTAATGCTCAGAGTGTCTAATTGATTGCTGGTCAACAGGGTCTGCTCGCTCGCTACCATGGGGGACGTCTCCTTTCCGAGGTGAGCCTAATTAATGAAGATCGTTTGCGGCAATCAGAAGCAGGTCTACCGCATGAAATGGGCGACAAGAACCCGTCAGGTTCGCCAATATGCAGTTTATCAAGTTCTGCCGAGACGTGCTCCTTGCCCTAAGAATCGTTTAATGATGGGCGTACGAACGACACCAAACCGTTCGCGCTAACTATCAGTTGATGATTCTGGGGCCAAGAGGGTTCTGTGTAAAAGTGGATGTAAGAAAGGAATTGCCCGGAACGCAGGGTTAGCGTTTCAATTGCGCCAGATATCCGTTTTCGCTGTTGTAGCCTTTGGTTGTGCTCTCCACGAACTTAAGGAAGTGGCGCAAAGACTCGCGTTCGGCGGGTTCGAGTTCGGCATAGCGGATACGAACTCCGAATGACGGACTGCTCTTGGTGACGATGCCGGTCAGGATAATACCCTTGATCCAAATTTTGCCGTTGGCCAGCCAGAGACCGATTTCCACGCTGACTCCCGAAGGCACCGGAGTCGCGGTCTCGACGAAACATCCCCCCAAACTGGTATTAGCAAGATTGCCCCAGATGGGAGTCGCGGAAGCCCCTACTCTTAGTTCTACCGCGACAAAGCATTTCATGCGTGGATAACGGCGGCGATCCTGTCCCCAAGAGGGAGTGAAAATGTCCGGCTCGAACGGAGGCGATGAGGCCGCGTCGGTTGTAACTGGTGGTGTTGGTTGAGGCACTGCCGCGGCCGAATTGACCGATGCCGATGTTTTTGCATTCGAGCCTTTGATATGCCGCATAGCCGCAAGCAGCGCTTCGTCCCGCTTTTCGGGTGGCGCTTCACGGTAGGTTCGAAGCAATTCTCCCAGATGAGTCACCAAATCTGGATCGCAAAGGAGTTGGGTCCAATCCGCGCCCGCTGCAGGAGATTTGGGATCACTCATGGGACAGAAACGACTCCCCGATACTTTGGTCACCGTCGGAACTAGATTGAATCAGAGATGGCTAACTGGGCAAGATGACTATGGTTACGCTCGTCAGTAACCCGCGGCGTAGTTACCGGGACACCTCCTGAGCCTTATCGATATCGAATCTCATCTAAGGTTATGGAGAAATAACCACAGTGAGGTCTAGAATCGCTGTCTTCTTAGTCATTTTCCAGTCCATTTTATTGGTTGCTCATTGGTTTCTGTATGAGACTTGGACCGCTTTCTGGACGGCACCTGGCGTACCCGGAATTTGGTACCTGCAAGTCGCGCTGACTGCGCTCTCGGTCAGTTTCGTGGCCGCCTCGCTGCTAGCCTGGCGCTATTCTCATCCCCTGATAGGCCTGTTCTACAAGATTTCTGCAATCTGGCTGGGCATCCTGAGTTTCTGTTTTCTGGCGGCATGTTCGTGCTGGATCGTCTACGATATCGGCCGGTTCTTTGGGCTGCATGTGGAGCGACGACACCTCGCAGCTGCACTTTTCGGCAGTGCTTTGTTGGTCAGTCTCTATGGAGTAGCGAATGCTGCCTGGACCCGGGTGCGGCGAGTTACGGTCAAGTTGCCGAACTTGCCAGAGTCCTGGCGCGGCCGGGTTGCGGCACTGATAAGCGACATCCATCTGGGGCACGTCAGAGGCTACTGGTTTATGCGGCGGCTGGTTGCCAAGCTAGCGCGCCTGCGGCCAGACATCGTCTTCATCGGAGGCGATATGTACGATGGCACTCCCGCCGACCCGGATCGGCTGGCCACTCCCTGGGCGAACCTCGCCGCCCCGCTGGGTACGTATTTCGTTACGGGCAACCATGAAGAATTTTCTGATTCCGCCAAGTACCTCGACGCCGTCAGGAAGTCCGGGGTGCGAATCTTAAATAACGAGAAAGTGACAGTTGATGGTTTGCAGCTTGTGGGCGTTCACGACCGCGACTCGATCAGCGCCGAACGCTTTCGCTCTATTTTGCAACAGGCTGATCTGGATCCTGCGAGGGCCAGTGTACTGCTTACTCATCGCCCAGACCGTTTGACGATCGCCGAGGAAGCCGGCATTTCACTGCAGCTTTCCGGCCACACCCACGGCGGACAATTCTTTCCCTTCACTTGGATCGCGTCGCGCATTTACGGCAAATTTGTCCATGGTCTGCAACGCTTGGGACACCTCCTGGTCTACACCTCCTATGGTGCGGGCACATGGGGTCCTCCCATGCGCATCGGCACGACGCCTGAAATCGTGCTGATTCAGTTCGAGTGACCGCGGCACGGCCGCCAGTGCGGCCGCCGAACTCTGGCTGAACGTCACATGATAAAAACGGTAGCAGCTCTGCGAGTCTCCGAGTAAAATTGTGCCGACCTGATTTTGCTAAGGGTCATACTTCCGGGCGTCCAAACTCGACAGGAAAAATTCATGTGGCACGTATACTGGGTTATCTTGCTGACCTCCCTTTGCGCTCCTTTGTCCGTGGGACAAACTCTCAGCCGCCGGCCCGCTCAACCCGTCCAGCCGCCACCTGACCAGACGCCGGCAAAAGCGCCGGTTGCCTCCATTCCACTGAGTGTGCCAGCGGGTACGCCACTCAAAGTGGCACTGAGTGAGGAAGTGCGCATTCGGAGAGTTGGTCAACCGGTCCACGGAAAAGTTGTAGAGCCCCTGTATGCCTTCGACAAGCTGGTGGTACCAGCAGGTAGTGAAGTCAATGGCAGGGTGGTGGAGATAGAGGGCGTCTCGAAGATGAAACGCACGATTGCGGCCATGAATGCAGATTTCTCCCCGCCTCATCAGGTCTTTGTCGACTTTGACGAATTGGTACTCGCCGACGGACGGCACCTGCCTCTGACAACCATAGTTTCCCCGGGATCAGCCGGAGTCTTGCAGTTTGTATCCGCCAACACCAAGGAGCATGGCGGAAAGGTGGACGAAGCCAAGGGGCTGGCATCGCGCAAAGTGAACGAGGTTCGAGAGGGTGTTAAACAGCAGTGGGAGAGCGTCAAGAAGCAGATTGATGAACCCGAAAAAATCCACCGGCTGGAAAGATTCGCCGTTGACCAGCTTCCTTACCATCCACAATATATAGGTCGTGGCACCAGCTTTAATGCAGACTTGCAGCGCTCCCTCGATTTCGGAACTGAGTCGCTGAAACCGGAGACTCTTACTGCCATTGGGACTCCGCCACCGTCCGGCAGTGTTGTGCACGCCCTGCTCGTCACAGCATTGAACTCAGCTTCCACCAAGAAAGGCGAGCCAGTGGAGGCCGTCATCAGCCAACCCTTATTCGCGTCGGAGCATTTGGTGCTTCCTCAAGGAAGCCATCTGAAGGGCTCGGTCGTCCAGGTGCGGCCCGCACGGAGGTTCGGGCGCAATGGTCAGCTTCGGATCGTGTTTCGCCAAGTCGCTCCTCCGAGTGGGATTCAGGAAAAGGTCGAAGCCAGTCTCGAGGGCGTCGAGGTGGCCAAGGGTGAACATCTGAGCCTAGATTCTGAGGGTGGGGCGCAAGTTACAACACCCCGGACGCGGTATCTAACGACTGCGGTTGCCGTCGCGCTCGCCAGCTCTTCGATGGGCGACCACCACGAAGAGCACATCCATGGCGGCGCCGACCCGGGCTCGGGAGCCGCAAACGGGGCGTCGGGGTTCCGTTTGTTGGGCACGATCGTTGGCGCCCTTGCGCATTCCCGGGTTGTCACCTCTGGGTTTGGTTTCTATGGCGCGGCTATGTCTGTCTACTCTCACTTCCTCGCGCGTGGGCGCGATGTTGTATATCCCAAGGATATGTCGATGATGATCGGACTGGGCACTCGTGACAGCGGAGCCACTCCACCTTCGGAACCAACTTCACATTCACATTCAAACTAGATTGGCGACGCGTTCATGCACCGCCGCTACTTATTAGCCTAATGAAGATGATGCCTGGCCGGACTCCTGCGCGTCGGAGACAGAGGATTAGGCTCGAAATTATTCATCTGGTCTTCCACAACTGAAATCACTTCTTTCGGAAGCAGGGTGGCCGGCGCACCGGCAATCCGCCAGGCGAACATCAGGAATGATGGCGCAGTCAGATCAATTGCTGGCTCGACGGTGCTGTAAGACTGCTGATCGTCTTTGAATAAGGCTCCATTCGCGTCGAATTTCTTGTAAACATCAATTCCGTTTGGTGGACACTTTCGCATGCCGTCCAGAAATCCAGTGGCGGCAAACGAATTCGGACCCTCCACCAAAGCGCCGGCCAGAACCGGTGGCTGACCATTCAGCGAACCGACGATATTTGCCACCTGGTGCTGCATGCAGTCGGGGAAAATCACGCCATCGCCAACAATGAAGGAACTACCCCAGGGGTTGGCGCCGAGAATGCTGCCGGCCCAGCGGCGAGAGTAAGCCTCGAAGCTGTTGGACTTGGTCAGGAGAGCATATTCGTGCGCTTCGACGGAGAGTCCGGCACCGTGGGTCGCAGTGTCGTACACACCCCAGGGATATCCGAAGTCAAAGGGATCAGAACGGGCCTGTGCGGCGGCATTCTCCAGTTCTTTCCGCAAATCGTGCAGCAGGTCAAAGGGTGAGACTTCAAGTCCGGCAGGATGGCCGGCGTTGGCAATGGCGCGAAAGAGCTCAAAGTGCGCTAGCCCGCTCACATCGTAAAGGTTCAGCGTGTCGCGGGCGTCGTTAGGACCGGTGATATAAGCGTGGGCCCAGTGCGCGGCCGCCCGGAGGTAGAACAAGGGGTCCGAGTGCGGCAGCGTTGAAGGTAGAGAGGCATCTGCGGTCGCCAGGGCAAAGTACAATTCCGCGCCGCCCAATTCCATGTCGTCCCGCCATTCGGTTTCTCCGTAGAAATCAAAAGGCGCAGTGGTGATCAGGTTGCCGCGCGGAGATGTATCGGCCAAGTCAAAGACGTGTTCCGCAGCCACAAGGCACTTGTCGGCGAAAGCGGGTTGGGATTTGCGGAAGACTTGAGAACATCCGGCGAAGTCGGCAGCAAGGCGCCCTGCGAGGTTTGGGCTGATCTTCGACCCTGGAGGTCCGGCGGCAAATACCGGGCGGCGTCGAACGTAAATCAGAGTGGGATCAGTTCCGCCGACGGTGTCGTCAACTTGAGGCAGTCGCCAAAGATCGTGGTCGCTCAGCAGACTAGGGTTATCTTTGAAGTCGGTTCCAATCCCCACCTGGTAGTAGAGAGTTTCGGTGTTGTCGTCCCACATCTTCTGCAGCCAATTTAAACCGAACTTTGCCTCGTGCATGAAATTCGAGGCGCCAGATCTTGCGCCCATTTGCTCCGGGAAGTCGCGGATTCCGATGAGCATCAGCGCCACGGTGTAGCTGTGGGTCTGAACGAACTTCAAGTAGTCGCCTGCGTCCCACCAGCCACCGGATGCGTCGATGACCGCTCCAGTCGGCTTTAAATCTCCGAGGATCAAATCGTTGTTGTCAAATTCAGGCGATTCGAAAACGGTGGCGTGCTTGTCGTTGAGGTGCGCTGCGGAGGTTCGAAGAGGTGTCGGGATAAACTCCGCGCCGTCCCGCTCGTTCTGGTAGAAGTTGAGAGCGTTTCGGATACCCTGTGAATAGAGTGCTTTTGCGGTATCGACCTGGAAGGGCGCGGAGGTTGCGGTTGTTCTTCCGTGCACCGCGATCGTGTACTCACCCGCTTCCGCGATCGTGAAATCGAGTGCATATACGGTAAAGCGACCCCAGGCTCCGCGGCGCGGACCGATCGGGGCAGAAAAAACCGCAGTTCCGCCCGAATTCACGATGCTGAATGTCGCGTCGTTGTCAGGTACTCGAGTCATGAAGTAGGCGCGGCCGGGAGCGCCCAACTCGTACCCGAGCTGGTTCACCCGCACGTAGGCATTTGCCGCCCAGGCTGAGGTTGAAACGAGGAGGACTACGGCGCCGACTGCTATGAGAGGCAAGTGATTGCGCGGAGAGCGCATCTTGCTTGTTTGCGGGTCCATAGTCGCTCCTGAACGAATTCGTGAAACGCCGTCAAAAAATTGGCGAAACCGTTCATTAAAACGTTTGAATATTGATTCATGCCGCTTTTCATTGTCAAGCCGAAAATGCCAACCGCGAACGCGTGACCGTCAAGCCGCAATCTTCCGGGCTCGGTCAAAAAATCGGGGAATCTTTGGGCGGAACCACTTCCAGTGGGGCCATTCAAAAGCCCTAAAAGCGTCCTTTGACCGCGGGAGTGGTGGCTCTGCCGGTGACTTTGGTTTTGTTATCTGTCACCACAAGAGATCACGCCAGCGTGGCGGCATCAGTATATACTTTCCGCGTGGCGGGAGAGGTGTGCGCCGCTGAAAACGCGCCCATCTGTTCCAGTTTGTCCCGGTATTCGGGTGACCCTTATGGTAGACCCAAAGTCTCGGCCATTTCGGCGCGAAGCCGCCAATGACGCCGGTTCTCCGGGTCTGCGAGCTCCGGTAAAAGGTGAGAGTTCCGCGAGCAATAATCCGCCGCTCCCAGAGGGAGCGACCATGGGAGATCCTGTTCCCAGAGCTCCCAGATCTCCCGACCCCGATGCCACTCTGGTCGATGTCGATGCTACTGCGGATATCGACGCGACTGTTGTCGGCGGACTCGTCCCGCCGTCGCCTCCTCGGCGCCAAGCCTCGGGCCTCTTTGTCAGCGCGGCTGTGTTGCAATCCGGCGATGTACTTGGAGGACGTTACGAAATTCTGCAGTTACTCGGCGAGGGTGGCATGGGCGCGGTGTACAAAGCCAGAGACCGAGAACTGGACCGCTTCATAGCTCTCAAACTGATTCGCCCAGAATTGGCCGCAAGTCCCGCCATCCTGGCCCGCTTCAAACAGGAACTTCTCCTGGCCCACCAGGTAACCCACAAGAACGTAATTCGCATTTACGACCTCTCGGAAGCCGACGGGGTCAAGTTCATCACCATGGAATTCATTGAGGGGGTAGACCTGCGTCGTCTCCTCCTCGACCACGGCAAGTTGGCGCCCACCGAAGCCGTAGACCTTGTCCGGCAGGTGTGCTTTGCGCTTCATGCAGCCCACACGGTCGGAGTTATCCACCGCGATCTGAAGCCGCAGAACATCATGCAGGATGCGCACGGGCGCATCCTGGTGATGGATTTCGGCTTGGCGCGTTCAGTGGGCTCGGAGGGCATGACCCAGACCGGAGCCCTGGTCGGCACGATGGAGTACATGTCACCCGAACAGGCCATGGGCAGCGACCTCGATCAGCGGTCTGACATTTTCGCGCTCGGGCTTATTTTCTTCGAATTGCTGACCGGAAAAATGCCCTACAAAGCCGACACGGCACTTGCGAGCTTGCTGAAACGCAATTCGGAGCGCGCCATCCCCGCCGCTGATTTGGATCCTTCCATTCCCAAGGGATTGAGTGACATCGTCAGCAAATGTCTGGAGCGCGACGTCAATGCGCGCTATGGGAATGCGCAGGAGATCCTGGATGATCTGGATGCCTGGCGTGGTGATCGTCCAGTTTTGGCTTCAACAGTCTCGGTTCCTACAGCGCCGAAAAAGGCGCTGCCGTGGAAGTGGATTGGGGCGGGTGTGCTCGCTGCTCTGATTGTGGCAGGCGGATGGTTGCTGCGTGGCAAGATTCCTTCGCAGGGCGGAAAGGCCACGGTTCAAGGCCCAGTCGCGTCGTTGGCCATTCTGCCATTCCGCAATGCTTCGGGCGACCCCAACCTCGACTGGCTGGGTTCAAGCATCGCTGAAATGCTGAGCACCGACGTGGGGCAGTCGGCCAGCCTGCGCACGGTGTCCGCCGATCGCTTGCACCAAGTTTTGAGTGACCTGCACATGACTGGCAACACGCAGTTCGATCCCGCAACCCTGCGCCAGATTTCAGAGTCCAGCAATGCAGATACGCTGGTTTTGGGCCAATATGTCAAATTCGGCGACCAGATTCGTATTGACGCCAGTCTGCAGGATCTCAGGCACGATCGCCGCGTACCGCTAAAGATCGAAGCTGCCAGTGAGAAGGACATTCCGGGAGCCATCGATCGCCTGGCCGATGCCGTCCGCCACAACCTTGCGGTTACGCCAGAAGTAATCAAAGAACTCCAAGCTAGTTCCTTTCAGCCGACGTCAACCTCGGTGGAAGCCCTTCGCGATTACAACCAGGCTGTCGGGTTGCAGCGGGAGGGAAAGAACTTGGAAGCGCAAAAGCAATTTGAGGCGGCGACCAAAGCGGACCCAATGTTCGCCTTAGGATTTTCCAAACTGGCACAAACCTACAGTAGTTTAGGGTACGACAACGAAGCGGAGCAGGCCGCCCGAAAGGCCGTGGATCTGAGCCAAAACCTGCCCGAGGCGGAGAAGTATCTGATCGCTGCCGTTCGCGCGCAAATCACCAAGAATTTCCCTGACGCGATTAAGGCCTATGAGAATCTGGCCAAGGCCTCGCCCGACAATCCTGATGCGCGCTTCGCCCTGGGAAGCGTTTACGAGGACGGGGGAGACCTGGAGAAGGCCCGCGCGAACTACGAGACGGTGTTGAAGGCCGACCCCAACAACCTGAATGTCCTGCTGGCCATGGGGCGGGTAGCGATCAAGAGCGGCAACGCGCAAGCCGGACTCGATCCCCTGAACCGCGCGCTTAGCCTTGCCGTCCGGTTTGATAATCAGGAGCAAAAGGCCCTGATCCTGCTCGCCATGGGCATTGCCTATCGCGTGTTGAACAAACCCGATGAGGCGCTGCGTGACTATCAACAGTCTTTGGAGATCAATCGACAACTGGGGCAGAAACGCGGGGTCGCGTCCAACTTGCTCGAGATCGCGCAAGTGCAAACCATCCTAGGGAAATTGGACGCGGCATTGGCAAGCCAAAAACAGGCGCTCGACATTTATCGCCAGATCGGCGCCAAGAAGGAAATGGGCGACACCCTGATTGATATCGGGAACCTCGATGGGAGCCGGGGCCAGTACGACGCCGCTCTGGACGCCTACAAGCAGTCTCTCCAGATCCAGCGTGACGTGGGTGACGAGACTTATCAGGCCTTGTGCCTGAACAACATCGGCAATGTGTATCTGAATCGCGGCGACAATGACAATGCCCTTACCTACCTGCAACAGGCTCTCCAGTTGCGGGAAAAGCTCAACGTGCCCACCGATATTGCCGATACGCTGCACAACGCCGGAGAAGCCTACGCCAACATTGGGCAGTATGAGCAGGCAATGTCGAATTACATGCGGGCCATCGAGGTGTACCGGAAGGCTGGCGACAACGTTGGAGCAGCCGTGCTGTCGCACGCGATGGCGCTAGTGTTCCAGACTCAGGGCCGGTACGGCGCCGCATTAAACGCTATTCAGGATGCGCTAAAACCGTTGCGCGAGACCGGAGACAAAAGCCCGCGGATGGCGCAGTTCCTCGCTGATTTGGGCGGCGCCCTGGGCAGCGTGGGAAGGATGTCCGAAGCCAGCAAGCCCTTGGACGAAGCCGACAGCGTGGCTCGCCCGCTCAAGAACGATTCCCTGCAGGCGGTCATTTTGAACAATCGAGCCGATGTGGCCTTCTACAGCGGCGATTGGAAGAAGGCGAAAGAGCTCTACAGCGATGCGCTGCGAGCGGCGGCGCACGGCAGCGAGCGCGAGACCATCCTGGCCGCGAAAATGAATGTCGCCAAAGTCACGCTGGCCGAAGGACATTCTGTCCCTGCGAGTGAGCTTCGCCAGCTGGCCGACCAGGCGGATGCGCTGGGCGTGCGGGACCGTTCGGTCGAAACCTCAGTCTACGTTGCCCAGGGAATGATCAGCAATAAGGATTACACGCACGCGCGCGAAACCTTGGAGCGCAATCTGGGACCGAGCGAGAAGATGGGTCTGCGCATGCAGACCGCGAAAATTCACTACCTGCTAGGAACGTCTCTTCGCCTCTCGGGCCATTCAGCGGACGCGGCCGCGCAGTATCGCGAGTTCATCCGGTTGCTGGATGATATGAAGAAAGAAGCAGGCGCAGAGAAATTGCTTGAGCGCGCCGACCTGAAGTCCATTTACGAGGAGTCCACCCGCTGGGCGGGCGCTGCAAAGAACTAGCATAGCCAGCCGGGGCAGTCGGCGGGTTGCCTTCGCTGTGCGCTAAAACGCCCGCCAGTCACAGTTTTTTCCGCAGCCTTATTAAAGCCGCAGCTTTGTTAGATAAAAAAGGCGGGAGCAATCAGCTCCCGCCTGGCTAGGACCGAAGCAGTCCTATTTGGTGATT
>Ga0307475_10001554_pt1 | contig 13653 bp, 11 predicted proteins | sample atmos_gasesECM1C_FD_203317 | JGI IMG/M metagenome (GOLD analysis project Ga0307475, IMG submission 203317) | Hardwood forest soil microbial communities from Morgan-Monroe State Forest, Indiana, United States - atmos_gasesECM1C_515 | ecosystem: Environmental > Terrestrial > Soil > Temperate... | reverse complement strand
CGCGCGACCAGGGCCGAGAGCTGAGCCCACTCGGCACGCTCGAATGACAAAAGCAATTCGTAGACATCATGAAAGCGATTGCTCCCGCCGTTCAGGGCCGTCTTGATTTCCTGCGTAACCGGTAGAACGCGAAGCACTTCGACAATGGGCCTGTCGAGAAGCGCATCGGTGATCGAGAGGAGGCCCATGAGGAACAGCGTAGCTTTCTGGCTGGCAAGTCCTGCAGTCGCAGAAAATTCTTCGCAGAAGTAAGCACGGGTCAGCGCCGTACGGACCAGTTCCGGAGGCTTGCCGCCACTCATCGCCACGATCGCGAAAATCGACACCCAGCGGCGAAATTCCTCTTCGCCGAGGAGCGTGAGGGCGTGACGTACGCTGCGAACTTCCCCGCGCAGCCCCAGCACTGGGGAATTCAGGTAGCGCAACAGCCGGTAGAGCAGGGCAGGCTCCTGCTTGAGAAGTTCTTCGATGGCACCGTAGCTGAGTTCAGGTGCGGCAACCGCCGTCAGCAATTGAAGATGGATAAGTTTGTTGCCGGGGATGTTGCGGGTCTCGATCATGGAAGGCCTGCAGAAAAAATAGCCCTGGAAGAAACCGAAGCCGAGATGGCGAGCCTCCGAGAGCTCCCTTTCGGTTTCGACTTTCTCCGCAAGCAGGGAAATGTTGCGGTCACCGTATTTTCTGGCGAGACGTTCGCGGCCGCCTTCGTCGAGCAGCTGGAAATCCACTTTGAGGAAATGCGCCAACTGGACGAGGGGCTCCATCCCGGGAGGATCGATGAAGTCGTCGAGAGCGAGGAGGTAGCCCGCGTCGCGAAGCTCGCGGCACAGTTTGACGTTTTCTTCGGAGGGTTGAACGGTTTCGAGGATTTCCACGACGATGCGATCGGCGGGCAACAGACGAGCGGCGCCCAGCCGCAATGCCAGCTCATCTATGTTGACGAAAGCCCGCGCGTTCCCTGTGAGCATCTGCAGATCGAATAGTGTAATGGAGTCGGCGATGACAGTAGCCGAGGCGTGCTCAGAAGGCTGGAAGACATTTTGCGGCCCGCCACGAAAGAGCAACTCGTAGGCGAATACCCGCAGCCGCTTGTCGAAAATTGGCTGGCGCGCAATGAACTTTTCATGCATCAAATACCCCGTAACTGCAGCGAGGCTCTACGGCTTCCTGCTCGGTGCGTCGGACTCCGTATTGCCCGCGGGAAGGGGGTGGCGCGTGAAAAGAGCAATCATCAGGTTGGAGCGGACATGGAGCTGAGGAATTCCGTGTTCGACTTCGACTTCGTGAGCCGGCTCAGAAGCAGTTCCATCGCTTCAACGGTCGAAAGCGGACTCAGAACCTTGCGTAGCACCCACACACGGCTCAACTCTTCCGGCGGGAGCAGCAACTCGTCCTTACGCGTGCCAGAACGCTGGATATCGATGGCCGGGAACACGCGCTTATCCGCCAAACGCCGATCCAGATAAATTTCCATGTTGCCGGTGCCCTTGAACTCTTCGAAGATGACGTCGTCCATGCGGCTGCCCGTGTCGATCAGGGCGGTGGCGATGATGGTGAGCGAGCCCCCTTCCTCAACATGGCGAGCGGCGGCAAAGAAGCGGCGCGGACGTTGCAGCGCGTTGGCGTCAATACCGCCGGAGAGAACCTTGCCGGATGGTGGCGTCACCGCGTTGTATGCGCGTGCGAGGCGGGTGATGGAGTCCAGCAGAATCACCACGTCGCGCTTATGCTCGACCAGGCGCTTGGCTTTTTCCAAAACCATTTCCGCAACCTGAATGTGCCGCTGTGGCGGTTCATCGAATGTGGAACTGATCACCTCGCCCTTCACCGTGCGCTGCATGTCCGTGACTTCTTCCGGCCGCTCGTCGATCAGAAGAACGATCAGGGCAACCTCTGGGTGATTCGTCGTGATGGAATTGGCGATGGACTGCAGCATCACCGTCTTACCGGTGCGCGGCGGTGCGTTGATCAAACCGCGCTGCCCCTTGCCGACTGGGCAGAGCAGGTCGAGAACGCGTCCCGTCAGATTCTCCTTGGCGGTCTCCATTTTCAGGCGACCCTGTGGGTAGAGTGGCGTCAGGTTATCGAAGAAAATCTTGTTGCGGGCGACCTCGGGATCCTCGAAATTGACCGCTTCGACCTTGATGAGCGCGAAGTAACGCTCACCGTCCTTGGGAGGACGCACCTGCCCAGAGACCGTGTCTCCGGTACGCAGGTCGAACTTGCGGATTTGCGACGGCGACACGTAAATGTCGTCCGGTCCGGGCAGGTAGTTGTATTCCGGAGCGCGGAGAAAGCCGAAGCCGTCGGGGAGGCACTCGAGGACACCTTCGGAGAAGATGAGGCCGCTTTTCTCCGTTTGGGCGCGAAGGATCTGGAAGATCAGCTCCTGCTTGCGCATGCCGCTGGCGCCAGGGATGTTAAGTTCCTTGGCGATCTTGGCGAGATCGGTGATGTTCTTTTCTTTGAGTTCAGCAAGGCTGATACTCGGCTGGTTATTTGCTTCGGGAGTGGTTTCTTTTGCCATATATCCTGACTTTAATGAATGGTGATGATGAACCTTGACCTAGAGTTTCCGGGTCTGGACTGCGTGGTGGTATACCGTCTGGCGGACGGGAAATCCCGCCAAGGAGGGCAAACCAAACTGTCTGCAACCGGAAGCGGCGCCAGGCCCTAACTGAGCTGCAGCCCGCGGGTGCAGGCCGTGCCTGAAATGTGCCGCTTAGTTGGTCAAACTCGTGTCTTTATCGGCGCCGCCCGTGTACGTCTCGGCAACCGGCGCAACCCCCGGATGCTCGAGTGGCACAATCGGCCGCTCCAGCGCAATCTGCAACACCTCATCCATAATATCCACGGGGTGTATCTTCAGGCTGGAGAGTATCTCCTGGGGGATGTCCGCAAGGTCTTTCTCATTATCCTTCGGAAGTATGATCGTACGCAAGCCCATTCGATGGGCGGCCAGTAGCTTCTCCTTGACCCCGCCTATGGGCAAAACCTTGCCGCGTAGCGTGATTTCGCCAGTCATGGCCACGTCGCAGCGAACCGGGATTTTCGTCAGCGCGCTGACAATCGACGTGCAGATCGTGATGCCGGCCGACGGGCCGTCCTTCGGAATCGCTCCCTCTGGTACGTGCACGTGAATGTCGAGCGCGCGGTAGAAATCCTTCTGAAGCCCGAACTGTTCGGTACGTGACCGAACATAGCTCATTGCCGCTTGCGCCGATTCCTGCATAACTTCGCCGAGCTTGCCGGTTGGCGTCAGCCGCCCCTTGCCTTCCATGATCGTTGCCTCGACCGCGAGCACAGAACCGCCAACTTCGGTCCAGGCCAGGCCCGTGGTGAGGCCGACCTCGTTCTGTTTTTCGAGCCAGAATTCGCGGAATTTCAGCACGCCGAGGAATTCGGCCACATTTGCCGGACTGATCTGGACGCTGGTTTCTTGGCCTTCGGCCACGACCCGCCGCGCCATTTTTCGCGCGATATTCTGGATCTCGCGCTCCAGATTCCGCACTCCCGCTTCGTGCGTGTAGTGGCGAATCATGTGCAGCAGGCCTTCTTCGGTGAACGACAGATTTTTCTCTGCCAGGCCGGTGGCCTCCAGCGCGCGCTTCACCAGGAACCGCTTGCCGATTTCCAGCTTTTCCTGCTCGGTGTAGCCGGGCAGCCGCAGAATCTCCATGCGGTCTTGAAGAGGTTGTGGGATCGTGTGCAACACGTTCGCGGTGCACACGAACATTACCTTGGACAGGTCGTATTCCACATCCAGATAGTGATCCGTGAACGCGTGGTTAAGCTCGGGGTCAAGCACTTCCATGAGTGCCGCGGACGGGTCACCGCGGAAGTCGGTGGACATTTTGTCCACTTCATCCAGAACAAAGATCGGGTTGATTGTGCCCGCCTTCTTCATCATCTGGATGATCTGCCCCGGCAAAGCCCCGATGTAGGTCCGCCGATGCCCGCGGATCTCCGCTTCATCGCGCACCCCGCCGAGCGAAACTCGAACGAACTTCCTGCCCGTAGCGTGCCCGATGGACATGGCCAAGGAGGTCTTGCCGACGCCTGGGGGACCCACGAAGCACAGGATAGAGCCCTTGGGGTTCTTCACCAGCTGGCGAACCGCGAGAAATTCCAGGATGCGCTCTTTGATCTTCTCCAGCCCGTAGTGTTCTTTGTTCAAAATGTCTTCGGCGGCCTTAATGTCGCGAATTTCCTTGGAGCGCTTCTTCCACGGCACGGCGATGAGCCAGTCAATATAGTTGCGGCTGACCGTGGACTCGGCCGACATGGGCGGCATCAGTTCGAGCCGCTTCAGTTCGGCAGAGGCTTTCTCGTGAACATCCTTGGGCATGCCGGACGCATCGATTTTCTTCTTGAGCTCATCGAACTCGCTCTTCTCCCCGCGGCCCAGTTCTTTCTGGATGGCCTTCAGCTTTTCATTGAGGTAGTACTCTTTCTGGGCGCGCTCCATCTGGCGCTTCACGCGCGTATTGATGTTGCGATCGACGTTCAGCTTTTCGAGTTCGATTTCCAGGATGTCGGCAATCCGATTCAGCCGCTCGAGAGGATCGGCCGTCTCGAGCAGGTCTTGCTTTTCGTCGACCGGCAACTGCAGGTTGGCGGCGATGGTGTCTGAAAGCCGCGAAGGATCGTCGACGCGGGCCGCGGCGATCATGGTGTCGTAGTTGAGGCTCTGGGAAAGCTTGATGAACTGCTCGTAGAGATTGGTGACCTTCTGAACGAGTTGCTCGACCTGCGGGGTGCTGTCGATTTTGCCGGTCAAAAGACGCAGGTTGGCCCGGAAGAAGCCTTCCTCGGTGCTGATCGAGAGGGAACGAGCGCGCTCCACCCCTTCAACAAGGACCTTGATGTTGCCGTCCGGCAGCTTCACGCTCTGGACGATGTTGGCGAGGGTGCCTACCGCATAAATCTCTTCAGGCTTCGGGTCGTCGATGGAGGCGTCATGCTGCGTCGAGAGAAAAATCTTCTTGTCGCCGGCGAGAGCTTCTTCAAGCGCCCGCACGCTCGCTTCGCGTCCCACGATGAACGGCGTCATCTGCTGCGGAAAAATCACCATATCGCGCACCGGCATCATCGGAACGCGCTTTAGTTCCTGTTTTTCGCGATTAAACATGCAGGCCCCTGAAATTCCCCTCAGTTGCCCAACCAGGCCGTCATCCGGCCTTCTCGAGCAAACTCCAATTGATCTCGTGGCCCCGAACCATGTCCGCTGTGACCACGAAATCCCGCAGCCGCTTCTGCATCGGCAGGTGGTACATCAACTCCAGCATGAGGTCTTCGAGGATCATACGCAAGCCGCGCGCCCCCACCTTGCGCTGAAGTGCCAACTCCGCCACGGTGTCGAGGGCGTCGTCCGTAAACCGCAACCGCACATTTTCGAACTCAAACAGCCGCTGGTACTGCTTAAGCAGCGCGTTCTTTGGTTCCGTCAAAATCTTCATCAGCGCGGCCTTGTCGAGGTCGCTCATCACCCCGGCCACCGGCAACCGGCCCACAAATTCCGGGATCAGGCCATACTTGATCAGGTCGGTGGGCTGCACCTGCTCCAGCAATTCCGTATTCCGGCGTTGCGGCGTGCTTGGCGCCGCATCGGTGTGGAAGCCCAGCGAGCGCCGTCCCACCCGCCGCTCGATCGTCTTTTCCAGCCCCACGAACGCCCCCCCACAAATAAATAGGATGTTCGTCGTGTCCACCGGGGTAAATTCCTGGTGAGGGTGTTTGCGGCCACCCTGCGGAGGCACATTCGCTACCGTACCCTCCAGAATCTTTAGAAGCGCCTGCTGAACCCCTTCGCCGCTCACGTCGCGAGTGATCGACGGGTTTTCATCCTTCTTCGCGATCTTGTCGATCTCATCTATATAAATGATGCCTTGCTGGGCCTTCTGAACGTCGCCGTCGGCGGCTTGCAGCAGCTTCAGGATGATGTTCTCGACGTCCTCACCCACGTAGCCAGCTTCCGTCAGCGTCGTCGCATCGACGATGGCAAACGGCACGTCCAGCATACGGGAAAGCGTCTGAGCCAACAGCGTTTTGCCGGTGCCGGTCGGACCGATCAAAAGAATATTGGACTTGCTCAGTTCCACTTCGCCGGGCTGCTTGTTCAGAAAGATGCGCTTATAGTGGTTGTATACCGCAACCGCCAGTTTTTTCTTCGTGCGCTCTTGCCCGATTACGTAGCTATCAAGAAATTGCTTAATCTCCGGGGGGCGGGGAAGGCGCCGGGCCGGAGCCGCGGCCTGTTCGCGCTTCTCGTCTTCTAGAATTGTCTGGCAAACGCCCACACACTCATTGCAGATGTACGCCCGCGGGTAGTCTGAAGGCGAACTTATCAGCTTTTCCACCTGCTCTTGGGTCTTGTGGCAGAAGGAACAGCGCAAAGGCTCGTCTGGGCTATATTTTTTCACGTGTGAGCAGGCCTTTCCTCCGGATTAACCCCCGACGCGATTGCCAACCATTGTAGGCCGAATTTTTGCCCCGCGAAATAGAATATCGTAAGCCCTGCCCTCAATGAGGAACTCACTGTTGAAAACTCCGGACCTCTTGTTTGCGCGGCCTGTCCTTGCGTCGCAGCCTTCACTAGAGAACTTACTGGTTTCAACTCTTCCTAACGGTGCTTGAAGATGATCTCGTCGATCATCCCGTATTCCTTGGCCTGCTCCGGATTCATGATGTAATCGCGCTCAACATCCTTTTCGATGCGGTCGATGGGCTGGCCGGTGTGCTTGGCCAGAAGCTGGTTGATCGTAGAACGCATGCGGAGAATTTCCTTGGCATGCAGATCGATGTCGGTCGCCTGGCCGCCAAGCCCGCTCATCCAGGGCTGATGAATCAGGATACGGGAATTGGGCAGCGAAAAACGCTTTTTGGTTGCGCCCCCGACCAGCAGGACCGCCGCGATCGAAGCCGCCTGCCCGACGCACGTGGTCACCACGTCCGGCTTGACGAACTGCATCGTGTCGTAAATCGCGAAACCCGCGGTGATGGATCCACCCGGCGAATTGATGTACAGCTGAATATCCTTTTCCGGATCCTCCGCCTGCAGGAACAGCATTTGTGCCGTCGCCAGATTGGCGACGTGGTCGTCAATCGGCGTCCCGATGAAAATAATGTGCTCTTTCAGCAGCCGCGAATAGATGTCGTAGGCGCGCTCGCCTCGGCTGGTTTGCTCCACTACCATGGGAACCAGGGTCGTGGCGCGGTAAAACGGTTCGTCGTTGTTTTTCATGTGAGAAAATTTGCCTGTAGGCGCGGGGTTGGATTCACTTGGCGCTCGCCGCGGCAACCGTCTTGACCCGCGCGTTCTGCGCCAGCCAGTCAACCGTTTTGTCGCTCCGCAGCTTCGCTTTCATCCTATCGAGCGCACCCTGCTTTGTCAAACGCGCCCGAATCGCTTCGGCGGACTCACCACTATGCCCCGCCATATGCTCCAGCTCGTGCTGGATCTCTTCCTCGGTCACGTCGATCTTTTCCTCGGTAGCGATCCGATCCACCACAAGCTCTGCCTTGACGTCGTCCCGTGCACGCTCTTCCTGACGGTGCCGCAGGCTCACCCAGTCTACGTTGACGGCTCGCGGATCAACACCCTGCTGTGCCAGAGAGCGCACCACTCGCTCTAGCCGCACGTCCATTTGATGCTCCACCAACGAATCCGGTACAGGGAAGTCGTGCAGCTTCACCAGTTCGGCCAGAACCTTCTCGCGCTGCAGTTCCTTCTGCCGGTGATCGCGTTCGTGTTCAAGCCCGTCACGGATTTTCTTCTTTAACTCTTCGAGAGAGGTGGCGTCGCTCACATCTTTGGCAAATTCGTCATTTAGTTCGGGCAGGGTTTTGGTCTTGATACCCAGCACGTCGACGCCGTAGTGGAATTTCTTGCCAGCGAGCTTCGCGTCGGGATAGTCCGCGGGATATTCGACGTCGAAATCCTTGTGATCGCCAACGTTGGCGCCCCTCAGATTCTCGTTGAAAGGCTCCATGGTTTCTTCGGCGCCGACGTGGCACAACACGCTGTCTGCCTGCAGTGGTTCGCCGCCGCCTTCGGGCGTGCCATGCAACTTCACCTGGACGAAATCGTCGTTTTGGACCGCTCGACCTTCCACCGGAGTAAAGGTGGCTGCGCGCTGTTGCATTTCTGCGAGCGTGTTGGCCACGCTCTCGTCCGTGATCTGCATTTCAGGCATTTCGATCTCGAGACTCTTGTAATTGCCCAGCGCGAATTCGGGCAGCACTTCGAAGCTGGCCCGGAACTTCACCGGCTGCCCTTCGTTAAACTCGAGTTTGTCCACCTGCGGCTGTGACACCGGGGTGAGTTTCTGCTCCGACACCGCTTTTTCTACCTGCTGCGGCACGAGCGTCTGGAGCACTTCGCCCTTGATGTCCTCAGCGAACCGCTTCTTGATCAGCGAAATCGGCGCCTTGCCCGGACGAAAACCGGGCACACGCGCCACACGCGCAAATTCCTTGGCCACCTTCTCGGTCGCTTTCGACACTTCTTCCGCCGGGATCTCCAGATCCAGTTCCTTCCGGCAACTCGCGTCCGCCATCTCGTTTCTCCCTTTGGCCAGTTTTGTACGTTGATCGAGGCCGCGCCACTGCGGCAAGAACCCCGCAACCACGCAAATTTGCCGGCTTACCCCCGCGCCTTCTCCGGAAATGTCAGGAATTACCCTGCGGCAATTCGGCGGGCTATTTCCGTCTACCCTGATCTACCCTGCACAAAAATTATAGGGGAGCCGCCAGCCCCGGTCAACGAAACCACCGCACCTGCCGCGCCCTGCACCGCCAGCACCCCAAAGTCCTTGTCTTCGTTCGGTGCATCGCAGTCCGCACGCCTGACGCTCTTGACGTCACTCCCGATTACTACTACAATGTAGGTGTAATGCCTAGCGTGTGAGCGGCACCCGCGGGCCACAGGCCAACTGGCGTTTTCGGAGAAGTGATGGCAGCAGTTCCTAACACGACACCACTTCTGCAAAGGACGGACCGGCGATTCTTCCTCTGGTCTTTAGCGAGTCTTGCGCTGGTCACGAAAACACGAAAATCAAAAAAGCGATCTGAGCCGGCTTACCGCTTCTTGACGCCCGAGTGTGAAGTGCGCATGAGCGTTCAATATTTTGCAAATTCCTCGACCGGCAGTTTTCGGTTCCGGGATCGCCTGACGAACCGCGCCTTTTGCCTCTCCGCAAACGGAGAGGAAGACCGAACCTGCCTGGAACGATTCGTGGGTTCGATTGCCATTGCCCGCTACGATTTCCGCTCGCGCGCGCACTCCCAGACGCCCCTCAATTTGCGAGAGCGCGTGCTTACAATCGATCACGACAGCCGCATAAGTCCTCGTCCTCCTTTCGAACGAGTCCTGGCTGTTGAAAGAGAGGTCGTCAGCGACATCCAGGCATTTGGCTATAATCGAGACGATCCGCAAGCTGCATCCAACGCCAGGCCCCTCACCCCCTGGTGCCTCTTGCGTCAGGATCTTTATTTGAATGATCAGACTTCAGCGTTCCTGATTGTTCATTGGAAGCACACGGTAGATTTCATAAGTCTTGTCGACGTGATTCCGGGCGAGGGAACCCAATTGATCGGCGAGTGACTCACAAGCGGGATGTCCGCGATTTGCCCGGCCGAGCGAAGAGGGAACGCCTTGACCCTATGTCGAATTACTACTACAATGTATTCCTAATCATGCTTGGTGAATTTGAATATCTCTTGATCACCGCCGCCGCCGGCCTCGGAGAGAACGCCTACGGCGCTGCCATTCGCGAAGAAATTGAAGCGACTACCGATCGAAGATGCTCCATGGGCGCGCTCTATACCACCATCGATCGCTTGGAAGCCAAAGGTCTGCTGAAAACATGGATGGGCGAAGCCACCCCGCAGCGCGGTGGCCGCGCCAAGCGCATGGTTCGGGTGACCTCCAAAGGTGTGCATGCCGCGAAAGAGTTCTACGACGCCGTCATGCGCGTTAGCCACGGCGCTTCCTGGGCGGGTCACCGCGCAGGGAACTCGTCATGACTGGCGTCGGCTGGCCACTCGTGGACCTTGCTTCGAGACTGCTCGATCGCGATGAACGCGAGGCGGTGGTGGGCGATTTGCTCGAAGCAAACGAAACTACCTGGCAAGCTTTGCTTAATGTGTTCGGCTTGGTCCTCCGTCGGCAAGCTCTCCTTTGGAAGCAGTTGAGTCCGTGGCTCGCGGCATTCGGCGTGGCCCTTCCAAGCAGCTACCTCCTTACCTACGTTTCCCTCTCCGTGAGCTGCACTTATCAACGGCTCGTCTACCACAGATTTGCCCCGTGCTGGCCGACGGGCCACGAAGGTTTCTTGCTGCTTCTCTGCCACATAATTCTGCTGATCGCTTGGTCCTGGGCCGGCGGCTTTGTAGTCGGAGCGGTCTCGCGCCGGACTCTGTGGGTCAGTGCCGCTTTTTGCGTGTTCCCGTGTGTGTTTTGCCTGGCTGCCTTCCCCTTTGAGTTTCTGCCCAAACTTTGCCCGTTCCTCTTTCTTTTGCCGGCGATCTTGGGAGTCCGCCATAGGTTGCGAAACCCTCGAATCTCTCTCAACTCGGCATTCCTTCTGGCAGTCACTACAACCGCGCTGATGATTTTCGCGTGGAGCAACGATGCCCTGTGGATTCTTAACTGGGCGCTGATTTGGCCGGTGTGGTATTTAGTCGCCACTGCGCGGAAGTCTGGCCAGGAAGGCAACACTGAGCCCTGGCGCATGGACCATCCAACCTACACAAGAATGTCGCAACGATAACCTCCGGTTGACCATGGATCGATGGACTTCGGGCGCGCACTACGACCAATGGATGGGCCGCTGGAGCCGCCTGCTCGCCCAGGAGTTCCTGGACTGGCTGGACCTCCCAGCGGGTCTCGGATGGCTTGATGTTTGCTGCGGCAGCGGCATGATCACCGAAGCCATTGTCGAACGCAACGCACCCGCTAGCATCGCCGGAGTGGATGCTTCTCCTGACCAGATCAGCTTCGCGCGCCAGCAGCGCGCGTACCCCAATGTCACCTTCGAAATCGCGGACGCGATGGTCCTGCCCTTCCCGGACTCCAGTTTCGATGTTGCGGTCTGCGGCCTGGGCTTGAACTTCCTTCCGAGCCCCGCCGGCGCGCTCGAGGAGTTCCGCCGTGTCACCCGGCCCGGCGGCACCATCGCGGTTTATGTTTGGGACTACGCCGAGGGAGCAAGGTTCTTGCGCGAGTTCTGGGACGCAGCCATTGCCATCGATCGCAAAGCGGCTACCTTCGATCAGGCGCGCCGTTTCCCCATGTGTGAGGAAGAAGGACTGCGCGAGCTCTTCGAACAAGCGAAGCTGAAAGACTTAACCGCGCATGCGCTCGACGTTGTGACACGCTTCAGCAGCTTTGACGATTATTGGCAACCACTCCTGACGGGGCAGGGCTCGGCGCCTAGCTATCTCGCCACGCGTGACCAACAGATCCAATCGGCGATTCGCGAGCGGCTCCGGGCGGTACTGCCCGCGAACGCCCACGGAGCAATTGAGCTGCCCGCACGCGCCTGGGCCATTCGCGCACGCACCAGTCTCTAATTCGATTCCTGAGGCTCCGCTCACATCCGGTCTCAAGGTCGATCCGCCATACGTGTAATCCCGAGTCCCCGCGGTTTTGGCGGGGTGAGGGATTTGCTTTGCGCCGTTCCGCCAGGATCTTAACAAAGCCATTTGTGCTCTTTTTGCTGGGCTTTCAACCATGCTTGCGCTACCATTTAGCGCTACGGAGGCGCAGTGTCGGTACAATTTGGAGGAATTGCAGAATGAAGAATTTGCTTCGTTTTGTCGTTGTTGCCACCCTGTTGGTTTTCGCCATCCGAGCAACGGAGGACGTAGCCAACGCCATCCACGGCACCATCACCAAACTCGATTCCGCCACAAAAACCATGGTCGTTAAGACCAAGGATGGCGTCGAGCATACCGTTCACTTTGGTGACAAGACCGCCGTCTGGGGCGCGGACAAGACCGCCGCGGGCGCCAAGGAGGCCTTCAAAGGGCTGTCTGAAGGCTCGGAAGTCGTCGTGCACTACACTGTGAAAGGGACCGAGAGCACGGCCACAGAAGTCGACAAGGTCGGCAAGGATGGTCTCAAGAGCATCGACGGCACCATAACCAAGATCGGCGAGGGCGGCAAAACCGTCGTCGTCAAAGCCGCCGACGGCACTGAAGAAACTTTCACCGTCGTTGGACATGACACGGCCGAAGGGGCTAAGGCTATAGGCAACGGAACCGCTAAGGCCGGCAAGGCCACCGTGTATTACTCCCAAGAGGGCGGCAAGAAGGTCGCGCACTTCTTCGAAAAGCTCTAAGCTAGGGTTGTCCAGAAACAACCAGCAGGGCCGGGTTCGCCTGGTCCTTTCGCTTCCTTGAGCCCGGCTGACGTCCGCCGGAGGTTCGCGTTCGAATTCGCGCGGCTCTCGGCTACAATGGCGCCTCAAATAGGAGGCTCCTCGTGAAGAACACCGCGATCCTGCTCGTGCAGTGTGCCGACCGGAAGGGTCTCGACGCGGCCATCGCCGAATTCGTCTACCGTTACGACGGCAATATCCTGCATTTCGAGCAGCATCAGGCAGGTGAAGAGCGCTACTACCTCGCGCGCGTCGAATGGGACCTCGAGGGATTCCGCCTGGACTTGAAAGACTTTGACGGCGCCTTTGGCCCCATTGCGCACAAGTTTGGCATGAATTGGATGATCCGCTTGGGCAATTACCGACCACGCGTCGCGATTTTTGTTTCGAAGTACGATCACTGCCTCGTGGATCTGCTGTATCGACAGCGTAACCGGGAACTTGCCTGTGAGTTTGCCCTGATCATCAGCAATCACCTGGACGCCAAGCATCACGCCGATTTTTACGGCGTGCCGTTCCACCACATTCCGGTCACCAGGGAAAACAAAGCCGAGGCCGAGACCCAGCAGATCGATCTGCTCCATTCAGGCAATATCGACCTGGTCGTGCTTGCCCGGTATATGCAGGTTCTTTCCACGGATTTCATTACCCGCTTCCCGCAGCCCATCATCAACATTCACCATTCCTTCTTACCGGCTTTCATCGGCGCGAAGCCGTACCATCAAGCCTACGAGCGTGGCGTCAAGCTCACGGGCGCGACCGCGCACTATGTCACCGAAGTGCTGGACGATGGCCCGATCATTGAACAAGGCGTCGTGCGGATTACCCACCGCGATTCGCTTGACGACCTGGTCGAGAAGGGAAGAGATGTGGAAAAGGTTGTGCTGTCGCGCGCGGTGCGTTGGCACACCGAAAATCGCATACTTCTTTACGGCAACAAAACCGTCATTTTTGAATAGCGCAGCGTGCCTGCGGCGCGCGTCGCTAGCTCGTAGGTGCCCAGCACTGCTATGCCCCAGCTTGGCAACCAACACAGGCGGGTACCTCAGGTGCCGATTTTGCAGGGGCCCTTGCACTCTCTCGCGCGGTGAATCCCACTTACTCTACCGAGACCGGCCCGTTCACCGTGGACACCCGAATCACCGCGGGCCCGCTGCCGAATTCGATGCGCTTGATATCCTCTTCCCAGGTTTTGCGTCCTTCGGAGCACACCGATGCATGACACTGGAACGGGCCATGCCCATCAGATTCCACAACCACGCCGGACTGA
>Ga0307475_10001553_pt1 | contig 13654 bp, 11 predicted proteins | sample atmos_gasesECM1C_FD_203317 | JGI IMG/M metagenome (GOLD analysis project Ga0307475, IMG submission 203317) | Hardwood forest soil microbial communities from Morgan-Monroe State Forest, Indiana, United States - atmos_gasesECM1C_515 | ecosystem: Environmental > Terrestrial > Soil > Temperate... | reverse complement strand
CCGCCTGGTCAGCACCGAGCAGGCCGTTGATGTCTATCTCGCCCGCGGCAAGCTCGACAGCGCCAACAAACTGGCTGAATCCGGATTGTGGAGCCGTTACCTCGAGACGCTGGAGACCATGACTCCCTTCCAGAATCCTCACGACGACGCCTACCGCCTCTACAACATCGGCGTGGCCAATGAAGCTCTCGGTTACCAGACCGAGGATCACGCAGCCGCCAAGAAATTCCTCGAGCAGGCTTCCATCTATTACGGCAAGGCCATCGACGGCAAACCCGACGAGAAGTTCTTCCTCGAACCGCAGAACCGCATCGAAACCGCGGTCGCCTACTACAAGAAACTCGAGGATCGCGGCAAAGAATCGGTTGTGGCCGAAACACGCCCCCAGTCAAGCGAGGCGAAGAGTTCCAAGCCGTCCAAGTCGGCCCACAATGACACTACGCAAACTCCGTCAGTGACCATCGCCAAGAAGAGTCCTCCGGCAAAACCGCCTCTGACCAATGCTGCGTCAAAGCAGAAAGACACTCCCGCCGTACCCGCTCTGACCAATCAGAAAGTTATCGAGATGGTAAAAAGCGGTGTCGACGAAGAGAACGTCATCGCCACAATACGACAGGCGCCCGCGGTGGACTTCGACGTTTCCCCCGACGGTCAGATCCAACTCGCCAAGAACGGTGTGAAGGGCAAAATCCTCGCCGCCATGCGGGAACGCAGTCATCACGCCAAAGCCATGGCTACGAACTAGCGGCGCGCACCATGGATGTTCGAACAGTCTGCACGATCTTTACCCTGGAGAACCAAAACACGTTCGTTCGTCACGCAAGGCCAGCGTCCCTCTCGCGGAAACCGCGCCCACATCGTGACCTGCGCGGCATTGTCCTTTCCTTACTACCGGGTGCCCAATTCTTGCGCGCTTTTTGCGCAAGAATCGGATTCCACAGACCTCTCGACCTCGGCGCAACAGCCCACTCTGTCCCTCTTCTTCTGCTCGTTCTCCTTCTCCTCCCACAGCCCACCCTGGCGGAAGAAGAAGGCCGCTGCGGGATCGCGAAAGATTACGTGGTCCAGGCGCTCGAACAAATCAAGACGGGCGACCACGAAGAAGTGGAAAACGGTCTTCAGCTCCTCAAGCACGCCAACGAACAATGCATGAGCCTCGGCGACGCCTGGTACTACCGCTCCCTGTTCGAGCAAAAACTCGGCCACACGCCCCAGGCGGACTACTCGATCAAGAAAGCAAAGTTCTTCGGCTCGCAAGCCATGGACGACCAGGCCGATCCCTTCCACCTGGCCGCGCCTCCCATTCCCGGCGAGAAGCCCTCCAGCGTCGTTCACGACAAGTGGGCGCTCGTCATCGGTATCAACAAGTTCAAGGACACCCGCGTTCCGCGCCTGAAATACACCAGCAAAGACGCCCGCGATTTCGCGGCCTTGCTCAAAGACCCCACGTACGGCCGCTTCGCCGACGATCACGTCCACCTCGTCACCGACGACCAGGCCAGCACGCGCAAGATCAAGGAAGAACTCAACTGGTTGGCACGCAGCGCCGGCAAGGATGACCTGGTCGTGGTCTTCCTCAGCAGCCACGGCACCCCGCGTGAGAAAGATACGGCCGGGGTCAATTACGTAATCACCAACGACACCGACCTGAAAGATGCCGACAGCTTGTTCGCCACCGCGCTCCCAATGGTCGAACTGGTTGACGTCGTCCGCACCCGCATGCAGGCTCGCCGCGCGGCGATTTTTCTCGATACCTGCCACAGCGGCGCCATGGCCGCCGTCGCAGCCTTTAACTCATCGCAGGTTTCTGATGCCACCTTCGACCGCCTCACCCAGGGCGTGGGCCGCGTCATCATCGCCTCCAGCGAAGCGAAACAGAAATCCTATGAAAATGACAAAGTGCAGAATGGCTACTTCACCTACAATCTGGTCCGCGCGCTAAAGCAAAACGGCGGGTCTGACAGCATGGATAAAATTTTCGACTTTGTGCACGACGAGGTCGCCAGGCAAGTTCAGTCTGACTACAAGGCGCATCAGACCCCGGTCCTCAGTAAGAGCACGCAAACTGCGGAGATCGTAATCGGCGCGCGCCCGGCCTCGACGACCGCCACGTCGGGAAATTAACTCGGAAACTTCGTAGCCATCAGCTGCGTGGCGGCTCTCCTTTACCCACCGTCTCCGCTGAAACAGGAGCGCCCGCCGGTGGGCTCGACTCCGCCGATCCACTCGGATGTTTCATGTCTTCGATCTGCTGTTCCAGCCGGGCGATGATCTTCTCCTGCGCCTCGCACTTCTCTTCGTGCTCTTCGATCAGGTCGAACTCCTCCCACACCTGATGCACGACCACGCCTAGCACGATCGCCGCCGTATCCAGCCAGATCCCGTGTTGAAAGAGAAATTTGCTCAGGAAGCTGAAGGCCAGGAAAATCGCGAATGCGCATAGCCCGAAGAACGCGCGCAACGAAATGCCGCGCCGCAGCGGCTTCGCATTCCACAGCAGAATTACCAGCAACCCCGCCGTGATGTCGGCCAGGATCTTCCACACATCGTTCGGTTCCTGAATTCCCTTGTGCAGGTCCGTCTCCACCGCCTGCGCCAGCAACTCCACCCCGGCCATTTCCCCCAGTGGCGTGCGATACACATCGCGCGCGCCCTTGTAGGTCCCGCCGATCAACACGATCCGCGGCTGCTTCAATTCCAGTGCGCGATCGATTTCCATCTGCTGCGGATTGGGCAACAATTTGCCCGACACTCGCGGCAGCAGGTAGTGGGCTTCAATCGGAGTGAACACACTCGGATCTCCGACGTACTTCAGAATCAGATCTTCGTCGGACTCCTTGGCCTCCTCCGCACGCCATTCCGGGTTTTCCGTGATACACGGTTGGCACGCCTTCACCACTGCGTGCGGCAGGGAAGCCATCAGCCGAACCTCCGGAAGGGGCTCTGCCTTCCGGTTGTCCGTTGGATTTACCACCCGATACCATCGCCGATAGCGGCGCACGACTGAGTCCGGGTCGAGGGGAAACCGGGGAATTCCGGAATGCTCCGAGTCCACGCCGAGGTCGCGCCCGACCACTGTTTGCAGCGGCAATGCGGTCTCCTCTACCTTTTCGCCCTTCCAAAACTCCTGCCAAAACGCCTTCCATCCGCCCTCCGCCTTGGCCCGCACCGGTTCTCCCGGTATTTGTGCCCACACGATAGAGCTTGCATGCGCGCCTTGTTCTACCAGGCGTTCCGTGTCCCGCAATGCTTTATCGAGATCCCCGCGTGACCTGGGCAGAAGCTTATTCAGTTCCTGTGTCAAGCAATCCGTGTCTGCGAGGCTGCCATCTTTCCCTGGCTTCTGCGAGCACGCGAAAACGTTGGCGTTCGCGCATGTCGCGGGATACTCCTGCGGCTTCCAATCCGAAGTGTCGAGATCCACTCCAATCACCGACGGATGCAGCCTCTGCTGCACCGCCTCAACCAGCCCGACCACGGCTCGCGCGTCCAGCGGACTCTTTCCGCAAAAGTAATCTTGATAATCCTGCTCGCTGATCTTCACGATCGAAACATCAATCGGAGTCCCCGGCGCTCCCTGCTTCAACATCGGATCGAGGCCCAGTGCCATCTGCGGCGTGTGCAGATACCCGCGCGAGTCCAGGAAATGCATGATCAGCGCCAGGCCAATCAGCACCCAGAAGCTTCTCTTGATCCGGTTTTTCAGTCGCGCCTTCACTTCGTTTTCCCGGCATCCCGCTCCGCGAGACCCTGCAGGCAGGCACGCAGCAACGCCCGTTTCCCCGATGTATCGACGCGGTCGCCCCAGCTCTTCGTGAGCGCCACCGCTTGCTGGAACTCTTTCGCGTCTGCCTCGTATTGCGGCGCTGAATGCAGCAATACCCACGCCTCCGATCCCTCGGACTCTCCGCCTTCCACCGCGACGCTCAACCGATAAAGTCCGCGCCGTGTTCCCACCTCGAACTTCGCCGGATTCCCGGGCGCCCAGTGAACCTTGCCGTTGACCGGAGCTCCCGAATCGCCTACCGGTTCCAACGTCACCGCGTACGCTCCCGCATCCACTCCTTGAAGCGCCGCGCCCAAGTCGACTTCGGATCCGCTCACCAGGAGCACCGCCTCCTGCGGCTCTTCTTCGACTCCGCGCGCAGCGGCCACAATGTACATCTGCGGACTGCGGAGCAGCCGATTCAGAATCCCCTTGAGATCGAAGCCACCGAAAATACTCGCCTCAGCAACCTCACGCTGCGGCTCAGCCTGCGTATCGGCGCAGTGCGAGTTCTCCGGAACTGTTTTCGGGACGCTGGGACACGACGACATACACTGCGCACCCATCTTGTCGAAAACATAAGTGTTCGCCGCCTTGGTCTGCGCATCCACCACCTGCAACGACCCCCCGCGTCCGAATACGCACCGGCCCCCGACCGGACTGGCGAATCCCAGCGCCTGCCCGTGCGAATCCCACCAATCGCCATCAATGCTCAATACGAGTCGCTGCGCGCCGGCCGGCACCGCCAGTACCACGCTCAGGAAAAGGCCAAAAACCAGTGACCTTCGCATCACAAACCTCAAAAAAGGGAACAATCTCGGGGGGAGCAGACGACTCAGGCCCGCCAAGTATACCGCCAAACGCACGCGGTCCAGCGCTGTTTTGCCGCGATGCCGCCTTCGCAGGACGTCCTATTTTCCTATGCAGAATGTACTGAAAATGAGATTCAGGATGTCGTCGTTCGTGGTTGCGCCCGTGACCTCATCCAGCGGCCGCAGTGCGCTGTACAAATCCATCAGCAGCATCTCGTGCGGAATCTTGTTGGCCACAGCCGACTCCGCCGCTGACAGCGCCGCAATCGAATCCCGCACCAGCCCGCGATGGCGGGCATTGGTCAGCGAGCCGCTTTCCCATTGCGTCCCGGCCTCGCCCCCAACCTGCCGCAGGATTTCAGCCCTCAACTCCCCGACACCCTGCCCCGTCAGCGCCGACGTCCGCACCCGCGATAACTGAGTACTGAGTACTGAGTACTGAGTACTGCCGTCCAAGTCTGCCTTGTTTTCGACAACAATCGCGCGCCGTTCCCGGACTTGATCGATCAACTCGTGATCCTCGGCGCTGACGGGAGCCGCAGCGTCCAGCACCAGCAGCACCAGATCCGCATCGGCCAACGCTTCCATCGACTTCCGTATGCCGATGCTCTCCGCCTCGTCCAACGCCTGCCGGATGCCGGCCGTGTCGACGAGTTTGACTGGAATCCCGCCAATCGCCACCGTTTCGCTCACCAGGTCACGGGTCGTCCCCGGTGTCGCCGTGACAATGGCACGCTCCCGTTCGACTAGCCGATTGAACAAACTCGACTTGCCCACGTTCGGCCGTCCCACGATCGCAAGCGTCAAGCCTTCATGCACGATCTTGCCAAACGCGAAACTCTCCGCCAGCTTCGCCAACTGCGCCCGGACGGTCGCCATCTGCTCGAGAATCGTGGCGTCCGGAAGAATCGACACGTCGTCTTCCGCGAAATCGATCCCGGCCTCGAGCTGCGCGATCAGCGTCACCAGGTCTTGCTTGATGGGCTTCAGCCGCTTCGACAGTGCACCTTCCAGTTGCTGCGCCGCGACCTTGGCCTGAAAAAGTGTTTGCGCGTCAATCAGGTCGCGCACCGCTTCTGCTTGCGTCAGATCGATGCGCCCGTTCAGGAACGCGCGCATCGTGAATTCCCCCGGCTCCGCCAGCCGCGCCCCGCGCGCCAGCGCCTCCTCAACCATGTGCCGCAGAACCACCGGGGCCCCATGTGCCGAGATTTCTACGATGTCGTCGGTGGTATAAGAATGCGGTTTCGCAAAATAGGTCACCACGACTTCATCGATGCGGTCTGAAGATGCTGGCTCATGCCGAGCCGAACCGTGTGGGGCGGACACTCCTATCCGCCATTGGTCGCTCGGTGCCATGCCGTCACCATTTGGCACACCCGCACTCTCAGGTTCCACCAGCTCCCCAAACACCGCCCGCCCCGCCTCCAGCGGATACTTCAACCGAAGCATCGGCTCCGCGATCGTCCGCGCCTCAGGCCCCGCCACGCGCACCACGCCGATACCGCCGCGCCCCGGCGGCGTGGCAATCGCGACGATGGTGTCGTCAAGGTTCACTTGGAGATTGTAGCGAGTAAGCTCTACCGCGCGCCTCGATCCGCGTAGGGACAGCCGTTCGGGGTCCCCATCGCGCCCGGTTTTGGCGCGGTGGGGTGGAGGTGCCCTCGGCTGTCCGGCGGAGCGTAGCTCCGCAACGTCGCGGATACAGCGGGGACGCATGCACTAGAGATAGGATTTTAGGAGCAGGAGCTGCGAAGAATCAGAATTCCCTGGAAGCTAACGGATTCCCCGTCGCGCCGTACCGGCACTCCTGTAATCCTTCGGATACACCACCAGGCATCGCCGCATGCCCTCGCCCTCACTCTCGGTCCGCAGGTCGCTCTCATCCCGCAGCGCCAGGTGCACAATGCGGCGCTCCCGCGACGACATGGGCGCGAACTTATACGGCGCTCCCGTCTTGCGGACCTTCTCGGCCGCAACCGTTGCCGCCAGGCGCAATTCTTCGATCCGCATGGCGCGATGATTCATGCAGTCGAAGGAAATTTTTTCGTGTTCATTGCCCGGAAGCCGCAACATCTCGATCGCCAGCAGTTCAATCGAGCGCAGCAACTCGGCGCCGCGCTCCAGCATCAGGGGCGCATCAGGCCCGGCAAACTCCACCAGGATTTCCGGCCGCTCCCAGTCCCGCTCCTCGGGCAGTGGCGGATCGACCGTGATCCGGTACTTCAGCCTTAAACCCGCGTTCGCCACTACTCCGCGCAGAAGTTCGTTGATCTTGTTGGCCGCAGCGATTTTGTCCGTAATCGGCATAGGAAAACCCGTTCTCAGCTATCAGTCGTCAGCTTTCAGCCCAAAAACGAAACCCTCGAACCCGCGGGACCTTCGTGCTCAGCCCAACTCCAACTCGCATCCCAGCTCGGCTGAGAGCTGAAGGCTGATGGCTGACAGCTTCACTTCTCCTTCTTTCGCGCCCGTTTCTCCGCCAGTCTTCGCATCTCCTGGCCGGTTTTCGTGCGGTTCAATATCGCCTGCTGGATGATCGAAATCAAATTGCTTTCCGCGTAATACAGGTTCAACCCGGCGGCCAGGAAGCGGAAGATGAATCCCATCATAATGGGCATGGTGAACATCATCATCTTCTGCTGCGCCGGGTCCATCCCCGTCATCGGCGTCATGCGCTGCATGAGGAACATACTCGCCACGAGAAAAATCGGCAGGATGTAATACGGATCGAACGCCGACAGGTCCTTGATCCACAGCCAGTGCGCGAACCGCAGATCGAGCGCCACGCCCAGCATGCGGTAATAGGCAAACAGAAATGGCATCTGGATCAACAACGGCAAACAGCCTGCCGCCGGATTCACTCCATGCTCCTTGTAGACGGCGGCAATCTCCTCCTGCATCTGCCGCTTGCGCGGATCGCCCATGCTGTACTTCTTGTATTTCTCCTGGATCGATTTGATGTGAGGCGCGACCCGCTGCATCTCCAGCGCCGACTTCTGCTGCATGAACCGCAGCGGCGACAGCAAGAGACTGATAATCAAAGTCTGGATCGCGATTGCCCAGCCCCAGTTGTGCACCATGTGGTTGTAGGTCCACTTCAGCCACAAGAACAACGGCCGCGCGATATATCCCAGCCAGCCGAAGTCCACCAGCTTGCGCAGATCCGGATCGGCGCCCGCCGGCAGCCCTGCCACCGCAACCGTTTCCAGCACGTCGAGCGCTTTCGGCCCGACGTACATCCGCGCCACGGTTGCACCCCCCAACCTGCCTGCAGCTGCGCCTAAAACGTCGTTCGGGTGCTTCGCATCCTGCGGATTGTCCAGAGATCCATGAAGCGTAACCAGCACCGCGCTGGCTGGATCTTCCGGCATAAAGATTGCTGCAAAATACTGATCGGAAACGCCTCCCCATTGGAACGGCCCATGAATCGTATTGCCCCCGAGCACCTTCTTCAGCGCAATCCGCTCCACGTCGTTGCCGTTCTGATACTCGATTCGGCTGGCCGCGTAGGAAGTCCCAGTCGTCTCGTCTCCAAAGCCTGCCGGCCACATTGGCAGTGCGGTAACCTCGCTGCCTTTCTGCACCACCGACGTCTCGACCTTCACCACATAGGAGTCATCGAAATGAAACCTCTTGCGCACCGAGACGTCGGAATCCGCATACTCGAACGAAAGTTCTGCCGGAGGGCTCAGCGTATCGCCCGAAGATTCTCCGCCACGCGCATACAGCACCGAGTTCAGCTTGTTGCGCAGCGATTCGTCGTACGACCACAGGGACAACGGGTACCCATACTTATCGGCCGCGGAGGCATGTACCAGTTCTAATGGCTGGCCTTTGTCATCCTTGAATTTCTTGAGCACCCACGACTTCACCTGCCCGCCGCGATTGGTGAAGCGGATCCGGTACACATCATTCTCGACCACCGTCTCTGACTCGGACGATGCCTGGCGGGAGCCCGCCGTCGAAACCGCTGGCGGGGGCGTCGCGGCCGCTTCGGGCGCGGCAGGGGTCGCCGGAACGTTCTGCGCTTGTTGCCGCGTCGGCTCGGTTGGCTGCAGGCCGTACTTTTTCAGTAGCGGCTGCGAGGCAAGGATAATCAGGAACGTGAGCGCGAACACCAGCAGAAGCCGCTTCTCCGTTCCTGGTTCTTGTTGTGGATTTTGAAAGTCTGCCAAGGGCTTACCGTGTGCTCTTTCCAATTCGGTTGAACTTGCGGTTCCGCATGCTAAGCCGGCCCGGAACGCAAAATCTCGTGGCTGTGGCCGCCGTCATCCTTCGCGACCGGATCGTAGCCACCTTTCACAAACGGATGACAGCGCAGCACGCGTGCCACCGCCATCGCGCCTCCCCGCACCACGCCATAGCGGTCCACTGCCTCCATGGCATACTCCGAGCAGGTCGGAACATAGCGGCAACTCGGCGGAAACATCGGCGAGATCGCCCACTTGTAGCCGCGCAGAAGTAACAGCGCTCCGTGCTTTGCGACCTCTCTCACCGTTTGACCGCCTTCAGAAAAACTTCCGCCTCTCTCGCGTGACGCGCATACTTCATGCTCTGCCCCGAGGCTTCTCCGCCAGCTTCTGTGCGATAACTTCGAAAGCCCGGCCGACCTCGCTGAGCAATATTGAAAACTCTGCTGTCCGAACCGACTTCTTCGGATTGATCACCACATCCACCGCCGGCACAACGGCTGGCCGGCTCAGACGCACTGACTCGCGAAGCCGCCGCTTCATGCGATTCCGGTCGACCGCGTCTCCAAGCACGCGGCCCACGGTGAAGCCCACTCGCATACCATCGCCGTCCGCTCGCTGCAGGTAAAAGACCGTCATGTGAGCCGCAAAGTGACGCCGTCCCTGCTTGTACACCCGCTCGAAGTCGGCATGCCGCAGCAGACGGCCGCTGCGCGGATTCTTTTTCCCCGGCGCGCGCGGATTCGATCCTTCCCGCGAAGCGATCGCGTTCACGACTGACACCACCCGTCGGTGAATACGGTGCACACCTGGTCGGAGAAATTCGTTAAACCCCAGAAGGAAAAGGGAAATCTATTCGCGGAAGCCGGGCTTCACCGATACCCGCTTGCGACCCTTGGCGCGCCGGCGCGACAACACCGCGGCTCCGCTCTTGGTCTTCATACGAGTACGGAATCCGTGCTTCTTCGAGCGCTTACGCCGGTTCGGTTGGAAAGTGCGCTTGGGCATGAAAAATCGCTACTCCTGACTCGATCAATGGCCTTATGGCAAACAGTGAGTATAAATGACGCGCCCCAAATGCGGCAATTCGGGGAGGGGGATAGCTATACGCGACGGGAAAATTCCGCACTCCGGTTCGCACGCGTGAACGGGGGCGGGGTGAACCGCGCCAATCCAGGGTTCGACGACGGTTAACTCTCAGGCAATGGGGCGGGTGGCGCGGGAGCTGAGCTTAACGAGTTCGGCCAGATCTCACCTTTGGTGGTAAGCCTCCGATGGATGATTCTGTATGCCAGCCGCCAAGACCTGAAATATTCTTGACCAGAAAGCCAGAATCGTAAACGAAGAACACAAGCGTCGCTATCCCTGGCACTTCGGGGATGCGCGTGCCGCTCAATAAAACAACCTAAGTCCAACGCACTGCCGTGATGGGCTCTCCGAGGAGACTACACAACAGCAGCGTGCCATAGGCTTGTCGCCGAAGAAGGGCACGATTGCATCGCAGCTCGTGCCGAAAAGAACGAACCCTCCGCACAAGAGCGCGATCGCATCGCACCCTGCGCCGAAAAGCACAAACCCTCCGCAGAAGAGCACGATCGTATCGCACCCTGCGCCGAAAAAAAACAACTCTGCGCGGAAAAGAGCGACCCCTCCACGAACTCAACCAACCAAGCCGCAAAGCGGCGGCATAGATTAGCCCAGCGCGTAAGCGCTGGGTAAGCATCAGTACGATCGCAAGCCCCGTAGGGGCGGCACCAAAGCGCAGCGGGCGTGAGCCCGCAAGTTCCCGACAATCGTCAGGTATGCCGAATCCCTGAGCGCTCCGCGAACTCGCAACGCAATCTCCCCGGCGGGCAGAATCTTTCTCTCGCACACAAATTTTTCTCGCGCACACAACTCGAATGGGACACTCTCACGCTCCGCCGCCGCACTCGACTGCCGGTCCTCATCAAGTCCAACAAAAAAAGCGCGCGCCATTCCCACTGTTTCTTCTCTCCTGCGCTGCTCCTCCGAACACCGCGCCCGAAGCGACATCTGCGCGAACTCAACACAGGCGCATTTTCCTGCACCACCCGTGTTGCAGTTATAAATCTGCTACTTGACAGGACCAGAACTTCGCGCTCGAATCCTTGCTGGGCGGAAAATTTCTTTCGCGAAGTTTTCCACGCGGCAAAATATTTTGTGCTAGTATGCCGCCTGATCTACTTTCTGAAATTTTCTTTCGTTCAGGCACCCGCTCCCGCGAAACGGGAGCCGCTCTGCACTAAAAAGAGCTTCTTCAACCGGAATTTTTAACAATCGGGCCCACACCAGCCACCGGCCCCGAGATGAACCTTTATGTCCGTTCCAAGCACAACTCTTCTCCCGAACCCGTGGCTTCGGATCCTCGACGCGCTCGAGAAAAAAATCAATCGGCACTCCTATGACACCTGGCTGAAGCCTACTCGCTACAGCCATGCCACTGGGGGCATTCTCTTCGTTCGTGTGCCCACCGTAGAGTTTCGCCACGTGGGCGACAAGTACGCCGACCTCATCCAGGAAGCCATCGACAATCTCGGCCTCGACTACGAAGACGTGAAGTTCGTCACTCCCGATGACGATCCGGCCGCCACCCCTGTCCGCCATGATGGCGGCCTCTCCATGGTCGCCACCTCCACTGGTGCTGCCGTCGCGGCCGCCCAGGCGCGTTTCGACTGGGATGGCGCTGCCCAGCTCAACCCGCGCTACACTTTCGACGCCTTCGTCATCGGCAGCGGCAACCAGTTCGCCCACGCCGCCTGCCAGGCTGTCGCTGAGCGCCCCTCCAAGGCCTACAACCCACTCTTCCTCTACGGCGGCGTCGGCATGGGCAAGACCCACCTCATGCAGGCCATCGGCCATGAGATCAAGAAGCGCCTCCCGCAAGCCGCCATCTGCTACGTCTCCAGCGAGAAGTTCACCAACGAGATGATCAACTCGTTGCGCTACGACAAGATGACCAGCTTCCGCGACAAGTTCCGCAACGTCGACGTCCTGCTGGTCGACGATATCCAGTTCCTCGCCCAGAAAGAGCGCACTCAGGAAGAGTTCTTCCACACCTTCAACGCTCTGCACGAGTCGATGAAGCAGATCGTCATCGCCAGCGACCGGCCTCCCAAGGAACTCGCCGAAGTAGAGGATCGCCTGCGCAGCCGCTTCGAGTGGGGCCTGATTGCCGACATCCAGCCGCCCGACCTCGAAACCAAGGTCGCCATCCTGCAGAAAAAAGCGGAGCAGGAGAAAGTCACCCTGCCCACCGACGTCGCTCTTTACGTCGCCTCCAACATCCGGTCCAACGTCCGCGAGTTAGAAGGCGCCCTGATCCGGTTGGTGGCGCATTCCTCGCTCATCGGCGCCGAAATCACCCTCCCCTACGCCCAGCAGGTGCTCAAGAACTTCATCGATTCGCAGGCGCGCAAGGTCACCATCGAATCCATCCAGAAAGCCACCGCCGAACAATTCGGCCTGCGTCTGGTGGAGATCAAGGCCAAGAACAACTCGCGCGCGATCGTCTATCCGCGCCAGATTGCCATGTACCTGGCCAAGCATCTGACCGAAGCGTCCTTGCCCGAGATTGGGCGCCAATTCGGCGGCAAGCACCACACCACCGTGCTTCACTCCGTCGAGAAGATCGACGAGGCCCGCAAGAACGACAAGGATTTAAACAGGCTGATCAACAAACTCACCGAGCAGTTGGGCGGTTGATTACGGCCTCCGCGCAGTTTTCCACCAAAGCAGCGCGTCTTCCTTTCGGCCCTCTGTGGAGTGCGTGTGGAAGCTGTGTAAGACCTGGGCCATTGCAGAAGGAACAGACCGGTTTAGCGTCCCTCTCCGCTGTCAGTTGGACCTATTTTGGACATGAACCCTGCTTGGCTAACCGGATGGCAAATCGACCCTTTCCCGGTTTTTCCACATTTCCGCCTTGCCTACGGTTACTGCTGGTTTTATAGGTTTTTGATTTGATATAAGAAAGAAACAGAAGTAGCGCCGCCCACGGGAGATTCCGTTATGCCGGTTGAAGTGGCCACCGCGACTGGAACTGGAACCATGGAGATCACGATCAGCAAGTTCGAACTTCTGCGTGAGCTCACTGCAACTCAGGGGGTCGTCGAACGCAAGACCACCATCCCTATCCTGTCCAACTATCTCTTCGAGGCCGCGGGCGACAAACTCTCCCTCACCGCCACCGACCTCGACCTGAGCCTTCGCACCGCCTGTAACGCCAAGGTCAAAAAAGAAGGTTCCTGCACCATCCCGGCGCGGAAGCTCTACGACTACGTCAAGCTGCTTCCCGATGCCGAGATCACCATCAAGCTGCTCGAGAACCATTGGGTCAGCATCCGCTGCGGTCGCTCGAACACCAAGATGGTCGGCATGGCGAAGTCCAACTTCCCAAGCCTTCCCGTTTTCCCCACCGCCGGTGTCGTAAAAATTCCCGCCCAGGTTCTGCGGGCCATGATCGCCAAGACTGGCTTCGCCATTGCCAGTGAAGAGTCGCGCTACACGCTGAACGGTGCTCTGATGGTTCTTAAGCCGGAATCGATCACCATGGTCGCTACCGACGGTCACCGCCTGGCCCACATCGAGCGCAGCGGCGAAAAATTCGACGGTGTCTCCGGCGAAATGAAAACGCTCATCCCGAAGAAGGCCATGGACGAGCTCAAAGCCTTGGTCGATGCCGCCGAAGACGTCGAAACCATCGATTTCGCCAAAGACGAATCCACACTCTTCTTCCGCATCGGCCCGCGCCTTCTCACTTCGCGCCAGCTCACCGGCCAGTTCCCGAATTTCGAAGCCGTGCTTCCCAAGGACAACAATAAGCACGTCAGCCTGAACGGGGACGACTTTAACGCCGCCATCCAGCG